>Ga0137415_10005239_pt1 | contig 12830 bp, 7 predicted proteins | sample CZODoug3_1_1_16f_FD_183082 | JGI IMG/M metagenome (GOLD analysis project Ga0137415, IMG submission 183082) | Vadose zone soil fungal communities from Angelo Coast Range Reserve, California, USA - CZODoug3_1_1_16fungal (Hybrid Assembly) | ecosystem: Environmental > Terrestrial > Soil > Vadose... | reverse complement strand
GAGCCCCGACGGAATCCGGTTCCAGAAGAACAATGGGGCCTACTCCGGGAGTTACAACTCGGCGCACAACAATCATCCAATGGCGCGCACCACCGCAGCCGTCCCGGCCGATCAGTACTCGGAGATCGTCGTCGGCCACATCGGGAACAAGTTCAGCTATGTGGGGCCGATGGTTCGTGTCCAGACCAGCGGCCCGGCGATCGACAGCCAGTACACGTGGTGGGCGGGCATGGCGACCGGCGATAACAACTACCTCTATCGGTTCGCGTGCAACGGAACCAGTTACAGCGCGGCCTCGCTCGTCCCCCATTCGCCCGTCGTCGATGGAGACCGCCTCCGACTCGTCGCACGTGGCCCGCTGCTCTATGGAATAAAGAACGGTGTGCGAGAATTCATTTACAACACGGGCCGCGACACCATCAGGTATGACGGGGGCACCACGGGAATGCTCGCGTGGGTCCCGAACAATACGCTGACGGACGCGACCATCGCCTCGTGGTCCACCGGTGCCGCACCAGCTTCCACTTTGACCCGGGACTCCTCGACCTTCGCCGGAACTGAGGACCCCTTGGACGAAGGAGACCGCTGGTATCCGCTGCCCGGGTTCCAAGGCTTCAGAAAGGCCGGCGTCGCCATCGGCAAGGAGGGCGGTCACAACGTGGCCGGCGCCTGGACCCTGGCTCCCTCCGCGAAGCAGTATTCCGAGGTCACGCTCGGCACGGTGGGCAGCGGCGGCGGCGGGGCGGCCGTCCGGATCGATCGCAACAACATCGGCCCGACGGGGTGGCTGCTCTTCCTCTGGGCCGATAACCCGAGTTGGTCAGGCATATTCAAGATGAACCCGTCCGGTGATCCGTTCACCGCCGCTCGGCTGTTCACTCCGACCATCGTCGCGGGTGACAAGTGGCGCCTCGCCGCCGATGGGAACACCCTCGAAGTCTTCAGGAACGGCATATCGCAATTCACATACGTCACCGACGGTTCCTATCCATCCGGGGATGTCGGGATCGAGACCCTTACCCCGGCTTTCACTCTCACGGGATGGGAGGGCGGCGAGACGACTGCCACGCCGCCGGCGCCGCCGACGATCAGCGACTTCGCGCCGCCAAGCGGACCGACGGGCACGAGCGTCCAGATCAACGGCACCAACTTCAGCGGGGCCAGCGCGGTCACCTTCAACAACGTGAGCGCGACGTACACCGTGAGCTCGCCCAGCGCGATCCAGGCCACGGTGCCGGCGTCGGCCACCAGCGGTCCGATCGGCGTGACCACGCCCGGCGGCACCACCACCAGCGCGAGCAACTTCACGGTGACGAGCCCGCCGCCCGCGCCGCCGACCATCAGTGACTTCACCCCGACGAGCGGACCGACGGGCACGAGTGTGCAGATCAACGGCACCAACTTCAGCGGGGCCAGCTCCGTCACCTTCAACAACGTCGCCGCGACCTACGCGGTGAGCTCGCCGACCGTGATCCAGGCCACGGTGCCCGCGGGCGCCGGTTCGGGACCCATCGGCGTGACCACGCCCGGCGGCAGCGCCAACAGCGCGAGCAACTTCACGGTGACGGTCCCGCCGCCGACCATCAGCGGCTTCGCGCCGCCGAGCGGGCCGGTCGGCACGAGCGTCCAGATCAACGGCACCAACTTCAACGGGGCGAGCTCGGTCAAGTTCAACGGAGTGAGCGCTACTTACAGCGTGACCTCGCCCACCGCGATCCAGGCGACCGTGCCCTCGGGGGCCACCAGCGGTCCGATCGGCGTGACCACGCCCGGCGGCACGGTGAACAGTGCGGGCGTGTTCAGGGTGGTGGGAGCGCCAACGATTACAAGCTTCACGCCAACGAGTGGGCCGGTTGGGACCAGCGTGATCATCCGGGGCGTCGACTTCACCGGAGCGACGGCGGTGACCTTCAACACGGCAAGTGCGGGCTTCACGGTGACTTCCGACTCCGCGATCCAGGCGACGGTGCCCGCCGGCGCCTCGACGGGACCGCTGAGCGTGACCACGGCCGTGGGCACGGGGACAAGCGCGACCAGCTTCACCGTGATGGCGACCCTGTCCGCGAACAAGGCGGGCAACGGCGGTGGGACCATAACGTCGACCTCCAATCCTTCCAATCCCACCCAGATCAACTGCGGCACCAGTTGCTCGAGCTCATACCCGCTCGGCACGGTGGTGACGCTGACCGCAACGCCCGCGACGGGGTCCAACGTCACCGGCTGGGTCGGATGCGATTCGGTCTCCGGTGCCGTCTGCACCGCGACCGTGAGCGCGGCGCGATCGGTCACCGCCACATTCACCCTGCAGAGGTTCCTGGTGACGGTCACCAAGTCGAGCCCCTTGGGTGTCGGCAACGGCACGGTTACCTCGACCTCCAGTCCCACCAGCGCATCGCAGATCAACTGCGGGTCGACGTGCTCGGTCTCGTTCGACTACGGGACGGTGGTGACTCTGACCGCGGCGCCGAACCTCCTCGCGGTCTTCAACGGATGGGACGGCTGCGATTCCATGTCCGGCGCGACCTGCACGGTGAACGTAACCAGCGCGAAATCTGTCCACGCCAACTTCTTGCCCTAGCGTGGTCAGCGCCGAGTCACGCGCCGCAATGCAGATCGCGTGTTTCGCGCTTGAGATGTTCATCACATGAGACACAGGAACCACGCACTTCGGATGACGGGCAGGGTCGTGGGCGCTCTGCTAGCTGCGATGCTCATCTCGATCACCGCGATCGCGGCCGGGCCGATCGCGTCATCCGATTTCGCCGGCGCGGAGAACCCACTCTCCGAGAACGGCGCGTGGGCCGCACTCACCTCGCTCTCGCCGGCCGGCGGCAGATTCCAGAAGAACAACGGAGCCTTCCCCAACCAGTCGCCCCCCGACCATGCGGGTGCCCGCACCACAATCGCCCTCCCGGCTGATCACTACTCGGAGATCGTCGTGGGCCATGTGGGGGGCAATACCAACAATGTGGGACCCATCGTTCGGGTCCAGACATCCGGCGCGGCTGTCGACAGCCACTACCTCTGGTGGGCGAGCCAAGCGAGTGGGGTGAACAATCTCTATCGCATCGATGCCAATGGGACGAGCTATCGGGCGGATCTGATCCTGCCAACTTCGTCGGTCGTCGACGGAGACAGGCTCCGACTCATCGCGCGGGGCCCGGTGATTTACGGGATCAAGAACGGCGTGCGTGAGTTCATCTACAACACCGGCCCGGACGCGACGAGGTATTCCGCCGGGACGGCGGGGATCCTCGCGTGGGCAGGTAATGCTGTGGAAACGGATTCGCAGATCGCCTCGTGGTCCGCTGGGGCGGCCCCCGCTTCGTCCGGGACGTGGGCTTCGTCAAGCTTCATCGGCGCCGAGAATCCCCTCGACGAAGGCGACCGGTGGTACCCGCTTCCGGGCTACTCGGGCTTCGAGAAGGCGGGCGGTCTCGCCATCGGGAGGGACTCGGGGCAGAACGCCTCAGGCGTGTGGAGCATCGCACCCACGCCGACGCAGTACTCCGAGGTCACGCTGGGTACGGCGGCGAGCGGCGGGGGCGGACCGATCGTCCGCATCGACCGCACCAACTCCGGCCAGACGGGATGGCTGCTTTTCCTTGCCGCTGACAACCCCGCGAGCTCGGGGATCTACAAGCTGACCCCGAATGGTGCCTTCACCGCGGCTCGAGTCTTCACGCCCCTGATCATCACGGGAGACAAGTGGCGGCTGACCGCCGAGGGGAACACCCTCACCGTCTCCAGGAATGGCGTGGCGCAGTTCACGTACGTGACCGACGGTTCCTATGCCACGGGCGATGTCGGGATCGACGCGTATACCCCCGCTTTCACTTTCGCCGGATGGGAGGGCGGCGAGACCGCCAGCGTGCCTCCGGACACGCAGGCCCCGACGGCGCCCGGTGCGCTGACCGCGATTCCGGTGAGCGCAAGCCAGATCAATTTGATGTGGACGGCGGCGACGGACAACGTCGCCGTGACGGGGTACCTGGTGGAACGCTGCCTGGGCGCAGCGTGCGCCAACTTTGCCCAGGTCGGCACGACCACGAGCACGAATTACACCGACCCAGGGTTGGCGGCGAACACGAGCTACAGCTACCGCGTGCGTGCGACGGATGCAGCCGGCAACCTCGGTCCTTACTCAAGCGTAGCGACCGCCTCGACGCTGCTTTTCTAGCGTCGACCCAATCTTCAGGCCACGATCGCTTCGCGCGCGTACGGCACCAGTTCGCCGAGCTCCGTCCATCGAGACTGTGCGACCGCCTCGAGATCGCCGCGGCCGAATGCCAACAGGATGTCCGCGATGCGCATTGCGGCGAATCCGTCGCCGAATGGGCTGTGCGCGTGTGCCATCCGCTGGTAGGCGACCGGATCTCTGAGGAGACGTTCGCTCTCGAAGACGATTCGCCTCACGTCCGTGCCAACGAGGATGGCAGTGCCCGCGTCGATCGCTTCAGGCCGCTCGGTATCACGACGGAGTACGAGCACGGGCTTCCCGAAGACGGGCGCTTCCTCCTGCAGCCCACCGGAGTCGGTGAGGATGAGATAAGACTCCTGCATCAGGCCGATGAGGTCCTCGTAGTCGAGCGGCGGCAGGAGATGGATCCGCTCGTACCCGCCGAGCAGCTCTCGGACGGGCCGCTGTATGTTCGGATTGGGGTGCAACGGGTACGCGACCTCGATGTCCGCGTTCCGAGCCACAAGCGCGCGCACGGCGCGGCAGACATCGCGGATCGGCTCGCCGAAGTTCTCGCGGCGATGCGCAGTCAGAAGCACGAGCCGGGATGCCCGCCGCGTCAGAAGCTCGCCGGTCGGTCGACGGTTCGTGGCGATCCACTTCACGGCATCCACGACCGTGTTTCCAGTGAGGAAGATCATGCCCTCCGCGTCGGCGCGCTCGGCGCGAAGGTTCTCGGCGGCGCGCGCCGTCGGGGCAAAGTGCAGCTCCGCGATGCGCCCAACGATCCGGCGCATGAGCTCCTCGGGAAAGGGGCTGGACCTGATGCCTGTACGGAGTCCGGCCTCCACGTGGGCGACGGGCGTGCGATGGAAGAAAGCCGCGAGGCTCGCCGCCATCGCGGTGGTCGTATCGCCTTGCACGACGACGATGGAGGGCTTTTCGGCCTCGATGACTCGACCGACCCCGGTCAGAACGGCGGCGGCGACGTCTGCCGGCTGCTGGTCGGTCCTCATGAGGTCGAGGTCGTGGTCCGGATGCAGCTCGAAGAGTCGGAGCACCTGGTCGAGCATCTCCCGATGCTGGCCCGTTGCGCACAGGATCGGTCGGGCGTCGGGGCGGCGGCGGAGCTCCATTACCAGCGGCGCCAGCTTGACCGCCTCGGGACGGGTACCGAAGACGATGAGCGGTTTCAGGACCTCGAAGTCTCCTGAAGCCACTGCCTGCGCGCGGATCAGCTCAGTCAACGTCGCGTCTGCCAGTACTCGCGCGCAAGGCTGCGCATGAATGCGGCATTGGAGAATAGGTACCGTCTCCACATCCGGCGGGGCTCCTGGCCGAGGCGCCAGGCCCATTCGAAGCCCGCGTTCTGCAGCCACAGCGGCGCCCGGCTGACCTTTCCGGCGACGACATCAAATGAGCCGCCCACGCCCATCACGAACGGCACGCCCAGCTCGTCGAGATGGCTGTTGAGCCATAGCTCCTTGCGGGGGCTGGGGATTGCGAGGAACAGGTAGTCGGGGCGCACCGCTCGCACCGCGCTGATGACCTCCAGATCGTCGTCCCAGTAGCCGTTGTGGTAACCCGCGATCCGTAAGCCGCGGTGGCGTTCACTGAATACGGCTGCGACCCGCTCTACGACCTCGTCGGTCGCGCCGAGGAAATAAACGGAAGAGTGGTCCTGATGCGCCGCCTCGACCAGGCGCTGGAACAGATCGACGCCGGCGACTCGCTCCGGTACCGACCGTCCTAACAGGCGACTCGCCCACACCGCCGAGATTCCGTCGGCACTGACGAGAGCGCATTCCCGGATAACCCGCCGCAGTTCCGGATTACGTTCGCTCTCGACGAGCAGAGCTGCGTTGACGCCCACGTGCTGATGCGGCTCTCCGGAAAAGACCATGACCCGCGCGACTTCGACCGTTTCCTCCAGGGTGAGCGCGTCCACCGGCACACCGCACAGCGCCACGGTCCGCCGCCCAACGCGCTGAGGCCGGCGTTCCGCCGCGCGCGTCGCGGTGTCTCCAGCGCTCGAAGAAACATCCGCGAGCCGCTTCGTCATCCGGTCCCCGCGAGGCGACTCAACCGCGGCGCGACGGGCATTCCCGAGGTCAGGGCCGCGAGGGCGCGCAGGTCTTTCTCACGCTCGAGCATCCCCGCGGTCGGCGGGATGCCGACGGTTTCGAACACGGTACGAAGCCGGTTCAACCAATCGTGCCGGAGCGCCGCGTTGCAGACGTTGTCTCGACGAATCCTCGCAAGTCGCTGCGGATCCCGATCCAGCTCGACCAGCACTTCGCCCACATCTGGGGAGTCGAAAGGCAGTCGTATCACGGCGTCAGACCAGTCGAATTGGCTCTTGAATTCCGCGGTCGCCGGCGGTTCCCCGAGCATCACCGTCCCCGCGGCCGCCCCCTCGAAAAAGCGTCCCGAGATCTCGTCCCGGCCCATCGTTGACTCCGGTTGATTCGCGCGGGAGCGGTTCGCTATGAAGTAACGACTCCGTTGAAGCAGGCTCGCGAGAAGGAGGCGGTGCTCGCTTGCGCTGTCGACCCCGAACGTCCGCTGCTTCCCGCCGGCGCCGCTCGCGGCGATGGTGTCGTAGTAGTAGAACAAGCGACGATCGGCTGCGAGGCGGATGAGCGCGTCATGCGTGACCGCCGATCGTCTTCCGATGTTGCAAACATCTATCGCGCGCTCGGGCTGCTCCGGATACGGCGAGAACCGGAGAACGTCACTGGCCGGCGGGAGGTAGGTGCACGGCCGTCCGATGATCCGGGCGACCTCGTCGACGGGGTGGCGCATGCCGAGGAAGACGTGGTCGAACTCCGCGAGCAGCTCCAGCAGGTACTCGGGCAAGAGATCCGCCCAAACCTCGTTGATAAAGCAGGCCGCCACGCGGCAGCGTTTACGCCAGTCGGGGACCGTCGCCAGCGCGTACAGCTCGTGCGCATAGTTGAAGACCGGGAAGAAGAGCTCGTAGTCCCTCTGGAGCCTCACAGTTGAGGGCCGGGACGCGGACGCGCGGGCGAACCGCCGCGAGCGCGTTGCGAACCGGGCGAGTCTGTACGTGCGGCGAGAGAGTTCCAACGCCTCGCGGTCGCCAGCGTCGATGCGGTCGGCCCCCGTCAGGTCTGCGACGATGTCCTCGAACTCGTACTGCATGCAGAAGGCGACGAGGTCGTTCAAGCGGCGCATCGAGAGGAGAAGCACGCTCCCGCCGTCCCCCGGAACGAGGCGTGTGCCCGGTCGACCTCGAGCGTCTGTTGTGAGCGGCATGGCCTCGCCCAATCTGGTCACGAGCCCGCGGCTCCCTGTTCAGGCATGGGCATATTGGGCACGGTCTCCATGGGCGGGACCGATCCCCGAAACACATAACCCACCCCGGGGACGCTCGCGATCGACCCACGTGAGCCGTCAAGCCTGAGCTTTTTTCTCAGATGGCAGATATGCGAGCGGAGCGAATTCGCGGCACCGCCGTCGTTGCCCCAGACGTAGGTGAACAGCCGGTTCACAGGCACCACATGCTCGGCGTTCTTCACGAGCGCATAGAAGATCCGAAATTCCGTCGGCGTAAGGCGCTGGACCAATGAGCCTCTAACCACCTGATGGGTCTCAGGATCGAGGCTGAGGTCGCCATGCTCGAGCCGAGCCTCTGTCCCCTCGCGTAGGGACCCGCCGGCGCGCCTGAGGATCGCGCGGATGCGAACGGTGAGCTCCCTGAAGACATACGGCTTCGTGATGAAGTCATCGGCGCCGAGCTCGAAGCAGCGGAAGAGGTCCTGCTGGTCGTTGCGTCCGGTCACGACGAGCACCGGAGTGTGGTCCTCCGCGCGAATCTGGCGCAGCACTTCGACGCCCTCCGATGGAGGCAGCGCGAGATTCACGACGACGAGATCCGGCCGCTCGATCTTGAATCGCCTCAGCGCCTGTGCCCCGTCAGACGCCTCGACCACGGCGAAGTGCTCGCGACGCAGCATGTACGCCGTGATGTCCAGCTGGTCGGGGTCGTCCTCGACGAGCAGGACCTTCATCTCTGGATCCTTTCTCCGATCACGCGTCCGGTCCGGATCGCCATCTCGTGCGAGTTCTCCGTCCCGCCACCCCCTGTGCTTCGCAGCGATCACATCAGACGCAGCCGGGCATTGAGAAGCCATTGGCCGGCTCGTGTCGCTCCACCAGAGCGGTTCTGGGATGGGGGTGCCCAAGGCCTGGCACCCAGGCAGGCAGCGCAGAACGCCTCAACATTGATTCAACGCGTCCGCCCTACGGTCCCCTCCCTTGAGTGGACCGCTCGTCCTGCCTGGTGGGAGGTACTCGGGCCTTTTCGTCATGGTCCGGTCGGACTCAGCCTTCAAATTGACGACTGTTGACCCCCGCGCCTTATGAGAGCGCTCCAGGAGATAATCCGAAACGTCTCGGTCGTCGCGATATCTCAAGCGATCACGTGGACGGCGGCGTTTGTTTTCACCATCGCTCAGGCGCGCTACCTAGACCCCGCGCGCTTCGGCGAGCTCGCGGTCGCATTCTCGTACGCGCTCTTGTTAGGAGTCGTGCTCGACTTCGGGCTGAGCACGAAGCTCGCCCGGGACGTCGCGAAGTCGCCGGGGATCGCGGGACAGGCCCTCATGGCGACATTTGTCGTGCGGGTAGGGCTTTGGTGCGTTGCGATGCCGCTCGTGTGGGCGAGCACGATCATCCTTGGCTACCACGCCGAGCTGCAGGCGACCATCCTGATCATCGGGGCCTCGATGCTCTTCGGCACCCTGGCCGCGGGCCTCGGCTCTTACTTCCAGGGTCGCGAAGAGTTTGTTGTTCCTTCGCTCGGGTCGATCGCCCAGCGCGGATCAGCCGCGGTGCTCGGGATTGCCGCCCTCGCCCTGGGACAAGGAATCATCGGAGTCGCGATAGCCCTCGTCGTCGCGAACGTGCTGCAGCTCCTCGTCCTCGTCTCGGGGATGCGCAGCCACCCGGTCTCGTCGACGGCGCTCGAGCGGGTGGCTGTCATCAGCATGTTCAAGGGCTCCGCGATGCTCGGGGTCTTATGGATCCTCGGCACCTTCTACTACAACGTGGACATGCTGATTCTGGAGCGGATGGCGCCACCAGAGAGCGTCGCTTGGTACGCGGCGGCCTATCGGCTCTTCAATGCAGCGGTCATGTTGGTCGGGTTTACGTCAACGACCGTGCTCTACCCGGTCCTGTCGCGGCTCTCTGTCGGTTCACGCGAGGGCCTGCGCCGGGCTCTGGAGAGGTCGTTCACATTCTTCCTCCTGTGCGGGGTGTTCGTTGGGGTGACGTTGATCGTTGCTGCGGACCAACTGGTCGCACTCCTCTTCCCATCACGTGAGTATCGAGAGGCGGCGACCGCCTTGCGGCTCCTCACCCCTGGGCTCGTTGCGATTTACGCGAACGGAGTCTTCTTCCTCACGCTCCTTGGAATGGGGTTCGAGCGTCGACTGCTCGTGATGGCCGCCGTCCTGGCTGTCCTGAATCCGCTCGCAAATCTGGTCGTGATCCCGCTCCTTCAGCAGAACGGCGCCGCGCTCATCACGTCCGCGACCGAAGCGATCGTGCTGATCTGGGTGATCGCGGCGACGCCGAGAGACCTGCGCGGCGCCGCGAAGCCCGTGGTCATCATGAAGGTCCTCGTCGCGGGGGCGGTCGCCACAGCCGGCATGTGGTTCGTGCGCGACCACTCCCTCCTCATCACGATCCCGCTTGCCGGCATCGTCTACGCGGCGGCGGCGCTCGCGCTTGGGATCTTGCCTGTGGAAGAGATGCGTGCCCTCCTCGGCCGGACACGGCCCGGCGCCCGACGTCTAGACGGGGCAGCGGTCGTCTCACCCTCGGCGGCTGAGCGATGAGCGCGGCAGCGGAGTCTGTGGCGCGAAACGGTTCGTCAGGGTAGGTCGGAGATGTGTGGGATCGCTGGTGCCATCGGACAGATAGATAGCGAGATCCTGGAGGCCGTGCGGCGTATGAGCGCGGCCCAGTTTCATCGTGGGCCGGACTCAAGCGGCTTCTGGAGATCCGATCCGACTGACAACGGAGTCGGTGTGGTGTTAGCTCACCGTCGGCTCGCGATCATCGATCTGAGCGAGGATGGCCACCAGCCCATGGCCGATCCGGCGACCGGCAACGTCATCGTCTTCAACGGTGAGATCTACGACTTCCAAGAGCTGCGGCGAGAACTGCAGGAGGACGGCGCCTCCTTTCGCTCGCGATCAGATACGGAGGTCATCCTCAAGGCTTACACCCGCTGGGGCGTGGATGGCGTGCGCCGTCTTCGCGGGATGTTCGCATTCGCGCTCTGGGACGCCGCGCGGGGGACACTGCTGTTCGCCCGTGACCGCCTCGGCATCAAGCCGCTGTATCTGAGCAGCGTGACGCGGGCCGGTGGCGAACGCACGCTGCTCTTCGCATCCGAGGTTCGCGCGCTCCTCGCGAGCAACCTTCTCGAGCGCGAGATCGACCCGGTCGGTCTCGCCAGCTACTTGTGGAACGGCTTCGTCATCGGGCCGAACACAATCGTCCGTGGGGTCGAGCTGCTTCCGGCGGCCACCTGGGCCGTTGCCGACAGTGACGGCACGCTCCGCACGCCGCGGCGTTACTGGCAGCTGCCCGCTTCGGGGCGATCGCCCGCGACAAAGGACGATCTGAAGGAGCAGCTCACCGCGGCAGTGCGGATGCACCTGATCAGCGACGTGCCACTCGGTATTTTTCTATCGGGGGGCATCGACTCGAGCGCGATCGCCGCGCTCGCCGTGCGCTCGGCGAGCGCTGGCGTTCGCACATTCAACATCGGATTCGACGAGTCCGAGTACGACGAATCGGAGCACGCTCGCGGCGTGGCTCGGGCGCTGGGCACGGAACATCATGAGCTTCGACTTACCAAGGAGACTTTCGGGCGGCAGGCTTACGACGCGCTTGCGAGTCTCGACCAGCCAACCTTCGACGGCATCAACACATACTTCGTGAGCCGCGCGGTGCGGGAAGCGGGGCTCACGGTCGCTCTCGCGGGGACCGGCGGCGACGAGCTCTTCGGTGGCTACCGCAGCTTCCATGATGTTCCCTGGGCGGCGGGCTGGAGTCGCAGGCTCGCCCTGCTCCCGCCCCAGTTACTGCGCCGCTTCGCGAACACGGTCACTCGTGCGGCGACATTCCCCTCGGACATGCCTCCGCAAACACGGTGGGGGAAGTTGGGCGACGCGCTCGCCGCTCGAGGCGACATGCTCGATACGTACCAGGTCTCCTACGCGCTCTTCTCATCAGACTTCGCGCGCGAGCTCGTCAAGGCACATTCGAACGGCGACCTGCGCATGGGGCTGCCGACCAACGTGGCGCAGGAGCTCGGCCAGCTTATCGCCGGACGCCACCCCCTCCAAGCGATCTCGATGCTTGAGCTGCGGTGTTTCCTCGGCGAGCGTCTCCTCCGCGACACGGACACCGCGAGCATGGCGAGCTCGCTTGAGGTACGGGTGCCTTTCCTCGACCACGAAGTGGTCGAGGCTGCTTCCGCGCTCGACGACGTGGAGCGCTTCGAACCGCTGGGGAGGAAGCAGATCGTTCGCGAGATCGCGCTCGGAGATTTGGATAGGGCCATCTTCGAGCGACCCAAGTCCGGGTTCGTGCTTCCGATCGCGCGATGGGCCCGCGACGTACTCCGGAACGAGATGACCGCCGCGTTCGGCGATCGCGGCTTCTGCGAGGCGGCGGGCCTCGACGCGGGCGCCGTCGGTCGGCTCTGGAGCGCTTTCCTCGGCGGCGCGCCCGGCCTCTACTGGTCGCGTGTGTGGGCGGTTTACGTCTTGGGTTGGTGGTGCCGCGAGAACCGAGTGAGTGTCCGATGAACGCTCCTGGTCCCGGGCGGCGTTACGTTCTCATCACACCCTGTCGCGACGAAGCGGCGTTTGCTCGCCGAACTTTGGACTCGGTGACGGCGCAGAGCGTGCATCCAGCACTATGGGTGATCGTCGATGACGGCTCGAGCGACGCGACGCCGGCCATCCTCGCCCAGTACGCCGCCCGCTTCGATTTCATTCGCATCGTGCGGCGCGAAGATCGCGGGCGCCGGAGCGTTGGCCCCGGTGTGGTCGACGCTTTCTACGCCGGCCTCGAAACGGTCGACCTAACGCAATTCGATTATCTCTGCAAGCTCGACCTCGATCTCGTGCTGCCGAAGCGCTACTTCGAGCTGCTCATGCAGCGGATGGAGGCCGAGCCGCGGCTCGGGACGTGTAGCGGAAAGCCGTACTACCCGAGGAGCGATGGGCGCCTTACGAGTGAGGACTGCGGCGATGAAACCTCGGTCGGCATGTCGAAGTTCTATCGCGTCGAGTGCTTCCGACAGGTGGGTGGGTTCGTGCACGAAGTCATGTGGGATGGGATCGACTGTCATCGCTGCCGAATGCTCGGGTGGATCGCCCGAAGCTGGGACGACCCCGAGCTGCGATTCGTGCACCTGCGTCCCATGGGCTCGAGCGAGAACGGCATCCTGACGGGCCGGCTTCGCTCGGGGCGAGGCCAGTACTACATGGGCACCGGCTTTTCATACATCACCGCGAGCGCCCTCTACCGCGCTGTGCGTGCACCGCTCGTGATCGGTGGACTCGCAATGTGGTGGGGTTACGTTTCGAGCTTCATACGA
>Ga0137415_10005237_pt1 | contig 12831 bp, 15 predicted proteins | sample CZODoug3_1_1_16f_FD_183082 | JGI IMG/M metagenome (GOLD analysis project Ga0137415, IMG submission 183082) | Vadose zone soil fungal communities from Angelo Coast Range Reserve, California, USA - CZODoug3_1_1_16fungal (Hybrid Assembly) | ecosystem: Environmental > Terrestrial > Soil > Vadose... | reverse complement strand
TAATCAAAGTTTGCCGGAATCATGCTCGTGGCCTCCTTGCATTGCTTGTAGCTTTGGCGGGTGGTTTCGATTTCGTCGATTCAGATTTGGGCCCCGAAGATTGTGCCTGCCGAATGGCGCGCCACACCCGTTCCGGCTTGAGCGGCATTTCGATGTGACGGACTCCGAGATGCGCTAGCGCGTCGCAGACCGCGTTTACGGCGCAGGGTGTGGAAGCGATTGTGCCTGCCTCGCCTACACCTTTCACGCCCATGGGATTTACCGGCGAAGGCGTGACCGTGCTTCCGAGGGTGAACTCCGGCAGGCAGTGAGCTTTGGGCAGAGCGTAGTCCATCAGCGTGCCGGTGAGGAGCTGACCGTCGTCGTTGTAGATCAACTCTTCCCACATAGCCTGGCCGAGGCCTTGGGCAATGCCTCCGTGAATTTGTCCGTTCACCAGCATAGGATTGATTACGTTGCCGCAGTCGTCCACGGCAACGTACTTGTCGATCTTGACCTCTCCGGTTTCGGCGTCTACTTCGACGGAACAAATGTGACATCCGAAGGGGAAAGTGAAATTCGAAGGCTCGAAGAAATGGGTGGCTTCCATGCCGGGTTCGAAGCCCGGAGGAATGTTGCGAGCCGTATAGGCAGAGAGAACAAGGTCTCCGAATGAAATGGACTTCTTGCCACCGTCGGCAGTGAGGCGGCCGCGCCCAATGGTGATGTCAGCAGGCTTCACGCCGAGCAGGTGGGCAGCAAGCGTCGACATTTTGGCTTTGAGCTTTTGTGCCGCCATGTAAGCGGCAGTTCCTCCGACAGCGGTGGCACGGCTGCCGAAGGTCCCAATGCCGTATGGGACAGCCATGGTGTCGCCGTGCACCACGTTGACATCCTGAGGATCGATTCCCAGTTCGTCGGCAATGAGCTGCGCGAAGGTAGTTTCCTCGCCTTGGCCATGCGGCGAGGCGCCGGTTAACAAAGTAACTTTGCCGGTGGGCTCGATGCGCACTGTGCCGCTTTCCCAACCTCCGGCGGGTGTAGCCGCGGAGGGGCCGATGGCGCAAATCTCCACGTAGGTGGAGACGCCGACTCCGTAATATTTGCCTTCCTTTAATCCAGTCTTCTGACGGCGGCGGAGATTGTCGTATTCCGCGAGTTTCAGCGCTTTCTTTAGGCTCTCCTGATATTTTGCCGAGTCATAAGTAAGGCCGGTAATCGTGGTATAGGGAAATTCATTGGGCTGAGGAAAGTTCTTCAGGCGAAACTCGGCGGCGTCCATGCCAAGCTCGTGTGCGGCGATGTCCATAATGCGCTCCACGTTGTAAGTGGCCTCGGGACGGCCAGCGCCGCGGTAGGCGTCGGTGGACATCTTGTTGGTGAAGACGCCTACGATGTCAATCTGGATGGCAGGAATCTTGTAGCAACCAGCGTGCATGAGCGCGGTAAGCTGGGGGATCAGCGGGGTGAGAAGTTGATGGTACGCGCCTAGGTCCGCGAGTATGCGGGCGCGAAGGCCAAGAATCGTGCCGTTCTTCTTTAGTGCCAGTTCGACATAATTAATGGTGTCGCGACCGTGGATGGTGGCGAGGAAGTTTTCACGGCGAGTCTCGGCCCACTTCACGGGACGTCCCAACTTCATCGCCAGCCAGGGCACAATTCCCTCTTCGCCGTAAACGTTGAGCTTGCTGCCGAATCCTCCGCCGACTTCCGGAGCAATCACGCGCACTGCAGTTTCAGGCAGACCGACGAGCAATGAGATCTGAGTCTTCAGCAGGTGAGGGATTTGCGTGGAGGACCACACGGTCAGGCGATTTTCGCCAGGGAGGTATTCGGCAAGGACACCGCGCGTCTCCATGGCAATGGGTGCGAGCCGCTGATTGATCATGCGCTGCTTTACGATCCGATCAGCTTTCTTGAAGGCAGCGTCCACGTCGCCATTTTTCAGGCTGTGGGTGAACGCCTGATTGCTTTTGAACTCCTCATGGACGTGCGGAGTGTCTTTGCCCAGGGCCTTCTCCATGTCGGTGACCACGGGCAGAGGTTCATAATCCACTTCCACGAGTTCAGCGGCATCGCGAGCGGTATACAGGTCCTCGGCAACGATCACAGCAACAGGCTCGCCCACGTAACGTACTCGACCGGTGGCTAGTACGGGATGACTGGGTACCTTGAGGTCTGGCATCTGAATGGCGCAGGGAACCGGCCCTATGCCCGTCGTATCTTCCGCGGTAAAAACGGCTACTACGCCCGGCAACGCTCGCGCAGCGTCGATGCGAATGGACTTGATCTGGGCGTGAGCGTGTGGCGAGCGGGTGAAGGCGCAATGAAGCATACCCGCAGGCTTGAAGTCGTCGGTGTAGTGGCTGATGCCCTTGATAAGCCGCGGGTCTTCCTTACGCTTGAGTTTCTGGCCGAACCAGCGAACGTCGCTGTTGCCCTTGCCTCCGTTACTCGATGCGCCGTTAGATTTTCCGTTACGCGTCATAGGTCACCTCGCTCCCGCGCGCGCTGCGACTGGCTTGGACATTTTGCGAGAGGCGTTTCTGACGGCTGCAACAATGTTCTGGTAGCCGGTGCACCGGCATACATTGCCGTTGAGAGCCTGGCGAATGTCGGAGTCCGAAGGGTTGGGTTGGCGATCAAGGAGGTCATGCGAGCACATGATCATGCCGGGGGTACAGAAGCCGCATTGCAGGCCGTGCTCCTCCCAGAACCCGTCCTGAAGGGGATGCAACTGGTCACCTGTGGCCAGACCCTCTACGGTAGTGACGCTGCGACCGTCGGCTTGAACCGCCAGTACGGTACAGGATTTGACGGCACGGCCGTCCATCAACACGGTACAAGCGCCGCATAGTGAAGTTTCGCAGCCTATGTGAGTACCCGTGAGGGCGGCATTTTCCCGAAGAAAGTGGACCAGCAACAAGCGCGGCTCCACTTCGGCGCTACGCTGAACCCCGTTGATATTGATCGTGATTTTCTTCTTCATAGGTCCCCGCGGTATAGGCAAGAATCGGGCAGGAATCAGTCGAGGGGGGCAACGATATCAAAAGCATGGGCGGGATGACAAGGGGTCACGACTGCAGAAATCAGCTCAGTTGGAAGCAGGACTCGGAGGGGCGGAAATCGGAGTCACAGCCTTCAATTGGTCCAACGCGGTCAGGACGCTCTGCCACTTATCTTTATCTTTCTTGGTGTTGATTGGAGCAGAGAGATCGGAATAGAAGTGCAGAATGTTGTCGCGCAAATCAGGCGTGACCCCATTGAATTTGTGCTCGGATAATCTGCTCAGCAACTTGGCATAGGTATCATCGGTCAGCGAATATTCGGCCGCCTTGGTCTCTTGGCCAGTATCGAAATCAACATTGGGCAGTTGCAGAGAGTTGGCACGAGCCTGTTCCAGAAAAGCCCGGTATCGGTCGACTGTGACATTAATGCTCTTGATATACATGCCTTCGGTCTGCGGGGTTGGAACCTTGAACGCCAGGGCTTTAAACGGCCCAATTTTGGGCATAAGTCGCAATATGGTTGCCAGAATTCGGGTTCCGAGGCCGGGCTTGATGTAATCCTTTCCCCATTCCTTCTCGTAATCGGTGCGCTTAAGCCGGTACAGGAACTTTTTCTTGGCGACACTAGGCTTCTCGCTCATCAGTTCCTTCTTATGAGTTTGCAGCGCAACCTTGGTCATTTGCGGGATTAACCGGCTGATTGAGAAACGGTAAGTACCCACTGCCAGGTCCTCATGCGCGAGTATGTCTTTCACTTCCACACCGTAGATGACCGGGAACGCACGCTCCAGCAAAGGCTTGGACACTTTGAAACCGATGAAATCGTGGTACTGCTCCGATGCATAACGATTCTTCGCGACTTGCACCATGTCGAAACCGAATTCGGTTTTAATGTGAGCCGTTTTGTTCTGAGCGTATCTCACGGAATTCCCAAATTTTTTCTGGAGCTTGGGATATTCGATTGCCACCGCTTGGTTCACCGTCGGATGCCCGGAAATATCTGCCGCATAGTGCGCAAGAGCACCCAGCGAGAAGGCGTATTCATTGACGTCCTGGCTCTGGCGCAACATCTCGAGAACGAAGTCTCCACTGCGCACGTAGTGCACCAGGTTGCTGAAGTCGGCGCTGCCGAAGGGGTAGTAACCCAGATCCTGAATGACGGCGCCACCATATGCGTAGGCATGGGCTTCTTTGAGTTGTTCGTCAGTCAGACCCGGATATCGGGTTTTTAGCAGAGGTTCAATCACGTCGCCCCATACCATGTCCACGACCTGCTCATGGGTGAGAACCGAATATGCCGAGGACCCATTGCAGCACAGCAGCAAAATGGCGAGAAGGGTAAATGCACGGAATTGCCGACAGAGCATGATTGCGCAACCAGCTTGAATTGTATCCCAGACTATTGGAGACAGCATGACAGCAATTCGCACTTTAGGGAGGATGCAAATTGCGTAATCCCGCGTTGTAGATTGCTGGCAGAGGATCATTAGCAGAATGTCCGTGCAAACCCTATCAACCCTACGCGCTTGCGCCCGCCACCCACTCCGCATCTCTGGCGCCGCCATGACTGAAGGCGTAGAGCACCAGTTCCACGCGGCTGGAAATACCCAGCTTATCGAAAATACGGAAGAGATATTTCTTAACCGTGTGTTCGCTGAGCCCTAGTTCCTGGGCAATTTCGCGATTGCTGAGTCCGTCGGCGACGAGGGCGACCACCGTTCTTCGCGCGGGGTCAGAAGTTTGAACCCGCTCGCATTCACCACGCGCAGTGAGGGCACCTGGGCTACGGCTTCGATGAGATATTGCATTTGCTCGCTATTTGCCCAGACCTGGCCTTGATGAACACTCTGAATGCACTTGCACAGCAGCCGAAAAGGATGTTCGGCGAAGCAAAACAGTCCCCTGGCGCCGGAGCGGAATCGTTCAGCGCCACCTCGCGGTCGCCGGAGTTAATCAGCACGATCTTGGGTATTTCTGGATGAGCCAAATGAAAGCGCCGGAGCAACGTCATATCGTGCGATTCAGTCCTGGGGCGATCGACATTGATGACTGATTTGTGCGGGAAAGGTCGCGACGGTTTGCAGCATGGCGTCGAGATCCGCGGCACAGCAGATTACGTCAAATTCGGGGCGCTGCCCTAGGGCGCTGACCAGAAGCTGGCATTCCATCTGGTTGGAGTCGGCGACCAGCACACGAATGGCACTCAACGAAGCCAACGGACATAGATTCCATAAAGTCCTCGGGGAAACCACACTTTTTGCTGCTGGTGGATTTCAAAAATGCCGGCCATGGCATGATTGGCGGCGCCAAGCTGGCGACACACGCTGTCTATTCACGCGCGGCGCGACTCCGGCTCCGAAAAATGATTACGGAGTTTCGGCCGGACGTAACGAACGTACGCAACATTTATCACCATTTGTCGCCCTCGATCCTTTGGGAACTGAAGGCGCAAGGCGTGCCCGTTGTCTATCACATCAATGATTTCAAGCTGGTTTGCCCCAGCTACAACATGGTGTCTCACGGCCACGCCCGTGAGCGTTGCCATAACGCAAAGTTCTGGCACGTGCTTACCGAAGGGTGTTACGCCGGATCACCTGGATCAAAGCTTGTGCTGGCGGCTGAAGCTTATTTTCACTCTTGGCTGCGGACTTACAAAAAGTGTGTCGACCGGTTCCTAGCGCCCAGCCGGTTCGTGAAGGACAAGCTGATACAGAACGGCTGGGAGACCGCAAAAATCGATGTGCTACCGCACTTTCAACAATTGCCGCCAGGCCCGCCGAAAGAAGCGGCAGCCGATGCCCCGGTCCTCTACTTTGGACGGCTTTCGCCGGAGAAAGGATTGACCGACCTACTGCAAGCCATGCAACATCTGCCGAAAGTCCCCTTGTGCATCGCAGGAGAGGGACCCCAAAGGCTGCAACTCGAAAAAATGGCGGATTCGATGGGGTTGTCGAACGTGGAGTTCGCCGGTCATCTTGCGAGCCGCGAATTGAACGGCGCGATCGCTGGCGCACGTCTCACGGTGTTGCCTTCCAGGGCTTATGAGACGTTTGGAAAAAGTATTCTCGAGTCCTTTGCGTTTGGCCGTGCTGTCATAGCGTCCGATCTGGGTTCCCGTCGCGAGCTGATCTATGAGAACCAAACTGGATTGCTGTACCCACCCGGTGATGTGGAACAACTAGCGAAACAAATTTCATTTCTTCATGACCGACCAGAGCTGACGGCTTAGATGGGGGCCGCGGGGCGGGAGCTGGTAGTAAATCAGTATTCTCCGGAGACCCACTATGCGGCCTTGATGAAACTCTATGGGACTCTGGTGGTAATGGGCAAAAGGCTGCCGGCCGCAAAAGAGAACCCAAGTCGATTGCGCGTGGCATTTATCGGTGGCCGCGGAGTGATTTCAAAGTACAGCGGTATCGAAGCTTATTACGAGGAGGTGGGCAAACGGCTCGTAGAGATGGGTCATCAAGTGACAGTCTATTGCCGGACTTACTTTACTCCTCCGTTAAAAGAACACAATGGGATGCGACTGGTGCGGCTGCGCACAGTCAGATCCAAGCACCTGGATACCCTGGTGCACACTTTCCTGAGCACTGTTCACGTTCTGTTCACCGGCTGCGATATCGTGCATTATCAATGTTTGGGCCCTGCCCTCTTCTCATTCATCCCGCGAATATTCGGAAAGAAGACAGTAGTAAGTGTGCAGGGTCTGGATTGGCAAAGAAAAAAGTGGGGGCATTCGCTTCCCTTGTGCTGAGACTCGGAGAACAGGCTTCCGTGCGCTTGCCCAGCACTACGATGGTCGTGTCGAAAAATCTGCAAAAGCATTACCAGTCACGATATTTCAATCGGGTTACGTATGTGCCGAACGGGACCATAATCCGGCGACAGCGTTCGACATCCAGACTTGCTGGATGGGGCTCACAACAGGCAACTACATTCTTTTTCTCGGCCGTTTTTCGCCGGAAAAAGAATTGTCACCTGCTGATTCAGGCTTATGAAAAGCTCCTGACTCCCGTAAAGCTTGTATTTGCGGGCGGCTCCAGTCACTCCGATTCGTATGCCGGCCAACTGCGCAATCATCGAGACGAGAATATTCGCTTCCTTGACTGGGTTTCTGGCGATGCTTGGACGAATTGCTCACCAACGCCATGCTCTTTGTTTTGCCTTCGGATATCGAAGGGCTTTCATTGGCCCTGCTGGACGCGATGGGAGCGGGAGTATGCGTCTTGACCAGCGACATCGCGGAGAATTGCGAACTGGTTGAAGGCGCAGGCTTCACCTTCAAACGAGGGGATGTGAATGATTTGGAGCGAATGCTGCGCTGGCTAATTTCTGACTCGTCGGCCCGATTGATGGCGGCTGAAAAGGCGCAGCAGCGTGTTCGCGAACATTATTTGTGGCGAGGAATCACGGTAGAGGTGGAGCGTGCTTATTGTCGGACAATGGGAAGAGAAGATTCCAGTGCGGCGCTGCGGCAATTACCACTTGGCAATTTAGGCGACTTGACCATACTGCCTAAAACCAAAAAGATTGGTATGTAAGAAATCGCCACAATTTTCAAAGAGTTCAGGGTTGGAATCAGCTTCCGGCCCTTTTTTTATTACAATTCGTGAGAATATGTCAGCATGTCTGTGGCGAGGGCCAATCGTGAACTGTGGACACGATGGCTCGATGCTGAGTACCGGCCGACCACTTATAGAATTCAGCAAGCATGCAAAACACAATTTTAATCACCGGCGGCTCCGGCTTCATTGGATCGAATTTCATTCTGCAATGGATAGCCTCGGAAAGAACGCCGGTGGTCAATCTTGATAAGCTGACTTATGCTGGCAACCCGCGCAACCTGCAGCGTGTTTCATCGGATACGCGATATTGCTTCATGCAAGGTGACATTTGTGATCGCGATCTGGTGCATAGCATCCTGGAACGCCATAAACCCAGGGCTGTAGTTCATTTTGCTGCAGAAAGCCACGTCGACCGCTCCATCCGAGGTCCCGATGACTTTATCCGCACCAATGTGAATGGAACATTCTGTTTGCTCGAGGAAGCGCGGGCATATTGGATGGCATTGGCACGACAGGATCGCGAATTATTTCGATTTCTGCATGTCTCGACCGACGAGGTTTACGGGTCCCTGGATCCGCACGATCCACCTTTTTGCGAAACCACACGCTATGCGCCGAATAGTCCATATTCGGCTTCAAAAGCAGCAGCAGATCACCTGGTGCGCGCCTATTTTCACACGTATGACGTGCCCACGCTGACTACGAACTGTTCCAATAACTATGGTCCTTATCAGTTTCCGGAGAAACTGATCCCTCTGATTATTTTGAATGCGCGCAAGGGCAAATCGCTGCCGCTGTATGGAGATGGGCAGAATGTTCGGGATTGGCTCTATGTCGAAGATCACTGCGAAGCCGTACGTATGGTGCTGGCTCGTGGCCGAATCGGCGAAACCTACAACATCGGCGGCTGGAACGAAAAACGGAATGTTGAAGTTGTGAATACGATCTGCTCGATTCTTGATGAATTGTGTGGCAACGATCCGGTGTTGCCACATCGAACGTTGATCTCATTTGTGAAGGATCGTCCAGGTCACGATCGCCGCTACGCCATGGACGCATGTAAGATCGAGCACGAATTGGGTTGGAAACCGCGGGAAACTTTTGAGAGCGGTATTCGCAAGACCATTAACTGGTATTTGCAGAATGAGGCGTGGGTGAACGAAGTGACTGCGGGAAACTATCGCCAATGGATCGCAACACATTATTCTTAACCGTTTGTTTGCGGTCGAACTCTCACCCAGAGTGAATAAACCACGAATGGCAAAAAAGAAAGAACATCGAGCCCAGCCTTATAAGGGCATCATCCTTGCTGGAGGGTCTGGAACCCGGCTCTACCCCGCCACGCACGCTGTGGGCAAAAGCCTGTTGCCGGTCTATGACAAGCCTCTAATCTATTACCCCCTTTCGACTCTTATGTTGGGAGGGATCCGAGACATCTTGGTGATTTCTACCCCGGAGGACACTCCTCGATTCGAACAATTGCTTGGAGACGGCTCACGTTTCGGACTGAATCTGGATTATGCGGTGCAGAGCAAGCCGCAGGGTATCGCGCAGGCTTTTCTGGTCGGACAAACGTTTATTGGATCGAGTTGCTGCGCGCTAGTGCTGGGCGACAATATTTTTTACGGCCATGATTTCGCAAAGGATGTTCGCCACGCCACAGAAAAGTCCCATGGAGCGCGCATCTTCGCCTATCCCGTACATGACCCGGAACGTTACGGCGTTGTGGAATTCGATACCGCCGGGAAAGCGCTTCGCCTGGAAGAAAAGCCTGAACATCCCAAATCGCGATATGCGGTCACCGGCCTTTATTTCTACGATAATGATGTGGTGGCAATCGCGAAATCCTTGAAACCATCCGCTCGCGGCGAGTTAGAGATCACGGACGTTAACAAGATTTATCTGGAACGCGGAGAGTTGGAAGTTGTGGTAATGGGCCGTGGCATGGCCTGGCTGGATACCGGAACGCACGAGGCGATGATGGAAGCTTCATTATTCATTCAGACTATCGAACGGCGTCAGGGATTGATGGTCGCGTGCCCGGAGGAAATCGCCTATCGTTACGGCTACATTAGTGCCGATCAATTGGAAGAAATCGGAAACTCGATGAAGAACAACGGTTACGGAGCCTATCTGCTGCAACTGCTGCGCGAGAGAGTCTTTTGACGCGGACGTGGCACAAGCAGTCAGGGCAGTCATGAAGGTGACCCCGGCGTCATTAAAAGGAGTCTTGATTCTTGAGCCGCGAATCTTCGGCGATGAGCGCGGCTATTTCCTGGAAAGCTACAACCAACGCACCATGGGCGAAGCAGGCATCCATGAACATTTCGTCCAGGATAATCACTCGTTCTCCGCGCACAATGTGGTGCGTGGACTCCATTACCAGATACAACGTCCGCAAGGGAAATTAGTACGCGTTGTAGCCGGAGAAATTCTGGATGTCGCGGTGGACCTGCGCCGCAATTCTCCTACCTTCGGCCGATGGGAAGCAGTTCGCCTCTCCGGGCAAAACAACCGCATGTTGTGGATGCCCGCTGGTTTGGCACATGGGTTCCGTGTTGTTTCGAACGACGCGCATGTGCTCTATAAGGCTACCGACTTTTATTTTCCGGAGTTTGACCGTACGCTGGCGTGGAATGATCCCGATCTGAAGATTGACTGGCAACTCGATGGTGAAGCGATTGTTTCTGCCAAGGATAATCTCGGCATTCCGTTTCGTCAGGCGGAAGTGTACGAATAGAACTACAGGATCGCAGCATGCGGGTAACCATCTTCGGGGCGACTGGTCTGCTCGGCAAAGCGCTCGTGCGCCAATGGACCGATGATGATGTCAGCGGGCTGGGCTTTAGAGACGCCGACATTCGGAATCCGAAGCAGATTTCGAATGTCCTTGAGAAGACTCGACCGGATTGGATCGTACTCGCCGCCGCATACACAGACGTAGACGGATGTGAGGGGAATCCGGAGCATGCCTTTGATGTCAACTGCCATGGAGCGATTAACGTGGCGCACGCGGCCAAGCAGTTCGCTTCCCGTCTTCTGTTTCTCAGTACGGATTACGTGTTCGACGGGGCCAATAATCATCCTTACGAGACCAACGATCCTCGCGCACCACTCAACGTATATGGACGTTCAAAGGCCGAGGCAGAAGTGCAAATCAGCCAAGTGTTGCCGGAATGCTGCATTTTGCGCACGTCCTGGCTATTTGGAAAGGATGGGAAATGTTTTCCGGAGACAATTCTGAAATTGGCTGCAAGCCAACCCGCAATTGACGTGGTTGACGACCAGCGGGGATCTCCCACCTACACAGTCGACCTGGCCCGAACGATCATCCAGCTTTGCCGGTCTGACGCTAAAGGAATTGTGCACGCAACCAACCGTGGGGACTGTTCGTGGTTCGAGTTTGCCCGTGAGATTGTTGCCGACACCAGATTAAACACCATGGTGCGTCCCAGTACGAGTGAACATTTCGTCCGGCCCGCACGACGGCCAACATATTCCGTGCTTTCCGGTAAGAGTCTGGAGAAGCAAGGAATTGAAATGCCGCACTGGCAAGACGCGCTGCGAAGATACCTGCTGGAGAGAAATTCAGTTTCGTAGAGGGAACCAAGCCTTGCACTTCCCTGGGCACACGGTTGATACCATAATGCGGCGGTTTTCAGTTGTTGCGGTTTTCTCTAGACTATGCCTTCAGGGGAGAGTATGGGCGACTCGCAAAAATCGGCCGTTCCCATAACACGTCCGGAACAATACCACCCAAAGAAAGATGAGCGTCGCTCACAATCAAGGAAAGATGGAGTGCTTTCCAAGATTGAAGACGCCACCTACGAGGTTCTTCGCAAGCACGACAAAAAGTCGGCGTAATCACGGCTCGTCGTCTCCGGCTCTATTGTGGTTGCTAGACAAGTCTCCTGCCGCAGTTACTAATTCCGGATTCAGTCGTGGCAAACCGAACCGTTTGAGCTTCAGATTCAGTTCCGGTACATCCTTACTCTTGATCACGTCCCAGCGCGCTAACTGCTGATCAAGAGCGTTGTTTAGGTCACTGAACGTGCTCACAGCTTGCGTGGTCGGCGCTGCATCAGCACTGTCGACAGCGGCTAGCAAAGTGTTCAACCCGGCATTCAACCTCGCCAGGCTTCTCCCGCCCGCCGTGCTCAAGAAAGTTCTGCCGTATCCTCCTTCATTCCCTTCCAGCTCAGCCGCCTTGCTTTCAAGCGCTGAGACCGTTTCCTTGAGCTGACCCTGCCGAACTTTTTCGATCAGATTCTTGAGCTGCCGGCGCAAGCTGCGCACCTGCTGTAGTGTTTCGTAATCGCGACGCATGGCTTCGTTGATTTTCGTCTCAAGTTCAAACTGCTGACGCAGACCGCCCTGAGTTGTCATTACACGTGGATCCATCTTGATCATCAGCGGTTGCGTGTAGGTGGTTCCATTCACTGTCAGCTTCACACTGTATTTCCCAGGCATGACCGTAGGTCCAAGCGGCGTGCGTGGCGTATCGTGATAAATCGCAGAGATCGGATATTCGTGCTCCAGCGAATCCGGCGGAGGATAATGCAAATCCCAAACGAAGCGATGCATACCGGGCCGTGTTGACAGCACTCGAGCTGGACGGATCCAGTACGTCGGGATATTCGGCTCTTTCTCGTTCATCGGCTCTGGTTTGTCTGTGCTGGAAAAACGATGGACCAGTTTCCCCGATTCATCTGAAATCTCGATTGTCACCGGGCCGATCGCGGCTGATTTCAAAACATAATCGAGCATGGCGCCGTCCGGCGGATTCTGGCCAGCGGGTTCTTCCGGTGGCAAGGGCGTGTCAGTGTTGTTATTGCGGCGAACTCGGTAAGTCAGCTGCGGAGCGAAAAGATATGCATCAGATGCGGCTACCTTTGCGTCCATTTGCCGTAGCGGAGTGATGTTATCCAGGATCCAGAAAGAACGTCCATGTGTACCAACGACGATGTCATCCTGATGCACTACCAAATCACGTATCGATGTCGCCGGCAAATTGAGGCGTAGAGACTGCCAATGATCTCCATCGTCGAACGAAACGTAAACACCCTGTTCCGTTCCGGCATACAGCAGCCCTTTGCGCCCAGGGTCTTCACGAACCACGCGAACGAAATCCATGTCGCGAATCCCGCTGACCGCTTCCTGCCAAGTCTGACCGAAGTCGCGCGTCCGGAAGATATGAGGGCGAAGATCATCGAGGTTGTTTCGATCGACCGCCGCATAAGCGCTGCCCGCATCGAAATGCGAAGCCTCAATGATAG
>Ga0137415_10005235_pt1 | contig 12834 bp, 12 predicted proteins | sample CZODoug3_1_1_16f_FD_183082 | JGI IMG/M metagenome (GOLD analysis project Ga0137415, IMG submission 183082) | Vadose zone soil fungal communities from Angelo Coast Range Reserve, California, USA - CZODoug3_1_1_16fungal (Hybrid Assembly) | ecosystem: Environmental > Terrestrial > Soil > Vadose... | reverse complement strand
CCAACGCAGATCCGCACCGCTCCTTCGTCGCGGGCCGCGTGGCGGCGGCGGGCTCTTCGCGCGAGCGCTCATCGCGTTGTCGGTTGGGTTTGCTGGGCCGATTGGGCTGTTAGGGCGCGAGCGCTCATCGCGTCTTCAGATACCTAGCGAGCTATCGCGTCGTTGGGGACGGATGGCTCGGCGCGGAAGATGCGGACGTCGCCGCTTCCGGTGCGGGCCTTGATGGTGATCGCGCGGGCCGGGTTGGCCGGGGGGTTGTCCTCGACCGGTAGGTCCGACCGCAGTTGTCCGGCGCCGGTCACCACGTCCAGGCGAGCCGCCTGCCCGGGCGGGAGCCCGACGGACAGGCCTCCGGAGCCGCTGGTCAGGTCGACGTCGCCGGAAGCCGCGCCGATGGACGCCTGGCCCGACCCGGTGCGCATGCGGACCCGGCCGCCGGCGGCGGCAACCTCGAGGCTGCCGCTACCGCAGCCGACCTCGACCGAACCGGTGACCTCGCCCAACGTCACGGTGCCCGAGCCGGCCCGGACCACGACCGAGCCGCTCACCCGCTGGGCGCGGGCCGGCCCACTGCCGTAGCGCAGCCGCAGATCGCCGTCGACGTGGTCGAGCTCGGTCGTCGTCGACCCGGACGAGATGTCCACGTCGCCGGAGCGTCCCGTCACGACGACGTCCGCGCCCCAGCTGCCGATCTTCATCGTCGTGCCGGATGGGACGGTGATGTCGACGTCGAGGGCGTCGCGCCCGCTGTAGCGGCCGGCGAAGACCGGGATGTCGAAGACCGTGCCGCGCGGTTTCGGGCCGTGGACGACGAGCGTGGACTGACGGAACTCGACGACGGTGCGAGCCGCGTAGTCCGAGCCCGGATCGCGCGGCGTGATGGCCACGTTCGCCTCACTGACGCCGTCGTCGGCGTGGACGGTGATCGCGCCGAAGCCGAGCCGGACCTGCAGATCGATCGGGCCGGACAGGTTGAATGCCGAGGTGGTGCTCACAGGATCTCCAATCGAGGATCGGGGGGTCATCCGGTCACCCAGCCGGTGACGCGGTGGGTCCCGCCACGGCCGTGCGGGCCACCGCCGCCCCAGCCCGGACCGCCGCCCCAGCCGGGACCGCCGCCCCAGCCGCCGCGGCCGCCCGGCCCACCGGAACGGGCCAGGGCCGTGCCCGCCGCGCGAACCAGCCAGGTGTTCACCGACACGCTCTCGGACGCGGCGGCCTGCTCGATGTCGGCCTTGAGCCGCTCGGACAGGCGCAGCGAGATGCGTGCCGTCGCTTCACCTCGGTCGGGATCGTCGGCCGGCGGCTCGGCGGGGTTCTCCTGCGGGGTCTGGGCGATGTCGACGCGGATCTCGTCGCCGTCGATGGCAACCGAGACCGCCGGCCCGCCGTGCGTGTCGAGCAGCGCCGCGGTGATCTCGTTGGCGGCCGCCGATACGGCCGCGAGCAGGGCCAGGCGTACCGACGCGTCGGCCGTACTGGCCAGCGTCGCGGCGATCTGCTGGGTGCGCTCGTCGCCGAGTGCGGCCGAGGCCTGCATCTGGTCATGGACTTGCTGGACGTAGTCGTTAACGTGCATGATGCCACTATGACATCACTGATGACATCACCGCAACTGCGTCCGGATGTCACTGCACTGCGTGTATACGGCGACCTGCTGCGGACGTGCACCGAGGCGGCGCGTCGCGAGGTCACGACCGAACGGCCGCCGGTTAGGCTGGCGGCTGCGCCTTCGCGCGCACAGTCGTCCGCACCGTATGGGAGTTCGCCCGTGGCCGAGACCGTTCCGCTGCACGTCCAGGTCATCGGCTGGACGCACTTCGAGACGCCGCCCGACATCCCGTGGGACACCGATGCCGACGGCGGGCAGGCGCTCGCCGAGTTCGCCGGGCGGGCCTGCTACCAGTCCTGGAAGAAGCCGAATCCGGCCACCGCGACGAATAGCGGCTACCTACGCCACATTCTCGAGGTCGGCCACCTGTCCGTGCTCGAACACGGCACGGTGACGATGTACTTCACCGGCATCTCCCGGTCGCTCACCCACGAGTTGATCCGGCACCGGCACTTCTCGTACTCGCAGCTCTCGCAGCGCTACGTCCCCGAGCGCAACGCCGCCATGGTCGAGCCGGACGTCATCGCCGAGGACCCGGAACTGCACGCCAAGTTCGTCGAGGCGAGCGACGCCGCGGTCCGCGCGTACACCGAGCTGCTCGAGGGCTTGGAGAAGAAGTTCGCCGATGTCGAGCAGGCCACCCTGCGTCGCAAGCAGGCGCGTCAGGCGGCGCGAGCGGTGCTACCGAACGCCACCGAGACTCGCGTCGTCGTCACCGGCAACTACCGGGCCTGGCGGCACTTCGTCGCGATGCGCGCCTCCGAGCACGCCGACGTCGAGATCCGCGCCCTGGCCATCGCCTGCCTGCACGAGCTGCAGCGGGTGGCCCCGAACGTGTTCGCCGACTTCGAGATCGGCGCGCTGCCGGACGGCACCGAGGTCGCGTCCTCGCCGCTCGTCGCCGAAGGTTGACCTGAAGTCAACTTGAGCTTCTAGGGTCGCGTGATGCACGCGATCCGGCAGTATGCGTTCGGCCCGCCGACGGCATTGCTGTACGAGAAGGTGCTCGATCCGGTGCCCGGCGAGGGCCAGGTCCGCATTGCCGTCGCCGCGGCGGGCGTGCACGTCATCGATACGACGATCAGGCGCGGCGTCGAGGGTGGCCCGTTCCCGCTGCCGTCGCTGCCGATGACCCCGGGACGCGAGGTGGCCGGCGTCGTCGAGGAGGTCGGCCCGGACGTCGACCGGACCTGGCTGGGCCGACGAGTGGTGGCGCACCTCGGCCAGACGAGCGGCGGCTATGCCGAGCTCGCCCTCGCCGCCGCTGACCGGTTGCACGTTGTACCGCCGAGTCTCGCCGAGTCGGCGGCGGTCGCGATGATCGGCACCGGACGTACCGCGGTGGGCATCCTCGAGGCCGCCGAGCTCACGGCCGGCGACGTCGTGGTCGTGACCGCCGCGGCAGGTGGGCTGGGCAGCCTGTTCGTGCCCGAGGCCAAGGCGGTGGGCGCGACCGTGGTGGCCCTGGCGGGCGGTCCGCGCAAGGTCGAACGGGCGCGGACACTCGGGGCCGACATCGCTGCCGATTACACGAGGGCCGACTGGGTCGACGAGCTACGGCACGCGCTGGCGGGCCGGGCGGCGACGGTCGTGCTCGACGGCGTTGGCGGCTCGGTGGGCCGTGGCGCGTTCGAGCTGCTCGGCCCCGGTGCGCGGCTGGTGCGGTTCGGATGGTCCTCGGGTGCCCCGGCCGACATCGGGGCGGACGAGTTCGGGGCCCACGGCGTGACTGACGTCGTGGTGATCGGGGCCCAGCTGATTCCGCGCCTGCCCGAGCTGGAGACGGCGGCACTCGACCGGGCGGCAACCGGGACCTGGCAACCGCTCGTGCAGGACTTCGCGCTGGCCCGGGCCGCCGACGCGCACGAGGCGATCGAGGCGCGGGCCACGATGGGCAAGGTCGTCCTCGTGCCCTGACAGCCAGGCTCAGCTCCCGGCCGGTGGCGGCGGCGTCGCCGGCTCGCCGGACGTCGGCTTGCGGCGTCGCCACCACAGCACCAGGGCACCGGCGGCAGCGACCACGAGCAGGAACGGCAGCACCGCTCCGAACGCGATCACCGTCCAGCGCACGAACGCGGTGAAGGCGTGCCAGCCGCGGGTGAAACCGCCCGACACGCCGCTGGCGTGCTTGGCGGCAACTGGCGCCGCCACGGCCCGCTGCGCGAGCAACTGGAGGTGGATCGTCGCCCGGGCGCTCTGCCGGGCGAGGTCCTGCTGCTGGGCCTCGAGTGACTCCAGGTTGGCCTGGCGGCTGGCGAGCTCGGACTCCAGCCGGATCACGTCGCCGATGGAGCGGGCCTTCGCGTAGAGCGAGCGCACCCGGGCCAGCGAGGCGCGCATGCTCGACAGCCGCGAGGTCACGTCCACGACCTGCTGGGTGACGTCGTCGGTGTTCGTGCTGCGGTCGACCTGCTCGCCCAGTGCGGCGAGCTGGTCGAGGTCGCGCTCGAGCGAGTCGGGCGGCACTTCGAGCGTGAGGTCGGCAGTGGCGTGGGTGGCTTCGCCGGAGCGCCGGTCGGTCAACACGTCCCCGCCGGCGCTCGTCGCGACCCGGACGGCGCGTTGTGCCTGGGCGTTCACGTCCGCGACGCGCACGGTGAGCCCGGCGGTCTTGGCCAGCGATCGAGCCGGAAGGTCCGGCGCGGACGGGGCCTGGGAGGCGGTGCCGCCAGACCCGGCGCTGGCGGCGGTCGACCCCGCCGCCGCTCCGGCCCCGCTCGGCGGCACCCCCATGTTGGAGGATTTCTGGCTGGTGCCAGTGCAGCCGGCCAGCAGGATGAGCGCGGCCGATCCGGCTGCTCCGAGCGCAACGAGTCGTCGCATGGTGTGCCTCCGCGGTGGGTTCCTGCCGGATTGACCACGCGAGGTTGGTGGCGCGTTGCTCAGATGTAGCCATCCGATGCGAAACGGTGACGTGGACGTGATTTCCCGGCCGAGTCGTGCCGAATGGAGGCTGCGATCGCGCTGGCAGCGGTAGTTTGGTCGCATGCCGACGCAGGACCCGCGGCGCCCGTTCGGGCGTCTGCTCACCGCCATGGTCACGCCGTTCGGAGTGAGCGGCGACCTCGATCTCGATCGTGCTGCAGAGCTCGCCACCTACCTCGTGGACGAGCAGCGCAACGAGGCGCTGGTCGTCAACGGCACCGCGGGCGAGTCGCCCACGACCACCGATGCCGAGAAGGCCGATCTGGTGCGCGCGGTCGCCGATGCGGTCGGCGATCGCGCCAAGGTCCTCGCCGGTGTCGGCACGTTCGACACCGTCCACACGATCCACCTCGCCGAACAGGCGGCGAAGTCGGGCGCCGACGGGCTGCTCGTGGTCACGCCGTACTACTCGCGGCCGCCGCAGGCCGGCCTGCTCGCTCATTTCCGCGCCATCGCCGACGCGACCGAGCTGCCCGTGCTGCTCTACGACATCCCGGGTCGCACCGGCACGGCGATCGAGACCGACACGCTACTGCGCCTGGCCGAGCACGAGCGGATCGTCGGCGTCAAGGACGCGAAGGGCGATCTGGGGGCGAGCGCCGAAGTGCTGGCCCGGTCCGAGCTCGCGTACTACTGCGGCGAGGACAAGCTGACCCTGCCGCTGCTCTCGGTCGGTGGCGTCGGTGTCGTCGGGACGTCGACCCACTTCGCCGGCGTCGGCACGCTGGCGATGATCGAGGCCTACGAGCGGGGCGACGTCGCCGAGGCGCTGCGCCTGCACCGCCAGCTGCTGCCGATCTACACCGGCATCTTCCGCACTCAGGGCACGATTCTGGTCAAGGCCGGGCTGGCGCTGCGCGGCCGGCCGGTCGGCCCGGTGCGCCCGCCGCTGGTCGATGCGACCGAACACGAGATCTCCCACCTGCGCGAGGATCTTGCTGCGGCAGGTTTGTGAACGACACAGCTACTCGCCTCCATTCTGAACGTGGACTTGACCGTTACGGTTGAGCCGTGGCAGGAGGATCCGTGACTCGATCGCGTCCGCAGACCGGTAAGCGCGGCTCGACCGGACGGGCCAGATCGACGCCGGCGCAGCGTCCGGGGTTCTTCGCCTCGATCGGCCGGGGTATCGCCGCGATGTGGCGGGCTCTGGCGGTCGTGGTCGGGGGAGTGGCTCGTGCCGTCGGGCGCAACGCCGCGACGGCCCGTGACCTGGATCCGGAGCATCGCCGCGACGGCGGTGCGCTGGGTGTGATCGCCATCGGCGCGATCGCGGCGATGGCCATCTGGGCGCACGGAGCCGGGCCGGTCGGCCGGGGATTGACGTCGCTCGCCCGCATCCTGATCGGCAACGGCGCCGGAATCCTGCCGATCGTGCTGGTCGGCGTCGGCGTGCACATGTTGCGTCAGGCGCCGCAGCCGGAGAGCCGCGGTCGGTTGCTCGTCGGATCGATCGCCGTGACCTTGGCAGTACTGGGTCTGCTCGACCTGTGGGCGGACTCCCCGACCAGCGCGCACGGCCGCTCCTACGCCGGGGGCCTCATCGGTGCGGGCATCGCCGCGCCGCTGCGCCACGGACTGTCGGCGGTGATCGCGGTGCCGTTGCTGTTCGTGCTCGGCGCCTTCGGGGTCCTGGTCGTGACCGCGACGCCGATCAGCCAGCTGCGCCAGCACCTCGGCCAACTGTTCGGTCGCAAGCCGGCCGGCGATGGTGCTCCGGCCAACACCGGCGACGTGCTTCCGGTCGGCGCGGCCATCACCGTGACGTCCGTCCTGCCGCGCCTGGACGACGAGGGCGACGTATTCGCTGCTCTCAACGAACCCGACGCCGAGCCCGAGGCCGTCGCGCCGAAGCCGCGCAAGCCGCGCGTCGCCAAGCCCAAGGCCAGGGTCGAGGACGACGAGCCCTCGATCACCGCACCGATCCAGCTCGAGCTCAACAGCGGCGGGGCGTACACGCTGCCGTCCCTGAAGGACCTCGCATCGGGCAGCCGGCACCTGGAGCACACCAAGGCGAACGACGAGGTCATCGCCTCGCTGCAGCAGGTATTCGAGGAGTTCGGCGTCGACTGCGCGGTCACCGGCTTCAGCCGCGGCCCGACGGTCACCCGCTACGAGGTCGAGCTCGGACCGGGCGTCAAGGTCGAGCGCATCACCCAGCTCACCCGCAATATCGCCTATGCGGTCAAGAGTCCGGACGTGCGCATCATCAGCCCCATCCCGGGCAAGAGCGCGGTCGGCATCGAGATCCCCAACACCGACCCCGAGATCGTCATGCTCGGCGACGTGCTGCGCGCGCCGGTCGCCCAGCGCGATCACCATCCGATGGTCGTCGCGCTCGGCAAGGACGTCGAGGGCGGGTTCGTCGTCGCCAACCTGACCAAGATGCCGCACCTGCTCGTGGCCGGGGCCACCGGCGCGGGCAAGTCGAGCTGCATCAACGCGCTGATCCTCTCCGTCCTGACCCGGGCCACGCCGGACCAGGTCCGGATGGTGCTCATCGATCCCAAGCGGGTCGAGTTCGCCGCCTACCAGGGCATCCCGCACCTGGTCACCCCGGTCATCACCAACCCGCGGAAGGCGGCCGATGCGCTGACCTGGGTCGTGCGCGAGATGGACATGCGCTACGAGGACATGGAGGCCTCGGGCGTGCGCCACATCGACGACTTCAACCGCAAGGTGCACAGTGGCGAGCTCGTCGCGCCTCCCGGCTCCGAACGGGTGTACACCACCTATCCGTACTTGCTGGTTATCTGCGACGAGCTGGCCGACCTGATGATGGTTGCGCCCCGCGACGTCGAGGACTCCGTCGTGCGCATCACCCAGTTGGCCCGGGCCGCCGGCATCCACCTCGTCGTCGCCACCCAGCGTCCGTCGGTCGACGTCGTCACGGGGCTGATCAAGGCCAATGTGCCGTCGCGGCTGGGCTTCAAGACCTCGTCGCTGGCGGACTCGCGGGTCATCCTGGATCAACCCGGCGCGGAGAAGTTGCTCGGCAAGGGCGACGCGTTGTTCCTGCCCATGGGCGCGAGCAAGCCGGCCCGCATCCAGGGCGCCTACGTCACCGACGCGGAGATCCACCGGATCGTCGAGCACTGCAAGACGCAGCTGCAGCCGAGCTATCGCGAGGACGTGACCGCTCCGCAGGCGGCGGCGAAGAAGGAAATCGACGAGGACATCGGCGACGACCTCGATCTGTTCATGTCGGCCGTCGAGCTCGTCGTCTCGACCCAGTTCGGCTCGACGTCGATGCTGCAGCGCAAGCTGCGGGTGGGCTTCGCCAAGGCCGGGCGGCTGATGGACCTGATGGAGTCGCGCAGCATCGTCGGCCCGTCGGAGGGGTCGAAGGCCCGCGATGTGCTGGTCACCCCGGACGAACTCAGCGGGCTGATGTACGCCCTGCGCAACGGTGGCAGCGCCGAAGACCTGGTCGACGCCGAAGAGACGGACTGATCCGCCGGAGCTGTCCTTATCCGCCGGGGTCTGCGGTCCGTGCTTCCTGCGCCGCGGCTCACGCCGCCACCTCGGCTTGGCCGCGGAAAGGAACAGTCGCGGCCGGCGGGCTCTTCGCGCGAGCGCTCATCGCCCGGTGGTTGCGTTCTCTTAGGTTGCGTCGCGGTGCCCACAGACGGCCAGCGCCCGGGTACACAACAACTCGCGCCCCAGCGAGGGGCGCGAGTTGTGGTCGCTTGCGGGGAAGCTACGCGCGATGGCGTGCCGCGTAGAACATCCGACGCCAGGAGAGGCGTGCGCGCATACCCAAGTGATGCCGTCCACTTCGGTCCGAACCGGGCTCGACGGCAGCACCCGGCCAGCGCAGGACGCTGGATGCGCCCGTCCGCTGCACTGCGCTCATCTACAGATCACCTCCCCCTTGCGCGCAAAGTAACCGCTGAGGCGAGGGTGACGGGTGAGGCGCGCGGTGGGCGTGTCTAAGAAATGGATCTCTGTGCCGTTACGTCGCTCCTGGGACCGGCGTGGTCAGAGGTGCAGGAGCATGCGGGTGTTGCCCAGGGTGTTCGGCTTGACGTACTCGAGGCTGAGGAACTCGGCGATGCCGGCGTCGTAGGAGCGGCGCATCGCGTCGTAGGTGTCGGCATCGACCGGGATGCCGTCGATCTCGGTGAAGCCTTGTCGGGCGAAGAAGCCAGTGTGGAACGTCAGCGCGAACAGCCGTGACAGCCCGAACTCGCGGGCCGTTGCGATCAGCTCCAGCAGCAGCTGTTCGCCGACGCGCCGGCCGAGGTGATCCGGATGTACCGCCAGGGTGCGTACCTCGCCCAGATCGGCCCACAGCACGTGCAGGGCCCCGCAGCCGACGACCGCGCCGTCGAGTTCGGCGACCCGGAAGTCGGCGATGTCCTCGTAGAGCGTGACGAGCTCCTTGGCCAGCAGCCGGCGCCCCGATCCGGCGTACAGGTCGATAAGGGCTTTCATCGCCGGGACGTCCGGGGTCCGGGCGCGGCGCACGACGACGGTCACCCAAACGACGGTATCCGGTTCAGCAGTGCAGCCCGAGCAGGCCCTGCGTTCGCACGATGACGCTGCCGCCCCGGGTGTAGGCGAGGATGCCGCCGCCGCTCGTGGCCCAGCCGGTGGTGTCGTCGAGGCGCGCGATTGCACCTGTCCGGGTGTCGACAACCTTGGCCCTGATGTCCTTGGCGATCGACGGCTGCACGATCACGTACGGGCCCACCACGGCGAGCATCATGTCCTGGTCACCAGCCGCGTCAACGTGCTGGACGACGACGGTCCGCTTCGTGATGTCGCTGTACCACGCGATATCGGTCCCGTGCCGCCAGGCGTAGTTGTGCCCGTCGGACATGAGTTGCGGGTGCACGCCAGTCTGACCCGGGACCGCAGTGGGGTCCAGGCCGGCGATGACGTGCGACCCGTCGCGGGCATCCGTCCACGCCACGCCGTTCGACGAACTGACCAGCCGCTTGGCTGAGCGGGTCAGCGTCCGCGTCGTACCGGCGCCGATGTCGTAGTCCGATACTGACCCGGTGGCCGCATTGGTGTCCGCAAACCAGTACACGTGATTGTCGAGCAGGGCGATCGGGCGCGGATTGGCGTCTGTGACGACTGCGATCTCGCGGCTTCGCAGGGTCGTCCGGTCGATCAACTTGAGCGTCACCTCTACGCCTCCGGAGACCGCCGACGTCGTCGGCAGCACGATCCAGCGCCGGTCTATCGCGGCGTCGGGTATGCCGAACATGTCCTGGAAGGGCACGTTCGAAACTGCCTGGGTCGACCCGTCGGGACGGAACAACGTGACCTGCTTATTGCTGCTGATCAATACGTCGCCGTCAGGGCTGCCGCCGATCACCGGCCCGTCGAGGTCGGACTTGTGGAGTGCCCCGGTGTCGATGGCGTCTTGCCAAGCTTGCGGGAGCGACGTCGTACACGCCGTGCGGGTGACGGTGACCGGCGTGGCCGGGCGGTTGTGGTCGGACGCGGCGTGCCGGACGGCCAGCACCACGGCGATCACCGCCAGCACGGCCACCACCGCCGCGGCGACCGGCCACCAAGTCGCAGGGCGCCGGCGCCGATCGCGGTGCTCGGCGAGCACGTCATCGGCCAGCGGCTCTGGCGGCCAGGTCGGCCCGCTGTCCACGGTGTCGGCGTGCTGGGAGAGGGAGCGCCGCAGGACGGTCTCGAGCTGCTGGTCGTTCATGTCTGGCTCCCTTCCACGTCGGCGGCGAGCATCGGATGAGTACGGAGCACGGCGAACGCGCGGGCGGCGAGGCTGCGCACTGTGCCGACCCGGCAGCCGAGCGTCCGGGCGATCTCGTCGTCGGTGAGGTCGGAGTAGTACCGCAGCACCAGGACGGCGCGTTGCCGGGTGGGCAGCGTCGCGAGCATGCGCCAAGCGGCATCCTGTTCGGACAGGTCCTCGGCGTCGACGCCCGCGTCGGGAAGCATGTCCATGATCGTCTCGGAGCTGGCCATCCGACGCATCCGGCTGGCCTGGCCGTTAGCGATCACTCGGCGCGCGTAGGCCACCGGCGCCTCGATCGGCAGCGTCTCGCCGAACCGGCGGTGCAGGGCCAAGAAGCAGTCCTGGACGAGGTCCTCGGCCAGCTGGCGATCGCCGGTCAGCACGTAGGCGAACCGGGTCAGCCCGAGCGAGTGCTGCGCGGCGAATGCCGTCAGCGTGACTGCGCCTGGATCCACGGCATCCCTCCGCGCGTTGCTCGCCGCTCCGGTCAGGTTCACAGTGGACCGAACGCGGTGGCGACGCCAATCCGCTGCGGCTACGGCCGGATGACCCCGCGTCGGATCTTCTCGCGAGGTGGCGCGGGTACCCTGCCAACGTGTCCCAGCCTCCCTCGCGTACGGCGGCGCTGGTCACCCTCGGGTGCGCGCGCAACGAGGTCGACTCCGAGGAGCTGGCGGGACGCCTCGGCGCCCACGGCTGGACGCTGACCGATTCCGACGACGCCGACGTCGTGGTGATCAACACGTGCGGCTTCATCGACTCGGCGAAGAAGGACTCGATCGACACCGTGCTGGCCGCGGCCGACACGGGCAAGAAGGTCGTCGCGGTCGGCTGCCTGGCCGAGCGGTACGGCGAGGAGCTCGCGGCGTCGCTGCCCGAGGCCGATGCCGTGCTCGGCTTCGACTCCTACGCCGACATCGGCGCCCGGCTCGACGACGTCGCCGCGGGCCGGTCGATCACCCCGCACGTCCCGCAGGACCGGCGCCGGCTGCTGCCCGTCTCGCCGGCGCACCGCCCGTCCGTCGTCGCTGACGTTGCAGTGCCCGGCCACGCCTGGGTACCGAACGCGCGCGCCCGGCTGGACGACGCGCCGGTCGCCTACCTCAAGCTCGCGTCGGGGTGTGACCGCCGCTGCTCGTTCTGCGCGATCCCGTCGTTCCGGGGCTCGTTCGTGTCGCGCCCCCCGGCCGAGGTGCTGGACGAGGCCCGCTGGCTGGCCTCGACGGGGGTTCGCGAGCTCGTGCTGGTCAGTGAGAACTCGACGTCCTACGGCAAGGATCTGGGCGACCTGCGGGCGCTGGAGTTGCTGCTGCCGCAGCTCGCCGGCGTCGACGGCGTCGACCGGGTGCGGGTCTCCTACCTGCAGCCGGCCGAGCTGCGCCCGTCGCTGCTCGAGGTGATCGCGTCGACGCCGGGCGTGGCGCCGTACTTCGACCTGTCCTTCCAGCACGCCAGCCCGGCCGTGCTGCGCCGGATGCAGCGGTTCGGGTCCACCGAGGCGTTCGTCGAGCTGCTCGAGCGGGCCCGTGGGTTCGCCCCTGAGCTCGGCGCGCGCAGCAACGTCATCGTCGGCTTCCCGGGCGAGACCGAAGCCGACCTCGCCGAGCTCGAACGCTTCCTGTCGATGGCGCGACTGGATGCCATCGGGGTGTTCGGGTACTCCGACGAGGAGGGCACGGCCGCCGCGGACTTCGGCGACAAGCTGGACGCCGACGAGGTTTCGGCCCGGGTCGAGCGGATCGCCGCGCTGGCCGACGAACTCGTCACGCAGCGCGCCGAGGAACGGGTCGGCGCGAAGGTCGACATCCTGGTCGAGGAGATCGACGACGAGGTCAGCGGCCGGGCGGCCCATCAGGGGCCGGACGTCGACGGGACGACCCTGCTGCGCGATGCAACCGGGTTGTCGAGGGGAGATCTTGTCGAAGCCAAGGTCGTCGACGCCAACGGTGTTGATCTCCTCGCCGATCCCCTCATCTGATGACCCATCTCGTTCCCGACCCGGCGGCCACCCCTCCCCAGACCGCCGGGGTGCTCAACATCGCCAACGCGCTGACCGTCATGCGGCTGGTCCTCGTACCCGTCTTTGCAGTTGCCCTGCTCGAACACGACGGCCACGACACCGGCTGGCGGATCGTGGCCTGCGTGATCTTCGCGATCGCCTCGCTGACCGACCGGATCGACGGCGACCTCGCGCGCCGGCGCGGGCTGGTGACGGAGTTCGGCAAGCTGGCCGATCCGATCGCCGACAAGGCGCTGATCGGCACCGCGCTGGTCGGGCTCTCCTCGCTCGACCTGCTCCCGTGGTGGGTCACGATCCTGGTCCTGGGCAGGGAGATCGGGGTCACGCTGCTGCGGTTCTGGGTGATCCGGCGGGGCGTGATGCCCGCCAGCCGCGGCGGGAAGTGGAAGACGTTTGTCCAGGCCGTCGCGATCGGGCTCTACCTGCTGCCGCTGCCGAACGACGTGCGCCTCCTGCCGGTGTCGGTCATGGCCATCGCCGTGGTGCTGACGATGGCGACCGGCATCGACTACGTCGCCCGGGCGATCAGCCTGCGCCGCAAGCGGCCATGAGCGC
>Ga0137415_10005233_pt1 | contig 12835 bp, 12 predicted proteins | sample CZODoug3_1_1_16f_FD_183082 | JGI IMG/M metagenome (GOLD analysis project Ga0137415, IMG submission 183082) | Vadose zone soil fungal communities from Angelo Coast Range Reserve, California, USA - CZODoug3_1_1_16fungal (Hybrid Assembly) | ecosystem: Environmental > Terrestrial > Soil > Vadose... | reverse complement strand
AGCAAAGTTGCTGTCGTCCCCGCGCAAGCGGGGACCAGTATTCCAGAAGCCGGAATTTGTGGCGCGATGGGTCCCCGCTTCCGCGGGGACGACACCTATTGCTTGGCGATGCCCATCAATTCGCCTGCCCGATCTGGCGCGCGACCTCGGCGCGCATGGCGGCGAGTTCCTCGGCCGTGCGCGTGCCGCGTGGGCGCGCGACCGGCAGCTCGGCGATCACGCGCGTCGGGCTCGCCGAGAGGAGCAGCAGCCGATCGGCGAGCGCGATCGCCTCGTCGACGTCGTGGGTCACCAGCAGCGTGGTGATGTGCCGGCCGTTGACGAGCCCGGCGAGTTCTTCGCGCAGCCGTGCTGCCAGCGCGCCGTCGAGCGAAACAAAGGGCTCATCGAGCAGGAGGAGATCGGGCTCGACCGCGAAGGCGCGCGCCAGCGCCACCCGCCGCGCCAATCCGAGCGACAGCTCGCCGGGATAGTGGCTGCGATGGGCGGAAAGGCCGAGCGTTTCGAACAGTGCGTCGAGCGCGGTGGCGCGGGCCTGCGGCGCAGCGAGCCGCACGTTCTGCTCCACCGTGCGCCAGGGCAAGAGCCGCGGTTCCTGGAACACCATGCCGAGCGTGCCGTGGGCGGGAAGCGCTACCTCGCCCTCGAAATCGCGGTCGAGCCCGGCGATGATGCGCAGGAGCGTGGTCTTGCCGCAGCCCGAAGGGCCCACCAGTGCTGCGACTTCGCCTGCGCCCAGGCTGAAGGCGAGCTCGCTCAGCACCTGGAGCTTGCCTCCCGACGCCGCGGAATAGGATTTCTGCTTGATGCCGACGTCAAGCCGGTCGCGGGCGCCAGCGGGCGACATGTCGTTCAAGCGGCTGCACCAGGAACGTTTCGATGACCAGCATGACGGCGACGAAGGCAAGAGCATAGGCCAGGATACGCGTGACGTCGAACAGTTGGAACGCGACCCCGATCTCGAAGCCGACGCCGTTGGGCCGCCCGAGCAGCTCGACGATCAGCACGATCTTCCAGACCAGCGACAGGCCCGAGCGCGCCGCGGCGGCGAGATAGGGCGCGAGCTGCGGCAATACGACGTGGCGCAGGCGCGTCCATGCGCTCATGCGAAACACCTGCGCCATGTCGTCGAGGGCGTGGTCGAGCGAGCGCGCGCCTTCGCGCACGGTCACGGTCGCAACCGGCAGCTTGTTGAGCGCCACCGCAGCGATCGCTGCGGTTTCGGTGAGGCCTGCCCACACATAGGCGAGCACGATGATCACCAGCGCCGGCAGATTGAGCAGCACGACGAGCCAGGGATCGCCGAGGCGATCTGCGACGCGCCAGCGCCCCATGACGAGGCCGATCACCGCGCCCAACGCCATGGCGATGGCGAATGCCACCGCCACGCGCGCCAGCGTGACCGCGAGATTGAACGCAAGTGCGCCCGAGCGCGCCTCCGCAAGGATCGCGGCCGCCACCGCCTGCGGGTCAGGCAGGAGCCGCGGCCCGGCGAGCCGTGAGCCGGCGTACCAGGCCGCGATCAGCAAAGCGAGCGAGACGAGCCGGGCGCCCAACGTCGCTACTCCGCGGCCGGGCGGTAGAACGTGCCGGGTGCGAGCTCGCGCGCCGGGCCGGTGAGATCGGCACCGCCGATCTCGGCCAGCACGCGGTAGAGCGCGCCGGCATCCGCTTCCTCCTCCGCGACCTCGCGGCGCGTGATGCCTTCGGCATAGCGCTTGCGATAGATCGCGAGCGTGCTCGGGTCGCTTGTGCCGATGCGCGGCGCGAGCCTTTGCCATTCGCTCTCCGACGTCGCCATGATCTCCTTTGCTTCGCGAGCAGCGTGGAGGAAGTTGGTGACGGCCGACCGGTTGCGTGCCGCAAAGGCGCTGTCGAAGGTGTAGCCGACGATCGCCACCGGTCCCCGGGCACCCAAGCCCTTCATCACCTGATCCATGGCGACCGCGCGTTCGAATCCTTTGCTCTCGAGCTCGGCGCAGAAGTTCCAGAAGGTGAGCGTGGCGTCGGTTTCGCCCTGCAGCGCTTTCTGTGAAAGCAGCGGCGGCGCGCCATAGACGATAGTCGCCTCCTTCTTGAGGTCGATGCCGCCGCGGCGCGCCAGCGCCTGCAGGAGCAGCCAGCTCTTGTCGATCGGCCCGCCCGCCACGGCGAGTTTGCGGCCCTTGAGGTCGGCGATATCGCGGATCGCCGCGTGCGCCGGCACCATGACCGCGCCAAGCATGCTGGAGGATGGGTAGAACACGAGCGCGTCGCCGAGCGAGCGTTCGCGCGCCACCCACAGCCAGTCGGAGAGCATGAGATCGGCCGAGCCGCCCTTGAGCGCGATCTTGCCGGCTTCGGTCGAGGCCAGCTCGATCGTTGCGATGTCGAGATCGCGCTTGCGGTCGAGACCGTGGGTCTTGATGACGTCGAGCTCCCACGCCAACGTTCCGGTCTTTTGCACTGCGAGGCGAATGCGGTCGGCGGCGGTAGCGCCCGTGGCGAAGGCGAGCGTGAGTACAACCAAGAGTGCGCTGGAGAGTAATCGAGCAAGCATGCGGGGCATGCCCAGACGATGCCACAGCTCGCGGCCCTTGCAAATGCTGTCGCGACGCGCACTATGGCTCTTGAGAGGGAACAGCCGCTCGAGACAACAAATCGCGGTTGATGGGAGCGAGGAGAAACCCGATGCTACGACCAATGCTGTTGGCCGCGCTGATGAGCGTGGCCATCCCGATGTCGGCGCTTGCCCAGACTGCCGACGAGCTTAAGAACGACGAGAAGTCTCCCGGCGATGTCCTTGTCTATGGGATGGGGTATTCCGGGCAGCGATACAGCCCGCTCACCCGGATCAACAAAGAGAACGTGAGCAAGTTGGTGCCGGTGTGGGGCTATTCGCTCGCGGACCTGCAGGGCGGCGAAAGCTTTCCGCTCGTCAAGGATGGCGTGATCTACATCACGACGCACGATTCGACGGCTGCCGTCGACGCGATCACCGGCAAGCAGATCTGGAAGGTCAAGCACGAATATCCACCGGAGACGCTGCGGGTCGTTTGTTGCGGCATCGTCAATCGCGGCGCTGCGATCTATGAGGGTATGATCATTCGCGCGCTGATGGATGATCGGCTTACTGCGCTCGATGCCAAGACCGGCAAGGAAGTCTGGACGGTGAGCTCACCGGAGCCGGTCAGCCATGCCAATGGTTACGCGATGACCGGCGCGCCGCTGGTCGTGAACGGCATCGTGATCATGGGGGTGGCGGGCGCCGAGTTTAGTCACCGCGGGCTGTTGGAAGGATATGATGCGAAGACCGGCAAGCACCTCTGGCGGACCTATACGATCCCGGCCAAGGGCGAGCCGGGGTCCGAGACTTGGGATGGCGATTCCCAGCTGACCGGCGGCGGCAGCAGCTGGGTGACGGGGACGTACGATCCGGAGCTCGATCTCGTTTACTGGGGCGTCGGCAATCCATCGCCCTGGAACCCGCGTGCCCGCAAAGGCGACAACCTCTTCACCAACTCCATCTTCGCGATTCGCCCGAAGACCGGTGAACGCATCTGGTACTTCCAGGCGACGCCGCAGGATCCGTTCGACTTCGACGCGGTGCAAACTCCAGTCATCGGCACGATCAACGTGGGCGGCAGCCCGCGCAAGGTCGTGATGCAGGCCAATCGCAGCGGGTTCCTGTATGTGCTCGATGCGAAGGATGGCAAGCTCGTCGCCGCCAATGCCTACGGCAAGGTAAATTGGGCAAGCGGTGTAGACAAGGAGACCGGACGTCCGATCGTGACCGATGTCTTCAAGGGCGCGCTCGAAGGAAAGAATGTCACGGTCTGGCCATCGGTCTCCGGCGTGACCAATTGGCAGCACATGTCGTTCAGCCCGCTCACCGGGTTGCTCTACATCAACACCCTGCACGTCGGGATGACCTATGAAGCCGGCGAGCCGCCGAAGCTCGTGCCCGGACGTCCTTCCGGCTCGGGCACGGTCAAGCGGACGGTCGTAACCGACGACCCGAATGTCCGTGGCTTCCTGAAGGCGGTCGATCCGCTGACCGGGAAGGCCAAATGGGAGACGCCCTACAAGAGCCCGAACTATTCATCCACCCTGGTGACGGCGAGCAACCTCGTGTTCACCGGTGTCATGACTGGTGAGTTTCAGGCGCTCGATGCCGATACCGGGAAGATCCTCTGGAGCTTCCAGACACCGTCCGGCATTATCGGTCAGCCGGTGACCTGGGAAAAAGACGGCAAGCAGTACGTTACCGTGCTGAGCGGCCTTGGCGGCGTCTATGCGCAGCGCGGAGGCGATCCCAATCTCGAGAACCAGCCCACCGGCGTATCGCTGTGGACATTCGCCTTGTTCGACAAGTAACGCCTCACGCAACGTGAGGAGGGAGGCTGCCGGTGGCGGCCTCCCTTTCATTTCGGGCTCCGCGATCGGACAATTCCAAGAAAGTGGGAGGATGGCAATCGACAAAGCAATGCGGCGCCTGCGCTCATGCGTCGGTGCGACGGTCGGAATCGGTGCGGTGTTTGCGTTCATGCCGACAGTAACCGCGCAGGATACCGTCTCGGACAAGGCCAAGATCGAGGCTGGCGAGAACGTCTACAACAACAATTGCGCCCCCTGTCATGGCGATCAATTGGTAAGCACAGGCCAGTTCCCCAACCTGCGCAAATTGACCGCCAACGATCATGCCCGGTTTGAAAGCACGGTGCACAACGGCAAGAATCAGATGCCGCCATGGAAGGGCGTGCTCTCCGACGAGGAGATCGATCGGCTCTGGGCCTATATTCGCGCCAACGCGTATCAGAAATAGCCGTTGCGGTCGGATCGCACGACCGCCGCCTTGCCTCATCCCTCCAAATGATGAAGATGGGCGACGGGCTGCGCAACACCAGTAGCGGCGTGACCTTCGATCTTCGCCGCCTGCACAAGGACGAGCACGACCGCTTTCTGCACTCGGTGCTCGACGGCAAGCGGCAGATGCCGCCCTGGCGCGGTGCCCTCGAGGAGCGACAGATCGAATCGATCTGGGCCTATATCCGCGCCACGGTCGATCAATAGAGCTGCAGCTCAGCACAGCTTGCAGTCACTCCGTCGCATCGTGCGAGGAGATGGCAATGGTGCACGGTCGGTTCGAGCGGTTGCTCCAGGCGTGATTGGTGCCACGCTGCACCACGGTGTCACCGGCCGAGAGCGCAACCTCTTCGGTATCCAGCACCAAGGTGACCTCGCCTTCGAGGATCAGGCAGAAATCGAGCGTGCGCGTGTTCTGCATGTAGGGATGCGCCGCCTCTCCCGAATACGTTGACGCATCCGGCGCTCCCGCGGCGCGGAAGAATGCTTCGATCTCCTTGGCGTCGACCTTGCTGCGAAAGGTATCGTCCGGCGGCAGGGTGACGATGCGGCACACCGAGCCGTGCGGCGGCGGCATGATGCCGTTCATCCGCGAGAACGCGTCGCGTGCATGGCTGATCTGCACCGGCGTCGCGTCGGTCACCCAAATCTGCGCCGACGAGAAGCCCGGGCGCGCGAGATCGATCAGCACGTTGGGCGCTGGCCCATCCGCGATCGCGACGGATCGGCCGCTGGCATCGTCGATCGTCACGATGCGGCGGGGGATTTTTGGTGCTTCAGTCATCGTCGTTTCCGATCATTGTTTCCGACCGTGCGCGCGATGTTCGATTGCGCGCGTCACTTCGCGAACTTGGCACCCATCATGACGAAGGCCATCAGGCTTCCGGTGGTTGGATTGGTCCAGCCGTGCCAATTGCCGAGCTGCACCACCACGTCGCCGGGCTTCATCGTGATCGCGCCGCTGTCGAGCACGAGCACGCGCTCGCCCTGCAGCAGAATGCCGTAGTCGACGGTCTCGGACTTGTGGATGGGAGAACTGAAAGCGTTCTGGCCGCCGCGGTCCCACACACCGTCGGGGCGCTGGCGCGGCTCGTGCAGCGGCACCGCCGCCGGATCATGCGTGGGATCGTAGCCGGCACGCTTCGCCGGCGACTGCACGATGCGCAGGTGTCCACCCGCCGGCGGCGGCTCGAAGTGAAAAGGCAGGTTGCCGTCATCGCGGCCGCCGGAGATGGGCGCCGGCGATTGCCGGTACACCCAGACATCGGTCATGCAGGTGCCGCGCACGACCGCGCCCGGATTGACGTTGGGCGCGGCGCTGTCGAACAGCACGCACGAGCGGCCATGCGCGTCGTTGCCGGTCACCACGCGCCGGATCGGCTTGATGCCTTCGGTCATGTCTTTGGATGCCCCTCTGGATGTCCTTGACGTCGGTTGTTTCACGCTGGTCGTCGCTACTGCCGTGATAGCATGCCCTTCTTGGGCATGAGGGCCAAAGATGCGGCTTCAGCTGGAAGCGAGATGTGTTCCGCGCGTGGCCTCTGCGGTTGCGGGCCTGCTCGCAGCAGGTTTGTCGTGGGCTCCGGCGTGCGCGCAGGAGTTTCCCAGCCGTCCGATCAAGCTGATCGTCGGTCCCAGTCCCGATGTCTTCTCCCGCATCATCGCCGAGCAACTGCAGCAGGCATGGGGACAGCCGGTCGTGGTCGAACCGCGGCCTGGCGGCGGCGGCAAGCTCGCGGCCTCGGCGGTCGCGAGCGCAGAGCCCGACGGCCACACGCTTCTGTTCGCGACGCCGACCTATACACTCAACGCGGCGATGAAGCTTGCCTCCAATGATCTCGTGAAGGATTTCGAGGCGGTCTCGCTCGCCGGCTTGATCTCCTACGCGCTCGTCGTGAACCCCAGCCTCGGTGTGCGTTCAGTGGCCGATCTCGTTGCGCTCGCCAAGGCGCGCCCGGGTAAGCTCAATTGCGCTTCTGCCGGGATCGGCACCGTGCCGCATCTCGCCTGCGAGACCTTGAACCTGTCGGCCGGCGTGAACTTCGTGCACGTCCCATACCGCGACGTGAATTCCGCGATGATGGGCACGGTCGGCGGCACCGTCGATATGTTCGTCGCGGTGTCCACGACTGCGAAGGCGCAGATCGAGTCCGGAACGGTGCGCGCCCTAGCCGTGACCACGGCCGAACGCTCGACTTTGCTGCCGCTACTGCCGACTATGGTCGAATCCGGCTTTCCCGATTTCGTCATGCCGGGATGGGGCGGCTTCCTCGCGCCCGCTCACACGCCTAAACAAATCGTGCAGAAGCTCAACGCCGAAATCGCGCGCGCTGTGCACAGGCCCGAGGTGCAGGCGCGCCTCATGACGGTTGGAATGGAGACGCCGCCGGTCCTCGATCCCGACGGATTTGCCGGCTTCATCAGGGACGACGTGGCGCGCTGGACGCGCCTGGTCGAGGCGGTCGGTCTGGAGAAACTGAGAGAAGGTGCGTCGGTGCAGTGATCGCCGCCAGTGCCCCCGCCTTGCCTGATCCTACCAAATGATGAAGATGGAAACGCCACGCGCGCGGGGTGAAAATGGAATTCGGTGTCTTCGACCATCTCGACCGCTACGGCGGCCCGCTCGCGGATTTTTACGAGGATCGCCTCAGAGTCGTGGAAGCTTACGACCGCGCGGGCTTCTATGCATATCATCTCGCCGAGCATCATTCGACGCCGCTCGGCATGGCGCCCTCGCCGAGCGTTTTCCTCTCCGCCATCGCGCAGCGCACCAGGCGGCTTCGCTTCGGTCCGCTGGTCTGGGCGATGCCGCTGCATCATCCGCTGCGGCTGATCGAGGAAATCTGCATGGTCGACCAGCTCAGCGGCGGCCGCCTCGAGATCGGGTTCGGCCGCGGCTCGGTGCCGATCGAGATCGAATACTACGGCGCCGATCCGGACGACGCGCAGGAGATCTACGCCGAAGCCGTCGAGCTCGTGCTCAAGGGGCTCACGCACAAGGTGCTCGACTTCAAAGGCAAGCGGTTCGCCTTCCACGATGTGCCGATGGAGATTGCGCCGCTGCAGCAGCCGCATCCGCCGATCTGGTATGGTGTGCACATGCCCGATAGCGCCGAGCGCGCGGCGCGGCGCAATCTCAACGTGGTGAGCCTCGATCCGCCCAAGGAGACGCGGCTCTCCATCGATCGCTACCGCACGATCTGGCCGCAGGTGCATGCGCCCACCACCCCGTTCCCCAAGCTCGGGCTCGGTCGCTTCGTGGTGGTGGCGCCGACCGACGCCGAGGCCATGGCGCTGGCACGCCGCGCCTATCTCGTCTGGCACGCGAGCTTCACGCACTTGTTCCGTCGGCATGATCGCCCGCAGTCGCATCCGCGCCCCGGGACCTTCGACCTCGTGGTCGAGCGCGGCCAGGGTATCGCCGGATCGCCGCGAACGGTGACGGAATTCCTCTCCTCCCAGCTCGACGAGACCCGCTGCAACTACCTGGTGGGGCAATTCGCCTTCGGCGACCTCGCACGCGAGGAAGCCTTGCGGTCGATCGGCCTGTTCGCGGGCGAAGTGATGCCGAAATTGCGAAGTAGGATGGGTTGAGCGCCCTCGCTTGCGGGCGCGATACCCATCATCCGCTATCGCCCGCGGCAATATAGCTGATGGGTTTCGCTTTCGCTCAATCCATCCTACATCGTTGCAGTGCATACCTGCCGTTGATATCGTCCCGCGCCAACCAATCCCCGGAGTTTCTGTTGAGTACGATGGAGTCGAGCAATATCCGTCTGTCGGCCGACGTGGGCGGGACCTTCACCGACGTCGCCGCGTTCAACGAGACAACCGGAGAGCTTTCGCTCGGAAAGACTTTGACCACGCCACCGCGCCTCGTCACCGGTATCGAGAACGGCGTCACCAAGGCCGGCACGAGTTTCCGTGCGGCAAGGCTTTTTCTGCACGGCACGACGGTCGTGATCAACACCATCCTGGAGCGGACCGGCGCGGCTTGCGCGCTCATCACCACCCACGGCTTCCGTGACATCTACGAGATCGGCCGGGTCAATCGGCCGGAATCCTACAACCTGTTCTTCCGCCGCCACGCGCCCCTGATCGAGCGCGACCTGCGCTACGAGATCCGCGAGCGCATGGATTCCCAGGGCAAGGTGCTGATCAAGCTCGACGAGGACGCTGTGCGCGCCGTGGTCGCCGATGCGGTGGCGCAGGGCGTCGAAGCGATCGCCATCCTGTTCCTGCATTCCTACCGCAACCCTGCGCATGAGCAGCGGGTGAAGGCGATCATCGCCGAAAGCCATCCGCAGCTCTTCGTCACCGCGTCGCACGAGCTCTCGCAGGAATACCGCGAGTTCGAGCGCACCTCGACGGCAGCGGCCAATGCCTATGTCGGGCCGCGCGTGCGGCGGTATCTCGGCGAAATGGGTGAGCATCTGTCTAGTGCAGGCTTCGATGGCGATTTCCTGATCGTGCAATCGACCGGCGGATTGTTCGGGGCCGACGAGGCGCGCAGCGCCTGCATCCGCATGCTGGAATCCGGGCCGGCGGCGGGCGTGATCGGCACCAAGGCTTTGTGCGACAGCATCGGGCTCGCCAATGCCATCGCCTTCGACATGGGCGGCACCACGGCCAAGGCCGGTGTCATTCATCAGGGCCAGGTGCTGATGACGGGCAGTGCCCTGATCGGCGGTTATGCGACTGGCCTGCCCGTGCAGATCCCGATGATCGACATCCAGGAGGTCGGCACCGGCGGAGGCTCGATCGCGCGCGTCGAGCTGGGCGGCGCGCTGCATGTCGGGCCGGAAAGCGCGGGCGCGCAACCCGGACCGGTCTGCTACGGGCAGGGCGGAGCCGAGCCCACCATCACCGACGCCAACCTCATTCTCGGCCGGCTCGGCGCCGATCGCTTCCTCGGCGGCGAGATGAAGCTCGATCTTGCGGGCGCCGAACGCGCCTTGGATGAGAAAGTCGCCAAGCCGCTCGGCCTCACGCGGACAGAGGCGGCCGACGGCATCTTGCGGATCGCGACCACCAAGATGTCCCACATGGTGCGCTGGGTCACCACCGAGCGCGGCCTCGACGCCGCCGACTTCTCGCTCGTGGCCTATGGTGGCGCAGGGCCCCTGCACGCGGCGATGGTGGCGCGCGAGCTGCGCATCGCCAAGGTCATCATTCCGCGCGCGCCCGGGCATTTTTCCGCCTACGGCATGCTCGTTGCGGATCTGCGGCGCGATTTCGTCAACACCTGGTTCATGCCGCTCGCGGAGGCGTGGTTCCCCGCCATGGAAGAGATCTACGCCGAGATGGAGCGGCGTGGCCGTGACGCGGTGAAAGACAGCCGCATCGCGATCTCAGGCGTTGCCGTGCAGCGTGCCGCCGACATGCGCTATGTCGGCCAGGAGCACGCCGTCACCGTGGAGCTGCCGATCGAGCTGTTCCAGAACCAAGACCGTGACGGCATCAAGCAGCGCTTCGACGCCGTGCACGCGACCCGCTACGGATATTCCGCACCTGGGGAAAAGGCCGAGATCGTGAGCCTGCGCAGCGCCGTCACTGGCCTGCTGCGCAAGCCCGCCTTCGAACCGATCGCCAAAGGCGAGGCCACGCCGCCGCAGCAAGCCTTCCGCGGCACGCGGGGCGTCCATTTCACCCAAGGCGAACGCCACGTCGACACGCCGACCTATGATCGCGCGAAGCTTACTGCCGGCAATCGCATCGAAGGTCCCGCGCTGATCGAGGAATATGCCTCGACCACGGTGGTCCATCCCGGCGATGTCGTCACCGTCGATGCCTTCGGCGATCTCGTCATCGATATCCTACGGAGCTGAGCATGGACGCCAAGATCAAAACCACGTCCAAAGCCGCATCCGCAGCCCATCGTGCCGATCCCGTCACCACCGAAATCGTGCGCAACGGTCTCATCGCCGCCACCGAGGAGATGAAGATCAACCTCATGCGCACCGCCTACAACATGATCATCTACGAAGCGCTCGATTTCACCGTCGGGCTGTTCGACGCGCAGGGCAACACGGTCTCGATCGGGCTCGGGTTGCCGATGTTCATCCGCGGCATGAGCGACACGGTGAAGACCAAGCTCGAGCACTACGGCGTCGGAACCCTCGATCCCGGCGATATCCTGCTCACCAACGACGCCTATATCACCGGCAGCCATCTCAACCACATGACGTTCACCGTTCCGGTCTTTCACGACGGCGAGGTGGTGGCGTTCTCCTGCTGCATGGCGCATTGGCCCGACGTTGGCGGCACGCTCGATGGTGCGACCACCGACATCTTCTCCGAAGGCCTGCAGATGCCGATCGTGAAGATCTATCGCAAGGGCCTGCCCAACGAGGAGCTGATCGCGGTCATCAAGTCGAACGTGCGGCTTCCCGAGCGCGCGATGGGCGACTTCCGCGCGCAGGTTGCGGCGGTGAAAACCGGTGAGCGGCGCTTCCTGGAGATGATCCAGAAATACGGTCGCAACGCCGTGCTCGGCGGCATCGAGGCGATCATGGATCACAGCGAGGGGGCCGCGCGCGCGCGCGTCGCGCAGATTCCGGACGGCGTCTACGAGGCGGAATCCTTCATGGACGACGACGGCGTCAAGATCGGCGAGCGCGTGCCGATCCACGTGCGGGTGGAGGTCAAGGGCGACCAGATGAAGGTCGACCTCACCGATGTGTCGAAGCAGGTGGCGGGCTTCTACAATTCCGGCGAGACCGCGGGCCGCTCCTGCTGCCAGGTAGCATTCAAGTGCCTGACCTCTGCGCTCGAGCTTCCGATCAACGACGGCCAGTTCCGCGCGCTCGAGATCGTGCTGCCGCCCGGCCGCGTGGTCAGCGCGCTCAAGCCCGCCGCCATGCGGATGTGGATGACGTACCCGATGACCATCATCGATACGATTTTCAAGGCGCTGGCGCCGGCGATCCCCGATCAGGTCATGGCCGGGCATCACGCTGATCTCGTGGTCGGCCGCGTCAACGGCCGCAGGCCCAAAGACAACAGCTTCTACATCTATCTCGGAGGCCTGATCGGCGGCGGCTGGGGCGCAAAGAGCACGGGCGACGGCAACAATTCCACCATCGCCATGAACGACGGCGACACCCACAACGGCCCCTCCGAGCAGGTCGAGGCGAAATATCCGCTGCTGGTCGAGCGCTATTCGCTGCGTCCGGATTCCGGCGGCGCCGGCCGCTTCCGCGGCGGGCTCGGCTGCGAGCAGGTGGTGCAGGCGCGCCACGACATCCGCTTCAGCTCGCAGATGGATCGCGTGAAGTGCAAGCCGTGGGGTCTCGCAGGCGGGCTGTGCGGCGCCGGCAATTCGGTCGCGATCCACCGTTTCGCCGCCGCACAGGAACAGCGCTTCCACAACGGCAAGGCGCTCAACCAGGTCCTGCACGCGGGCGATGCCTATATCCTGCGCTCCGGCGGCGGCGGCGGCTTCGGCTCGCCGCTCGAGCGCGACCTCGAGAGCCTCGCGCGCGACGTGCGCTGCGGCTATGTCAGCAAGCATGCGGCCGAGACGCTTTACGGCGCGGTATTCGCGCCCGGCCGCAACGACATCGACGCGGCGGCGACCGCGGCGCGCCGCGCCGAGATGCGCCGGCAAGGGCTGCCGCAGGATGAGCCGATCGCCGATACCGGCGTGCCGCCGCCGGCGGCATCCCAGCCGCATGCGCACGACCATGCGCACGAGAAGCTCAGCGAAGAGGAGCGTGTGGCGCTGGCGATGACCGGCCGGTGTTGTTCTTAAGGCACGCGCTGTTGCGTTCCGCCCTCATCCTGAGGAGTGCACGCGCGGCATATTCCGCTGCGTTCGTCCCCGCGCGGGGACCCAGACTCGAACAGAACGGTGGACTGGATTCCCAGCATAAGCGCGGTTACGCGCGTCCATAGCCCGTCGAAGACGGGCGTGAACGCCCTTAACGACGCGCGATGCGCGGGAATGAGCGGCGAGGGACGGCCTTTGCAGCGTGCTCGCTGCGCGATC
>Ga0137415_10005232_pt1 | contig 12837 bp, 6 predicted proteins | sample CZODoug3_1_1_16f_FD_183082 | JGI IMG/M metagenome (GOLD analysis project Ga0137415, IMG submission 183082) | Vadose zone soil fungal communities from Angelo Coast Range Reserve, California, USA - CZODoug3_1_1_16fungal (Hybrid Assembly) | ecosystem: Environmental > Terrestrial > Soil > Vadose... | reverse complement strand
GTACCACGCAGCAGTCTGGCCAGAAGTTTTGGATAAGATTCTGGAATGCAATATCAGAAACTATTCCATCTATTTCAAGGACGACTTGCTATTCAGTTACTTCGAATACCATGGCTGTGACCTGAAGAGCGATTGGAAAAAGATGGATTCGCACGCGAAAACGCAGGAATGGTGGGCTGTCATGCAGCCGATGCAGGAACCCTTGTCCACGCGGAAAGAGGGTGAGTGGTGGGCAGAGATGGAGGAAGTTTTTCATCTCGATTAAAGCGCTTCTAAATCCCAAGACATACTTCCCGGATACCGCATGGGTAAGGCCTTGCTGTAAAGGAGCCTAAATGAATGCTAATGTGACAGCTCGTCGCGACTTCATCAAGCTCGCCCTTGCTGCATCCTCCCTTCCATTCATCCCCAGTGTAGGATTTGCCTCTGCCTTCGCTGACGATCGCACTGCTTGGTATCGGGCTGCAAAATTCGGCATGTTCATCCACTGGGGTCCCTACTCGCTCGCCAGTGTCGAAGCATCCTGGCCCATCATGAGGCCAACGCCCAGCGGCATCACCGAAGCGGAGTATCGCGAGCTGCCAAAACGGTTCAATCCAGCAAAGTTCGATCCGCATGCTTTCGTTGATCTGGCGCGCGCGGCGGGCCAGGAATACATGGTTTTTACTACGAAGCATCACGACGGCTTCTGCATGTTTGACTCGTCCTACACGGACTATAAAATTACAAAGTCCCCGTATGGAAAGGATATCGTGGCGCAACTGTCAGCAGCAGCCAAACAGGCTGACATGCCCCTCGGGTTTTACTATTCGCCGCCCGACCTGCACCATCCGGCTTTCCGTGACACTTCCAAACTCGCAAAAGACAACTGGCACGGCGAGCCCCTCCGGCCCGAGTGGCCCCTCTACCTCGACTATATGCAATTGCAACTCACGGAGTTGCTGACGAAGTACGGTCCGGTCGCATTAATTTGGTTCGATGGCCTCAACAACCAGGAAAAATACGGCGGCGTCCGCTTTCTGGACTTGATCCGGAAACTGCAACCCGCCACGCTTGTGAACGATCGAATTGGAGTTCCGGGAGACTATCAAACACCCGAACAGTTTATCCCCAACGCCATCCCCACGAAGGACGTTGTTATTTCGGGCGTTGATCCAAACATCCAAGACAAGTTGAAGCCTACAGTTCCCAAACCTGAAGATTTTCAGTTATGGGAAACCTGTATGACCATCAACAAGACTTGGGCCTACAATATGCACGATCACGAGTACAAGTCTGCGCAGTTCTTAATTCGAGGTCTGGTTGAGGTGGCGAGCCGCGGCGGAAACTTCCTCCTCAACGTGGGCCCGCAACCCGACGGCATGATTCAACCTGAGTTTCAGGAACGCCTCCGGGCCATCGGGGACTGGCTCACCGTCAACGGCGAGTCGATTTACGGCACAACCTATGGGCCAGTACAAAGAATGGCGTCTGCACGAACCACGGCGAAGGGTAAGAAGGTCTTTATCCATGTTTTCGACTGGCCATCGTCCGTTCTTGAGGTTAATGGGCTGGAAGCAAAAGTGATTTCGGCGCGCTTGCTGGCGAACGGACAACCGTTGAGATTCCGCCAGACAGAAGGAGGGCTGCAGATCGATCTCCCTTCACAGCCACCTGACCCGAATGTAAGCGTAATCGCTCTCAGAACTCTGTAATCGAGTGTTTGCGCTTTGTCACAGTCTTCCCTGCGTATCTACTGTTGTGGTTCGTGGACGGTCAGGGGCTGGTCTGCGGAAATCGAATCCAGGCGCTGTACCACGCCACTGGGCCACGTGATTTCAAGCAACCGAACTTTTTTCGCTGAGCCGAGGCCGAAATGCGTTCTTTTGTCGCTCGCGGACAGGTAACTTCCGGCGCTGCTTACGAATGAGTGCTGTTCAAGTCCGCTCTCCGATACCAGGCGGACCCGGGCGCCAATTCCATCTCGGTTGCTCGCCGAGCCAACAAGCCGGATCGACAGCCAGTGATTTCCGTTCCCGCCTTCATTGCGGAGAACAATGGCCTGGCCGTCGTTACAGTTGATGGCAATGTCAATAAACCCGTCATTGTCCAGGTCTCCGAAGGCAGCCCCACGCGCAGACAACGGAACCTGAAATGCGTGCCCACTTTGTCGTGACACATCGCGGAACTGGCCCTCCCTGTTCCTCATCAGAAGCAGCGATTCGCGGTAATGGAGCGACGGTTCCGTTAACTCGATGTTGTCCAGGACATGACCTTGGGCGACGAATAGATCGCGCCAGCCGTCGTTGTCATAGTCGATCATCTTCGTGCCCCAGCCGGAGTGCAGCATGGTGATTCCGCCGACGCCGGTCTGATTGCTTGTGTCCTCGAAGGTGCCCTTATCGTTCCGAAAGAGTGCATATTTTTGATTGGCGAGCGCATTAACGAAGATGTCGGGCCAACCGTCGTTGTTGTAATCGGCGAAGTCGGCGCCCATGCCTGCGAAAACTTTGCCATCCTGATCATAAGCAAGCCCTACCTCGAGGGCGACCTCGGTGAATGTACCGTCGCGGTTGTTGCGGAAAAGCTGTTGGGCGAGGGAGTCGTTGGCGACGAAGATGTCCGGCCAGCCATCCCGATCGAAGTCGTTGACGGCAATGCCCAGCCCCTTTCCGGGTGACAATCCTATTCCGCACTGCTTGGAGACGTCTTTGAACCTGCCACCACCTTCGTTGTGGTAGACAAGGTAGGATACAGGCGCGAATTGATCGGGATGGCAGTAGGTGCGATAACCGGGCCGATGCTGGCCGCAGAAAATGTTCGATGCGAAGTCCCAATCCAAATAGCGCGTAACGATCAGGTCCAGACGTCCATCGCGATCGTAGTCGATGAAACAAGCTCCGGTGCACCAGCCGCTTCCAGCCACTCCCGCTTGGGCCGTAACATCCGTAAAAGTCCCGTCGCCATTGTTGTGGTACAGAGTGTTCCCACCGAAATTAGTGACCAGCAAGTCCGTGTATCCGTCATTGTCGTAGTCCCCGGTCGCTACTCCCATGCCGTAAGCAGTGCCTTGCACCCCTGCGGTTTCCGTAACGTCGGTAAAAGTGCCGTAGCCGTTGTTCCGATACAGTCGGTTCCAAAACCGCGGATCGGATTTGTCGGGGAAAGCGCCGCGAGGCATTGGATCGCGGAGCCGCGCTCCGTTCACGAAGAACAGATCGAGGCGGCCGTCGTTGTTGTAATCGAACATGGCCACACCTGCTCCCATCGTTTCGGGGAGATATTTCTCCGCTGTCCGGCTGGCTTCGTGCTTAAAGCGGATTCCGGATTTCGCTGTTACGTCGGCAAACATCGGCAGATGAGCGGCCTTCACGCCTTGCGCCAGGGCTCGGTGCAAGGGACCCGCGGCGAGAGCAAGGCAAAGAAAAGACCGGCGATTCATGTTGAGGGGGGTGCCTATGGGTGCTCTCCACGGGCCGGCACGGTAATCTGATCGGCGCGAGCAAGCATCTGCCGCATGAAGGAGTCCTCCGGAAAACGCTCGAGATAGTGTTGCATCGCCGCCCTTGCGTCCGCGTAACGTTTGACCTCGATCAAACGAAGCACCCTGGTTCTTTGCAATGTAGAGTTGAAGGGATCGAGCTCAATGGCCTTTTCCAACCAAGGCATTGCCTCTTCCGCCCGGTCAAGTCTTACAAGTGACTCAGCGAGATCCGCGTAGGCCGCTGTTTGCGGCGGCCCAATACGCAACGCACTTTGAAGATGCACTACCGCTTCCTGAAACTTTCCCAGCCGCAAATCTCGGCGCCCTAGCGCGGCCTGCACCAGCGCGCTGCCAGGCTCCGTCCGCTCGAGTTGACCCAGGAGCGCAAGGTAACGCCCGAGGTATTCCGGCTTCTTCTCCATCAATTCGCCGTACGCCTGCAAAAGAGTCAAGGGAGGAGGGGGGGTGTCTTTATGCCCGGGAATGGGGTTCAGATGGATTAGATCTGGCAATGCCTGAGTAGCTTGATGAAAGGCGGCGTCCGGAAACGGCTCATCGACTTGCTTAAGAATGCGATGGTTTGTGAGGCTGGAATGCGAGATCACATGCACATCGCGCTTTGGCATATGACAACCGGCACAGTCATTGGGGGGATTTTTGTGCCGTCGAATCTCCAGAGAGGCGCCGCAACTTTTTTCTGTGTGGCACGCCATGCATTTTTTGTTGAAGTATCCCGAGGCTTCTTCGAGTGAGGGTTCGAAGTGGGGATCGTGGCAAGTCGTACAGCCCAAACGGCCGCCACTTTTCCGATAACACTGGCTGAGAGTCATGGAATAGTAGTGTTCAAGATGATCGGACTGTGGAGGAGATTCGCGATTTGGCGGAAACATTAAGATTGACAGCGTGTTCTCCAGTGGAGCCCCAGGCAGGAAGTCACCATAGTCTTTGCCCGGCTTCAACACTCGCACGTCTCCGGTTTGATGACAGGACATACAGATGTTGTCGGACAGAGCCAAGGCAAGGTGGGCCGGGTTAATGATCGAAGGATCGTTCTCTACATTACCCGCTTTGCGTGCCCGCATCTTCAATGTGTGCGTTATTCCCGGACCGTGGCAGTTTTCGCAGCCGATCGCCATCTCCGAGAACGGAGGTTCTTTAAAACGACCGTTGCCGTTTGAAACCGGCCTCGGCTGGCCACTGTGGCAGTAAATGCATCCTGCGAGAATCGGCCGGTTGAAGCCGTAATTGCCAAATTCGTATCCCGGCGAGAGTGCCCAACTGTGAGGCTTTGAATAGAAAGAGAGCGGGGCCTGAAAAAGATAATCACCTTTTCTTACGACTCCGCCGAAACCATTGGCTCCTGACCCGATGATCCACTCCACCTCATGCGTGTCGCGAAAGATTTCCTTCCCGTTGGCATCGGCCTCATATTCACTCTGGTATAGCTTCCCGTCTTGGGCAAAAACTTCAAAATCCCGGTCCGGATTCTTCTGGTGAAAAGATGCTTTGGCCGGCAGCGTTTCCAGCAGTGCAGGCGTGACTTGGGTCATGGAGCGGCCCATACCGGTTCGCGAAAATTGGTCATAGATACGCTGATGACATTGGGCGCACACCTTCGAACCAACATATCCGCTGCTGGTTGTGATGCTTTGGGTTGCATGGGCTGCGATCGTTCCATCCTGTCCAAGTGAAGCCACAAAATCTATCGGCAAATACATAAGGATGAATGCTGCCAGGATGAGCAAAGATCTATAAAGGTCGATGGAGCGTACCTTTTGCTGAAATCTCGGGTTTGCGGTCCTCAATTTTCCCACCCTGGATCGAAGCCTGCGGTTCCCGCCGAACCATCCCACTATATCCTCCGCCGAACGCCATGACTAATGTGCTTAGAGCGGAACCTCTCTCCCGCCAGCGAAGAGTTCTTGCCTCCGTCCCTGAAAACGAAGGGGTCCTTCAGGTCATTAGATCCGGCCAAAGGTCAGAAACGGAACAAGATGCAGACCATATTTGAGCGCTCACATTCCCGCACATGTTGAGAGAATATAGCCCAAATCCCATAAAGTGCCATCGCCTTCCGATAGAAAGCCAGCTTGAGCGCTCAAATGTCTTGACAAGCCCTAATGTGTTCGTACTATCATGCGCGCAAGTTTAGTGTATTTGAAAAGCAGATGGATGACAGTAACCGGCCAGTTGGAAACCGCGATTTAAAGGTTGGGGTGCAATCTAAAGAGGTGAGAATTCATATGAATCGATCTCAATGGTTATCAAAGGCCCTGCGGTCGAGTTTTTCCCTTGCGATTTTGCTCGTCGTGTCGGCTGGCTCAGCTTTCGCCCAGCTTTCCACGGCAACGCTCAATGGAGTGATCCGGGATAATAGCGGTGCTGTCGTCGCGAAAGCGACAGTAGTGTTGCGAAACGTGGAAACCACAATCGAACACGCAACCACTTCGAACGACGCCGGCAACTATGTGTTTCTCAACCTCACGCCGGGCAAATACACTCTCGAAATAAGCGCTGATGGTTTCAGTTCGAAACGTATCGCGGAGTTCATCCTGGCGGTGAACCAGACTGCTACGATCGACGTCACTTTGAGCGTGGGTTCACAGAAAGATGTGGTTACTGTCGTCGCTGAGGCCGAACAGCTTCAGGTCTCCACGGCCGATCTGGGAACTGTTATCTCTACAAAACAAGTGAACGACCTTCCGCTCAATGGCCGGAATTTCACGCAGCTTCTTTCTCTGACGCCCGGTGTCGCTCCCGTCAGCGTTTCACAGAACAATAATATGGGTGGCGGAAGCGGGTTCTCCGCTCCTGCCGCCATCGGATCGGCTTTCATTTTTCCAGCTATTAACGGGCAGACGAATCGCAGTAACTACTTCTTGACCGACGGCCTTATCAATCAGGGTTCCTTTCTCAGCACCTATGCCGTGCCTCCGATTGTGGATGCCATCCAGGAGTTCAAGGTCGTCTCCCATACGGACGAAGCTCAATTCGGATCTGTCCTTGGCGGCGTCGTTAACGTTGTGACCAAGTCCGGCACAAACGACTTTCACGGTTCTGCGTGGGAGTACCTTCGAAACGATGCGTTTGATGCTCGCAATACGTTCAACACCAGGGTCTCACCTTTCCGGCAAAATCAGTTCGGCGCCTCATTCGGCGGTCCCGTCTGGATTCCTAAAGCATATAACGGCAGGAACAGGACCTTCTTCTTTGTTGCCTACCAGGGTTTTCGCTACACGCGATCTGCTGACACCAACCTAAGCGTTCCGAACGCTACGGAGCTTGGTGGCGATTTTGGTGTTCTATGCAAGACCGGTTTCGATGCTCGCGGTACCTGTCGGACAAACCCCGCCGACCTGACTTCGCCAATTGTGAACCAGCTTTACAATCCGTTTACCACTCGTCCGGACCCCACTAAGCCTGCTGGTTCTTACATTCGTGATCCGTTCCCGTTTAACAAGATTCCATCCAACCTGATTAATTCTAACTTAGTCGCTCTCGCTCAGGCCATTTTCCCTCCAGCAGCGGCGGGGAGAGACGCCCTCTTGGGAGTAACAAACGCCGTCGATCCAACCCCAGTCCATCAGGCCCAAAATGAAGTTACGTTCAAAATCGATCAAAACTTCGGCGCGAAAAACTCTCTCTTCTTCCGCTATAGCATGATAAATAGTACCGTGACCGGTACAGGTGGCTTTCCGAATTTAAAGCGTCTCAACGAAATCCCGGCCCGTAACTGGGGCGGCAGCTACTTGCATGTGTTTGACCCTAGCCTGATTTTGCAAGTCCAGTACGCTCGCACCACAGTTGCAGATAACTCCTCAAACCGCTTCACCAACATTCCTGCAAGCGTTGTTACCGCGGTGGGGTTCTCTCCGACATTTAACAGCGGGTTCACCACAGCCGGATCGCTCATCCCTAATGTGAGTATTGGCGGGTTTTCTACAGGAGGCGAGAGCGTTAACCTTACCCCCAAAGCTACCGATAGCCATCAGGTCAGCGGCGACTTAACCAAAATAACCGGCAATCATACCCTGCATTTTGGGGCCGGTTATACCAGTAATAATTTCGCCAGCCCGCTTGCGCAATTGACAGTTTCATTTGCCAATCAGCAAACGGGGGACCCGCAAAACTCCGCTTCACCTGGCAACGGGCTTGCCTCCTACCTTATTGACGTACCCGATGGAGCCAATCGCCGCGATGTCAACGAGAAGACTCGCCCCGGTGGCGTTTTGAGCTTATACGTTCAGGACTCTTGGAAAGCCACTCCCAGGCTTTCCCTCAACTTCGGCTTCCGCTATGACCGGACTTTCATCCCCCCGTATGGCACGACGGACACCATCGGACAACACGGCGGAATTGAGACAGGAGATATGAATTTCAACGATGGCACCTATGTTCTTCAAAAAGTACCACCGCCTTGCAGTGTGCGCGGTTTCGCGCCGTGCATTCCCGATATGCGCGATGCAAACGGAAACCTGATAGCGCCTCCTGGCACGCTACCCGCCCACGTGGTAGTCGACCCGCGTGGAAAGATCGCGCACGATACCCTCACCAACCTCGGTCCACGAATCGGCTTCGCCTACCGGCTTGGGGAAAAGACGGTCATTCGGGCCTCCGGTGGAATTCTCTACGATAACTGGGCTGCGGTAACTCAAATGGCTCAGAATTTTGAGGGTTCTTGGCCCGACATCGGCCAGCAGATCGCCAGTAATCTCAACCAGCCGACCTCAAAATCGCCAACGCCAACTGTCACAGCTCAAAACCCGTTCGCATCGAGTGGCCTTTTTCCGGCCCCCACGCCTTTCAATCAGGTGCAGTGGTTCTATGATCCGAACGTAAGGAACGCCTATTCGATGCAGTGGAACTTCGGAGTGCAGCGTCAACTGGATTCGACTACATCTCTGACCGTTAACTACGTGGGAAGCGGATCACGGCGGATAAATGTCGGCGGATACTACAACACCGCGTTGACTCCTGGGCCGGGAGATATCCAGCCGCGAACCCGCTATCCCTACATCACTCCTACATTTTGGGATCGCAGCATCGGCATAGGCAGCTACCACGCCTTGCAGGTCCAGCTAGACAAGAAGTATAAGAGCGGCTTGGCATATCAGGTTGCTTATTCCTTCTCGAAGGCCATTGATGAAGGGTCTTCCGGGTGGTTTGGTGTCGAAGGTCAGTCGCTCACCGATCCCTATAACATCAAGGGTAGCCGCGGGCCTTCAGGCTTTGACCTCCCGCATGTTCTCTCCGTGAACCTTCTTTATGAGATTCCTGTCGGGAGGGGCAGGCGGTTCAGCACGGGCAACCGCGTTGCTGACTACGCTTTGGGCAACTGGCAAATCAATGAAATTTTTACCGCCCGTTCAGGTATGAACTATAACGTGATCGCCGGCGGTGACATAGCCAACACCGGCAACATAGGATGGGACGGATATGAGCGTGCCAACCTGGTAGGTGATCCCAATGCAGGGTCCTGTCCTGCTCGTGTTCCTGGTGGGCCTCCTATCCCTGTCCATACTACCGACTGCTGGTTCAATACGAGTGCTCTTGTAACTCCCGCGACGTTCACGTTTGGGAACTTGGGGCGGGATGTTATGCGCGCCAATCACTATTGGAACTTAGACATGTCCGTATTCCGGCAGTTCCCCTTATGGAAGGAAGGGAACCGCCTTGAATTCCGGGCGGAGGCCTTTAACCTTCCAAACCACGTGGTCTACGGAACCCCGAATAACGATGTTACGAATCCGGGATCTTTTGGCAAGGTCAGAACAACTGCAAATAACGCTCGTCAGTTGCAGTTAGGTCTTCGCATCGTCTTCTGAACGCTCGTTTGGTCAAAGGGGACCTTCGCCCGCTTTCTGTTCACACGGGAGGCGGGCGAAGCCGTCTAGATGGGCAGAGTTGAAGACGAGAAAGTTACAGTGGATAATCGGGCCTGCAATGCGCTGCGAGGACAGCCGAGAGTTTATGCCCGAAGAGGTGACAAAGAAGCGTGATTCATTGCGGCTGAAACAAGTGCACAAACGCTCTGGAGACGGAAACTCTGCAACGCGCAGCCTGCTGAAAGAGAGCCTCGCGACGAAGCTCCGCGAAGAAATTCTGGCAGGCAGAATCGCTCCCGGCGAAAAAATCACCGAAGGCCGATGGGCCCGGCAGTTTGGGGTGGCGCAAGTTTCCATTCGGGAGGCGCTCAATATTCTCACGGCGGATGGCTACGTGACCAAGGGACACGGCCGAAGCGCTCGCGTGCTAAAACTTAGAGATCCAGACATTATCCATATTTACCAGGTTCGGGGCGCGCTTGAGGGGTTGGCGGCGAGACTGACTGTCGAACGGCGAGTTCCGGTGGACGATCTGGAATCAGCCATGGTAGCGCTGAGGGAAGCTGTTGAGACCAATGACGTTCGGAAAGTGGTTGAGCGCGTTCAGCATTTTCACGTTTGTCTTCTGGAAAAACCCGGAAATCCGATCCTGCGAGAGCACGGGCGCCGGGTGGTCATACCATTGTACGCCTTCACATTGATGCGCGCCTTGGCTAAGAACCTTGATGCTAGCCCTTGGGCACTTCAGCTTGGAAACCATCAGCGGATTATTGATGCAATCCATATGAGGAATCCTCATGTGGCTGAGCAAGTCGTGGTTCATGTCATCAACCTATTTCTAGAATCGGCCTTGAAAGTATGGGCCCACTAGCCCAAAAGCTTCGCAATACAAAAGTAGACATTGCCGTATCCCTGCTTCGTTTGCACACGATTCGACGCGCGGAATTTCTGTCGGTATTTCTGATTTTCAAACTACATTGCCTGTGTACGCTCAGGCCCTAACGCCAGCGAAGCACTCTGCGCAACAGAAGCTCGTGGAGTTGATTCAACCCACCAATGGAAGCGCAAGTCTAGGAGTTGTATTTTTTGTGTTCCCGCAACGGAAGCCAATCTTCTGGAAGTTATTGAAAAGTGGCGGGGACCACGGGTGTCCTTCGCCAAAATTCAAAATGCGTTTGAAATGATAAGCATGCGAAGAGACTTGTGAGATCGCTACGCGACAAAATTCAGGGCCTTGCAGAGTTTTGGCGAATGATAGGCGGAACTGTGCCCACGGTTTGATGATTGATTCGGTCGTGACAGCTTTCGCCTTAAGCTGGTCTCTGGCGAGATTTTTTAGCGCCTTTCGCAAAAAGCAGGCGCGCCACTGTGCTAGGGACTGTGCAAGAATGCAACGTTTTCATGCCATTGGGGATAGTTTTGAGCGAGAAGCAGATTCCCCGATTTGTTGGAAACGTTAGCGGTTAGAAGTGATGGATAGAGTGGGTGGAGTCGAGTCTCGTGCTTTGCAAGCAGGGGGTCGCCGGTTCGATCCCGGCCACGTCCACCAACTTAATTCCCGCTCTCTCAACATGTTATGCGGCCATTTCCAGTTTACGATTGCCCTTTGATTTCGGGACATTCGGGACAATCGCATTAGGCGCGCTTGGGTGACCCAGGCCCAGGGACGAGCGTTTTTCTGCTTGGCTACTGTTGCGGTATTCAGATGTTGGAGTGGACAGAGTGGACCGTAAACGGAGAAAGTTCTTAGTACGCTGAGTGCAACGCATATCCTGCCCAGGCAATTACTTCGGTATTGCCGATTACTCGCCCAGAACCCGGGGCGAATCCTTCATTGGGGTTCCTATCAGCGGATGGTATATCCCTACGTCAGCGAGTAGCATGCGATATACGCACTCCAGAAAGCCGGCCTCGACAGCGAAGCGGCCCGCCTTCGCCGTGTACTCACGAGGTCATGAAAGAGCAATGTCCTTCCGAAGTGAGTGTGATGCGCACCCTTGTCTCAACGAGGGGTTCATGCGTGTTGTGGGGAGAAGTGAACTGCAGTAGGGGAATCCGTGCCCAAGCGGCGTTGCGTCACAATCGCTGAAATTCTAATATTTCTCGATTCCTTTCAGTGCTTTCGAAAATATTAAAAATGCAGAGTAAAGGGGCGAATTGTTTGGAAGGCGCGAACGCGCTGGCGAGCAGACATACTGTTTGGAGTCAACGAGAAATATGGAAGGCACAGAGGCTGTCGCGCTTCACTATAGGGCGCAAAAGTACTTCCTTCGATGTAGTTACGAGTTGGACGTGGGTACCATTGCTGGACTTCTCTCCAACTTTGATTCTGGACGGGCACCACGGAGGGTCCATGAAGAAACTGTTCAGTAACGCGGCACTGTTCTGTATCATCGCACTCACATTCGCCCCATTTACCGAGGCGCAAATTTCCAACCCCAAAATCTACATCGCTCCACAAAATGGCTTTGAATCGTATCTTGCTGGCGCATTTACGAAGAAGAATGTGCCTGCGCAAATGGTTCAAACGGAGGAAACGGCTGATTACATCCTGAGCCCTGCTCCGGTTCAGCAAAACCCGAAACTGCCGGAGGCAAGATCGCCCGTTGCCTGTTCGCATACTGTGCGGGCATCGAGGGAAACGGCGAGCGTGTCATTGATTGATGTAAAAACCAAGTTCCGCTTGCTTCCTCTCGTAACTCAACGGCGACAGGAATCGAACAGCTTCCGCCACGCGGGAAGGAGTCAGTTTGACAACGACCCTGAGACAGGTGCTCACATAATTTAGTGAGTTTTTCATTGTTCGATCAGAGTCATCAGTTTCCACTAGAAATTGCGGTCCAGGATCGCCTAGCAACGACGATCGGCAACTCGGTCGACCCACAGCATCCCCACTCTTGTTGCTCCTCAGTACGCGTCCGGCGAATCCGTCCAGATTCCTTCGCGATCTTGCTGATGGCAGGTGCCCGGCGATATGGTTATCGTCCATGGAGTTTCACATGGACTTCCACAAGATCTGGCAAGAGCAGTGCGCCGCCGCACGCACGGTTCGGGAGCGTTTCGGCGTCGAGAACGCGCTGGACTATCTAATCGGCGAGAAGCTATTGAATTTTGCCAAGGCAGCAGACCAAGACCCCGAGTTCGCTGCCGAGCTCCCGCGCTTTCAAGCGGCGGTGTGGGAGATTTTCGAGCAACAGGCCCAGCTTATGAGGTCATCTCGGTTCCCGTGCTCATCTGCATCTTCGTCAAAGGCGGGAACCATCCCCGCCTGCAAAGTGACGAGATTTCGATCTGCATCCTCACATGTATCCTTGGAAACACAAAGCAGCTCGTCGAATAGCCCGCTTAAGTCGGCCCTTCAGCTCCTCCTCGCGGGGAGGAACACTGCCGACGGCGTGAGGAACTTTGTGTTTGGAAGCTCGGTCGCCACATGGAAGCGATCGAACCGGCCTTTGCTTTTCCCGCTGCCGTTGCCACCGTCGAACGTCAGGAGATACTGGTTGTTGAGATGCATCTGGATTTCGTCAAAGTATGGCTTGAGATTAACGG
>Ga0137415_10005230_pt1 | contig 12839 bp, 16 predicted proteins | sample CZODoug3_1_1_16f_FD_183082 | JGI IMG/M metagenome (GOLD analysis project Ga0137415, IMG submission 183082) | Vadose zone soil fungal communities from Angelo Coast Range Reserve, California, USA - CZODoug3_1_1_16fungal (Hybrid Assembly) | ecosystem: Environmental > Terrestrial > Soil > Vadose... | reverse complement strand
AATTTCATGGCCGCGGCTGCAGCAGCTGGAGGAGGTTGCCTTCCGGGTCCTTCAGCGTCGCGATCCTCAAGGTGCCGTAGTCCGTCGGATCCTCCACGAACTCGACGCCGGCGCCCTTCAAGCGCTTGCAGTCTGCGTCGACGTCGTCGGTGGCGAGCCCGACCATGTGCCGCGCCGGGTCCGCGTTGCGGCCGTGCACCTCACTGTGCGTGCCCAGCGCGAGGGCCGGCGTTCGCAGATCACCGAGCACGACGAACCCCTCCATCTGGAGTCCCACCTGGAGGCCGAGCACGTCCCGGTAGAACGGGAGCAAGTTGTTCACGTCTTCGCTCCAGATCGTCGCTCCGCGCAGTCCCTTGATCATCGCCTTGGCTCCCGTTCGCTAGTGGCCGACCGCCGTGCGGAACCCTCCATCAACTCGGCGCGCCTTCCCTCACGGGCCGGACTTCGACCGTGCTCGTGCGGGCCAATGGAATGCGTGCGGCGATCCCGATGGCCTCGTCGAGATCCTTGACGTCGACGAGCATGTAACCGCCGAGCTGCTCGCGCGTCTCGGCGAACGGACCATCGGTCACGAGCCGCTTGCCGTCGCGCACCCGGACGCTCGTCGCCGAGGATGACGGATACAGTGGATGGCCGTCCACATACTGCCCGCGTGCCGTGAGCGCCTCCTGGACCTTCACGGTGTCAGCGTAGATCTGCTGACGCTCGGCGACGCCGAGCTTGTCCCAGACCTGCTCGTCCCGGCAAATCAGCAGCATGTATTTCACGTGTCCCTCCATCAGTGGATCGAACGGCGGGGGCCCGAATCGACACCCCCCGAAGAATTATCTAACCTAGAGTATGCCCCCGGACGCAAACGCGGCCGTCGACTCGCTTTACCGATCGGATTGGGGCCGGATCGTCGCCACCCTGATCCGGCTCGTCGGTGACTTCGACGTGGCCGAAGAGGCGTCGCAGGAAGCCTTCGCCGCCGCCACGGATCAGTGGCGAGCCTCGGGCGTCCCCGAGTTCCCGCGGGCCTGGATCATCCAAACGGCGCGGCACAAGGCCATCGACCGCATCCGGCGCCGGGCGCGGCTCGAGGCCAAGCTGGACGCGTACACGGTGGCCGGGTTCGGTCAGGCCGTCGCGGCCGAGTACGACCCGCACGAGATCCCCGACGATCGCCTGCGGCTGATCTTCACCTGCTGCCACCCGGCGCTGGCGCTCGAGGCGCAGGTCGCGCTCACCCTGCGCACGCTGGGCGGCCTCGAGACCGACGAGATCGCGCGCGCGTTCCTGGTGCCCACCGCGACGATGGCGCAGCGGCTCGTCCGCGCGAAGGGCAAGATTCGCGACGCGCGCATTCCGTACACGGTCCCCGACACGAAGGACATGCCGGCGCGGCTCGACGCCGTGCTGACGGTGATCTACCTCGTGTTCAACGAAGGCTATGCGTCCACGCGAGGTGAGGCGCTCGTGAGGACCGATCTCTGTGCCGAGGCTATCCGGCTCGCGCGCCTCGTCAGGGCCCTGATGAGCCCGCCCGCGCCGTCGGAAGCGACCGCCCTCCTCGCCCTCCTGCTGCTGCACGACTCCCGGTGCGACGCTCGCCTGGACGAGGCCGGCGACCTCGTCCTTCTCGAGGATCAGGACCGTCGCCGCTGGAATCAGTGGCAGATCGCCGAGGCGCTGCCGCTCGTCGAGGAGGCCCTGCGCGGCGGCCCGGGGCCGTACGCCCTGCAGGCCGCGATCGCGGCCCTGCATTGCCAGGCGGCCCACGCCAAAGACACGGACTGGCCCCAGATCGTCCGCCTCTACGATGTTCTCGAACGCCTGCAGCCCTCTCCCATCGTTTCCTTGAACCGCGCCGCGGCGGTCGCCATGGTGGACGGCCCTCGCCCGGCGCTCGCCCTCATCGACGCGCTGGCCGCCGCCGGCGACCTCGACCGCTACCACCTGCTGCATGCGGCGCGCGCCGATCTGCTGCGCCGTCTCGGATCCGCGGCGGAAGCGGCGAAGAGCTATGCGCGAGCGCTCGCGCTGGTCACCAATGACGCCGAGCGCCGATTTCTCGAGCGGCGGTTGCGCGAAATCCAGCGGAGGGATCATGACTGACACTCTCGTATCCCGGACCATCTCCGTACGCATTGCCCGACCTCAGCACGAGGTCTATGCCTTCGCCTCGATGCCCGAAAACTTCCCGCGTTGGGCGTCAGGGCTCGCCAGGTCGCTGAAGAAGGCGAACGGCGAATGGATCGGGGACACCCCCGCGGGACCAGTCAAGATCCGGTTCACAGCGCGAAACGACTTCGGCATCCTCGACCACCACGTCGCCGTCTCCGACGGCGGCGAGATCTACGTCCCGATGCGCGTCATCGCCAACGGCACCGGCAGCGAGGTGATGTTCACCCTTTTCCGTCTCCCCGACATGTCCGACGAGGCGTTCGGGCGAGATGCCGAATGGGTCGCGAGAGACCTGAACGCCCTGAAAGCGCTCCTGGAGGAGTGACCGAAGCCCCATCGTCAGACGCCCTGCCATCTACGATGCCGAGTCGCTCCGTCCCTCGTACGCCCTCTTCAATGCTTCAACGTCGATTTTTTTCATCTTCAGCATCGCCCCCATGACCCGTCTCGCTTTCAGGGGGTCCTTGTCCTGCAGCATCTCGACCAACACGGTGGGAACGACTTGCCACGAGACACCGAATCTGTCTTTGAGCCACCCGCATTGTACTTCCTGGCCGCCCGCGGAGAGCTTCTCCCAAAAGTGGTCCACCTCTTCCTGCGTCTCGCAATTCACGACAAAGGATATCGCCTCGGTGAACTTGAATAGCGGCCCGCCATTCAACGCGACGAATTCTTGCCCATTGAGCTCAAATGCCACCGTCATGACCGATCCCTTTGGTCTTCCGGAGGCCTTTGCCGCCTCTTCGTCATAGCGGGCAATGCTTCTGATCTTGGAATTTCTAAAAATCGACACATAAAAATTCACGGCGTCTTCGGCTTGAGTATCGAACCACAAGAACGGGGTGATTTTTTGCTTCGTCTTTGGCATCGATGCCTCCTATGAGCCAGGGCAGGGGACGCTATTGCGCTAACGACGTAAGGCTACTGCACCGAACCGTGCACGTCGAGGAGCTTGCCGACGGGGACAAGCGCCGTCATCATCCCGTCACACTTCGCATCTATCGTGAGGATATGAGCAGTCTCTCCGTCATCCAGATCTCGGAGCATTCGGACGAAATAGCCTAAGTCCTGGCTCCGTAAGCCGCGAGCCACGCGCGCCGAATCCGGCGAAGCAGAGCCGGGTACAGGATGCGTCGAAACGGCTCGATCGCGATCAGATACGGTCGCGTGACCCAGGACACGGGGATCACGTAAACCCCCCAGTACAGACGGTACCCGCTCGCGGTGCGCGCAAGTGCGGTGCAGACGAACCCATGGACCGTGGCATTGCGGATCTCCCTCAACGCCTCGCCAGGAAACTGGTACAGCAAAAGGAACGAACCAACGAGAGTACCGGGGGTAATTTCGGAGTCGCGGCGGTCGCGCTCCGACAACCGCGACAGCAGCGAGTCTTCGGGCGGCATCTGCACGCGGTCCCAGCCGAACGCGCGCCCGAGGAAATGTCGCAGGGTGAACATGGCGTTCGCGACGCGGCTCGGCGCAGCGGCCGACTCGAGCGCGAGGATGTCGGCTACGCTCCGTCCGGCACCGCCGCCAGGAAGATCCACCACCGAGACGTCGTACAATGGCACGTCGCGCAGCAGGTGGTGGGCACGAAGATCCAGGCGCAGATACTCGGCGGGGGACGCACGCATGCGGCGATCCATATCAGATTCGATCGGACGCGCGCAAGGCAACCCGCTTAACGATCAAAGTGGTAGCAAAAACAGTGACGGGCACTCCCGATGCTCCGGAAGTGCCCGATTCGACTGGTGGGCCGTGGAGGACTCGAACCTCCGACCCGCTGATTAAGAGTCAGCTGCTCTACCAACTGAGCTAACGGCCCGCGATCGACGACACCAGCGCGAACGACTCAGTGGTGCGCCCGGCAGGAGTCGAACCTGCGGCCTTTGGCTTCGGAGGCCAACGCTCTATCCAACTGAGCTACGGGCGCCCGTCCGATGCATATTCGCTTGTTGGGGTGACCGATGGGAATCGAACCCACAACCCCTGGAGCCACAGTCCAGTGCTCTGACCAATTGAGCTACGGTCACCGCGACAGTCCGGCCACCGCGACGAAACGCAAGCGCTTATCTTACAGGAGCGCTCGCGGTGGGTCTAGCCTTCCATCTCCCGCGGCGACGGCCCACCGTCGACGACGATCGTCTCGCCCGTCATCCACGACGACGCGGCGGAGGCGAGGAAGAGGCAGGGGTAGGCGATCTCCTCGACCTTGCCCCAGCGCCCCATGCCGACCCGCGCGGCGATGGCATCGTAAGTCTTCTTGCCATCGGGACCCGCCTGCTTCAGCACCTCCAGGTAGCCCTCGGTCTCGACGGGACCCGGCGCGACGCAGTTGACGCGGATACCCTTGCGCCCCCAGGCCGTGCCGAGCTCGCGCGTGAGCATGATGACAGCGGCCTTGGACGCGCCGTAATGCGGCATCATCGTCGAGCCGTACACGCCGGCGATCGAGGCGATGTTGACGATGACGCCGCCGCCCTGAGCCATCATCTGCTTGCCTGCCCACTTGCAGCCGAGGAACACGCCGTTCAGGTTGATGCCGACGACGGTGTTCCAGCCGTTGATCGAGATGTCCTCGGGCTTGGCGCGAAAGGACGCGCCGGCGTTGTTCACCATGATGTCGAGGCGGCCCCAGTCCTTCACGGCCTGCTCGACCACGGCCTTCACCTGCTCCTCCTGGCGGACATCGACGGCCATCGCGAACGAGCGCCGGCCGAGGTCGCGGACGGCCTTGGTGACGGGCTCGAGGTGCTCGAGCTTGCGCGAGCAGAGGGCAACGTCCGCGCCGGCCCTCGCGAACTCGACGGCGATGGACTTGCCGATGCCGGTGCCGCCGCCGGTCACGATCGCCGTCTTCCCCTCGAGCGAGAACGGGTTCTTGGCCATGGCGGGGACGATACCGCAGCGCGCCAGGGATGTCTACGGGCCGCCGGCGCCGCGCTACCGGGGCAGCGCGATCTCGCTCTGGCGCTGCGGGACCGCGCGCTCGATGCGCCGCCAGACCACACCGGAGTCGAAGCCCGGGTCGTCGCCGACGGCGCAGGTCTTGAGCTTCGCGACGACCTGCTGGGCCTGGTCCACGCGACGGCGCGGGGCCTTGGCCTCGCGGCGCACGTCCTTGTCGCCCGTCCGCTTCGCCTCGACCCACGCCTGTTCGAGGTGAGCGACGAGCGTCACGACGCGGTCCACGCTGCCCGCGAAGTACACGTCCCACGCCTCGCGGCTCGAGAAGCGCGGGCACTCCTGCGCCAGCACCATCTCGAACTGCTGCGCGATCAGCTCTGCCGCGTGCAGGTGATGCTCGACGCGCGGTCGGATCTCATCCGCCGGGCGATCGCCGGCGGCGGAGGTGGAGAGCGCGGAGACGAAGAGCAGCGCGAGGGACAGCGCGAGCGGACGGCGCATCGAAATCCAGTATACTCGCGAGCCGTGTCAACTCCGCGTCGCGGAGCCGCCGGCGTGATCGGCCGTCCGGAAGCGGTCGAGGGCTCCTCGCCCTCGCAGAGGTTACGCCGGCGCGCATCTTGTTATGAACAAAAACTGTCCAGTGGTCAGCGCGCGGGACTCCGGTATTTTCCCGATCATCCGCACACCGCGATTTCCGGATTTCCTCAAATCGAAAGAAGCGCAGTGACGCCAGCTTAGCCTCGGATCCGTCGCATGGCATCCGCCTTGCCGTATCCACTCGCGGGAGAAATAGACGGATGAATGCGACGGCAGCGGGTCCCCGTAATCTGAAGCGAGCGCTCGTCATCGACGATGATGCGTTCGTGCGCGACGTGCTCCACGGCGTCGTCACCGGGCTCGGCTACGAGGCCGACGCGGCGGCGAACGGCTCCGAGGGCCTTGCGCGCTTCGACAGCCACCGCTACGACGTCGTGCTGACCGACCTCTTGATGCCGGGAATGTCGGGTTGGGAGGTGCTCAAGGCCCTGCGTGAGCGTAACCCGAAGATCCCTGTGATCATCATCACGGGCTCGGCAGGCAAAGACGACGAGCGACGCGCGGCCCAACCGGGCGTCGCGCTCCTGCGCAAGCCCGTGAAGATGGACTTCCTGGGATCGACGCTCGACCGCGTGATGCAGGACAAGCCCTAAGCGAACATCGCGTAGATTCGCCGCACGAGGTCCCTTCGCGTTCCGCACGACCCCCTGTTGAGAGCCCCCCGTGCCCGGCAACACTCGCACCTGTTCGACTTGCGCTGCCGGATCTGTCTCCGATCTGGTGTGCGGCCGTGGGCGACCGCACACCAGAAGGGTCTGGAAACTCCACGGAACTGCGACGACGTTGGTGCGCCTGGCAGGAGTCGAACCTGCGACCCTCGGATTAGAAGTCCGATGCTCTATCCAACTGAGCTACAGGCGCGTGCTCGTATCTTCGCTAGTTACGAGGCGCGGGTCAACCCGTGAGAGGGCCAAAATCAGCCCCTACGGTTTTCACGACTTCGTGACATTTGCTGCGATCAAGAGAAAAGTTCACGACAATCGTCGTATGCACGTCCTGTAAATCGCGGCTCGACGCGTCGGCTTTGACTTCTAATTTCTGAACCGGGAGAAGTCGAGGTGAACCCGCACCCGGTCAGAAGCAAGGCGATCATGGAAGAGCAAGTGTGTCATGGGCACACCTCGTCTGAGGCATGCAGGGTGAGTGCGTTGCGATCGAGCGCTTCACAAGAAGGTAAGCCAACGAACTCGGGCTCCCGCTTCGCGTTCGATCTAAACGATATCGGACGTCGTTGACCGCACTCGCCGCTGATGGGCCTTCGGGGCTTGCGCGGCCGCGCTGCGCGCTGCAACCGGCTCGCCTCGGCCAGCCGCCCCGGCGTGTGCCGGCGGACCTCCCGCCAGGCGTCCGGGGATCTATCAGTTGATATCTCAGGAGGCGTCACGGCGTCCGGCAAAGCTGAGAAGCCCGCCGAGCGGTGCCGCTTGGCTTAACGCCTTGACGATGCTCGCCTCGACCCTTGTACTGCAGTGCGCGAACACAATCGAGGCGCACGCGGCTGGAGGCTTTCAACGCTTTGGCGATCTGGTCGTGGACCCGCTGCCCATGGACACCCGCACGCACGCGACGGCCATAATCGCGCAGCTGAATGACCTCCACCGGTGGGCTACTCGTTGGCGCTTTCGATCTGACGTCTCCCGCGGCCCCGGCGGATCCCTAGAAGAGGCTAAAGCCTTTCGCCACGACAAAGCCAACGACGAGCAGCGCGATCACAGCCGCCGTCATCTTCTCATGCGTGCACATCCCCGCTTTTGCCTTACATGCTGCGATTGAACACATCAGCGACATCTGCGGTCACCCCCTCCCACAACTTGAAAGGGCTCGCTCGTAACGTAGGGACCGTTCCACTTTCGGGGAAAAGATGTCACGGTCTTAGGTTCCTGGCAAGGTTTCTCGCGAAGCTCGGCTCAAGAGGCGGTGTGTTTTAGTCGCGTCCTCTCCAAGTGGTGGCGAGAGCTCCAGCCCGGTAAGCCCCAGCGCGTCGAGCAGGCGCGCCCGATTGCTCAAGTCGCCGAAGATCCGGCGGGCCGGCGGGGGGGCGAGCTTGATCAAGGTGGGTGTGACCATGATGTTGTCGTCCAGGCCGCGCTGCGGCTCCCGCAGGATATCGATGATCTCGAGCTCACAACCATCGGGTAGGAACTCAAGGCACAACGCCTCGAGGTTGGCGATCGCGCGTACGGCTGTCGACTCCCGATCCGCCACGTACAGGCGTACCACGAAGGGCTCGCGTCGGTCGGGTCTCTTCCTCATCGTCCGTCGTCGGTTGGGGCGCTGCGGCCCTTCCCACGTCCGGCACGGGACCCCGGTTCCCCGCCACGCCGCGCGCGGACTTCCCGTTGCCGTCCTGCTTCATTCCGCTGGCGGCGCGCTATGCTCTGGTCCAACAATCGCATTTCGGCGGCCAGACTCTCCCGGCGGCGCTCCAGCCCCTCCGTTTGCGCCCGGATCTCCGCCGCCAAGATTTCTAGCTCTCGGCGCTTCCGCGCTTCTTCCGCCTCAACGTCCCGCTGCGTGGCAACCTCGGCGCGTTCCCCTTCCCAGCGCGCGGTGCCCATCAACGCCTCGCCGCCGACGGTGTACACGTCGGCCAGGTCGACCCCCTGATCATCGAGTATCAGCTCGCGCACCTGGTGCGAGTGTCCGGTGCCGCGCGACTTGATGACCGTCAACGAGCGGTTGCGTTCTCCTCGCCCGGCTCGGTACGAGAGATGGATCCATGCGTCGGCCACGGTCGAGACGTGGAGCGGCGTGCCTTCCATCGCCTCTTCGCTCCCCTGGTAGAGGCTGGTCCACAGTGTCGTTATCCCCTCGGACTTCGCCATCGCGAGCAGCCGCTCAGCCACCCCCAAGACGGTGGATTGCCCTCCCATCCTGATCGCCGCCGAGATAGGATCGATGACCAGCGTGCTGGGTCGGTGCGCGCGGATCCGCTGCCGCATGAGCACGAACTGCTCCTCCGGGCTGGTCGCCTGGGGTTGATCCGCGTAGATCTCCAGCAGTCGCGACCGCACGTACCGCTCGAGGCGAATGCTCACCGATGCCAGGTTGCGGAGAATCTCGGCCGGCTGCTCGTCCAACGTGATGTAGAGCGCACGCTCACCGCGGGCGCAAGCCGCCGCGACGAAGGCGCCGGCGAGCGTGGTCTTGGCGGTTCCGGGCATGCCGGTCACCAGCACCGTGCTTCCCCGAAAGTATCCACCGGCCAGCATGTCGTCGAGACGCGGGATACCGGTCGACACCCGCTCGGCGAAGACGCGGTACTTCGGCGGGGTGCCGAAGTCGGCGACCTCGATGCCCTCGGACGCGATGGCGAAGGGAAACTCGTTGGCGATGAATGCGGAGCCGCGGTACTTGACGACCCTGAAAGCGCGGATCGAGGCGCGCTCCGCCAGACGGTGGCTCAGCTGGATGATGCAGTCGGATAGCGACAGCATGAAACTGCGGGGGGGCTCGAGGCCTGCCGTCGACATGGTGACGACGCCCGCCAGGCCGGTCCGTTCGAGGAGGTCGTGGATGCGGCACATCTCCCCGCGCTCGACTCGCGGATCGTTCAGCATCACGAGGAGGACGTCGATCCCGTCGAACACGATCCGCTTGGCGCCGATCTCCTTGGCCCGGAACTCGACCGCGGCGACCAAGCCGCTCAGATCGAACGTGCCAGCCTGCACTGCCCCCGGAGACAGCCGCCCGTCGACGAACGCCAGCCGCGGGCTCCTCCGCCCCCGCTTCTGGACGAGACTGGGGATTCCCCAGCCAAAGGACGCGGCGTTGGCCACGACCTGCTGGAAACCTTCCTCGAAAGTGACGAAAATGCCGGGCTCGTCAAACCGCCGGGCGCCGTTCACCAACGTCTGGAGAGCCAACACGGTCTTGCCGGACCCCGCCGGGCCGGTCAGCAATGTCGTGCGGCCACGCGGCAACCCCCCGCCGGTGATTTCGTCGACCCCGTCGATTCCGGTCCGCGCCTTGACCAGGCGCGGCTCGCGCTCTTTCTGGTTTCTCCGTGCCATGCCGATTAGCGTCCTTAATGATGCAAGAGCCGGTGCCAACAACGAGCGCGACCGCCGCTCGCCTCTGGCCCGCGCGGGCAGCTACACAGCGCACCTCTCGACATCCCAGAGATGGAAACACACGACGTGAAACGGAAGGGCCGGCCTGGCTCCCCTGTCATCCGTCAGCGTCACCTGCGTGACCGACTGATCCTTCGTGATACGCAGCTCGCAGGCGTCACAGGTTTCCCCGTCGCTCGGACCACTCCAGACCCTTGTGATGCTGCTATGCGGTAGGCGACCGTCCTGGAGCTTTTGCTTGATGAGGAGCCGGAGGGCTGACGCGTCCATACGTGGCCTCCTGGGTAAGCAGGCCAACGGAAGAACGCCAGATTCACCGGGGTCCCGACGCCCGAACGTCAACCCTTAAGGCCAGGGTGCAGGCACCCAGAGGGTAGCACAGGAAGGAGACGGAGACGGTATAGACAATCAGGACGGGCGATGCGCGGGCAGTTCAAGAAAGCGCTCGCGCTCCGGAGTCACATCCGGCGCGCGGGCGTTGCTTCTCCTGCGCGTCGCTCGCCGTAGCCGCTAACGATGAATCAGGTCAGGCTGCAAGGGCGCGCACAACCGTTTTGTCCTGCAGACATTCGGAACATCTTCCAGAAGAAATTTGAAACCCGTCACCGATCAAGACCACTGCTTCCCGCACCTCTCGGGGGAAGGCCCCCATCTTCAGCGCCAGGCAGTTGTCACAGAAGCGAATGGTCCTGTACGCGCGGAGGAGGAAGGTGAGTCGATCGTAGATGGTCTGCATGGTGTCCCCCCGGGTGAAGGAGGGGTGAGGCTACGCCTCGTCACCGGGTCTCGACGCACGCTGGCTGCGTCAACCCTAGGGGCCACAGTGGCTGGCAGCGGCACTCTAACACAGATTGCGTCCCGATGAGGCCGGCCCTCAACGCGCTTCAGCCTCGCGCATCCTCGCTATTGGCGTCCTCGCTCTGGGCATCGTCTTCTGGGCCAGCCGCTCGGCTCTCCGAGCACGGCGCTTGGTAAGAGAGACGCCGCCGAGCCCAAGGAGCGCGCCGCTCGCCACCTCCCCAAGCGCGAAGCCGATCAGGGCTCCTCCGAGCCGCTCAAGTTCTGTCATCGTGCGCCACTCGCTCAACGTGCGCCCTCGAGACGAAAACGACGCCCAGCGTGTTCAGCAGATAGCTTTCGTCGCTGACGCGTCGCTCGTTCCGGCGCCGCTCGTCCTCGGTGGCGCTCCGGAACGCCCGGCGCTCGCCGTGGCGGCGGTCCAGGATCATCTTAATGTTCTCGTTGTCCGCGAACTCCTTCCTGAGGACATGGTAGAGATCCTTCCGGTGGGTCGCCACGATGCAGAGGTCGCCGGACCGGGTCCGATTGTCCGATGCCCCCATGATGCTGCCCCTTCTGTTCAGAACAATCTGGCGGGATCCCCCGCGGAATATCAGCCCTTCGCGATCTTCTGGACTTCCTCCTTCGACATCGTCTCCAAACGGAACAGGAGGTGCTTCACCTTCCGCTCAGACACGTGATCGGCAAGGATGACGTCTTTCGACGTCGTCCCCACAATGTAGGCCACCCAGTCGTCCAGGCTTGGCGTGCCGCGCCACGCGATCGTGAGAGCGCTGCGCCGCATCCGGCGACGTCCTTCGACTCTTGCCAGTGGCTTCCGCTTAGCCTCCATGCCCTCCTCAGCCAAAAAGGTTGACCGGGTGATGGATCGTCTTCGACAGACGACTCGATCGTTGAGTTCACCGTAAGACCAACCTGGTAGGCCTCGTGATCACGACAGTCAAGGCTTCGTTTCCCCGCATCAAATGCCGGTGCACGCGCTGCGCGGTGCCCGCGCCCTCGTGGGATCGGCGAATTCCGGCCTCGGCGCCGCGATAGGTGGACAGACCGTCGGTTTTGCCGATCGCACTCGCGAACCGGCGTCAGTCCGTGCAAATTTGGGGGTGTGGATAACTGTGAAGATGTGGACAAGATGTGGGCGAGTTTTGCCTGCTCACCGGAGGGTTCTACATTCCTGTCGAGCTGGACTGAGCCTGGCTGGGCGTCGGGCCTTCGGGCGTCGCGCTGCGCGTATTCGTCTGCACGTCGGACGACTGACGTCAGATCCCTTCTGGTTCGACACCTCGCTGACAGGCGAGAAGATTTGAGAACACCGTTGCGGCTATTTACCCGGAGCGAGAATCTGGTGCGTCTTTTGCGTCGGTGGCCAGCACCAGGCTGGTGCGCTATGTTAGAGTTTCGCGACGGCGTGATCAAATTTCTCAAGGAGCATCCTGACTACGTTTGCGCTGAGTGCCTAGCCTCGAGCCTTGGGGTGCCACTCCACGCGACCACAATGATCACGCTGGGTCTGCACCGGGCCGACGGTTTTGAAACCGTTGACGCTCTGTGTTCTCGATGCCATCGCCGTATCCGAGTGATTAAGGCCGAGACAAAGACGTAGAATCCCGCCAGTGGGCTGAACAGTCCCCGTCGCAGGCGGCAGTTTGGTTCCGCTGTTCGAAGAATTCCTCCGCGCGGTCCGAATTGAGATCCACAGTTCGACCGCACGCGACCGCGAACGGGCGGGTGAGCTTGCCGACCCGAAGGACATCCCGATCCTCGCCGCGGCAATCGGCGCCGCAGCGCGACTCCTCGTCACCCACAACGTCCGACACTTCCGTTCAGGGGAAGGAGTGCGCATCGTCCGACCACGAACGCTCATCGAGGAAGCCCGCGCCTGGATGGGATCGTTCGGAATATGATCGTAAAGCGAACGTGCCCGAAAACGTGCCCGCGGCGGGCCAGAACCAGGCCAAAACCACCCTCCGCCGCCCAACATCGAAGTGAACAACCCCTCGGTAAGCGACTTACGGAGGGGCCCCGTGTCGTCCCCACGATTAGAAGTCTGATGCTCTATCCTACTGAGCTACAGGCGCGTCAGGTAGTTAGCGTACACCGGGATTCGCGCTTGTAGGGTGCGCCGAAGTTACGCCGAAGCTGACCTGCCCCATGCCAGCCTAGGAGTCGAGCCAGAAACGCAGCGCCCACAGGCCGCGGCCATACGGCAGCATGGGAAGTCCGGCGAAGCCGAGTGCGGCTCTCTGAAGCCGGACGCGTTGGTCGAGCACGTGCTACTCGATCATCTCG
>Ga0137415_10005229_pt1 | contig 12840 bp, 10 predicted proteins | sample CZODoug3_1_1_16f_FD_183082 | JGI IMG/M metagenome (GOLD analysis project Ga0137415, IMG submission 183082) | Vadose zone soil fungal communities from Angelo Coast Range Reserve, California, USA - CZODoug3_1_1_16fungal (Hybrid Assembly) | ecosystem: Environmental > Terrestrial > Soil > Vadose... | reverse complement strand
GCCAGACCGCCAGCCCTCATGGCTGGATCCGCGGAATTCTTTACGACCCTTGTCCTCATACGCTCCGTATACACCGTCCTCGTACGCTCCGCATCATACACTCCGCATCGCCGCCGTTCCAGCGATCGCATTTCCCATTATGGCCCAGCACGCCGCATTGCGGCAACCCAGCAATCCAACGGCAAGCCGGGGTCAAGCGGGCAGGCAGGGAGAGGTGAAGGGCGGCGCGAGGCCTTGGATCAAGCCGATGTCGCTTTCTTCATGGTTGTTGTCGCCCGTCCGTCGCGGCAGCCTATTGACTTTCCCTTTGCGGTAGATCATTTGCGAGCTGTAGGGCTCAATCGCAGTCGCCCAGTTCCCAAAGGCATCCGCCCAAGCACTGCACATCGCCCGCCCGCGGGCTGTGAGCTTGGCGCGTGTCTTTTTCCCAATCCGGTCCGAAGCGAGCCGAGGCGACGTCGCCGCGGCGAAGCGCGGCCGCACGGGGCATGACGACGTCCAGGCGCCCTCGGCGCATCCTGGAGACGTCACATGCCATATCAGATCGCACCCCTGTTCTGCCGGCCCTGGACCCTGTTGGGCATCACGCCTCGGCTCGTCGAGAGCCACTATGAGAACAACTACGGCGGCGCCTTCACGCGCCTGAACGCCATTTCGCAAGAGCTCGAGGCGCTCGATCCCGCCACGACGCCGCCGCATGTCATCCGCCGCCTGAAGCAGGACGAGGCGGCGGCGCTGAATTCGCTGGTCCTGCACGAATTGTATTTCGCCAGCCTGGGCGCAGACGGGCGCGTCATACCGGAAGCCATGACGAATGCGCTCGCCCGCGATTTCGGCTCGGTCGCCCGCTGGCGCGCCGAATTCGTGGCGCTGGCGAATTCGCTCGATGGAAGCTCCGGCTGGGTTCTGCTGAGCTGGCTGCCGCGCGCGGGCAGGCTCGTCAATCACAGCATCTCCGACGGCAGCCCTGCCGTCGCCGGCGCGATCACGGTGCTGGCGCTCGACATGTACGAGCACGCCTATCATCTCGATTTCGGCCCCAACACGGTCTCCTATGTGGCGACGTTCATGCGCAACATCGACTGGAGCGCCGTGCACGGCCGCTACGAGGACGCCGTCGGGGTGAAGCCGCCGCGGCCGCTCGAGCAGAAGCAGTTCGCCGACCTTCCCTCCGTTACGGTCGACGAGGTGAAGGCGATGCTCGACTCCGGAACGCCGGTGCAGATCATCGATACGCGGCCCCGGCACTCCAGCAGCCGTTCCCCCGACATGATGGAGGGAGCGGTCTGGCGCGACCCCGACCGGGTCGAGGAGTGGATGGGCGAGCTCTCGAAGGCCGCGCCGGTCGTCGCGTTCTGCGTCTACGGGTTTCACGTCGGATGCCAAACGGTGGCAACCTTGCGCAAGGCGGGATTTGACGCGCGCTACATGGCCGGAGGACATTTCGCCTGGAAGGCGATCAAGGGGCCGGTCAAGCTTTTCGACTCGACGACGCCGTCCTGAGCCTGAACGAGCCGGCCACATTGGCGGCGTGTGCGGCCGCCAATGCGCTCGGCTTTCCGGCGCTCATGCTGGCTGCTCCGTCTTGGCGCCGGCGTTCGCCGCCTCTTCGATGGGAGCGGGCAGCAGCGGCTGGATGGCCGGGCTCTCGACCAACAAGGTGTCGTAATCGTCCAGCATCGGCTCGGCGACCAGCGGTCTGCCGGGGAAGGATTCGACAGGATCGTACCACGGGCGCCTGACCGCGGTTTTGTCGTCCAGGGCTCTTGCGACGAACCTGCCGATCTCGTCGCTCCGCAGCGGAACAAGCGCGCCGTCTTCGTCGTACTGATAGAGCTGCGGGCAGAAAAACAGCACATGGATCCGAGGGTCGTAATGCTCGAGCAAGAGGAACAGCTGCAGCTTGAAGGATCTGAGCCTTTTCACGACCTTGCGCTCGCGCGTGGCGTGAGCGACCCGCAATGGTTCTCGATCCGGCCCGACGATCGTGTTCGCCTCGAGAATGACGACCCAGTCCTCGTTCGTGGCGTTGTCGCGATGCAGTGGAATGAGATGGCGTCGGTTCTTGCGTCGTAAGAATGCCATGGCGTGCTCCCTTCTGAACGGCTCACTGCGTCGCGGCCTGCGGCAGGAATATGAGGGCGACGGTACGTTTCGACATGACGTGCATCCTCTCCTCCATCCGGAATGCCGACTTCGAACCACTTGCGTCGTGAGAAGCGTCCCGCCTTTGAGCCTGGGACGCCTGTTGGTTTCTCAAGCCGCGGATCGGCAGCTACGCAGATTGTTGCTGCTGCGCTCCGGGAAAATATGTCTGCCAATGTCGATGAATCACAAGTAAGCCAAAGCAGCACCTCTTGCCGCATTGGATTAGCCTAATCCGACGCAGGTCGAAGGAATGGCCGACAGGCAAATCGGGAAAGGAGGTTGGCTTTCGACCGACCTTCCATGGGCTTATTGCGCCAGCGCCTTGTCGAACACCATCACCTTGGACACGAACGCCTTGACGTCGCGTTGGTGCGTCAGCCCGAAGCGCCGCGCGATCGCGGCAAAATCCTCGCCGATATAGCTGCCGTAATAGGGCTCGTGATAATTCTGCGGAAACCGGTCGAGCGTCCCGTCGTAATCGGGCTCGTCGCCGCGTTGCAGCGAATCGAGCAGCACCAGGCGTCCGCCCGGCTTGAGCACGCGGGCGCATTCCCGGATGGCGTTGCGGCGCGCCCGCGGCGGCAATTCGTGGAACGTGAAAATGCAGGTCACCGCGTCGAAGCTGTCGTCCGGCGCGGGAAGCGCTTCCGCGTTGCCCACGACGAGATCGACGCGCGACCAGCCGCGCAGGTGATGGCGCGCATGCCGGCAGTAGGCCTCCGACAGATCGAGCCCGACCACGGGAAGCCGCGGCCACGCCTGCTTGACGAAGTCGAGAAACCGGCCCGTCCCACAGGCGATGTCGAGCAACCGCAATCGGCGCTGATCGCGCCCGGCGAAGATCTCGTGCAGCGGCGGCAGCGCCTGGCGCCGCATCGCGTTGGCGCTGCCCTTGAACAGCACCTCGACCTGCGTGTCGTAGCGGTCGGCCGACTCCTCGGTCAGCCAGCCGCCGGATTGGTAGTGGAAGTTCTGCAGATAGTATGCCGGCCGCTTGCCCGCCGTCGCCTCGGTCAACACCTCGCGCGTGGCCTTGCGTTCGCGGCGGCGATGGACCGCCGGCAGGTCCGCGAAGAACAGCCGCGAGCGGCGAAGGCGCGTGAGCAGCGTGCCGTCATGATCGGCGGGAAGCGGATAGAGGCCGGCCTCGATATTGGCGAGGTCTTGCGCCAGCAGGTTCGCCAGATCGGCGTAGACGCGCCGCTGGTCCGGCACGTTCACCGATCGCGCCGGCGTCGTTGCGCCGTCCCGCGGCGGGCTTTGGCGCCGCGCTTGCGCCGCCAGTTGGCGCATGACGTAATCGTGGCCCGCATACCAGGCGAGACGCGGCAACTGGGTCGCCGCATAGGCGATGCGGGTCGTCACACGGGTCAGCGGGTCGCGCATGGGTCGAACCAGCTTAGCTCCAGCTCCCCCCATATAGGAGCTATTTCGGCGAACCGTACGTGCGGCGCCTCGATTCGGGTTACACGCTCGACAGGCTCGCGACCGGCTCCTTCTGCAGCAGCACGCAGCGCGCCACATGCCCCGGCCCGACCGGGAGCTCGGCCGGCAATCCGCTGCGGCACGCATCGCGAACCTTGGCGCAGCGCGGCGCGAACGCGCAGCCGGGCATGAGCCGGGAAAGGTCCGGCGGCGCGCCGGGGATCGCCTGCAGGCGGCCGCCGCGCTCGAAGGCCTGGCCGGCGCGCGACGCCAGGAGGCCCTGGGTATAGGGATGCGCGCAGGCGCGGATCACCGCGCGACAGGAGCCGGTCTCGACGATGCGGCCCGCATACATCACGGCGATGCGGTCGGCGATCTCGGTCGCCACCCCGATGTCGTGGGTCACGAAGATCACGGCGAGGCCGAGCTCGCGCTGCAGCTCGCGCAGCAGCAGCAGGATCTGGATCTGCACGGTCGCGTCGAGCGCGGTCGTGGGCTCGTCGGCGAGCAGCACCTTTGGGCGGCACGAGAGCGCGAGCGCGATCATGGCGCGCTGGCGCATGCCGCCCGACATCTCGTGCGGATAGCTGTCGAGCCGCCGCGCCGCGGAGGGAATGCGCACCCGCTCGAACAGCTCGAGCGCGCGGCGCCGGCCCTGCGCCCATGCGGCGCCCTCGTGGCGCACTACCGCCTCGGCGATCTGGTCGCCCACCGAATAGACCGGATCGAATGCGAGGCCCGGCTCCTGAAAAATCATCGCGATCGTCGACCCGCGATAGGCCGAGAGCTCGGCCGCGCCCATCTGGCGCACGTCGCGTGCGTCCACGCGGATCGTCCCGCCGATGGCGGCGCGCTTCGGCAGGAGGCGCATCAGGGCGCGCAACGTCACGCTCTTGCCGGAGCCCGATTCGCCGAGCAGCGCCAGCACCTCGCCCGGCACGAGGGTCAGATCGACGCCGCCGACCGCGCGCACCGGCGGCGGGCCGGGAAACTCCACCGTCAGCCCCCTCACGTCGACGATCGCCTCGCTCATGGGCGCTCCATTGCGGCGACCGCGCCGGGATGGCCGGATGACGGATCCGCCATGTGGCAGGCGACGCGATGCACCAAATCGTCGCCGAGATCGGCGCCGAGGCCCGGCTCGCGCGCCGAGCACACCGGCGCCGCGAATTTGCAGCGGGTGTGAAAGCGGCATCCGGGCGGCGGATCGATCGGATTGGGCGGGTCGCCGAACAGCGGCGCCTCCTCGGTGCGGTTGTCCGGATCCATGGACGGCATCGAGGCGAGCAGCGCCGTGGTGTAGGGATGGCGCGGATCCTTCAGGATCACGTCGGACGGCCCGACCTCGACCGCCTTGCCGAGATACATCACCATCACGCGGTCCGACATGAAGCGCACCACGTTGAGATCGTGCGAGATGAACATGTAGGTGAGGCCGAATTCGGCCTTGAGGTCGAGCAGCAGGTTGAGCACCTGCGCCTCGACCGACTTGTCGAGCGCGGAGACCGCCTCGTCGAGGATCAGGAGCCGCGGCTGCAGCGCGAGCGCGCGCGCGATGTTGACGCGCTGGCGCTGGCCGCCGGAGAGCTCGTGCGGATAGCGCGCGGCGAAGCGCTCGGGCGCGAGCCCGACGCGCGCCAGCAGGTCGTGCGCGCGCGCGACCGCGGCCCGCCGCCCCTCCCCGTGCACCCATGGCCCGAACGCGATGGTGTGCTCGACCGTGAGCCGCGGGTTGAGCGACGCATAGCTGTCCTGAAACACCATCTGCGTCTCGCGCCGATAGTCCTGCAGGCCGAGCGCGGGCGAGCCGACCGCCTCGCCGTCGAACAGGATCTCGCCGCGGTCGGGGCGGATGATCTGCATCACCAGGCGCGCGGTGGTAGATTTTCCGCAGCCGGACTCGCCAACGATGCCGAGCGTCTCGCCCTTGAAGATCTCGAGGTCGACGCCGTCGACGGCGCGCACCATGCCGCGCCGCTTTCCGGACCAGTCGCGCCGGCCGCCGAAATGCTTCACCAGCCCGGTGACCGACAGGAGCGGCTGCGCCGGCCCGCCGCGGTCGCGCTCGGGCGCGGCGCCCGATGCTTCGAGGATGGCGCTCACGCCCGCACCGCCATGGCGGAGCGCAGCCCGTCCGACAGCAGGTTGAACGAGATCGAGGTGATGAAGATCATCGCGCCCGGCAGCGCGGCGACCGCCGGCTGCACATAGATGGCGGTGCGCAGCGTGTTGAGCATCAGGCCCCATTCGGGCTCCGGCGGCTTCGAGCCGAGCCCGAGGAAGGAGAGGCCGGAGGCGAGGATCATCGAGACGCTGATCAGGCTCGTCGCATAGACGAAGATCGGCCCGAGCACGTTGCCGAGCACGTGGACGCGGATGATGGTGAAGGCGCCGGCGCCGCTCACCCGCGCCGCCTCGACATAGTCGCGCGTGCGAATCTGGGTGGTGACGCTTTCGGCCACGCGCGTGATCGGCGGAATGAATACGATGGTGAGCGACACCACCGCATTGGTGATGCCGGCCCCGAGCGCGCCCGACAGCGCGATCGCCAGGAGGACGGACGGAAAGGCGTAGAACACGTCGATGACGCGCATCACCACCATGTTGACCCAGCCGCCCACGTAACCCGCGAAGACCCCGAGCGTCGAGCCGATCACGAAGGCGCAGGCGACCGGCAGCACGCCCATGAACAGGGAGAGCCGCCCGCCATAGATCAGGCGGGTGAGCATGTCGCGGCCGAGCTCGTCGGAGCCGAGCCAATAGAATGCGTCGCCGATCGGCTTGAGCCGCCGGAGCATCGCGCCCTTGTAGGGATCGCCCGGCGCCACGAAGGGCGCGAAAGCCGCGGCGAGCACGATCGCGAGGATCACGCCGGCGGCCACCATCGCGACCGGATCGCGCATGAGCCGCCGCAGCACGCTCCCCCAATAGCCGCGGCTGGCGCGCGCCGGCAGCGGGGCCACAGTGTCGATGCGGATGTCGGAGAGCACCGCCATGGCTCAGGCCCGCTCGATGCGCGGATCGAGCGCGGTCTGGACGACGTCGACCGCGAGATTGAGCGCGACGAAGAACATCGCCAGCACCAGGATGGTGCCCTGCAGCAGCGGCAGGTCGCGCTGGAAGATGGCGGCGTTGAGCAGGAAGCCGGTGCCCGGCCAGGAGAACACGGTCTCGATCAGGATCGAGCCGCCGAGCAGATAGCCGAGCTGCAGCCCCATGACGGCGAGCGCGGTCGGCGCCGCATTGGTGACGACGTGGCGAAACACGCCGTATTCGCCGAGGCCCTTGGCACGCAGCGCCTGCACGAATTCCTGGTCGAGGATGTCGGCGACCAGCGCCCGCACGGTGCGGGCGATCACCCCCATCGGGATGACCGACATGGTCAGCGCCGGCAGGATGATGTAGCGCAGGTGCTCGGCGTCGGGGCGCCAATTGGCGGAGCCGTCCGGGCCGGCGCCGGTCGGCGGCAGCCAGTTGAGGTTGGCCGAGAAGATGATGACCAGCACCATGCCGAGCCAGTAATGCGGCACGCTCACACCGAGCACCGACACGAACGAGGCGAGCTTGTCGAGCCAGGAGTCGCGGAAATAGCCGGCGACGAAGCCGAAGAAGGTGCCGAGCGTGAAGCCGATCAGCGTCGCCACCGTGGCGAGGATCAGCGTGTTGCCGACCGCGCGCAAAACCTCGGCCGCGACCGGCCGGCCGGTCGCGATCGAGGTGCCGAGATCGCCGTGCAGCACCTTCCAGAACCACAGCGCGTATTGCACCCACAACGGCTTGTCGAACCCATAGGCGGCGCGCATCTGCATCTGCAGCTCGAGCGGCGCATCCGACGGCAGGATCGCGCTGAGCGGGTCGCCCGGCGTGATGTGGATGAGCAGGAAGCATACGATGCTGACGCCGATCGCGACCGGCGTCACATAGAGAAGGCGCTTGAGGGTATAGAGCAGCATCTCGGGTCGTGTCCTGCATCACGTCCGAAGTAGGGTGGGCAAAGGCGCGAAAGCGCCGTGCCCACGCGTGGGCACGCTTCGCTTTGCCCACCCTACTGCGCTATTTGTCGTGCTCGACACCCGCTTGGCGTCACTTCGCTATCGAGATCGGCGAGAAATCCTGAAACCAGTTCTGTGCCTGCACGAAGCCCTGCACCTTGGGACTGACGGCGCGGGCGTTGACGTCGTGCGTGATCATCAGGAACAGGGCTTCGTCGACGTATTTCTCGTGCACCTTCTGCAAGAGCTTGGTCTGTTCCGCCTTGTCGAAGGTGTTGCGCACTTCGGCGAGCAGCTTGTCCATGTCCGGATCGCAATAATAGCCCCAATTGGTGCCGGCGGGCGGGGCGAGATTGCACTGCAGATGGCGGATGAAGCCGGTGAACGGGTCCTGGATGAAGTAGGAGTAGTTCATCCCGGTGGCGCCGCGCGCGATCTCGTGCTTGGCTCCCGCCCGCCAGATGTTGATCAAGGTATTCCACTCGACCACCTCGAACTCGACCTTGATGCCGACCTCGGCCAGATTCTGCTGCACGAACTCGTTCATCGGCAGCGGCTGCATCTGTCCGGAGCCGGACGCCGAGATCAAGATCTTGGTCGCCAGCGGCTTGCTCGGACCGTAGCCCGCCTCCGCCAAAAGCTTCTTCGCCTGTGCCGGATCGTAGGTGACCTTGAAGTTGGGATGGCCGAACCACTGATGCCCGGGCGGCATGAACCCCTGCGCCGGGATCATCAGTCCGGACAGCAGCTCCTTCAGGCCCTCGCGGTCGACCGCGAGATTGGCCGCCTTGCGCACCCTGATGTCGTTCCACGGCGAACCCTCGGCGCGCGAGAGATGCCAGGTCCAGTTATGCGGATAGGCATTGGTGATGATCTTGAAGCCCGCCTGCTTGAGCGAGGCGACGGCATCGGGCGCCGGCGCCTCGATCCAATCCACCTGGCCCGAGCGCAAGGCCGCGACGCGCGCATTGGCCTCGGGCAGCGGGATCAGCACCAGTCTGTCGAGCTTGGGCACGCGCGCCTTGTCCCAATAATCCGGGTTCGGCACCATCTCGGCGCGCTCGCGCGGCACGAAACCCGTGAGCTTCCACGGACCGGTGCCCGCCGGCGTCTTGGCGAAGGCGTCCCAGCTCTTGCCGACCTTCTCCCACTGGCCGGGCGACGAGATCATGATCCAGGCAAGCTGATAGGCGAGCGTCGCGTCCACGCCCTTGGTGGTGATCTCAAGCGTGGTGGGATCGACCGCGCGGTAGGACGCGACGCCGGGAATGCGCGAGCGGCCCTGCGCCGACTGGCGCGGATCGTATTGCGGCGACTTGTCGTTCAACAGCTTGTCGAGATTCCACACGACCGCCTCGGCGGTGAAGGCGCTGCCGTCGTGGAACGTCACACCCTGGCGCAGCTTGAAGGTCCATTTGGTCTTGTCGGCCTCGTCCACCGACCAGGAAACAGCAAGGCCGGGCACCAGATCGGATGGCTTGTCGGCCGAGCTCAAATCCCAGTTCACCAAGCCGTCATAGACGGTATAGCCCATGAACCGCATGCCTTCGGCGCCGTTGTCGGCCTGGCCGGTGGAGAGCGGAATGTCGGACGCCGTCATTCCGATCCGCAGCACGCCGGCCGCGACGGCCGCATGGGATGCGATGGCCGCGAGCACGAATGCGGCAAGACCGATGAACCTGATGATCACACGCATGGATGCTACCCTCGCTGTGGCAACGCCGGCTGACCGCCTCGCCTCGAGCGGAGGAGACGCGGTTCGCCGCATCGCCCTACTCGAGCCCGATCGTGGTCAAGTCCTGGAACCAGTGCTGCGCCTGCACGAAGCTCTTGATCTTGGGCGAGAGCGCATGCGGGTTGGTGTCGTGCACCACCCAGACCAGGACCGCATCGTCCACGATCGCCTCATGCGCCTTCGCCAGCAGCGCGTCCTGCCTGGCCGGATCGAAGGTCTGCTTCGCCTCGTCGATGAGGGCGTCGACTTTCGGGTTCGAATACCACCCCCAATTGACCCCGACCGGCGCGACCTGGCCCGAATGGAAGAAACGGATGATGGCGTAGAGCGGATCGGAGGTGACGTAGGCGATGTTGTTCGCCGTGACGCCGGCCATCGACTCGTCCTTGGCGCCCTTGCGCCAATAGGTGTAGAGCGCCTCGAGCTCGACCACCTTGAAGTCGATATCGATGCCGATCTCCTTGAAGCTCTGCTGCAGGAACTCGTTCATCGGCAGCGACAGCATCTGCCCGGTGCCGCCCTGGGCGATCACGAACGTGGCCTTGAGCGGCTTCTCGGGCGAGTAGCCGGCCTCCTTGACCAGGCGCTTCGCTTCGGCGGGATCGTATTTGATCTTGAAGGACGGATGGCCGAACCACGGGCTCGACGGATCGACCTGGCCGATCGCGGGCTTGGCGAGGCCGTTGAGCAGCTGGAGGATGGCGTCGCGATCGATCGCGAGGTTCAGCGCCTTGCGCAGCCGCAGGTCGGTCCAGGGCGAGCCCGGCAGCACGCTGAGGTGATAGTTCCACACATGCGGCGTCACGTTGGTGACGATCTTCATGCCGCTCTGCTTGAGCCGCGGCAGCGCGTCGGGCGCCGGCGTCTCGATGAGATCGACCTGGCCGGCGAGCAGCGCGTTGGTGCGGGTGAGCGCTTCCGGCATCGGAATCAGGATCAGCCGGTCGACCTTCGGGATGCGGTGCTTGTCCCAATAGTCGGTGTTCTTGACGAGCTCGACGCGCTCGCGCGGGATGAGCTTGTCGAGCCGGAAGGGCCCGGTGCCGGATGGCGCGCTCGCGAACTTGTCCCAGTCCTTGCCGAGCTTCTCATATTGGGCCGGGCTCGACACCAGGAACCAGAGCATCTGGTAGGGGAAGAAGGAGTCGACGTCCTTGGTGGTGATCTCGACCGTATAGTCGTCGAGTTTGCGGTAGCTCGCGACCGAGGGCAGCCGCGGCTTGACCTGCGCGCTCTGGCGCTTGTCGTAGTGCGGCGCCTTGTCGTCGAGGACTTTTTCCAGATTCCAGATCACCGCATCGGCATTGAACGCGCTGCCGTCATGGAATTTGACGTCGCGCCGCAGCGTGAACCGCCACTTCTTCTTGTCGGCCGCGTCGACCTTCCACTCGGTCGCAAGGCCGGGGATGAGCTTGCCGGGCCGGTCGGCGACGTTCATCTCCCAGGCGACCAGCGGGTCATAGAGCGTGTAGCCGGTGAACTGATAGGCGCCGGCGCCGCGGTCCGGCTGGCCGGTGGTGAGCGGGATATCGGCCAGCGAAATGCCGTAGCGCACGACCGTTTCGGCCCTTGCCGGGACGGCACACAAGGCCAAAACGATCGAACAGGCGAAGGCCAAAAGACGCATCGAAAGCTCCTGGGGATGGGCGCGCAGACCGCGTTGCCGGGAGCGGTGCAAACTTGGTGCCATGTGATCGTCGGGGCAATATCTTGCCGGTTGAGCCCTTTTGCTCGCCGTTTGCGCAATTTCGCGGGGGTCGCCTAAAAATTCGCCACCCGCAGGGAGCGCGGTCATGACGGAGCGCCTCGTTAGAAGGTGATCCGCGTCCGCCTTTGTTGGCCTGCTTCTTGCGGAGATCCTGGCGCCCGGCGTCAAATGGCCGGGATGAACTGGTCCCGACGCAACCGCTGGAGGAAGCCATGAGGATCCGTGCCGCCGCTTACGCCTTCGCCGTGGTTGGGGCGCTCGCGTCGCTCTCGCCGGCTAGAGGCGAGACGACGCTCCGCATCGCCATGACGGCATCGGACATTCCGACCACCACGGGCATGCCCAACAATGGGTTCGAGGGCATGCGCTTCCTCGGCTTTCCGGTCTTCGAGGGTCTGGTCCTGTGGGACTTGTCGCGGGCAGACCGTCTGGCCGATTTGCGGCCGGGGCTCGCCGAGCGCTACGAGCAGTCGGCGGACGACAAGAAGACCTGGATCTTCCACCTGCGCCACGGCGTCAAGTTTCACGACGGAACGGACTTCAATGCCGATGCGGTGATCTGGAATCTCGACCGTTACTTCAAGAACGACAGCGCGCAATTCGAGCCGCTGGCGTCCGCCATGACCCGCACGCGCGTCCCGGTCATGGCCGGCTATCGCAAGATCGACGATGACACGGTTGCGATCGAGACCAAGCAGCCCGCTTCGTATTTTCCCTACATGGCGGTCTACATCCTGTTCACGTCGCCGGCCTCGTTCGAGAAGGCGGGCCGCGACTGGGGCAAGGTCGCGACGCTGCCCGCGGCCGGGACCGGGCCGTTCCGCATCTCCAAGGTCGTGCCGCGCGAAGCCGCCGAGCTCACCCGTTTCGACGGTTACTGGGACGCGGCCCGCAAGGCGAAGGTCGACATGATCCGGCTGCTGCCGATCCCCGAATCGAATGCGCGGCTCGCGGCGCTGCGCTCGGGCCAGGTCGACTGGATCGAGGTGCCGCCGGCGGACGGCATTCCGTCGCTGAAGGCGGCCGGCTTCACCCTCGTGACCAATTCCTATCCGCACACCTGGCCGTGGATGTTCAACATGGGCGTCCCCAACAGCCCGGTGAAGGACGTGCGCGTCCGCCAGGGGCTCAACTACTGCATCGACCGCTCCGGGCTCGTGACCTTGCTCAACGGCACGGCCGAGCCATCGGTCGGCTGGCTCAAGCCGAGCGACGCCGGCTTCGGCAATCCGGTGCAGCGCTACAGTTTCGATCCCGCCAAGGGCAAGGCGCTTTTGGCCGAGGCCGGATTCACGTCTCAAAAACCGCTGTCGCTGAAGGTGATGATCTCCACCGCCGGCTCGGGCCAGATGCTGCCGATGCCCATGAACGAGTATCTGCAGCAGAACCTCAAGCAGGCCTGTGGCGTGAATATCGAGTTCGACGTGGTCGAATGGCAGGTGCTGCTGACCGCGGCGCGGCAGGCGCCCGACAATCCGGCGCTGCACGGCGCGATGGCGCTCAACGTTTCCTCGCCGTCGTCCGACGTCGGCATCATGGCGCGCTACTTCTCGTCGGCTAATTTCTCGCCCCACGGATCCAATTTCGAGCAATGGAAGGACGACCCCTTCGACAAGGCGCTCGCCACGCTGGCGGAGGCGACCGACGCGGCCCAGATCGAGGCCGCGTATCGTGCCGCGCATGAACGGCTGGTCGACAATCCGCCGTGGCTTTTCATCGTGCACGATCTCAATCCGCGCGCGATGAGCAAGAACGTGCGCGGCTTCGTGTCCGCTCAGTCGTGGTTCGTCGACCTGACCCTGGTGAGCAAGGAGTGAGAGAGGGCCCCGGGA
>Ga0137415_10005228_pt1 | contig 12843 bp, 8 predicted proteins | sample CZODoug3_1_1_16f_FD_183082 | JGI IMG/M metagenome (GOLD analysis project Ga0137415, IMG submission 183082) | Vadose zone soil fungal communities from Angelo Coast Range Reserve, California, USA - CZODoug3_1_1_16fungal (Hybrid Assembly) | ecosystem: Environmental > Terrestrial > Soil > Vadose... | reverse complement strand
CAGCGACGCGCTGAAGATGCGGAATTGCCGCAGCGAAATGCCCTTGCGTAGCTTCGACCAGAGCCAAACCAAAATGCGGGAGCGCTAATCTAGGCGCGATACTGATAGCAGTATGAAACGACGCCGATGCTTCTCCAAACTGGCGGATGCGCCAAGCTAAAGCACCGCGAATAGAGTGCGCGGCGGCACTGCGTGGATAGCGTTCTGTCAATTTGCGCGACAAGTTTAGCGCTTGCGGGAAATTTCGCGCGAACTCCGCTTGAAGGATCTGTTTGACCCACGGATCCCTGGTTGCGGGATCGCTCAGTTGCGTGGCTTGTTGAACGGGAGCCTTAACAAGTTTTTCGGGTGGCGGCAATTTGCTAAGCAACCGATCTATCGACGCATCTTCGGCCGCCAGCGACTGGCTCAACGCGCTGACAAGCAGCACCACAGAAACCAAAATGATCGGAATCACTGATTTCACGCGTGCGGTTCTATGAGAAATTGGCACGAACTTCAAGTAAGAATTGGTTGCGCTACTTGCCGAATTCGATCCGCCCTGCTAGAGCGAAGATATGCTGCGGGGACGCTTGTTTTCAAAATCAGGTGCGGTTTGGACGCTGGCAATTGCGTTGGTTTGCTCCCGCGCGGATGCTGCTTCCTGCGTCTGGAAAGTTACTGGACCTAATGGCGGGATGCTCTACCTGGGCGGTTCCATTCACGCCTTGCGCAGCACAGATTATCCTTTGCCCTCTGCTTACAATCGCGCTTTCGACGCTTCCTCGCGCCTCGTCTTTGAAGAGGATCCGAAAACTGGTTCGGCGGCGTTCCGAGATTTTGTAAAGGCTGGCCAGTATCCGAAAGGCGACAGTCTCAAGAATCACGTTGATCCGCGGACATATGAATATCTGCGTCACTTCTTTGCGCTTGCAAAAGTGCCGGAAGAGAAATTCTCCAGGTTGCGGCCGTGGTATATCGATGTGCTTCTTGCCATGCCGCCTGTGCAATATTATCAGCTCGGGGTCGAATACTTCCTGGTTAGGCGCGCGCGGGCGAACTCCAAACCAATGTCGGGGTTAGAATCTTCCAAGGAACATTATCAGTCTTTCGTTGGTCTTTCCGACCGTGATAGTGAGGCAGTATTGTTAGTTTTTTTTATCAACGCTGGACGCGAAACCAGCCACGAAGTTAACATGCTGGACGCTTGGCGCCACGGCGATGCCGATTTGATAGCGCACGCAGCGCACGAAGAATTCCGCGACTTTCCCGCAATGGCTGAACGAGTCTACGGCCAGCGCAACCACAACTGGATTCCGAAGATCGAGAACTATCTCCGGAGTGATCAAATCTATTTTGTCGTGGTGGGAGCCGCGCATATGGGCGGGCCGGATGGATTGTTGACACTGCTTCGCTCACGCGGCTGCAAGATCGAGCAACTCTAGTTTTCTGCAGCCGCGCCTAACGAAAGATCGAGGATTGCCCTCCCGAGGCCGCAATAAGTTTTTGCTTTCGTAAATCCTGAGACGTTGTTCTTTGTTCGCCGATGGCTGCGGCGCACGATCAGCAAGCGAGCACGCGCGCGACGGGAGTCGTCGGCATCGCAATTTTGTGCAGCCGCGTTCTCGGGCTCATTCGCGAGCAGGTGTTCGCCGGGCTTTTCGGCGCAGGGAAAAACCTCGACGCGTTTTTAATGGCATTCCGGCTGCCGAATTTATTGCGCGATCTGTTTGCCGAAGGCGCGCTTTCAACGGCATTCATCACGACGTTTTCAAAAAAAATCGCAACCGAAGGCGACCAGTCCGCATGGCGGCTGGCGAACAAAGTCGTGACGCTCACCGCCGTATTCATGAGCGCGGTCACGCTGCTCGGGATCATCTTCGCGCCGCAGTTGGTCGATTTGCTGACGTGGTGGAGCTGGCCTCCGGACAAAACCGCGCTGACGATTTCGCTCACGCGGATCATGTGGCCATTCATGCTCCTCGTCTCCCTTGCGGCGCTGGTGATGGGAATGCTCAATGCGAAACACGTTTTCGGCGCGCCGGCAATGGCCTCGAGCTACTTCAATCTCGGTTCCATTATCGGCGGCGTCGCCATCGGCTGGTGGCTCGATCCGCATTTCGGCGCGCGTTCGCTCACTGGCTTGGCGATAGGAACACTCATCGGCGGCACGTGGCAATTGGCGGCGCAGTTTCCGGCGCTGTGGCGCATTGGTTACAAATATCGCGCCGATTTTCAATGGCGCGACGCCGGCGTGGGCACAGTGCTCACACTGATGGGGCCGGCGGTGATCGCCGCGAGCGCAGTGCAGGTGAACGTGCTCATCAACAGTGGATTCGCCGCGAGTCTCGGCAACGGCCCTGTAAGTTGGCTAAACATCGCCTTTCGCTTGATGCAGTTGCCGATCGGCATTTTCGGCGTTGCGATTGGCACGGTCACCCTGCCGCTCGTGTCCAAAAGCGCGGCGGTCGGAAACATGGACGAGTTTCGCGCCATTCTCGCGCGCGGGATACGGCTCGCGTTTTTGCTCACCATCCCCTCGGCGATTGGCCTGGCCATGCTCGCATCGCCGATCATCAGCGTGATTTACGAGCACGGACGTTTCACCGCTGCGATGACGCGGCAAACCGCGGGGGCGCTGCAATTTTACGCCATCGGTCTCGTTGCGTACTCCGCGTTGAAAGTGCTGACGCCGGCTTTTTATGCGATCGACAAACGAAAGACGCCAATGAACGTGAGTTTCCTTGCAATCGGCCTCAATCTTTTTCTCAACTGGCTTTTTACATTCCGCCTTGGCTGGGGACATCGCGGGCTCGCGTTTTCGACGAGCCTCGTCGCAACCATCAATTTTCTTTTGCTCTATGGGCTGATGTGGCGGCATACGCGGAGATTGGAAACGCGCCGGATGTTCGCCGGCCTCGGAAAAATTTGCGTGGCTGGCGTGCTCCTCGCGCTGGTTTGCTGGGCGGCCAATCACTGGTGGCTCGATGCCTGGGAGCATTTGCGCTTTTTAGAAAAATTGTGCGCGATGCTTGTCGCGATTGCAGTTGGCGCGACTGCTTTCTTTGGCGCGGCTTTCTTGCTGCGCGTGGATGAAGTGCAGGACGTTGTCGATCTTATCAAGCGGCGCTTTCGAAATCGGCGGTTGTAGAGGCGTTTGTGTCAAACGCCTAATCAATAGATACGGCGCTTGGCATAAGCGCCGCTACTACCTCAACGCTTGATCGAGATCTTCGATCAAGTCGTCTGCGTTTTCGAGACCGATCGATAACCGCAACAAACCTTCGGGCGACGTCGTGCCGGGGCCTTCAATCGATGCGCGATGTTCGATCAAGCTTTCCACGCCGCCCAAACTTGTTGCACGAATAAAGATTTTCGTCTTCGCGGCGACATTCATCGCAGGCTTGCGGCCGCCTTTGACTTCGAAGGAGAGCATTCCGCCGTACATCGACATCTGCCGCTTGGCAATTTCATGTCCCGAATGCGCGTGCAATCCCGGATAATGCACGTGCTCAACCTTTCGATGTTGCATAAGAAAGTTTGCTACTTTGAGTGCGTTCTCGGAGTGCGCGCGCATCCGCCACGGCAACGTGCGCATGCCGCGCAGGATGAGCCAGCAATCGAAAGGCGAGGGGACTGCACCGCCGGCGTACTGGACGCGGCGAACGTCTTGAAAAAATTCGTTGTCGTTCTTTGCAACGATAATTCCACCGGCTACGTCACAATGGCCGCCGAAGTATTTTGTCGTGGAATGAAGAATCAGGTCGGCGCCGAGATCAAACGGCCGTTGCAACACTGGCGCCCAAGTGTTGTCGCAAACGCAAATTGCGCCGGCGTCATGAACAATCTTGGCGACCGCCGCAACATCGACAATCTTCAACAGCGGGTTCGAAGGCGTTTCCATCCAGGCGAGTTTCGTTTTCGCGCGCAGAGCTCTCCTGACCGCGGCGAGATCGCTCATGTCGATGAAATCGACCCCGAGTCCCCAGCGCAGGAAAATTTCTCGGATTAATCGCGACGTGCCGTAGTAAGCATCGACATGGGCGACCACATGATCGGCCGGCGCAAGTGCCTGCAAAATCGCCATGGTCGCGCCTGTTCCGGAAGCAAATGCGGCAGCGACTGAGCCGCCCTCGAGCGCGCTGATTCCTTCTTCGAGCGCCTGCCGATTCGGATTGTTGTTGCGCGTGTACATGAATCCGTGCGGGTAGCTGCCGTCCACATCGCGTTCAAACGTGGTGGAAAGATGGATCGGCGCCGAAACGGCGCCGGTAGCGGGATCAACCGCGTGGCCCGCATGCACCGCCAAGGTTTCAATTTTCATTTCGGTTTTGATTGAATAACGACGTTAGCTCGCGCGCGCGTGAGCGTCTGCACTAATTTTACGAAGCATTGTGGAAAAAGAGATTTGGCCGGTGGTTGTCGATCCCGACTTTACGGATTCGATTTGACGAAGGGCAGGAATCGCGACGAAATAGCACCTGAATTTCTCGCGCGAGTGTTCTAACATTCCGGCTCGCTCTCATGACTATTTACGACGACGACGTGTTCAAGATGGCCTGCGATCAATTTGCGGTCATCGCCGATTACCTGAACATCGATCGAAACCATCGCGATCGGCTGATGTATCCGAAGCGTGCCATCGCCGTGACGCTGCCGGTGCACATGGATGACGGTAGCACGAGAACTTTCCAGGGTTATCGCGTTCAGCATCACTTGACGCTCGGTCCGACCAAGGGTGGGACACGTTTCGCGCCGTCATTGTCGATGGGCGAGACGGCCGCGCTCGCGATGTGGATGAGTTGGAAATGCGCGCTGGCCAATTTGCCTTACGGCGGCGCCAAAGGCGGCGTGGCGGTCGATCCATTGAAATTGTCGCGCACCGAGCTCGAGGCGCTCTCACGGCGTTACATGCAGGAAATGATTCCGTTCGTCGGTCCGCATACTGACATCATGGGCCCGGACATGGGCACCAATGAACAGATCATGGCGTGGTTCATGGACACTTACTCGGTCTATCAAGGTTATGCCGTGAATGAAATTGTCACCGGCAAACCGGTTGCAATCGGTGGGACGGAAGGCCGGCGTGAAGCCACCGGGCGCGGCGTTGTCTACTTGATCGAGCGCGCGATGGACATGCTCAAAATAGACCCGGAAAAATGCACTGCGATCGTGCAGGGTTTCGGTAACGTCGGCTCAGTTGCGGCGCTTTCGCTCGCACTCAAGACTGGGCTTAAAGTGATCGGCATCAGTGATGCGATGGTCGCGCTCTACAATCCAAAAGGGATCGATGTCAAAGCGGCCGAGCAACACGTGCTAAAAAAGGGACACTTGCGCGCGTTCGCGCAGGCCGATCATGTCGATCCAAACGAGTTGCTCACTATGAAGTGCGACGTGCTGGTGCCGGCGGCGGTCGATCGCGTGATCCATGAAAAAAACGCCGCCAAATTGAAGTGCCGGATCCTGGCCGAAGCCGCCAACGGTCCAACCACGCCGGAAGCAGACCGGATTCTCGAGCAGCGCTGGGATGAAGTGTTTGTGATTCCGGACATTCTCTGCAATGCCGGCGGCGTGATTGTTTCCTATTTCGAATGGGTGCAAGGTTTGCAATCATTTCCCTGGAGCGAAACGGAGGTGACCGACAAACTCTTCCGCATCCTCGAGCATTCCTTTACGCAAGTAATCAGGCGCGCGAAGGAACACAAGATTGCGCACCGCACCGCGGCGATGGCCATCGGCGTAGAGCGCGTCCTCAGAGCCAAGAGCATGCGCGGCTTGTTCCCATGAGATGTTTTCGCATCGCGAAGATAAGCGGGACGATCGACAGCTCGACATTTTGACTGATGAAGAAAATGGACTGCGCATCATCGTCTCGCGACTCGGCGCGGAATTAATTAGCCTGGCCAGAGCAAACGAAGCCGGCGAGTGGATCGGCTTTCTTTACCGGGACAACGATCTCACGGCGCCGGCACAAGGCTGGGCCAACCACGCTACCGTGATGGGTTATTATCTCCATCGACTTAAAGATGGACGCAGCTTGTATCGCGGCCGGGAAATCAAGGGCGGGACGCACAGCTTTCTTCGATCCAAGACCTGGCATTTTATTGAATCTAAGATCGACAATCGATCAATAACTTATCGAATTACGCCACGGGATTTTTCCGCGACCGAGTATCCGCTCAAGGTTAGCCTGGACCTAACCTATAAGATCGACATGAACAAAGTGAGCGTCGAGTTTGCGTTTCAGAATGATGAGAAGGAGTTGAGCGCGCACGTGGGATTTGGACTGCACCCGGGTTTCGCCGCGACTTCGTTCGAGAGCTTTCGTTTGCAGATGCCGGCCGGTTGGTATCGGCGGCATTTTTCTCCGGGCAATTATCTTTCAGGTGAAACCCGGGATATCGATTTTCCCGGCGGCGAAATGCCGTTCCCGAGAGATCAATTGCCCGGATCTTACATACTGGAACTGGTCGATGTTCCGCTGCGTGAGTTTTCTTATGTCGATCCACCGAGCGGACGCTGGGTGGTCCTTAATCTAACCGGCGTGCCCTATCTCACCTTGTGGTCCGACGGCGGACCATTTCTTTGCATCGAACCGTGTTGGGGGCTAACCGATCATCAAGAACAACGTGCTTTTGAAGACAAAGAAGGGATTCAAACAATTCCGCCGCGCGGCGAGTTGCGCGCCTCCTTCGCCATGAGTCCGCAATTGGCCTCTTGCGATTAACTGTAGCCGTCGCCCTCTGGGCGACGCGACGCGCGTGTGATGTTCACGCTTCGCGCCGCGCTTCGCACAGCGAAGCGACTACAGCTTCATTTTTCGGGTTTTCTCTGCGAAGTCCGGTTGACGAAAGGCCCGATTGCACCGTTCAATCTAGTTCATGCCAGCCGCTTCTCTTCGCGCTCTGCTCGGGCACTCGATCGATTACGCTGGGATGTTTCCGCCGTGCAGTCTCGAGCTTGAACCAGCCCTAGGAAAACAGGCTCAATACGTTCGCTTGCACGATAGATGGATGCTTGGCGCGTTCGTTCTTCCCGTTGAAGGGTTCGAAGCGGCCAAAGAATTTCTTTCGCTGTTCGATCCACTGCGGCCGCTCCGCGTTTCCGCGCTTGGGCCAAAGACCGAGAATGGAGCGGCTTTTCGCGAGGCGCTGGCAGAAACTGATGCGGTCATTCGTCCGTTCGCAGCGCACAATGTCGATCTTGTCTCAGTCGTTCAGCTTGAAATGTTCCTCCCGCACGATGTCGAGCTTGCATTTCTGAAAGAAGCCCGTTCCCTCATCGGAAATTTGCCAGCGTTTTGGGAAGCGCCGCCGGAGAGAGCGGAACAGACTATCGCGCTGCTGGCGGAACTCAATTCCGACGTCGATAAGCCCACTTTCGGTTTCAAGTTGCGCACCGGCGGAGTTACAACCGATGCGTTTCCAACTTCGCAGCAGATCGCCAGGGCATTGGTGACGCCGGCGACCCATCAAGTCCCGATCAAGTTCACAGCCGGCTTACATCACCCGATGCGGCAGTATCGGGACGAGGTACAAACCAAGATGCACGGTTTTCTCAACGTGCTCGGCGCAGCCGTGCTGGCCGCGGAACACAAATGGGACGCGCATCAGACAGCGGCCATGCTGGAAGACGAAAACGCTGAGTCATTTTCCTTCGACGATGAATTCTTCGCCTGGCATGAATGGAAAATCGACATCAAACGGCTGAAAGATCGGCGAAAATTCGTAACTTCGTTCGGAAGCTGCAGTTTTGACGAACCACGCGAAGATTTGCGCGCCTTGAATTTCTTGTAACGGCGATCTATGACCGTCGGACAAATTAATGCGGCGCTCATAGAGCGCCGCTACAGCTAAATGCCGCTCAAATCTTTTATCGACGTCCCGCGCGAGTCGCACTTTCCGATCCAGAATCTTCCCTTCGGAGTTTTCAAACCGCGCGGCAGTGCAGCGCGCGTCGGCGTCGCGATCGGTGAGCGCATCGTCGATCTTTCCGTTCTCGAAGAAAAAGGCCATTTCGATTTTGCACAAGATCGACAACTGTTTTTGCAAGATTCCCTCAACCCATTTCTCGCACTCGGGCGACCTGCCTGGCGCAGAACACGCGAAGTGTTACAACATCTTCTTTCCGCTGAGATACCAACCTTGCGCGATGATGCCGCGCTGTGTGAGCGCGTTTTTCATCGACAACGGGACGTGACCATGCAATTGCCAGCGCGCATCGGCGATTACACAGATTTCTATTCGTCCTACCATCACGCGCACAACGTCGGCACGATGTTGCGCGGCCCGGAAAACGCGCTCATGCCAAATTGGAAATGGCTCCCGGTCGCGTATCACGGTCGCGCCAGCTCAATCGTGATCAGCGGAACTGATGTGCGGCGACCAAAAGGCCAAATCAAACCGCCGGATGCGAGCGCACCTCTGTTTGGGCCGACGAAAAGTCTCGATTACGAGCTCGAAATGGCGTTCTTGATTGGTTTACCAAATTCGTTAGGCGAACCGGTGCCGATCGATCGGGCGGTTGATCATATCTTTGGCTTCGTCTTGATGAACGATTGGAGCGCGCGCGATGTTCAGACTTGGGAATATCAGCCACTCGGTCCCTTCTTAGCGAAAAATTTCTGCACGAGCATTTCGCCCTGGGTCGTCACGTTCGAGGCGCTGGAACCGTTTCGTAAACCGCTTCCGCCACAGGACCCCGAGCCGTTACCCTATTTGCATGCGAAAAACGATTTCACCTTCGACATTCAGCTCGAAGCGCATTTGCAAACCACGAAGATGCAAGCGCCGCACATCATCACGCGCACCAATTTCCAAAATCTTTACTGGAGCATTTCGCAGCAACTGGCGCATCACACCGTTGGCGGCTGTAATCTTCAGCCGGGCGATCTGTTGGCCAGCGGAACGATCAGCGGACCGACCGAAGAGTCACGCGGCTGCATGCTGGAGTTGACTTGGCGAGGGGCGAACCCGCTCAAATTGCCAGGCGGCGAAACCAGAAAGTGGCTGGAAGACGGCGACGCCTTAACAATCACCGGCTGGTGTGACGGCGAGGGCTATCGAATCGGCTTCGGCGAAGTGAGCGGGCGTGTAATACAGGCAAGTTGAAATTTGGACTTTGGTCATAGTTGTGTAATCAAACAACCGTCGAGCTCATCCAACTCGATTAAGACAAGGACAGTATGGATGAGCGATTGATGGGCACGCGACGCGCTTTTCTCAAGAGCGGAATTTTCATGGGTGGCGCTGCGCTCGCAGGCGTGGGCGTGCTGCGCGCTGCGGATAGGGAAAAGGACAAGGAAGAGGAAGAGGTGTCGCCGGCGGAAGATTTGATGCGCGAGCATGGCGTGCTCAAGCGCGTGCTGCTCATCTACGAAGAAGCCATCCGGCGCATGACGCCGAATCAGGAACTGCCGGTCGAAACGGTGGCCGACTCCGCGAAAATCATCCGCAACTTCATCGAAGATTATCACGAGAAGTTGGAGGAGAACTTTCTGTTCCCGCGCTTCGAAAAGGCGGGCAAACTGACTGATCTTGTTAAGACGCTGCGGGATCAGCACCAAGCCGGCCGGAGAGTTACGGATCTGACACTTGGTCTCGCGAAACAGAGCACGATCAAGAACGGCGATGAGCGCGCGCAGCTGGCCGATTCCCTTCGTCAGTTCATTCGCATGTATAACCCGCACGAAGCGCGTGAAGACACGGTGCTCTTCCCGGCGTTTCGCAAGATCGTTAGCGCAAACGAATACGCTTCGCTCGGCGAGGATTTCGAGAAAAAGGAGCACGAGCTTTTTGGCGAAGACGGCTTCGAGAAGATGGTCGACAAAGTGACAAACATCGAAAAGAAGCTTGGCATTTACGAGCTGGCGCAATTCACACCGAAGATTTAGCGAATCGTTAACGTCGCCATGCTGTTAGAGCAGCCCCGAACGCTTTCGGGGTTGGTCGTCAGGGATATACTGTGCTTCAATGCGTGAACACCGGGGCCTGTAGCTCAGCGGTTAGAGCAGGGGACTCATAATTGAAGAAAGAGTTTTTGCGCGTGGTTTCACTGCTTTGCAAATCGTCGCGGACGCTAGGTGTTTCAGCCATTCAGCATTCGCAGCGCATTACGCAGAATTGCGCAGTCTTGCGGCAAGAAATCTTCGCGCCGTAGAAAGCGACCGTGAAAAGTTCAGCTTTCTTTTTTGCCGGGTTTGTCCCCGCCCGTTCAAACAATCGCTGAAATAGCCGTCTCGGACTCCAGCGCAGCCCCTCCCCAGCAAGGCTGTGGACAGCTCGGACTCTATGCCGTCGCCCGAAAGGGAATAACATCGCCCTGCTTCGCCGTATGAGGTGCGAAGCTCACGCGCTTTGTGATTGAATATCGACGCGACGACAAAACCTGATCTATCGTCGCCGCAAATCAGCTCACTGAGTTCGCACTTCGTTGTCGCCGGGTCTCCGGCGTGGACAAACAGAAGGCGGCAATAATGCTACATAATTTCCAAACTGACCCACTACCAAGATTTCGCTCGACTCGGTCATCAAAATTTCTTAGATTCTTATACTCGGGTGGTTCTGCGGGACTCGTATGGAAAACCGGATCACGCAAATACGTTTGGCTGGAATTTGTGCCCTGCTACTTTGTGCACTGGCAATCACCGCGCGCACAGCCAGCATTACAGTCACCAAGCGCCTAATTTGTGACGCATTCCTGCACTTGGTTATTACCACTTTTGGCAACTGTTTGAAGGAAGTAGTGAGTTCAACAAATACAAGATGTTTACTTGTAATTGCAAGTCCAAATGCATTGCTGGCATGTCTTCTGGTGTATTAGAAGTCACTGATGTGATATGTACTATGTACTATAGCTTTGAAAGTGTACTATATGATATGTCAATGAAAACTATTAAATTCTCATAGCTATGATATGAAAATGTATGGAGTAAAGTGACAAGGCCAACAAGCAGAGTCAATGCATACAAACAGGTCATCTAGGGGATATATTAAATAGTCAAGGAGAGTGGGTCAATGTCTTGAAGATCTGCAAGTCTTCACAAACTTAGACACAACTATTTTAAGATCTGTAGGATATATCTCAGCTGTTGTGTGTAGAACAACTGTGTATTGAATCAGTACCTGTAGGATATATCTAAGGTACAAAGTCAGATATGAAGATATAATGAGATATGTATGAACTCACCTCAGCCATTGTGTATAGAACAACTGAGGGAGAGACAACATGCAGAGTGTGGTGTTTGACCTGGAATTGATTCACCTGAAATGAATCAGTGATACTAAATTGAGAAGGTAATAGAAATGACATACCAAGATGCAGAATAGACTGTGTCTGAATGTTGTATTCAGAGTGTGTGTCCAACTGTCTTCAAGCTGCTTGCCAGTGAGATGAGACATTGCTGATTGGGAGGGATATCCTCTTTGTTCTGAATCTTTGCCTGCACATTGTCAATGGTATTGGATGACTTGGCCTCAAGAGCAATGGTCTTTCCAGTTGACTTCTTGACAAAGACACAAGACTATGAGATAATACTGATTTATAAAAATGATATACCAAGATGCAGAATGGATTCCTTCTGAACTTTTGTTATTGAAGAAAGTGCAACCATCTTCAAACTGCTTGTCAGTGAAGATGAGATGCTCCTGATCAGGAGGGATACACTCTTGATCCTGAAGCTTGCCTTCATGTTGTTGATGGTGTCAGCATAGACATAGATAGTAGTGGGTGACAGGAACTTGAAGGCCTTCCAATCATCTGTTCAGAAGTTCAGAAAGGTACCATAAAAGGCAGAAATTAACTTGGCATAGAAACCAGTGTTCCCACACAAATAATAAATGTGCAGAAACAAAATAAAATTTGGTCCAGCTGGTGTGGCTGTAAGTTTTTGTCTTTTTGCCCTCATTCACACACTCAAAGAGACAATACTTTTTTTGTTTAGTCTGCCTCCTCATGCCCTTGTGCCATTTGCCTGCTCTGTTCACTTCTCATATGAGGTTTGGTTTACTCAATCACATTGTTCTTACTACCATCCCCTCCCCCTACTACTCCTCCTTCCCCTGCCTCTCCCCTCCAATAAAATGCTTCAATATTGATACATGTAAGTTTTCTACATTATCTCCTTCTATATTTGTATTTAAAATGTGATTTTATTGGTTTAAATAGGTGCTAGCAAGCCAATACCCTTTCCCCTCCCTCTTGTTGTCATGATTAATGTATGTAGCACTCCTGTGAAGGAATATAAAGGGGATTCATTTATTCTTCATATCCTTTTGCTTTGTTGAGGCCTTAATACTGATTTTTTAATGATGCATAGTCCTCATACATGATCACAACACCTTCCCTCCCTTCCCCCTTACCCCTTTCCACTCATTGAATTGAACTATCAGTTAGTCCCCCCCTACCCCCCTACTTGGCAACCACCAGCTCCCCTTCTGCCTCCCCCCTTCCCCTCCAACTGTACTACACATTATGATATTCATATATCTTAATTTTAGCCTTATTTAGCCATATACCTCCCTAAATAGGCAAATAGATCAGTATTATACAGTCATTCAGAGGAGCTCATAAGCAAGAAACACAAAAACATTGAATTTTTTTAATTTCAAGGGGATTTCCGCTTTGAGACAAGATGGCGGGATCCCAACATTTTGCATGCTTTCTCAAAATGGATTTGACTTTTGAAGCATGTGAACAAGGTGTGAACTGTGGCTGTGGCGGTGTTCTCCGGAGCAGCCTCCGGGGTGAAAACAGGGTTTCCAAACAAGCATGGGGGTTTCTTTTCTCACGGGGGGTTTCCAAATAGAATTATCCCTATATGAAGGTTGTCTAGAAGAGAGACCAAGCTTACGATATCATGAATTC
>Ga0137415_10005227_pt1 | contig 12843 bp, 12 predicted proteins | sample CZODoug3_1_1_16f_FD_183082 | JGI IMG/M metagenome (GOLD analysis project Ga0137415, IMG submission 183082) | Vadose zone soil fungal communities from Angelo Coast Range Reserve, California, USA - CZODoug3_1_1_16fungal (Hybrid Assembly) | ecosystem: Environmental > Terrestrial > Soil > Vadose... | reverse complement strand
AGGCTCATGAACTGATCTCCAAGGGGGTGACGCGCACGCCGTCGGGCGTGGCGGTGAGCAGGCTGCGGTCGGGGACGTCGTGCCACCCCGGTTCGTCGTCGGAGGGCTCGGACGCCACGACGACGCCCCGGCGGTCGGCCCGCCAGCACAGGGTGTCGCCCCAGGTGGTGGCAGCGATCGTCGCGCCGTCGAGGGCGAGGAGGTTCAGCCGAGCGTCGGGTGCGGCCCGGGACGCGGCAGCGACGGTGGTGCTGAGCGCCTGCGGCAGGGGGGCGCCGCTGTCGAGTCGCGCGTGCGTGATCGCCCAGAGCAGGGCCGAATCACTCGAGGCGTCCAACTGCAGCAGGCGTTCCGGCGGAACGGCGGCCGCCAGTGCGGACGCGCAGGCCGGCCAGCCGGGCATGGCCCCGTTATGGCTGAACAGCCAGCGCCCGTCACTGAAGGGAGCGACGGCGCCTTCGCTATGGCCCATGCCGGCCGTACCGGAGCGTACGGCAGCGAGCACGGCGCCGGAACGGATGACCCGGGCCAGCTCGGGCAGGTTGGCGTCCGTCCACATAGGACGGTCGCGGCGGTAGCGGGCCGGCACCGGATCGCCCTCGACGTACCACCCGACCCCGAACCCGTCGGCGTTCATGATCCCGTTGCGCTGGCGCCGCGGCGCCCACGACTGGCGCAGCAGCCCGTACGGCGGCTCGGTGAGCAATTCGGCGAGCGGCACGGGCGGCCCGAGATAGGCGACGTGCCTACACATTGTTTCCGCTCGGTCTCGCTCGCTGTTCGCGGCCAGCTCGCTGGCGCTCGCTGCGATGCTCACTCGCCCCAGCGTCCCGGGCACACCGGAAGCCGGAGAAGATCTGCCGGCGGATCGGGTAGTCCCAGTTGCGGAACGTGCCGCGCACCGCGGCCCGATCGGCCGCCCACGAGCCACCGCGCAGCACTTTGTAGTCAGGACCGAAGAACACCTCGGAGTATTCGCGGTACGGGAACGCCCGGAAGCCGGGCGGACGGGTGAAGTCGCTGGCCGTCCATTCCCAGACGTCGCCGATCAGTTGGTGCACGCCGAGCGGCGACGCCCCTTCGGGATACGAACCGACCGGCGCCGGTTGCAGGTGCGCACCGCCAAGATTGGCGTGCCTAGGTGTCGGGTCCTCGTCGCCCCATGGATAGCGGCGAGAACGTCCCGTCGCCGGATCCCAGCGGGCCGCCTTCTCCCACTCCGCCTCGGTAGGCAGTCGCTTGCCGGCCCAGCGCGCATAGGCGTCGGCCTCGTACCAGCACACGTGCTGCACCGGCTCGTCGAGCGGCACCGGCTCGTCAACGCCGAACCGGCGCCGCCACCACTGAGCGCCCTCGCGGCGCCAGAACAGCGGCGCCGTGAGCCCGGTCTCGACCCGGTGCGTCCAGCCCTCGGGCGTCCACCAGCGGGCATCGTCGTAGCCACCACTGTCTACGAACGCGATGTAGTCGCCGTTGGAGACCGGCGCCGTGTCGATCCAGAACGCCGGCGTATGGACGGCGCGGGCCGGCCGCTCGTTGTCGAGCGCCCAGGGCTCGATGTCGGTGCCCATGGTGAACGGCCCGGCCGGGACGAGCACCTCGCGCGGCAACCCGCCCGAACGCAGCGGGCGCGGTGGCGCGGCATGCAGGGCGGGCGTGCCCCGTCGCAGCTGGTGGGTGGCCAGCATTGTCTCGTCGTGCTGCTGCTCGTGCTGGACGATCATGCCGAAGGCGAAGCCGTCCTCGACGAGCGGACGTCCCTCCAGCGCGGTCTGATCGAGCACGTCGAGCACCTTCTGCCGCACTGTCGCCACGTACGTGCGCGCCTCGGGTGGCGCGAGCAGGGGCAGCTGCGGGCGATCACTGCGCGGATGCTGGAACGCGTCGTAGATCGTGTCGATGTCGGCGCGGACGGGATCGCGACCGCCTACGTCGCGCACCAGCCAGAGCTCCTCCTGGTTGCCGATGTGCGCGTAGTCCCACACGAGCGGCGACATCAACGGGGAGTGCTGCCGGACCAAGTCGTCGGTGTCGACGGCCTCGGTCAGGGCATCGCTGCGTTGCCGGGAACGGGCCAGCTCGTCGGCAATCTGCTCCTTGAGGCTCATGACGTTTCCCAATCGTCGGCGGGGCATCGCCCGCGCAGCGTGTATCGCTCGGCGAAGTCCTCGACCCGTCCGGCGATGTGGGTGGGTTGCCCGGCCAGCCCATCGAGCGCGATCTCGGCCAGCTCGCGGGCGGCGCCGGCCAGTACCGGATCGGCGAGTCCCTCGCGCGCGGCGTCGACCCAGCGGTCGGCAACCGGTTCGACGGCCGCCGCAGCCCGGTCACGCGCAGCCGTGGTGGCGGTCAGAGCCCAGACGACGGCCGTCGGCGCGATCCACCCGTCGCCGGGCTGGGCATCGAGGTAGCGCACCTCGAAGTGCCCCGATGCGCGGACCGGCGGGAACAGGGTCGTCAGGTGATAGGCCAGGTCGTCATAGGTCGGCGGCGGTGTGACGGCGCCGTCGATCCACTCGGCGAACGTGACGCCGGTCGGTATCGGCCACGGCCCGTCGTCGCGGCGGATGCACAGCAGCGGAGCGTCCAGGGCGTATCTCGCATACGACGCGCGCGGGTCGGCGTCCTGTGGCGGCGGGGACGTGCGGCTCGGATCGATGTCGAGCCAGGCGCGCTGCCGGGTCGACTTCCACCCGGTGCGCTGCCCGGCCAGCACCGGCGAGTTCGCGAACATCGCGACGAGCGCCGGCCCGATCGCGTGCAGCGTGCGCCAACGGTCGACGAACGAGTCCGCGCCGGCGGCCCGGCCGGCGTCGAGGCAAGGCTGCACGGCCGCCGTCGAGCACATCATCGTGCGCCCGGACGGGCTGCGGCGGTCGAAGTACGCCTCCATCGAGGCGTAGCGCGGTACGTCGAGCAGCCGGGTGGATGACCGATGTGGATCAGAACCCGCGCCCAGTGAGGCAAGCCCGGCGCCGGCGAGCCGGGCGTCGAGCAGGCGGGCGTCAGCGGCCGCGTCGGCCAGGCATTCGGCGAGGCTAGCGGCGGGGCGGGTGGATATCTCGACCTGCCCACCGGGTTCGACCGTGACCGCCGAGCCGTTCGGCATCGTGGCGACCGTGGTCGTCGTGGGCGGGTCGCGCAGCGCCGGTGGGCACCAGGGCCCGAGAGCGGCGGCGAGACGAGCGGGGGAGAGCTGGATTGCGGGCTGGCGACGATCGTGTACGAGCCATTCGAGCTCGAGACCGACCAGTTGCGGTGGACCGATCTTGAAGCAGATCCGGGTTATGTAGGCCTCGGCTGCCTCGCGATGCGGCACGATTTCGGTTACCTCGGGTGGTCCGGCGGCGATCTCTCGCTCGGCGGACGGGGCGGAATCTGGCATGGCTGCTCCTCGCGTCCCTTTCGTGCTTACCGTGGCGGATGGGGTTGCGTCCACCTTGCCGGCTCGAAGTTCAGCGTCTCGTAAGTCACCGACAACGTGGCCTGCTCCGGTTTTGGTCGCCGCCGTCACATATGGGGCGGGTGACCAAAACCGGGTGATGCGAATGTCGTGTGGCGCAACTGCGGCCCCATGAGTCACAATGAGCACGCACACACCACTGGTGCAGGGCCCTGTCGGGGAAGGCGTGGCCGTCGATTCAGTGGAGGTGTGCGATGACGACCGCCCGGCGCACGGCACCAGCCACCACGTGTGGCGTGGTGTTCATGCACTGCTGCCCTTCGGCCATCGCGCCACACGTCGAGTGGGCCATCGCCGGGGTCCTCGGCCGGCCGGTCCGGCTCTCCTGGACCGCCCAGCCCGCTGCCCCCGCGCACCTGCGCGCCGAGGCGAGCTGGACCGGCCCGATCGGCACCGGCGCACGGATCGCCGCGGCGCTGCGGGCCTGGCCGATGATCGTCTTCGAGATCACCGAGGACGGCACCTCCGCGAGCGACGGCGAGCGGCTGGCCTACGTCCCGGGCCGGGGCTTTCATCGCAGCGCCATCTCCGCCAACGGCGACGTCGTGGTCGGCGAGGAGCGGCTGCGCGGCCTGCAGACCCGGGCCCGCACCGCCGACGACTACGCCCACGGTCTGGCCGAACTGCTCGGCTCCGCCTGGGACGCCGAGCTCGAGCCCTACCGGCACGCCGGCGACGGCGCCCCCGTCACCCTGCTGCACCAGGTCGTCTAACCGCGGGCGCAGCGGCTCTTCTTGGGCAAATCTCCGGATGATCTCGGACTTTTGGTCGAATAGCGACCGCAACTCCGAGATCATCAGCGAGGTCTGGCGCGAGACCCAGCTACAGCCAACGCAACCACGAACGCGATGAGCGCTCGCGCGAAGAGCCCGCCGCCGCGACGCGGCCCGCGACGAAGGAGCGGTGCGGATCTGCGTTGGACCCCGAGCTTGCGAGTGGGTCCACAAGCAGATCCGCGAAAGGCGGATTAGAGCGGTATGTTGCCGTGCGCCCCGCGCCCGGACGGCATGGACGCCAGCGCCTCGGCGAGCGCGGTGCGCGTCCGGGACGGCTCGATCACGCCGTCGACGACGCCGATGTCCATCGCCCGGCTGACGCCGCCGGCGATGCGTTCGTGCTCGGCGGCCAGCGCCACGTGTAGGGCCTCACGCTCACCGGGAGGCGCCGCGGCCAGCTTCTTGCGGTGCAGGATGCCCACCGCGGCTGACGCGCCCATGACGGCCACCTCGGCACCGGGCCAGGCGTACACGGTGTTCGACCCGAGCGAGCGGGCGTTCATCGCGATGTAGGCGCCGCCGTAGGCCTTGCGGGTCACCAGCGTCACCCGCGGCACGACCGCCTCGCCGAACGCGTGCAGCAGCTTGGCGCCGCGGCGCACGATGCCGTCCCACTCCTGGCCGACACCGGGCAGGTAACCCGGCACGTCGACCAACACCACCAAAGGCACGCCGAACGCGTCGCACATCCGCACGAAGCGCGCCGCCTTCTCCGCTGACGGCGAGTCGAGGCAGCCGCCCAGGCGCAGTGGGTTGTTCGCGATGACGCCCACCGTGCGGCCGGCCAGCCGGCCCAGCCCGGTCACGATGTTGGGCGCCCACTTCGCGTGCAGCTCGACGAAGGTTCCCTCGTCCAGCACGCCGCCGATGAGCGGGTGGACGTCGTAGGCGCGCTTCGGGTTGTCCGGCAGCAGCGCCGCGAGGTCACGGTCCGGGCCGACGGTATGCAGCGCGAACGTGCCCTGCTGGGCGAACAGGCCGGTGACGACCCGAGCGGTGCCCAGAGCCGCGGCGTCGGTGTCGGTGGTGATGTGGACGACGCCACTGCGCCGTCCGTGCGTGTCGGCGCCGCCGAGGGATTCCATGTCGACGTTCTCGCCGGTGACGCTGCGCACGACGTCCGGGCCGGTGACGAACACCCGGCCGTTCGCCGACATGATCACCAGGTCGGTGAGCGCCGGGCCGTAGGCGGCGCCGCCCGCGGCCGGGCCGAGCACCACCGAGATCTGCGGCACCCGTCCGGACGCGCGGATCATCGCCGCGAACACCTGCCCCACGGCGTCCAGCGCCTCGACGCCGTCCGCGAGGCGGGCGCCACCGCAGTGCCACAGGCCGATCACGGGCACCCGCTCGCGAACCGCGGTGTCGATCGCATCGACGATGTACCGGCAGCCCACTGCCCCCATCGCCCCGCCCATCACCGTCGCGTCGGTGCAATAGGCGGTGACCGCCGCGCCGTTGATGGTGCCGCGCACCGCGAACACGCCACTCTTGTCGCGCTCGTGCAGTGGCACCAACGAGCCCGGATCGAGCAGCCTGGACAGGCGCAGTTCCGGGTCACGCTCATCGATGTCGACGCTGATGGGCGGGTCTTGCGTGAGCGTCATGGTCAGGCCTTTCGGAACAGCACCGACGCGTTGTGCCCGCCGAAGCCGAAGGAGTTGCAGATGGCCGCCGGGACGATCATCGACCGGGCCTTGGTGGGGACGTCGACGCACAGTTCCTCGTCGGGGTGCTGCAAGTTGATCGTCGGCGGGACGATGTCGTCCCGGACAGCGAGCAGGGTGGCGATGCTCTCCACCGCACCGGCCGCGCCGATGAGGTGCCCCGTCATCGACTTGGTCGCGGTGACCACGGTCTGATTGCCGAACAGCCGGGCGACGGCCTTGACCTCGCCCATGTCGCCGGCCGGGGTCGACGTCGCGTGCGCGTTGACGTGCACCACGTCCGATGCGGCCACGCCCGATCGGGTGAAGGCGTGCCGCATCGCCCGCTCCTGACCCGAACCGGCCGGATCAGGGGCGGTGATGTGGTGGCTGTCGGACGTGACGCCAGCGCCGCCGAGCACGGCGTAGGGCGTGCGGCCCCGGGCCTCGGCATCGGCCCGGCGTTCCAGGACGAGCACCCCGGCGCCCTCGCCGATGACGAAGCCGTCACGATCGCGGTCGAACGGCCGCGAGGCGCTGGCCGGGTCATCGTTGCGCGTGCTCATCGCCCGCATCTGGGCGAAGCCGCTGATCGTCAGCGGGTGGATGCAGGCCTCCGTGCCGCCCACGACCACCAGGTCGGCCCGGTCGAGCTCGAGCAGGTCCAGGCCGTAGGCGATCGCCTCGGCGCCGGACGCGCACGCGCTCACCGGAGTGAAAACACCGGCCCGGGCACCGAGTTTGAGACCGACGTAGGCGGCCGGCCCGTTGGGCATGTCCATCGGGATGAGCATCGGGCTGACCTTGCTCGGGCCCCTCGCCAGCATCAGATCGTGCTGATCGATCAGGCTCGTCACGCCGCCGATACCCGTACCGACGACGACCGCGACCCGCTCCGGGACCAGCCCGTTGTCCTGGGTGGTACCGACGAATCCGGCATCGGCCCAGGCCTCTTCGGCGGCGACCAGGGCCGCCTGCTGGGCCCGGTCCATCCGGCGGGCCTGCGCCCGGGGGAGCAGGGTGGCCGGTTCGACGGCCATCCGAGCCGCGAACCGGACCGGCAGCTCGGCGGCCCAGTCCTCGGACAGGGCCGCCACGCCCGAGTGCCCGTTCAACATGGCGTCCCACGTGGCCTTGACGTCGCCACCGAGGGGTGTGGTGGCGCCGATGCCGGTGACGACGATGTCGTCAGTCATGTGCACGGTCTCCTTGTGGGATGGGTGCGAATGATGGGTACAGCGTGATCAGCCGTTCGACTGGATGTAGCTGACGGCGTCGCCGACGGTCTTGAGCTTGGGCAGCTCGTCGTCGGGGATCTTCACGCCGAACTTCTCCTCGGCGGCCATGGCCACCTCGACCATCGACAGCGAGTCGACGTCCAGGTCGTCGGTGAACGACTTGTCGTCGACGACGTCCGCGGGACTGACGTCGGCAACTTCGTTCAGGATCTCGGCGAGTCCGGCGCGGATCTCCTCGGTAGAGGCAGCCACTGGATGATTCCTTTCGGTTGGGTTATGGAGCTAGGACAACTTGACTCGCGTACGCGAGTCCTGAGCCGAAGCCCAGCAGCAACACCGGGGCCCCGGACGGGATCTCGCCCCGTTCGACCATCTTCGACAGGGCGAGCGGGATTGTCGCGGCAGACGTGTTTCCCGACACCACAACGTCGCGGGCCACGATCGCGTTCGGGGCGTTCAGCTTCTTGGCGATCGCATCGATCATCCGCAGGTTGGCCTGGTGTGGCACGAACGCGGCGATGTCGGCCAGGTCGACCCCGGCTCGGCGGCACGCCTCGAGCGCGATCGCCGGCATCTGCGACGTGGCCCAGCGGTAGACGGTCTGGCCCTCCTGGGCGAAGAAGCGCGACTCCTCGTCGATGGTCACGGTGCGCGACTGGGCGCCGTCGCTGCCCCACACGATGGGTCCGATGGCCGGTTCGTCCGCGGGGCCGACCACGGCGGCGCCGGCCCCGTCGGCGAGGATGATGCACGTCGAGCGGTCGTTGAAGTCCAACCACCCGGAGAAGCGCTCGGAGGCGACGACGAGCACATTGCGGGCCTGCCCGGTGAGGACGGCCGCCGAGGCGGCGTTGAGCGAGTAGACGAATCCCGAGCAGCCGGTGTTCAGGTCGTACGCGCCCGGGGCCACGATGCCCAGCCGGCTGGCCAGCTCTGGAGCGGCGGCCGGCACCGGGGTAGGCATTGTGCACGTCGCGGTGATCACCAGGTCGATGTCGCTCGTCGCTACGCCGGCCGCGGCGATCGCCTTGCTGGCGGCGTGCTCGGCCATGTCGACGACGGTCTCGGCCGGATCGGCGAAGCGCCGCTCGATGATGCCGACCCGGGTGCGGATCCACTCGTCGTTCGTGTCGACGCCGCGCGCCACCAGGTCGTCGTTGGTGACGACGTTGGCCGGCTGGTAGTGGCCGAGCCCGAGGATGCGGGAACCGGGGACGGTCGGGGGGTTCGCGTTCAGTGCCACTAGTGCTCCGATCCGCTCTGCAGGCGGGCGACGGGAAGCCCCGCCGCCACGATGTCGCCGTCATGTCGTAGCCACTCGACGAGGACCCCGGCGGCGCCGGCCACGATCGAGTGCTCGTCGCGGTTGGTCCGGACGGTGCCGAGCGCCGTACCGCGGGCCACCTGCGTCCCCTCGGCGAGCTCGGCCCGGGTGAAGATCCCCTTCGCCGGGGCGACGACCACCTGGAAGTCGGGGGTGTGCTCGCCGTGGCCGTGTTGCGGGCGACTCCTGATGAGGCGCCGGGCCGCCGCGAGGTCGGCCGGCGTCTTGAGCGCGAGCAGCTCGATCCCGGGCAGTTCGCGCTTGGCGATGCCGGTGAGGGTGCCGGCCGGCGGCAGCTCGATCGCGGCGCTGACGCCGAGGTCGCGCAGCGTGCGCAGGACCAGGTCCCACCGGACGGGCCGCGTCACCTGCGCGACCAACCGCGCGACGAGCTCGGCCCCGGTGGTCACCGAGGCGCCGTCGGCGTTGGACAGCAGGATGTGGTGCGGGTCGGCAACGTCCATGATCGCGGCGTAGTCGTGCAGCGCGGCCTCGGCCGGGGCCATGTAACTCGTGTGGAACGCGCCCGCGACCGGCAGCGGTCGCACCCGGGCTCCGGCCGGCGGTGTCGCCGCCAGGTCGGCCAGAGCGGGTAGGGCGCCGGCGGCGACGATCTGCCCGGCGCCGTTGCGGTTCGCGGGGACGAGCCCGACCGCCTCGATGCCGGCGACCACGTCGTCCGGATCGCCGCCCAGCAACGCCGACATCCCGGTCGGGGTCAGCGCGCAGGCGGCGGCCATCTCGAACCCGCGACGGGCGGCGAATCCGACCGCGGCGCTCGCGGTGAGCGCCCCGGCGACGGTGGCTGCGGTGAGCTCGCCGACACTGTGCCCGGCGAACACCGAGGCGCCGGCGCCTCCATCGTCCACACCGAGGTGCGGCGCCGCGAGCACACCCAGGGCGACGATCAGCGGCTGGGTGACGGCGGTGTCCTTGATCTCGTCCGCGTCGGCGGTGGTGCCGAGTCGCAGCAGGTCGAGCTTGGCGATCTCGCCCAGCTCGCCGATCAGGTCGTGGGCGCCGGGCAGTTCGAGCCACGGATTGAGCATTCCGGGGCTTTGGGCCCCCTGTCCGGGCGCGAGAACGGCGATCACACCCTTGACGATCCCCGTTCAGCGACTGCGGGCGCGATGGCGGCACGTACAGCGTTGCCACGCCAGTTGTTGTAGCTATCCCACAATGACCAGGGTCACCTTGCCCCGGTGTAAAGCTGGTACCTGTAGGAGATTGACCAAGTAACAGGACGGCAAAGCAATCGGCACCGCGGTGATAACTACGGGTGAGTCGTCCGTTCAGGGTCCGGTCGATACCTGAAGGAGGATCGTCGTGCCGGTCGCGACGGTGGCGAACGGGACGGGGCTCTGCACGACGACCTGTCCCGCGGGCGCAGAACTCCGGACCTTCGAAACCTTGACCGGTAAACCGACGGCCTGCGCTTCGCCCGTGGCGAGGGACTGACTCGTACCGACGAGATCCGGTACCTGGGCGAGCATGGCCGCTGCTGAGGTGGGGATCACGCTGGCGGCTTCCGATGACGGCTGGCCGGAGTCGGTTGCCGCCTTGATCGCGAGTGCCGCACCGACCACGACGAGTGCCGCGACGGCAGCGATCAGCGGGACGAGCCATACCGGACGACGCTTCGCTGAATCACGCTCTGGGGGTTGGGGAAGGTCGAGCGCTGCCCGCAGCTCACGGGCGTAGTCGGCCGGGTTCCCGAGGTCGGCCAGGAGATCTTGCTGCCCGTCCCGTTCATGGAGGTGGCTCTCCAGGTCGGCGATCAGGTGCCGGCGCTGCGGTTCGGGCAGGTCGCGACATGATTCCTCGACCTGGCGGACGAACTCGCTGATCGTCACCGAGTGGTCGGCCTGGGTGGGTGAGGTCATGACTCGACTCCCTGCTGTGGCTCGAGCAGGCCGGACACGACGGCTTCGAACTGTGCCCAGCGTTCCTGGCCCTGCTTCAGTGCTGCGTGGCCCTGCGCACTGATCGCGTAGTACCGGCGGCTCGGGCCTGCGTCGGACGGTGCCATGTAGGACGAGAGCAAACCCGTGTCGTACAGGCGCTGCAGGGTGCCGTAGACCGATGCGTCCCCCACCGTCTCCAGCCCGGCGGAGCGGAGGCGGTGCAAGACTTGGTATCCGTACGTGTCGCCGGCCGCGATGACCGCGAGCGCGGTCGTGGGCAGGACACCTTTCAGAAGCTGGGACGTGTCCATGGCGGAGACACTACTCCGCATAACGGAGTAGTGCTAGGGCTGCCGGGTCAAGCCTCCAGCCGTCCGAGCGCCAGCGCGACCTGGATGGTGAACGCCCCCCGTGGATCGGTCGGCGCCTCTCCGCAGATCTCACCGACCCGCCGCAGCCGGTAGCGCACCGTGTTGGCGTGCACGAACAGCGCCCGGGCCGTCGTCTCGAGTCCGCCGCCCGCGGCGAGGAACGCGGTGACCGTGTCGAGCAGGACGTCGCCGGCCTTGGCCAGCGGCAGGTACACCTGGCTGATGAGCGCTTCGCGGGCGTCGGCGTCGCCGGTGAGTGCGCGCTCGGGCAGCAGTGCGTCGGCGCTCACCGGACGGGGCGCCGCCGCCCAGCCGGGAGCGGCGCGCAGGCCGGCGAGCGCGGCGCGGGTCACGATGCTCGCCGCGCCGACATCGCTCGCCCGAGGGCCGACCACCACCGGGCCGTCGCCGAACGCGGACAGGATGCCGGTGGCGGCGGTGAGCGGATCGTCGATGTTGCCGAGCACGACGACCAGCCGTCCGCCGTGCGTGCCGGCCAGCGCGTCGAAGCCGAGTCGCCGGGCGGCGACGTGCACGGCGGACAGTGTCTGCTCGGGGTCGTCCTCCGGGGCGGCGCCCACCACTGCGGTCACCGGTCCGGTCGAGCGCCAGCCGAGGGCGGCCAGCTGGCTCTGCGGCTCGTCGGCGATCGAGACCCCGCGCACCAGGCCGTCGATGACCAGCGCTTCGAGGCGGGCATCCCACGCGCCGCGGCTCTCGGCGGCGCTGGCGTACACGCGAGCGCTCGCGAAGGCGAGCTCGCGGGTGAACCTCAGCAGCTCCTCGCGCACGGCGGCCGTGGCCTCCGGCTCGACCAGCTTGGGCAGCTGCTCCTCGGTCACCTCGATGGCGGTACGGACGAGCTCGACGGTTTGCTGCAGACTCACCGCGCGGGCCATCGCCTGCGGGGCGGCGGCGAACACCTCGCCGGTCAGGCGCAGCACGTCGTCGGGGGAGCGCATCCACTCGACGAACGACGCGATGCCGGCCTGCGCGACGAGCGTCACCCACGAGCGCTGGTCGGCGGGCAGGGTGCGAAACCACGGCAGCTCGTCGTCCATCCGGGCCACGGCCTGGGTCGCGAGCCGGCCCGCCGCCTGCTCGATGCGGCGCACCGTCTGCTCGTCATGACCCGGCTTCACAGCATGCAGCTTGCCACGACCGGCCTTCTTGCCTGGTTGTCCGCGCTTCGCGACGTCACAGCAACGCGAAGCGCGGACAACTCGCTAGCGTGGCGGCGTGACGTCTCGGGATCCGGTTGCCGATCTGCGGCGGATCGCGTTCCTGCTCGAGCGGGCCCTCGAGCCGACCTACCGGGTCAAGGCGTTTCGCACGGCGGCGGCCACCGCCGAGGCGACACCGCCCGACGAGTTGCTCGAGCGGGCGCTGGCCGAGACGCTGCGCGAGCTGCCCGGCATCGGCGAGACCACTGCCCGCTGCATCACCGAGTCGCTGGCCGGCGTCGAGCCGGCCTACCGGCACAAGCTGGAGGCGGGCGCCGGGGCCCTGGTCGAGGGCGGCACGGCGCTGCGGGCCGCGCTGCGCGGCGACTGCCACACGCACTCGGACTGGTCCGACGGCGGCTCGCCGATCCGCGAGATGGCCGAGACGGCCCGCGACCTGGGCCACGAGTACGTGGTGCTGACCGACCACTCGCCCCGGCTGACCGTCGCCCACGGCCTGACCGCCGAGCGCCTGGAGCGCCAGCTCGATGACGTCGCCGCGATCAACGACGAGCTCAAACCGTTTCGCATCCTGACCGGCATCGAGGTCGACATCCTCGACGACGGCGCGCTCGACCAGAAACCGGCGCTGCTCGCTCGGCTCGACCTCGTCGTCGCGAGTGTCCACAGTGGACTGCGGATGCCGTCGGACGAGATGACGCCGCGCATGGTGGCCACGATCGCCAACCCGAACGTCGACATCCTGGGCCATTGCACGGGGCGGCTCATCCGCGGCGGACGAGGCCGCCGCCCCGAGTCGCAGTTCGACGCCGAGATCGTGTTCGCCGCCTGTGCGCGATTCGGGGTAGCCGTCGAGGTGAACTCGAGACCGGAACGGCTCGATCCGCCCAGGCGGTTGCTGCGGATGGCCGTCGAGACCGGCTGTCTGTTCTCGATC
>Ga0137415_10005226_pt1 | contig 12844 bp, 14 predicted proteins | sample CZODoug3_1_1_16f_FD_183082 | JGI IMG/M metagenome (GOLD analysis project Ga0137415, IMG submission 183082) | Vadose zone soil fungal communities from Angelo Coast Range Reserve, California, USA - CZODoug3_1_1_16fungal (Hybrid Assembly) | ecosystem: Environmental > Terrestrial > Soil > Vadose... | reverse complement strand
ACGTCACGCCCCAGCTGATCGGTGCCGAGCGGGAACTCCCGCGAGGGAAACTCGTAGATCTTGCCGAAATTGGCCTTGGCATAGGAGTAGGGCGCGATGAAGTCAGCGAAGATCGCCACGAGGCACAGCAGCACCACCGTCACGCCGCCGAGGACCGCGAGCTTGTTGCGCAGGAGCCGGCGCCAGGCGTCACGCCAGAGATTGGACGTCTGCGTCGACGGCGCCGCGGCCAGGCCCGCGGCGGCCGCGAGGCTAGTACCGGATGCGGGGGTCGATAAAGCCATAGGCGAGATCCACGAGGAGATTCATGAGGGCGAGGAAGGCGCCATAGATCAGGACCACCGCCATGATCATGGGGTAGTCCCGCCCCGTCATGGATTGCACGAAGAAGCGCCCCATGCCGGGCACGCGGAAGATGGATTCCACGAAGAAGGATCCCGTGCCCACCGCGGCGAACATGGGGCCGAGCAAGGTCACCACCGGGATCAAGGCGTTCTTGAGCACGTGCTTGAGCACGATGGGCTGCTCGGCGAGGCCCTTGGCGCGCGCGGTGCGAATGTAATCGGACCGGATGACCTCGACCATGCTCGAGCGCGTGAAGCGCGCGATGATGCCGAGAGGCCCCAGGGCCAGCGTGACGGCGGGGAGCACCCAGTCCCGGGGCGATCCCCACCCCCCCGTGGGAAAGAGCGGAATGACGAACGAGAAAAGGACGATAAGGAAGACGGCGAGGACGAAGTTGGGGAGGCTGACGCCGAGAGTGGCGAGGCTCACGCAGACATAGTCCCACGAATGGTTCTGATAGACGGCGGCCAGGATGCCGAGGGTGACGCCCCCGGCGATGGCAATGGCCAGGGCCATGGCGCCGAGGAAGAGCGAGATGGGGAAGGTCTCGACGAGGATCTCGCTCACCGTCCGCGTCTTGTAGACGAAGGATTGTCCGAAGTCGCCCCGGAGCGATTTACCGAGGAAGATGCCGAACTGCTCCCAGAGGGGCTTGTCGAGGCCATAGGCCTCCGCCAAGTTCTTCTGCGCCTCGGGGGAGAGCGGGTTGGCGCCTTCGGCGACGGGATCGAGCGGGCTGCCCGGCGTGGCGTGCATGACGAGGAAAGTCACGAGCGCCATGGCGAGAACCGTCGGGATCAGCCAGAGGAGTCGCTGAATCGTGTAGGTGAGCACCGGGTCTCCCTGGTCACCTGCCGGCCGGACGCGACCTGGGGTTCATCGGGTGCGGCCACTATCGGCAAAGCCCTCCGGGAAGTCAAGCGGGAAGTGGTATCTTCGGTCGTATGACGACGGTGGCGCTCACCCTCCTGCCGGCGGGGCGGACGCTCGGCGTCGAGGCAGGATCGAGCATTCTCAAGGCGGCCCACGCCGCCGGCGTGGACATCGAGGCGACGTGCGGCGGTCGCGGCCGCTGCACATCGTGCCGCGTCAAGCTCGTGGCGGGCGCCATCCCGCCCCCCACCATCATGGACGAGGTGCAGCTCGGCGACGCCCTCGTCCGGGAGGGCTATCGCCTCTCCTGCCAGTGCCGTGTCAGCGATGCGGTCACGGTACAGGTCTCACCGCCCGTGGACGACCGCACCTTTCAGATCCTCGGGGGCGAGCGTCCGGAAGGCGCGCCCGTGCCCGTGCGCATGGAGGCGGGCATCGCCAAGGCCGTGGTCCGCGTCACAGTCCCCGCCGAAGAGCATCACCAGACGTCCGATCTCGAGGCGGTGCTCGACGCCGTGGGCGGAACCCCGGAGGACTGCGCCCCCGAAGCGCTCAAGACCCTGCCCGCGGCGCTCCGGGAGCACGACGGCGAGGTCACCGTGGCCACCTTCGGCTCCCGCATTCTCTCGATCGAGGCGGGCGACACGCACCTGCACAAGTTCGGCCTCGCCATCGACATCGGCACCACGAGCGTGGTCTCGACGTTGCTCGAGCTCGAGTCGGGCGAGCAGATGGCCTCGGTGTCGAGCCTCAACCCGCAGGCCGTCTTCGGCGGCGATCTCATGTCCAGGATCGCCTTCGCCCAGTTCGACGCGGGCAACCTGCGCAAGCTCCAGACGCGAATCATCGGGCTCCTCAACCAGCACGTGGAGGCGCTCGTGCGGGACTCGGGCGTGCCCGCCAAGTGGATCTACAAGGTCACCATCGTCGGCAACACGTGCATGCACCACATGCTCCTGGGCATCGATCCCTCCCATCTCGGCCTCGCCCCCTACGCGCCGGTGATGCGGCATCCGCTCGTGCTCTCCGCCCGGGAGCTCTTCCTCAAGGTCAATCCCGAGGCGCGCGTCTGCTTCCTGCCCATCGTGGCGGGCTTCGTGGGCGCCGACGCGGTCGCCGTGGCCCTCGCCACGCGCATGGACGAGACGCCGGAGATCCGCATCGCCGTCGACATCGGCACCAACGGCGAGGTGCTCCTGGGCTCGCGCGATCATCTGTGGGCCTGCTCGGCCCCCGCCGGCCCGGCCCTCGAGGGCGCGCAGATCCGGCACGGCATGCGCGCGGCCATGGGCGCCATCGACCGCGTGGCCCTCGCGGGCGGCGATCTCGTCCTCCACACCATCGGGGAGGCGGCCGCCCAGGGCATATGCGGCTCGGGGCTGATCGACGCCATCGCCGTCCTCCTGGACGCGGGTGTCATCGACTGGACGGGGCTCATCGACCTCGATCACCTCGATCGGCTTCCGCCACCCCTTCGCGCACGGGTGACGACGCGCGGAGAGGAGCGGATGGTCGTCCTCGCGCGCCCCGGAGAGGCGGGCGCCGCGCAGGAGATCCTGCTCACCCAGGACGACATCCGCCAGGTTCAGCTGTGCAAGGGCGCCATCGCCTCGGGAGCGGCCATGCTCCAGCACGTGGCCGGCGTCCCCGACGACAAGGTGGCCGAGCTCATGCTCGCGGGGGGCTTCGGCAACTATCTCTCGATCAGGAGCGCGCTCCGCATTGGGCTCATTCCCGCCCTCGCCGAGACGAAGATCCGCTACGTCGGCAATGCCGCGGCCCTGGGCGCGCAGATGGCCCTCCTCTCCGAGCCCGAGCGGCATCGGGCCGAGCGCATCGCGCGGAGCATCGAGCACGTCTCGCTGGCCGCTCATCCCGATTTCCAGGACATCTTCGTGGACTGCATGAACTTCCCGAGATGATTCTCGAGCCGAGGCATGGCCCGCCGTTCGAGCTGAGCGGCGGAGCCGCGAGGCGAGGGCTCAATTGACCCTTTCCCCGAGCATGGTGGGCCGCACAGCGGGACCGTACGCTCATGACATCGACGCGCGCTGGCTCATGGCCTATGCCGCAGCGCTCGAGGAAACGGCGCCCGAGTACTTCGACACCACGCGGCCCGAGGGCCTCGTGGCGCACCCGCTCTTCTCCGTGTGCTACGAGTGGCCGGCGGCGGTGGAGCTGCGGGCCAAGCTGACCTCGGAGGAGATCGCGGCGCGAAGCGTGCACGCCACCCACGACCTCGTCATTCACCGGCCCGTGAAGGCGGGAGATCGGCTGGAAACGACCGCGACCGTGAGTCTGATCGAGCCGCGAAGCCCCGGCGCCTACCAGGTCACGCGCTTCGAGACGATCGACGAGCGCGGCCAGCCGGTGACCACCACCGAGTACGGCAGCATCTATCGCAGCGTCTCCGTCGACCCCGCCCCCGTCCGTCCGAAAGGAAGCGAGCCGATGGAGAACGAATCTTCCAATACCGGCGAGGGGTGGTCCACCTCGGTCCCTCTGAATGCCGGTCTCGCCCACGTGTACACGGAGTGCGCGCGCATCTGGAATCCCATCCACACCGATCGCGCCGTCGCCGTCGACGCTGGGTTGCCTGATATCATCCTGCACGGAACCGCCACCCTCGCCCTCGCCGTCTCGCAGGTGCTGCGGCGCGAGCCGGCCGAGGCCGCCCGGCGGGTGCGCCGCATCGCGTGCCGCTTCACCGGCATGGTGCGCCTGCCCTCCGTGATCACGGTGCGGGGGCTGGGCGAGACGACAGGAAGAGCGAGTCGCGTGATCGCCTTCCAGGTCCTGACGGAGAACGGCCGTCCTGCCGTGAGCAAAGGCCTCATCGAGATCGGAGGGTGACTTGCGAGGGCTGAAAGGAAAGGGGCCATGACCAAGCGAGAGCGCGTGCTTGCCGCCATCAAGCGCGAGCCCACGGACCGGACGCCCTATGCGTTCTGGCGTCACTTCCCCGCGGTGGACCGTTCGCCGGCCGCCCTCTCCCAGTCCACGCTGCGCTTTCACGAGCGCTACGGCTCGGACTTCCTCAAGGTGACGCCGGCCGGCGGCTATGCCGTGGAAGACTGGGGCTGTGTGGAGAGCGAGGAGCTGGCGCCCGACGGCCATCGCCCGTGCGCGAGCCACGCCGTCAACGCGCCCGATGATTGGAAGAAGATCCGACCGGTGCCCATGGAGTCCACGGGCTGGGCCTCGCACGTCGAGTCCGTCATTCGCTGCGTGGTGGATCGCCGGGCCGACTGCTCGGTGGTGCCGACGGTGTTCAGCCCGCTCTCCCTGGCGCGCAAGCTCTCGGGCGACCGGCTCAACTACGACCTCAAGGAGAACACGCACCTCGTCGAGGACGCCCTCGCCGCCATCACCGAGACCATTCTCGCCTTCATGGAGGCCTGCTTCCGCGAGGGCGCCGAGGGCATCTTCTACTCCGTGCAGGCGGCGAGCCATGCCTTCCACACGGAGGACGAGTACGCGCGCTTCGGCGAGCCCCATGACCGGCGCATCCTCGAGGCGGTGCGCGAGGGCTCGCGGCTGACCGTGCTCCACTGTCACGGCGAGCGGCTGATGTTCGACCGTCTCGCCGCCCTGCCCGCGGACGTGTGGAACTGGGACGACCGTCGCGCCGGCCCTTCCCTCTCCGAGGGCAAGGATATGGTTCCCGGGGCGGTGCAGGGCGGCCTCAACCAGTGGAGCACGCTCAAGGACGGCACGGGTCCGGACGCCCAGGCCGAGGCCCAGGACGCCATCGCCCAGACGAGCGGGACCGGCATCATTCTGGGGGCCGGCTGCGTCCTCTTGTCCCAGCACTCGGACGCGACCCTGATCGACCTGATCCAGTCGGTCGGCGGCAGCGTGAAGCTCATGGGGATCAAGCCTCAGTAGGATGAGGGCGCGGGTGCTGGCCATGGGACTCTGCCTGGGCTTGCTCAGCGCTCCCGTTGCCGCCGTTGCCCAGAATCTGGGCGCGCCAGTCATCCTTTCCCCCTATCGCTCCCTCCACGGCGCCGACAACCGGCCGAGGCGGCTCCCGCATGCCGGCGTCGACTTCGGCGGCCAGGTGGGCGCGCCTGTTCTTGCAGCGGCCGACGGCACGGTGAGCCGTATCATTGAATGGCCCATGGGTTGTGGACTCGGCGTTCTCCTCGAGCATCGCCGCTTCAAGCGCTGGACCGCGTACTGTCACTTGCGGGGCGTCACCGTGCAGAAGGGACAGAGCGTGAGCCGCGGAGAGCAGATCGGCATGGTGGGAACGAGCGGCGGCGCCTTCAACGTCCCTCACGTCCATCTCGAGGTCTGTACCTTCGCCTGCAGCTCGCACTCGGACGGCGATCTCACGGGCACCGAAGATCCCCTCGAGGTCGCCGACGGCTGCTTCGAGGCCGGGCGAGGCTATCCTGCCGACCGGTTCGTCCTCACCTTTCCCGTCGCCTGCTTGCCCAGGGCGCGGGGGCGATAGCGATGGACCGCATTCCCGAGCCCGAGCTCATGGTCGACAAGGAGCAGGCCGAAGCGTATGCGCGCGCGGACTTCGCCCAGGTCAACCAGGGCTTCGTGGACCGCTTCCGGAGCTGCTTCCCGAAGATCACCTCGGGCGCCATGGTGGATCTCGGCTGCGGGCCCGGGGATATCCCGGTGCGCTTCGCCCGCGCGCTGCCCTCCTTCAGGATCACCGCCGTGGACGGATCGGAGCCGATGATCGCCCTTGCCCAGCAGGCCGTCGAGGAAGCAGAAGTGGGCGATCGGGTCCATCCTCTCTGCCTGCGGCTGCCCATGCTCCCCCTCGGGCTCCAGAGCTTCGACGCCGTCGTGTCGAACAGCCTCGTCCATCACCTCCCTGACGCTTACCTGTTCTGGAACGAGGTGGTGCGGCTCGGTCGGCCACGTGGCATCGTGCTCGTCATGGACCTCTTGCGGCCGGAATCACCCGAGCGGGCGTGGGAGCTCGTCCAGAAATACTCGGGCCACGAGCCGGACATCCTCAAGCGGGACTTCTTCAACTCGCTCTGCGCGGCCTTCACCCTGCGCGAGGTGCGCGGTCACATCCGCTCGCGGGGCCTGGGCGGTCTCGTGTGCGAGATGGCCAGCGAACGGCACTGGATCGTCTGGGGTCATCTGCCGAGAGCAGTGCCGAAAGGATAGGAGCCATGAGGGGCGCCATCGCGAAGAAGAGCACCAAGGAGGGCGACTGGCGGCCGGTCTTCCCCGACCGCGCGGGCGCCTGGAGTCTCCTCCTCAACAAGGATCCGGACACCAAGGGCCGGACCATCGCCGTCCGCTACACCGAGGGCTGGGAGGTGCTGGAGAGCCTGCACGACGGGACGGTCGAGGTGCTCGTGCTGGAAGGGCAGTTTCAGGTCGGGCCGATCGTCTACGGTCCGGGCGACTACTTCTGCGTCCCCGGCGGCGTCGTGCACGGCCCGGAGCGCGCGCTCACCGACGTGCGGATTCTCGTCATCTCCCACGGGCCCCTCACCCCGGGGCCGTAGGTCAGGGGTTCTAACTCAGCACTCGCCTCACACCGACCTGGGCCTTCGGCCCCGGCCGGCGTTCAGCTCGAACTACTATTTGGCGACGTTGAAGCGGAAGTGGCAGATCTCGCCGTCTTGCACGACGTAGTCCTTGCCCTCCAGGCGGAACTGGCCCTTCTCCCGCACGGCGGCCATGGAGCCCTCGGCCGCCACCAGCTCGTCGTAGCCCACGACCTCGGCGCGGATGAAGCCGCGCGCGATGTCGGAATGGATGGCCGCCGCCGCGTCCTGGGCCCGCGTGCCCCGCGGCACGGACCAGGCCCGCACCTCGTCCTCGCCCACCGTGAAGAACGAGAGCAGCCCGAGGAGCCCATAGCAGTCGCGAAGCACGCGCTTGATGGCGGGCTCGCTGAGCCGGAGGTCGGCGAGGAACGCGGCCTGCTCCTCTCCCGCGAGCTGGGCCACCTCGGCTTCGATCACCGCCGAGACCCAGCCGACGGCGGTGCCGGCACGGGCCGCGATCTCCTGGAGCCCGAAGCTCTCGACCAGGCTCGGGCCGCGGTCGATCTCCTTCTCCGACAGGTTGAGGCAGTGAAGGATGGGCTTCTGCGAGAGAAACGTGAAGCCCCGGATGGCTCGAGCATCGTCATCGGAGAGCGGGATCGCGCGAATGGGCGTCTCCGCCTCGAGAGCGGGCTTGATCTGGAGCAGGACGGCCTGCTCCTTCACGTCGGCATCCGTCCGTTTCTTCTTGATCGAGGCTTCCAGGCGCTCGAGCCGGCGCTCCACCACCTCGAGATCGGCGAGGATCAGCTCCGTCTCGAGGTCGGCGATGTCGCCCTTGGGATTGGGGGCGGCGCCGGTCGCGTCGGCGAACGCGCGCACCACGTGGAGCAGGGCATCGGCATTCCTGAATTCCTTGGCGTCGAGCCCTTCCCGCTCGCCCTTGCTGATGCCCGCGAGATCCACGACCTCGAACGTGGCGAAGGTGGTCTTCTTCGGCTTGAAGAGCGCGCTGAGGCGATCGACGCGCTCGTCCGGCACGCGGGCCACGCCGGCATGCATCTCGCCGCGCGAGGCTCCGAAGGACGAGGTGGCGACGGTGGCGCCCGTGAGAAGGTTGAACAGCGAGGTCTTCCCGCTCTTGGAGAGGCCGACGAGCCCGATCTTCATCGAGGCCTCATGCTACCATAGCCGCTCTCGTGCCCGTACACCGCCCCCTCGATGTCAAAGGCGCCATCCTGGCGCTCGTGCTCGCCGTACTGTGGGGCGCCAATCCCGTGGCCATCAAGCTCGGTCTCGCCGACGTCGCTCCGCTCCGCATGGCCTTCTTCCGCTTCGCCGTCAGCGCCATGGTGATCTTCGCGTACGCGGTGACGACGAGACGCGGTGATGTTCTCCTGATCCCCAGGGGCCAGGGCAAGCCGATCTGGTCTCTGGGCCTTCTCTGCGTCGTGCAGATCGCGCTCATGAACGTGGGCATCGACCGCACCACCGCCGCTCACGCCGTCATCATGGTGAACTCCTACGCGGTCCACACCGTCGTCTTCGCCCACTTCCTCCTTCCCGGCGACCGGCTCACCGCGCGCAAGCTCGTGGGAGTGCTGATCGCCTACGGCGGCGTGGTCATCCTCTTCGCTCCCGGCGCCACGGGCACGGGGGGGACGCTCGTGGGAGACCTGATCATCGCGGTGAGCGCGCTCCTGCTCGCGGAGCGCACCGTCTTCATCGCGAAGACCGTCCAGAGGGTGGACCCGGTGCGCCTCATGATGTACCAGTCGATCATCGGCGCCGCGGGACTCTTCCTCCTGAGCCTGATATGGGATGTGGATCGGCCCACGCGCTGGACGACCGGCCTGCTCCTGTCCATCCTCTACCAGGGAGCGCTCATCGGCGGCTTCAACTTCGTGCTGAACGCGAAGCTCCTGCAGGTCTACCAGCCCAGCGCGATGGCCACGATGGCGCTGTCGACGCCCATCTGGGGAGTGCTGATCGCCGCCCTCATCGGCCACGAGGGCCTGTCGCCCGGGCTCCTCCTCGCCTCCACCATGGTCGCCACGGGCATCGGTCTCACGACCTGGCGCTAGTTCTCCTCACATTTCTTTACACTCGAAACACGCCTTCTTCACCGCCGTCCGGCATTTCTTGAGAACAAAACCCGGCGATGCCCGTCCAAGACCCGAGAGTCGAGACGTCAACTCGATGGTTCCGGAGCTAGGGGGACAATGGTCATGAAGAAGATCGTCGGTCTCGCACTCCTTGGCGTTCTTTCGCTCGGGCTCGTCGCCCCGGCCTTCGCTGCCGGCGGCCACGGCGGCTGGCATGGCGGCGGGCACGGTGGCTGGCACGGTCGCGGCGGCCACGGATGGCATGGTGGCGGCTGGCACGGCTGGTGGGGCCCCGGGGCGGTGATCGGCGGCCTGCTCGTCGGCTCGGCGATCGTGGCGGCGACGGCCCCCCGGGTCGTATACCCGGCGCCGGTGTATCCCGAGCCCGTTTACGTGGCGCCGCCGCCGACCTACTACCCCCAGACTCAGGTGTATACCGCGCCCGTGCGACGGGACGTCTGCTACCCGACCGGCTGCTATCGCTTGTACGGCGACGGCGTGAGCGTGGCCTACCAATGGGTGTGGGAGCCCAATCCCGCCGCGGTCCCGCCCGTACCGCCGGCACCGCCTTACCGCTGATCTCCGTCCTGAACAAGACGCCGGAGCGCTGACGCCGATCGCGTCGGAGCTCCGGCGCTAAGCTTTTCCTCGAGCGGGACAGAGTCCGGCGCCGACGCTCGGTCCCCATGGGCTCCTCGGGGTATCATCGCCCCATGCGGCGCCTGTGGGCGGTCCTGTTCGTCCTCGCCTGCGCGCCCGCCCTCCTTGCCCAGTCTCAGGCCCAGCCGCCCGACTCGTCCAGAGCCCTCGAGGCCCTCGCCGCCCCCATCTATCAGCAGCTCGCCGCCCTCAGGGGCATGACCTCTCCGGGCCATCCGCCTCCCGTGCTGCTCCGCTCCCGCGAGGACAACCGCCGATTCATGGAGCAGGAGATGAACCGGCGCTACTCCCCCGCCCGCATCGAGGCCGAGCGCAAGACGCTGGTCGCGTGGGGGCTGATCCCGGCGGACTATGATCTGCGCACGCTCTTCCTCGATCTGATGCAGGAGCAGATCTCCGCGTACTACGACCCCCGCGCCAAGGTCATGGTGGTGGGGGACTGGCTGCCCCCCGAGCAGCAGCGCGCGGCTCTCATCCACGAGCTGGTGCACGCTCTCCAGGACCGCGAGATCGCTCTCGACGGCTTCATCTCGCCCGACCCGGGGCGGGGCGATCAGCTCCTGGCCCGCCAGGCCCTCATCGAGGGCGAGGCGGTGGCCCTGACCATCGACTTCTTGCTCAAGGCCCAGAACATGGACATCACCATGCTCCCGGATCTATCCAATACCCAGGGGCTCATCGCCACGAGCGCGGGCGGGCCTATGATCGCCAAGGCGCCCAAGTTCCTTCGCGACCTCTTGCTCTTCCCGTATCTCGAGGGCGTCGGCTTCGCCTATCAGCTCCGCAAGTCTCACCCCTGGTCGGCCATGAGCGCCCTCTACCGCGATCCTCCCCGCTCCACCGCGCAGATCATGGACCCGGCCAAGCGTCTTGGCGCGCTCCGCGAGGATCCCGTGCCCGTCACCCTTCCCGACCCCGCGCGGTTGCTTCCGGGGGGAATCCTCGTGTCCGAGGACGAGGTGGGCGAATTCGGGCTGGGCGCGGTGATCGGGCTGCATCTTGGCGAGCTCGAGGGACGACGCGCCGCCGTCGGTTGGCGCGGGGACCGCTTCCAGGTCTGGGAGGACGGAGGGGGAGGCTTTCCCATCGCCTGCCTCGTCGTGCTGCGCGACGAGCAGGTCGCGGCGACCCTGGCCGGTCATCTTCGTGATTTCGTCGCCCGACGGCATCCGGGGCTCGTGGCCAAGATGCGCGCCGGGGGCGGCGGCGCCACCACGTGGAGCGATGGCACCCACGCCTCGCTCGTCGATCGCCGGGGCGCGCAGGTCCTGCTCCTGGAGCACATGCCCGCGGCCACCATCGAGCGCGTGCGGGACACCATCTGGCGCTCCCGCCCCGCGGGCCCGCGGCGGTAGAATAGCCCCATGCCGAGCCAGCCCTCCCGGCACCTCGAGGTCGTGCCGAATCCGCACGCGGATCGCGACTACGAGGTCGCCCTCGAGATCCCGGAGTTCACGTGCCTGTGCCCGATGACGGGGCAGCCCGACTTCGCCACCATCCGCGTCAGGTACGTGCCCGACCTGCATCTCGTCGAGCTCAAGAGCATCAAGCTCTATATCTGGTCCTACCGGAACGAGGGCGCCTTCCACGAAGACGTGACCAACCGCATCCTCAACGACTTCGTGGCGGCGGCCAACCCGCGGTGGATCGAAGTGGTGGGCGACTTCAGCGTACGCGGCGGGATCAAGACGGTGGTCCGCGTCGCGCACGGCAAGCGCCCGGAGATCTGAGCGGGCGCCGCCATGAGCACGGTCCCCATGAAGACCGTGCGCCGGCCCTTTCTCACCGCGCGCTGGTCCAATCTCGCCATCCTCACCTGGGAGGTGCCGCCGGCCCTCCTCGAGCCCCATCTGCCCGCAGGTCTCGAGCTCGATCGACGCGACGGGGCGGCCTTCGCCAGTCTCGTGGCCTTCGACTTCCTCGACACGCGCGTCCTCGGCATCCCCTGGCCGGGCTTCACGAGATTCCCCGAGGTCAACCTGCGCTTCTACGTGCGGCGGGGGGAGCGGCGCGGGGTCGTCTTCATCCGCGAGTTCGTCCCGCAGGCCATCGTGGCCTGGCTGGCCCGCGCCCTCTACCACGAGCCGTACCTCGTGGCGCCCATCGAGAGCGGCGTGGGCGCGGAGCCTGGGGAGGTCGTGACGGCACGCCGGCTCCGCTGGCGCGGACGCGATCGGAGCATCGAGGTCACGGGCGGCACGCCTGCCTTTCGGCCCGCCGAGGACAGCCTCGAGCACTTCTTCAAGGAGCACGAATGGGGCTTCGGCCGGGACCGGCGCGGCCGCACGCTCGCCTATCGGGTGCGACATCCCGTCTGGGACGTGTACCCGGTGCGCTCGTGGAGCCTCGACTTCGACGCGGAGATGGTCTACGGGCCGGGCTGGGGCATCCTGTCCGCGGAGAAGCCCGCCTCGGTGGTCCTCGCCGCGGGCTCGGCGGTGTCGGTCTATCCCGCCGAGCGTCTCTAGTCCTTCTTCTCGGAGCCCCCCGCCGCCTCGATCGTCACCGTGTCGCCCACCAGCACGAAGGTGACCTGCCCGTTCTTGGCCTTGTAGGTCCACTTCTCGACCGGCCCGAGCTTGCTGATATCGTCCGGCTTGCCCAGGGCCTTCTCGAGCGCGGAGCGCGTCTTGGCATCCTTCGCCTTGAGGACGATGTCTTCCTTGGTCGAAGGTCCGCAGCCGGCCAGGACAAGGGTCAGAAGGAGGCAGGAGCCGAGGGTGATGAAGCGTCTGATCATGCCGTCACCTCCGAGGATGGACTAGGCCGCCAGCGACAATAACACGACGCCCGCCAGCATGACGCTGGCCCCGGGGGCGATCTCGCGCACCTTCTGCTTCTCCCCGAAGATCAGCGTGCCGATGCCGAGGGCGAAGAGGATCTCGACCTGCTTGACGGCCTCCACATAGGACGACAACGTCAGCAGATACGCGTGGCCCTGGGTGACCGTGGTCAGGGCCGCGAAGAGACCGAAGGAGATGAAGGCCATCCAGTGGCGCGGCACAGCGGCAAAGTACTCGCGCGACGTCACCAGCACCACGGGGGTGACGAGCAGGCTGGCCGCGAGGTATCCGCCCAGGGTGCCCATGTAGGGATCGGAGAGCTGCATGGCCCACTTGATGGTGATGACGGAGGGAGCGAAGAAGAGAGCGGCGAGGAGCGTGTAGCGCAGCCCCCGATCGGTCAAGAGCACGGCCAGGGGCGCCCACCACGAGATGTGCGCGCGCTGCACGTTGAGGAGATAGACGCCGCTCATGCTGATGAGAATGCCCGCCACGCCGAGAACGTCCGGCTTTTCCTTGAGGGTGACGTAGCCGAGGCCCACCAGGACGAGGAGACTGACCTTCCAGAGCGCGGTGACCATGGAGATCGGGGAGAGCTTGA
>Ga0137415_10005224_pt1 | contig 12845 bp, 11 predicted proteins | sample CZODoug3_1_1_16f_FD_183082 | JGI IMG/M metagenome (GOLD analysis project Ga0137415, IMG submission 183082) | Vadose zone soil fungal communities from Angelo Coast Range Reserve, California, USA - CZODoug3_1_1_16fungal (Hybrid Assembly) | ecosystem: Environmental > Terrestrial > Soil > Vadose... | reverse complement strand
CCGTTGACGAACAGATATTGGCCGAGCGCGTTGGCCCGCGTCAGCGCCGGCGAGGCGGCAAAGCCTTCGACCGCGACGCCCTCGCGCTCGGCGCGCACCTCGATCGCATGGCTGCGGAAATCCGCGCCGAGAATATCGCCGAGCCGGGTCAGCCGTCCGGCCGCACCCGGCAGCGCCGCGGCCCAGGTGACCGGCGCGCGCTCCTCGCCGGCAAGCGTGAAGGCGATATCCGGGCGCGCCATCGCGAGCCGCCGCACCGTCTCGCGGATCGCTTCCGCTTCGGTGCGGTCGGTCTTCAGGAATTTCAACCCCGCCGGTGTCGCATAAAAGAGATCGGCCACCTCGACGCGGGTGCCTTGCGACAACGCCGCCGGCATGATTTCGGATTTCGCGCCGCCCTCGACCGACAGCGCCCAGGCATGCGGCTCGCTTGAATGACGCGTGGTGATCGACAGTTTCGCGACCGCGCCGATCGAGGGCAATGCCTCGCCGCGAAACCCCAGCGTCTTGATCTGCAGCAGGTCCTCGTCGTCGAGCTTCGAGGTTGCGTGGCGGTCGACCGCGAGCGCCAGATCGTTAGCCGTCATGCCGCCACCGTCGTCGGTGATGCCGATCCGCCGCCGGCCGCCGCCGTCGGTGAAGATGTCGATCCGGCTGGCGCCGGCGTCGATCGCGTTCTCCACCAGTTCCTTGACCACGCTCGCCGGACGTTCGACGACCTCGCCGGCGGCGATGCGGTTGACGACCTGTTCGGGAAGCTGGCGGACGGGCATGGGCTCGGTTCAAACGCTGTTCGGGAGGCTCAGGTCCATTCTAGACGGCGCGGCGGTAAATGCATGCAGCCAAAACGGCGGCCGTTTCAAGCCAAAACGCCCGATTCTCATGTTGACGACGGTGACGTTCGCGCTCGCACCCAAGCTGGGGGCCGCTGAGTGCAACAGGATTGTGAGGCTGGGCAGGCAGGTATATCGTTTCTAAAAAGACGATCCGCCGGGAGGGAACCATGTGCCATCTGTTCGCACATCAGCCGCAACGCGACTATGAATCTCAGACCCGTTCCTTGCGAATGGGCGGCCATTGCACGTCGATCCGGCTCGAAATGTCGTTCTGGGACACGCTGGAGGAGATCGCGGCGAAGGAAGGCATGAGTCTCGCGAAATTCCTCACCACGCTGCACAACGAAGTGCTGGACCACCATGGCGAAGTCAAGAATTTCGCCTCGCTGCTGCGATGTTCGTGCCTGATCTATCGTTCCAGGAAGGTTGCAGCGCCGCCGGCGTTCCAGGATAGCGCCACGCCGATCCTCGACGCCGCCGAGTGACGCTTTGCGACCTGAACCGTTTTCCACCACGGGGGCCTCATCCTTCGAGACGCATCGCGGAGCCTGATTGGGCGCGCATTCGCGCGACCCGTTGGCGATGCTCCTCAGAATATGAGCGCTACCTGTAGAATTAGACCGTCATTGCGAGCGCAGCGAAGCAATCCAGAATTTTTTACATGGCCCTGGATTGCTTCGTCGCTTCGCTCCTCGCAATGACGGTCTTGAATGCGATCAGATCTCTTTCTTCTGCATCATGCCCGCGATGGTGTCTGCCTGGCGGATCGCGAGCGAGACGATGGTCAGTGTCGGGTTGCAGGCCGCGCCGCTGGTGAACTGGCTGCCGTCGGAGATGAACAGGTTCTTGATGTCGTGGGTCTGGCCGAACTTGTTCACCACGCCGTCCTTCGGCTTCTCGCTCATCCGGTTGGTGCCCATGTTGTGCGTGCTGGGATAGGGCGGCGTCGGATAGGTCACGGTGGCGCCGACGGCCTCGTAGACGGCGGAGCCCTGCCTGTAGGCGTGATCGCGCATCGCGATGTCGTTGGGGTGGTCGTCGAAATGCACGCTCGCGACCGCCATGCCGAATTTGTCCTTGGCCTTCGGATCGAGCGTGATGCGGTTGGTTTCCTGCGGCATGTCTTCGCCGATCAGCCACATGCCTGCCATCCGCGGATAGGCTTCCATCGCGCTCGAGAACGATCGTCCCCACGCGCCCGGATTGAGGAACGCTGCCATGAAGGGGATACCGAGCGATAGTGTTTCCATCTCATAGCCGCCGACGAAGCCGCGCTTCGGATCGTTGCGCGCCTCATCGCGGATGATGCCGGCCATGGTGGTGCCGCGATACATATGCACCGATTTTTCGAATGCCGCATACACGCTGCCGGTCATGTGCCGCATGTAGTTGCGGCCGACCTGCCCGGAGGAATTGGCAAGACCGTCGGGGAACGTGTTTGAGGCGCTGTTGAGCAGCAAACGCGGGCTCTCGATCGAGTTGCCGGCAACCGCCACCACGCGCGCCTTTTGGCGTTGCATGGCACCGGTCTCGTCGGCATAGACGACGCCGGTCACCTTGCCGGACGCATCGTGCTCGATCTTGATCGCCATGCTGTTGGGGCGCACTTCGAGATTTCCGGTAGCTTCGCCCTTGGGAATCTCGGTGTACAGCGTCGACCATTTCGCGCCGGATTTGCAGCCCTGGAAGCAGAAGCCGATTTGCTGGCACGATCCGCGCCCGTCGCGCGGCTCGCTGTTGATGGCCATGTTGCCGGTATGCACGGTCTTGTAGCCGAGCTTCCTGGCGCCGGCTTCCATTACCTTGAAATTATTGTTGCCGGGCAGGCCGGGAATGCCGTTGGTGCGGGTGACGCCCATCTTGTTTTCGGCCTTGGTGTACCACGGTTCCATCTCAGTGAGCGTGATCGGCCAGTCCAGCAGATTGGCGCCGGGCAAGCCGCCATAGACGCTCCTGATTTTGAACTCGTGCTCGTCAAAGCGCAGCGACGCGCCGGCCCAGTGGGTCGTCGAGCCGCCGACAGCCTTGACAATCCAGGCCGGAACATTGGGGAAGTCCTTGGCGACACGCCAGTTCCCCGATGTGGTGCGCATGTCGGACCATGCGAGCTGGGTAAAGCTGTCCCATTCGTCGTTGACGAAGTCCTGGTTCTCGATGCGCGCACCGGCTTCCAGGATGACGACCTTGACACCCTTCTGTGCGAGTTCATTGCCCAGCGTTCCACCACCGGCGCCCGAGCCCACGATCACCACGACGCCACTGTCATTCAGATCGAATTTTGCCATTTGTGTTTCCTCCCTGATCGTTCGTTGCCCAAGGCTTAGACCTTCGGGAGCCAGTCGATATCGGCGAAGCCGCGTTTGATGTAGCCGCCATGTTCGGCCGAGGAGCCTTCGTAGCCGAACTTCGGCCACAGCTCTTTCTGGTTGTAGAGGGAGGCGACGAGGTCGCCGCGGATCTTCTGGAAGAAGGCGGTCTCTTCGATGCGCTGCAACAGCGCCACGCGATCGGCTTCCCATGGCACTTGGGCATAGGGAACCTTATGGCGGTCGTTGGCCTCCTGATCGAGCCGGGCCGCGCCGTCGTTGATCAGCGTCTTCACCGCAGGATCCTTCGCGGCCTTGCCGTCCCACGGCTTGATCGCGGCGATGTAGTGGCCGTCGCCGAGGAAATCATGCGGATAGATATCGCGCGCGACTTTCACCAGCGTCTTCAGCGTTGCCGGCGTGAGCGTGGTCGCATCGTCGGCCCAGGCGTCGGTGATGCCAAGGCCGGCGCTGGTTGCGATCGCGACGGCCGGTACCGCCGTGGCCGCACCCTGGAGAAAGACGCGGCGATTATATTTGCTTCGACGATCGACTTCTCTCATGGCTGTCCTCCCTTGTATGTTTGTTGATTGCGATTAGCCGAAGCGGCCGCCGCGCTGGATCACTTCGATTTTGTAACCATCGGGATCGGCGACGAAGAAGAAGCGCGCCAGCGTCCTGCCGTCATGCTTGAAGTCGCGCAGCGGCCCGGGCGACAGCTGTTTCCGCTCGAATCTTGCGTGTTCGGCGTCGACGTCATCGACGATAACAGCGAGATGGCCATAGCCGTCGCCCAGTGAATAGGGTTCCTTGCGGTCGAAATTGACGGTGAGCTCGAGCTCGAAGGGCGACGAGCGATGACGCAGATAGATCAGCGCGAAATCCGCAAATTTGAGACGGTCGGCGATTTCGAGCCCGAAGGCACGTGCGTAGAAATCCAGCGATTTCGCCTCGTCGAACACGCGGATCATCGAGTGAACGGGCTTTGCCATTCAGTTCAGTTCCTTGAGATAGGCGATGACGGCAGCGCGGGTCTCGGGCTTCGATTGGCGATAGGCCATCACGGCACCGGCAATCATCCCTTGCGGATCGGTCAGCCAGGCGTCGAGTTTGGCCTCGTCCCAGACGAAGTCGGCTGTCGCGAAACCGGCTGAATAGTGGAAGCCGTCAGCCTTGCCGGCCGGCCGGCCGACGATCTTGAACAGCGACGGACCTTGCCGGAGGGGATCGGACAGGTTGGTGGTGTGGCAGGTCGCGCATTGCTGCTTGAACAGCGTCGCGCCATCGGGCGAGTTGGCCGCCGGCAGCGGCATCTGCGCGCCGGCCATCTGCACGACAAGCAACGCGCCGCAAAATCCCAGCCCGATTGCCCGTGTCGCGCGCAGCTTTGTCATATACATCACCGTTGGCGTGCGCCGACTTTAGGTCGCGGCAAACCAGCGGTGGTAGTAGCGGGCTGTTTTGGCGCAGAACAAAAGCGGTCGTGCCCTTGGCCGGCTGGTTCCAGGATCTAGTCGGCACGGCTATCCGGAGAAAATTTCGGTGGCCCGCGAACCGAAACGACGGCCGGCGGCTTTCTGGCGATACCTTGTCAAGAGGCATTTTCGCGGAATTTTCGTGAATAACGTCGCCTCAAGGCGCGGTCTGCCGCATATGCGGACAGTCCGTGGCGAACGTTTCGCGAAATTACCCCGAAATCCCTGCACGAAGACCACACGGCCCGGCTTGCATCGCGCCCGCGCCGTTCGCGACACGGCAAGTCTCGGCGATGAGCAGGTCAGGCACTGGCGGACGGCGCAAAAAAATTGCCGGACCGTTCATCGCTAATCAAACTTGGGAGAATTAGATGACGTTAGTGAAAACCTCGGCGATCGCACTTGCCATCTCAGCCATGTTTGCGGGCCCCGTGCTGGCGCAGGGCACCTCGTCCGATACCAAGATCCGTGGCGGCGCGCAGGACAGGACCAACATGCAGGGTGGGGCGACGGGCAGCGGTGACGAGGAGTTTAACGCGCAGACGGGCGCCGCCGGAGATAAGGCCGCCGTCAACACCAAGAGTGGCGCCAAAGGCACCGTCGGCAGCAGCAGCGGAACCTCGAAGAGCACTGGCGGTGCGGCCGGCGATCCCGCGGCCGGCGGCAAGCGTTACTAGGACGCAGCTCACCCTCCGACGGGTTCCTTTTTTCAACGCGCAAAACTCCGGCCGTTCGGCGGCCGGAGTTTTTTTGACGATGCATCTCGCCGCCGAACGCAGCCTGCAAGAAGCCTGGTCAATCGTCGAAACGCGCCGAGCCCCGCTTCGCCTTGATGTCGCCGCGGCGCTTCTTGCCTTCCAGCCGGCGCTGCTTTGAGCCGAAGGTCGGCTTGGTCGCACGGCGCGGCGTCGGCCGCACCATGGCCTCGCGCAGCAGGTCGAGCAGGCGGTCGATGGCATCGGCGCGGTTGCGCTCCTGGGTGCGGAAGCGCTGCGCGTGGATCACGATCACGCCGTCCTTGGTCATGCGCTGACCCGCGAGCCGGTCAAGCCGGGCCGCGGCATCCTCGGGGAGCGTGATCTTGCGGGTGTCGAATCGCAGTTGCGCTGCGGTCGAAAGCTTGTTGACGTTCTGTCCGCCCGGGCCGGAGGCGCGGACGAAACCGATCTCGATGTCGTTCTCGTCGATCGTGAGGTCGCGGGAAACCCGCAGCATGGCGTTCACCGGGGAGGGGGAATCTCAAGGCATCAACAACCGTCATCCTGAGGTGCGAGGCTGACGGCGCAATGGTGCCGTCGGCCGAGCCTCGAAGGATGAGTATGTAGCACATCCTTCGAGACGCGCGCGAAGGGCGCGCCCTCAGGATGACGGCGGAGCTTGTGGAAAAGGCGCGCTCAGTTCGCCTTCGGCGTTGCGGCGGCCGGTTGGGCCGCAGCCTGCGGGGCGCGGCCGACGATGACCGTGAGCAGGCCCTGGCCCCACAGCTTCTGCGCGGTCTTTTTGGCGTCATCCAGCGTCACGGCATCGACGATGGCGTTGCGCTTCTCGATGTAGTCGATCGGCAGCTTGTCGATCTGATATTGCAGCAGCGCCTGGGCGAGCTTCGAGGAGGTGTCGAGCGCCAGCATCTGCGAGCCCTTGAGGTACGACTTGGCCTCATCCAGCTCTTGCTGGGTCGGGCCGTCCTCGGCGATGCGGCGGATTTCCTTCTCGATGGCGTCGACGGTCTCGCCGGCGCGATCGGCGCGGGTGCCGGTATTGCCGACGAACAATGCGGAGTGATCCATCCAGAGCAGCGATTCGAAGACGGAATAGGCGAGACCGCGCTTTTCACGGACTTCCCGGTACAGCCGCGACGACAGCCCGCCGCCGCCGAGGATGTGGTTCACCACATAGCCCGCCATGAAATCCGGGTCGTGGCGGCGGATACCGGGGCCGCCGAACGCCACCACCGTCTGCGGCACATCGAGCGGGATGAAGGCGCGCTGCGGCGGCTTGGTGGCCACGACGTCGGCAATTGGCGTGAGGTTCGCTTTCGCCGGCAAGGCGCCAAACGTCTTGTCGAGCAGCTGGCCGAGCGTGTCGGCGTCGACGTCGCCGACCACGGCGACCCGCAAGCCGTCTTTGGCCAATACGCGGCCGGCATAGTCCTTCAGGTCGGCGATCTCGATCTTGGGCACGCTCTCCAGCGTGCCGGTCGACTGGCGGCCATAGGGATGATCGCCGAAGGCTGTTTCGAGGAATTTGCGGCTGGCGAGCGCGCCCGGATTGGTTGAGTCGCGGCGCAGGTTTGAAATGACCTGGGCCCTGATACGTTCGACGTCGGTGGTGTCGAAATGCGGCGACGTCAGCGACATCCGCAACAGGTCGAAGGCTTCATCCCGGTTGTCCTTGAGCATGCGCAAAGACCCGCGGAAAGAATCCCGCGTCGAGGAGAAGCTCAGTTCGATGGCGCGGCGATCGAGGCGCTCGTGGAATGTCTTGGAATCGAGATCGCCGGAGCCTTCGTCGAGCAGATCGGCGACCATGTTGCCGACGCCGGGCTTCTCCGCCGGATCCTGGCTTGCGCCGCCGCCGAAGGCATATTCCATCGCGATCAGGGGCACGGTCGCATCCTGCACGAACCACGCCTCGATGCCGCCGGGAGAAACCAGCCGCTGGATCTTTGCGGCGGCCTGCGACGGTGCTGCTGCAAGCGTTGTGATCGCGAGGCAGGCGCCGCCGATCAAGGCAGCACGCCGGGTCAAGGAATAGCTCACGAGCGCTTCTCCTCGCGTTTCGGCGTGGCGTCCTTGATCAGATAGCCGGTCACCGACCGCTTCTTGTCGAGCCATTTCTGCGCGGCTTCGCGGACCTGTTCGGCGGTGACCGCGCGAATGCGGTCCGGCCAGCTTCTGATGTCGTCGATGCTCAAGCCCGTGGTCAGCGCGCCGCCATACCAGCGCGCCAGCGTCGCCTGATTGTCCTGGGCGTAGATCGCCTCCGCGATCAGCTGGGTCTTGACCCGCTCAAGATCCTCGGCGCGGGCGGTGTTCTGTGCGACATCCGATATCACCTTGTCGACGGCCTGCTCGATCTGCGAAAATTCCACGCCGGGCTTCGGCGAAGCCGAGATCGAGAATTGCGAGGGATCGAGCGAGGTGCCCTGGTATCCGGCGCCGGCGCTGGTCGCGAGCGGATTGTCGATGACGAGCGCGCGGTAGAGATAGGAATTGGCGCCGCCGCCCATCAGCTGCCCGAGCACGTCGAGCGCCGGGCTTTCGCCCGTGGCAGCCGTCGCGGCAGACGGAACCAGATAATAGCGCCGCCAGCCGGGCTGTTCGACGCGCGGATCCGACAGCGTCACGGTGCGCAGCGCCGCCGGTGTCGGCTCCTGCGGTCGGACGCGCTTTTCGGGGATCGCGGGCTGAGCGGGGATATCGCCGAAATTCTTCTCCACCAGCGGACGGACATCCTTGGCCTCGACATCTCCGGCGATGATCAGGATCGCGTTGTTCGGCGCGTAGAAGCGCCTGTAGAAGGCGAGCGCGTCCTCGCGGTCGAGTTTTTCGATTTCCTGGTGCCAGCCGATCACGGGCCGGCCATAGGGGTGGTTGAGGTAGAGCGCCGCCATGATCTGCTCGGTCAGGCGCGCATCCGGATTGTTGGCGACCCGCATGTTGAATTCCTCGAGCACCACGTCGCGCTCGGGCAGCACGTTCTCGTCCTTCAGAACGAGGCCGGTCATGCGGTCGGCCTCGAACTCCATCATGGAGCCGAGCTGCTCGCGCGGCACGCGCTGGAAATAGCCGGTGTAGTCGGTGGACGTGAAAGCGTTCTCGTTGCCGCCGACCCGAAGCACGGTCTGGGAGAATTCACCGGCGGGATGCTTGTTGGTGCCCTTGAACATCAAATGTTCGAGGAAGTGCGCGAGCCCCGATTTGCCTGGCGTCTCGTCGGCCGAGCCGACCTTGTACCAGATCATCTGCGTCACCACCGGGGTGCGGCGATCGGGAATCACCACCACCTGCAGGCCGTTGTTGAGCGTGAAGCTGGCGGGACGTTCCGAAGTGACCGTGGTCTGGGCGAGGGCGCTGCTGCCGGAGAGGGGGACCGTCGAGATCAATGCGGCGAGAAGCGAAACAGCAAGGCGGGGTGACGACATCATGACCTGTCTGGCGCGCATTCCGCAAAGCCGGCTGCCGGCCTTGCCAGAACAATTCGCGCAAATGAGAACGTTGCGTCCCGAACCGACCCGTTCGGGATAACCCGCGGCATCGTACACCGCGCCACTACAGCTAACCGTCACGAAGGCGAGAGGACAGCTTAACTATTCGCCATACTTGCCCTGGGCCGGATTGTATTCCTTGTTGAGCGATTCCTTCGGTCCGGTGCCGTAGGCAAAATTCGGCGACGGCGTCTGGTAGCCGGGCGGCGGCTGCGTCAGCGAATCGCGCGTCGGCTCACCCTTGAACGGTGCTGTCTCCGTTTTGCTGCCGCCGAACAAACCGCTGAAGCCGCCATTATAGCCGAGCTGCGACGGGCTCAGGATCGCGTTGGTGCCGGGATTGCCGCCGGGCTGGTCGACGGACTCGCCGCCTGACGATTTTGCGCTGACCTTGCCTTTGGCCAATTCGCTCGGCGACAGGATGCGGGCGGCCTCGACCGGATCCTTGTTCTCTTTCTTGCGGGCGGCGATCGCCGCCTTGCGACGCTGCTCGTCGGGATCTTTCGGCCAGTTCGGTGCCTTGACTTCGGTCGAGGCGGATGCCGGCGGCGGCAGATCGATCCGGGGGGGCACCACCAGCGGCGAGCGCTCGCGGTAGTCGATGCCCTTGTTCTCCATGTTGGTACCGCCGATGCCGGCCATGATGCCTTCGATGACCTTTTCCTCGAAGGTCTTGTCGTCCTCGTCATCGTCGCCGGCGCGTACGGGTCCTGCGGCCATGACAAGGCCGATTCCAGCGCCAACCGCGGCGAGGCGCAGGCCGCGCGTCAACGTCTTCCAGGGATTCTGCATCATCCAAACGCGGCCTTCGGTGTCGCGCATTGCGCTTTCCCATTCAAATTTCCGCAAGGAGCACACCGGCTCAGGCGAGGTGTTCGCTCTTGCAAACAATATACCGCTTTGAGGGTCGTATCGGCCGGGATCAGGGCGCTTTTGCGGCGGGTACTCCCAGCAACGAATCATACAATAGGGCGGCCACCCCGGCAACGATGGCCACGTCGGCGAGGTTAAACACATACCAATTGAGGGTTTTTTCCCCGATCTGGACGTGAAACAGGGCGAAATCGACCACCGCGCCATAGGCAAAGCGGTCGATGGCGTTGCCGATCGCGCCGCCAATGATCAGGCCCAGCGCCACCGTCGCCAGCAGGGTGCGCGAGCGCGCCATCCAGATCGCCAGCGCGATCACGGCTGCCGCCTTCACCGCCATCAGGAGGATCTGGGCCATCGGGCTCTCGCTCTGGAACCAGCCAAAGCTGATGCCCGGGTTCCAGGCCAGCACCAGGTCGAAAAACGGCGTCACCCTGACCGCGCGCTGGGCGATATCGAACACGTATAGCAGCCACAGCTTTGAGGCCTGATCGACGATCAGGGTGGCGATGGCGGCGAGCACGCCGGCACGGAGGGGAGGGGTCATCGACTGGCCACAAAATGCGATGTCGTCCCTGCGAAAGCAGGGACCCATATGCCGTGTCGTATCTGTTCAGAAAGACTCTTGATCATCTTCCTTTGTCTATCTCGGAAGCCGGTGGTTATGGGTCCCTGCTTTCGCAGGGACGACGATAGATTAGATGCTCACTCCCAGCGCCTTCCATTCCCGCAGCGCCTGGGCGTCGCGCGGCGACACATCGGGGTATTCGGCATCCTCGCCCACGGTTGGCAGGATCTTCCACGACCGCGCGCATTTGGTACCGACGGCCTTTTCGACCACCACCGCCACGCCCTGCACGTCGCCGAGTTTGAACGCGCCCACCGGCGCGTCGTCGTTGGCCACCATCGCGTTCGAGGTGATGCAGACCTCGGCCAGGTCGACGTCGAACAGGGTGTTGAAGATTGCCTTGTCCGAAATATAGACCAGCGGCGAGGCTTCCAGCGAGGAGCCGATGTTCTTGGCGGCGCGTTCGAGCTCCAGTGCGCCGGTGACGACGCGGCGGACGTCGCGAATGGTCTCCCATTTGGCGGCCAACGCATCGTCGCGGAAGCCTGCGAGATCGTGCGGGAACGGGAGCATGTGCACGGAAGGGCACCCGCCGGGTCGATACATCAGCCACGCCTCTTCAGCGGTAAAGCTGATGATGGGTGCCAGCCATTTCAGGATCGCGTCGCACAGAACATCGACGGTCGTGAGCGCCGCCTTGCGCGTCATCGACGATGGCGGGTCGCAGTACAGCGCATCCTTGCGGATATCGAAGTAGAACGCCGATAGATCGGTGTTCATGAAATTCGAAAGCGACGCGACCACGGTTTTGTAATCGAAGCTGGCGTAGGCCTCGCGCACGACGGCGTCGATTTCGTTCAAACGGTGCAACATCAGCCGTTCGAGTTCGGGCATCTCCGCGGTCGCGACTTGGTCGTTTGCCCCGAAATGATGCAGCGTGCCGAGCATCCAGCGGATCGAGTTGCGCAGCTTGCGATAGGTCTCGATGGTGTTTTTCAGGATTTCCGGGCCGATGCGCTGGTCGTCGGCATAGTCGGTCGCGCACACCCACAGCCGCAAAATATCGGCGCCGGACTGCGCCATCACCTTTTGCGGCTCGACCGTGTTGCCGAGCGACTTCGACATCTTGCGGCCGTTCTCGTCCAGCGTGAAGCCGTGGGTGAGCACGACGTCGAACGGCGCGCGGCCGCGGGTGCCGCAGCTTTCCAGCAGCGACGATTGGAACCAGCCGCGATGCTGGTCGCTTCCTTCCAGATACATCACGGTATCCTGGCCGCCATCGACCTTGCGCTTGATGCCGGCCAGACCCGGAAAATGCACGGGGTCTTCCAGCACAAAGGCGTGGGTCGAGCCGGAGTCGAACCAGACGTCGCAGATGTCGTCGACCTTCTTCCACGCTTCATGGGCGAGGGGCCCGAGGAAGCGTTCACGCGCGCCATCCATGTACCAGGCGTCGGCGCCTTCCTTTTCAAAGGCATCGGTGATGCGCCTGTTGACAGCGGCGTCCTGCAGGATTTCGGCGGAGCCGTCGCTTTTCTCGCGCACGAACACCGCGATCGGCACGCCCCAGGCGCGCTGCCGCGAGATCACCCAGTCCGGCTTGCTGTCGATCATGCCGTTGATGCGGTTCTGGCCCGCCGGCGGCACCCATTGCGTCACCGAGATCGCCTGCAGCGCGCGGGCGCGCAGTGTGTCGCCCGGCTTCGCTTTGCCGTTATCGGCGATCGGCTTGTCCATCGCGATGAACCATTGCGGCGTGTTGCGGAAGATCACCGGCTTCTTCGAGCGCCAGGAATGCGGATATTGATGCTTGAGCCGGCCGCGCGCCAAGAGCTTGCCAGCTTCGACCAGCGCCTTGATCACGGCCTCGTTGGCGTCGCCCTTTTCGCCCTTGTCGTTGATCACGCGTTTGCCGGTGAAACCTGGCGCCTGATCGGTGAAGGCGCCGTTCTCGTCGACCGTGTAGGGGATCGCGGTGTTGATGCCGCGCGCTTCCAGCTCGCGGGCATTCGTGGTCCAGATATCGAAGTCCTCGCGGCCGTGACCGGGCGCGGTGTGCACGAAGCCGGTACCGGTGTCGTCGGTGACGTGATCGCCGGCCAAAAGCGGGACCGTGAACTCATAGTCGCCGCTAAAACCCTTCAACGGATGCGCGCATTCCACCGCATCGAGGGTGTCGGCCGGCAGCTCGCGCAGCTTCTCGTAAGCCGTGACACGTGCCTGTTTGAACACACTCTCGGCGAGCGCATCGGCCAGGATCAAGAGATCGCCGTTCTTGGCCCAATTGTCGGCGGGCGCGTCAGTCACCTTGTAGAGGCCGTAGGCGATTTTCGGCGAGAAGGTGATGGCGCGGTTGCCGGGTAGCGTCCAGGGCGTGGTGGTCCAGATCACCACGCTGGCAGTGGCGAGCGCGCCGTAGGCCGGCGAGATGACCGGAAACTTCACCCACACCGTATCCGAGGTGTAGTCCTCGTATTCGACCTCGGCCTCGGCGAGCGCGGTCTTCTCCACCACGCTCCACATCACCGGCTTGGAGCCGCGATAGAGCGTGCCGTTGGCGGCGAATTTCATCAGCTCGCGCGC
>Ga0137415_10005223_pt1 | contig 12845 bp, 10 predicted proteins | sample CZODoug3_1_1_16f_FD_183082 | JGI IMG/M metagenome (GOLD analysis project Ga0137415, IMG submission 183082) | Vadose zone soil fungal communities from Angelo Coast Range Reserve, California, USA - CZODoug3_1_1_16fungal (Hybrid Assembly) | ecosystem: Environmental > Terrestrial > Soil > Vadose... | reverse complement strand
CTTGTGATGCGGCGATTCTTTCGGCGCCGTGGGTTTTTCTTCGAACCCGATAATGCGCCAGTCTTTATCCACCTCGATCACGCCGAACTGCCGCGCCGCTTGCTGCGTCGGAATCTCGATCGTCGCTACCGTGACGTCGGCGCCGGAGTCCACATGCTGCTGCAGCATGCGGCTGTAATTCATTTTGTAGATGTGGTCGCCGGAAAGAATGAAGACGTATTTCGAGCGCTCGCTGCCGATGGAATAAATATTCTGATATACGGCGTCCGCCGTGCCTTGATACCACTGCTGCGAAACGCGCATCTGCGGCGGGAGCACTTCAATGTAGTCGCCGAGGCCGGCGAGCGGAGACCATCCGGCGCGAATGTGCCGGTTCAAACTCAACGCTTTGTATTGGGTCAGAACGAAGACGCGGCGCAGGTCGGAATTGATGCAATTGGAAAGCGTGATGTCGATGATGCGATACAGCCCGCCGAACGGCACGGCCGGCTTCGCGCGATCGCGCGTCAGCGGCCACAAACGTTCACCCTGTCCCCCGGCAAGCAGTACTCCGATGGCGTCTCGCATTTCAGACACGGTGGACCCCCGGACATCGCTTTCGTGGAGCGGCACATTCTAACAACAGAACTACTCGAAAAGACAACAAGCGGTTGGATGCTCTTGCATCCCCAGCACGCCTGGAGCCCAACATCGTGGCTTAGGTTAGCAGGCCCGTAAACTTGTCAAAGGTAGCTAGGTGGTTACGCGGAGCCAGCCCGGAGCCTAGCTAAAGGCCTTCTCCCATAAAGATAGCTTGACTTCCCTACCCCTAATTGATTAGAAGATGCCATCTACCTCGTGCGATAATCTTCAGGGGCGGTGTGCAGTAGCGAGAGAACACCGCACAGTTTGCCAATCCGAACGGATTGGGGGTGAATTAATACAGTGGCAGAAGTCATCATCCAAGAGAGTGAATCTCTGGAAAATGCCCTGCGCCGCTTTAAGCGCAAGGTGCAACAGGAAGACATCATCAAGGAAATAAAGAAGCACAGCTTCTACATGAAACCCGGCGAGAAGCGCCGGGCAAAAGAAGCGCTTTCGCGGAAGCGACTGCGCAAGAAGCAGCGGCGCGAAGCGGACTAACCTCCCCTCCTCGTCGCGGCTCGGCGCCGCACTTCCGAGAATCAGGCCCCTTAAGGCAAGGACGTTTGGGTTTCTGTTGCAGCTTCGTGCCCGCAGGCCCAAGGGATCCCTTTCGATTCCCATCGAGAGAGGTATCCCCCATGTTCCCAGGCCCATGGTGCAAAGTGCGCCCATCTCCCTGCCCTTTCCGGGCCTAGGGAGAGCGGCTCGATGGAATACCATGACAAGGTCCTGAAGTGCTCGGAGTGTAGCGCCGAGTTTGTTTTTACTGCGGGCGAACAGATGTTTTTTGCGGACAAGGGCTTCAAGAACGAGCCCAAGCGCTGCAAGGCTTGCAAGGCCAAGCGCGCCGAAGGTGGCATGGGAGGAGGCGGCGGGGCCTCTCCGATGCGCGCCGAAACAAAAACCAATTGCTCCCAATGCGGCAAGGAAACCACGGTGCCCTTCCGCCCGACGCAGGGACGTCCCGTCTTCTGCCGGGAGTGCTTCCAGCAGCGGCGAGCCATGGGCGCCGCCTAGTTTCGCGAACATAGCGGCGGCTTTAGAATGGCCGCCACAGGCTTTGCAATCAGGAGGGGCAGACCCGCGTCTGCCCCTTCTCGCGTTGTAAAGCTCATTCAATAACCCTCAAATCTCAACTGCGAGCGCCGTCATCGCGCTTACACAACCGTGTGCGCTGCCCCACGCACGGATGCCGCCCTCTGTATCCCATTGCAGAAGCTAAGTTGCTGATCCACCGACCTTTGGTCTGGCGACACCGCGCAAATTTCTGCTGGCGGCCGCCTTGCACTCCACCGCTCGCGGCTCAAATCGGACGGGGGAGAAAATGCCACACTTCTCACGAAATTGGTTTCACGCTGCGGTCCCAACAGGGCACGCAGTAAGACATCTCGCAGCAAAACGTCTGGCAGCAGGGCTTCTCGCCATCCTAACCATCTTTTCCGGATCGTTATTCGGCAGACAGGAACAGGCACAGCCGGAGAGCGCGCTGCCTAACACCTGCGAGGGATCGCTGTACTACCGCTCGCCCATTTCCGGGCGGTATGAAACCGTCCCGTTGGTGCACACCGATGCCGCCATCGATGTGCGCGGCCTGGCGGCCACCGCCACAGTCACGCAGCAATACGTGAACTCCAGCACGGAACCGATCGAGGCAATCTACGTTTTCCCGTTGCCACACGACGCGGCCGTCTATGACATGGAAATCCGCATCGGCAACCGCGTGATCCGCAGCGTCATCCGCGAACGGGAAGAGGCCAAGCGCGTCTACGAGGCGGCAAAATCCGAAGGCAAGCGGGCCGCTCTCGTCGAAGAAGAACGCCCCAATATTTTCACCACTTCCGTCGCGAACCTGATGCCGGGTGACCACATCGACGTTCGCCTGCGCTACGTGGAGCCGCTGCGCTGGGAAGACGGCCGCGTGCGACTGGTGTTTCCGATGGTCGTGGGTCCGCGGTACATTCCCGGTACGCAGGCCGTCGGCCATGAGGGAACTGGCTGGGCCTATGACACCGACGCCGTCGCTGACGCGTCGCGAATCACTCCTCCCGTCCGCCACCCTGACAGCCGCTCCGGCCACGACATCTCGCTGTCTGTCGATCTCGACGCCGGCTTCGAGTTTGGCGCAATAAATTCCATCTCTCACGCGATCACGGTGCATCGCCTCCCTGACGGTCGTCAGCACGTGGAACTTGCGTCCGGCGCGACCATCCCAAACAAAGATTTCGTTCTGGAAGTGCAGCAGGCCGAAAGCAAGCAGCCCAAGAGCGCGCTCTTCCTCTCCGCGCAAGCGGGCAACAGCGAAAGCTATTTTCTTCTTTCAGCCTTTCCGCCGACCGTGCAGCCCACGAAGCGCTTGCCGGTCGAAATGCTGTACATGATCGACATTTCCGGCTCGATGGCCGGCACCTCGATTACCCAAGCTCGAGAGGCGCTGCTTCAGGCGCTCGACCGGCTTGGCGCAAACGATCGCTTCGGCATTCTGGCCTTCAACAACGAATTTTATGAGTTTGCGGCGGAGCCTCTTACGGCCAGCACGGAGAATCTCAACGCGGCGCGGCGCTTCGTCCAGCATCTGGAAGCAGGCGGCGGCACCGAAATGCTTCCCGCGCTGCAGCACCTGATGAAGAAGCCCGAGACTTCCGGCTACCTGCGCCATATCGTCCTGCTCACGGACGGGGACCTCGGCAACGAAGAGCAAATCTTAGCCGCGCTGCGCAGCCATTTGGGCGGAGCCCGCCTTTACACGGTCGCCATCGGCAGCTCTCCGAATTTCTTCCTGGCGACAAAGATGGCGCAATTCGGCCGCGGCACGTTCACGCACATCGCGGATAACGGCGAGATTCGCGAGCAAATGGGGCGCTTGCTCTCCACGATCGAAAGTCCCGTGCTTACCGACGTGAAGCTATGGTTCGAAGGCGTCGAGGTTGCCGATATCTATCCGCAGCGTCCACCTGATTTGTTCCTGCGCCAACCTCTACAGCTTTATGGCCGCATCACGCAAGGCCACAGCGGCCGCGTGCATCTCACGGCTCGGGCAGGCGATCAGCCTTACGAAGTGACCTTCGCCTTCGACACGTCCACGGCGTCGTTTCATCCGGGGATCACCACTCTCTGGGCCCGTCAGCGCGTGGAAGATCTTATGGACCGTTGGCGCGTGTCCGAAGAAGACGCGAGGCCAGAGATTCGTTCCACTTTGATCGCTCACGCCATCCAGTACCGGCTGGTGACACGTTTTACCTCGCTTGTTGCAGTTGAGGAAATTGTGGCGAACACGAGCGGCCAATCAACCACGGTCGCAGTGCCTACAGAGTTGCCGGCCGGAATGCAGATGGACAAGGTTTTCGGCGCGCCTGCTACCGGCACCGTCGACGCGTTTTTGGAAGCTCTCGGCTTGGTGCTTCTCTTTGGCAGCTTGCTGCTGAGCTTCTTGCTTTGGAGGACAACTCGCAGAGATGGAGCTTTGTCGTGAAGGCACTGCGGCTCTTCGCCGCGATAGCGCTGTTGGCGGGCGTTGCTCTCACAAGCCGTGCCGCCTACCTGCATGCGAAAGCAGAGCTCGCTGGGGTCCTGATAAGACACGCTTGGCAGGAAACCTTAGTAAAAGGCGAATCGCGTGCGCCGTGGCCCTGGGCGGACACGCATCCCGTAGCACGGCTTCGCATTCCGCGTTTGCGTTACGACGAGATTGTGTTGGAGGGCGCTACGCCGCGCACGCTCGCGTTCGGTCCGGCGCGGCTGCTCAGCGCGGCTGACTTCGGAGAGCCCGGCAATCTCGAATTGGCCGGGCATCGCGACACCTGGTTCAAGCCGCTGGAGGCAGTCGAGGTCGGCGACGGCATCGATGTCGAATGGTATGACAGTCGCCGCGGTGGCCTGCGCTCACGCTCTTACCGTGTAACCACGATCCGCGTGGTTGCGCCTGAAGATGTGAGTTTGCTCGCGCCCACCTTCGACGATACGCTTACGCTCGTAACCTGTTACCCCTTCGGACGCAGCCCGCGCTCTCCGCTGCGCTACATAATCCGCGCATCACCGCTGAGCCCTGGCCGGCCTGGTACACCGGATTCACTAAACCAGGCGAGATACCGGCCATAGCATCCGTGGCGTGTAATTTTGGGGGTTGCGGCGTATGATACGCGCTTAGCAGTTCCCACAAACCAAGGTCCCGGAGGGCCACCCCATGGCTCACCGCTTTACCATCGGCGTAGAAGAAGAATTTCAGATTATTGATCCTGCCACCTGCGAGCTTCGCTCGCATGTGATGCAGCTCGTCTCCGCGGCTTCGCCGGACATCATCGAGCAAGTGAAGCACGAGATGCACCAGTCGATCGTCGAGACGGGCACGAAGATTTGCGAAAACGTGAGCGAGCTGCGCATCGAGATGCATCGGACACGAGGGGAGCTGGTTGCCGCAGCCGAGCGCGCGGGATTGCAGGTCGCTGCCGCGGGCACGCATCCTTTCTCCAGCTGGATCGACCAGGTCATTTCTCCGGGCGAGCGCTACCAGCACATCGTGGAAGAATTGCAGCAGCTCGCGCGGTCCTTGTTGATTTTTGGCATGCACGTGCACGTGGCCATGCCCGACAAGCAGACAACGATCGACATGATGAACATGGTGCGCTACTTCCTGCCGCACCTGCTGGCGCTATCCACCAGCTCGCCTTTCTGGATGGGCCGCAACACCGGCCTGAAATCTTTCCGCACAACCGTGTTTCGGCGCTTTCCGCGCACCGGCGTTCCGGAGCAATTCGAATCGTGGAGCGCGTACGAAAATTTCCTGAGCTTGCTGGTTAAGCTCAACTGCATCGATAGCGGAAAGAAAATCTGGTGGGACGTGCGCCCGCATCCCACGTTTGGCACGCTGGAATTTCGCATGTGCGATGTGGCCACCAAGGTCGAGGAAGCGGTGGCGATTGCCGCGCTTACGCAAGCGATTGTCGTTAAATTGCATCGGCTCTATACGAGCAACATGAGCTATCGCATTTACCGGCGCGCGCTGATCGAAGAAAATAAATGGCGTGCTGCGCGGTATGGCATCGAGGGCAAGCTGATTGATTTCGGCAAGGAATGCGAAGTGCCCATGCGCGATCTCGCTGTCGAGCTGCTGGCCTTCGTCGACGATGTCGTGGACGAGCTCGGCAGCCGCAGCGCCGTCGAATACGTGCACACCATTCTCAACGAAGGCACCAGCGCCGAGCGGCAGCTCCGCGTGTATCAGCAGACGGGCGACTTGCGCGCGGTCGTGAAACATTTGGTGGACGAGACTCGCGGCGGCGTCACGGCGCCTCGGAGTGCGTCCGCGCACGCCATCAACTGAGAAGGGCGGGACGGTAGCGCGAGTATCTTGCCGGCGCATCTCATTCACTGAGCAACACGCGACAGATTGCGAAGTCCTTTTTAGGAGCGTGCCATGAAGAAAGTAGGCCTTCTCTGCGGCCGTGAATACAGCTTCCCTCCCGCGTTCATCGTGAAGGTGAACCAACTGGGCAAACCTGAAGGGGTGGCCGCGGAATTCGTCAAGCTGGGCGGGACGCGCATGAACGAGGGCGCGGAATACTCGGTGATCGTCGACCGCATCTCGCATGAAGTGGAATATTATCGCGGCTACCTCAAGCACGCCGTGCTGCAAGGCACCTACGTCATCAATAATCCGTTCTGGTGGACGGCCGACGACAAATTTTTCAACTACTCGGTCGCGGCAAAACTTGGAATCGCCATTCCGAAAACTGTTCTTCTGCCGCAAAAGGGCTATCCCAGCGACGTCGACATCACTTCCGAATCGCTCCACAACCTCACATATCCCGTCGATTGGGAGGGCCTGCTCGATTATGTCGGGCGTCCGGCGATTCTCAAGCCGTTTTCGGGCGGTGGGTGGAAACACGTCTACAAAGTCAGCAACAAAGAGGAACTCCTCGCCGCATACGACAAGACGTCGCCATACTGCATGACCTTGCAGGAATTCATCGACTTCACCGGTTACGTGCGCTGCTTCACTTTCGGCAAAAACGACATTACTCCGGTTCGCTACGATCCGAAGGAGCGCCGCTACCTGATCGAACACGAATATCTTTCGAAGGACCTAGGCGCCCGCATCGTCAAAGACGCGCAAACGATCAATCAGGCCCTCGGGTACGAGATGAACACCATCGAGTTCGCGATTAAAGACGGCGTTCCCTACGCCATTGATTTCCTGAATCCCGCGCCCGATATGGAGCGCGACCGCATCACCGAATTTTATTTCGAGCACGTTGTCGACAAAATGGCCAAGCTGGTCATCGATCGCGCTCTGCATGGCAACGTCGCCAACACCTGGCCGCGTTGGGAAGAAATGCTCGGCTTCGGTGCGGCCGCCGGATTCGCCGCTGCGCCCAAAACTTCGGCGCGCCAGGTGACTTCCTCTGCTTCGACCGCGTCGAGCGCTGCCGCGCAAAGCGATCGTTTCGATGTAAAGGTCACATGACTAACTCCGCCGTCCCTTCTCCGACGGCTTCCAAGCCCGCCGAGCACTGGCGCGAAGCGCTGCTGCCCGCGCTTGGGAACTCGCGGCGTTTTACGGAACAATTTTTCGAACGGCTGCGCGCCGCCAAACTCACTTTTGGCGATCGCGTGCATTGCCCTTTTCTCCGGCCGTTTTTTCTTTCGCCGGAAGACGAGCAGCGCGTTCGCATCGTCGCCGAAACGATCGCGGCTCTCGGCGAACGCGTCGTCGCGGCCGCGCTCGAGGATCGCGCCCTGTTCGCGCAGTTCCACCTGCGTCCCGAAGAAGAGCGCCTCGCGCGCCTCCACGCCGGTTATGGCCTCGCGAGCACCGCCTCGCGACTCGACGCCTTTCTTCTCCCCGATTCGCTGAAGTTTGCCGAATACAACGGCGAGTCCCCTGCCGGCGCCGGCTACTCCGAAACGCTCGCGGAAGTTTTCCGCGGGCTCCCGATGATGGCCGAGTTCTCGAAGCACTATGACGTGCATAGTTATCCGCTTAGCGCCAAGCTGCTGGACGCGCTGGTGATGAGCTACATCGATTGGGGCGGCACGTCCAAGCGTCCGCAAATTGCTATTGTCGACTGGCGCGAAGTACCCACCTGGAGCGAATTCGAAATCCTGAAAGAACGCTTCGAGAAAATCGGCGTGCCCGTGGTGCTCGCGGATCCTCGCGATCTTATTTTCGACGGAAAAATACTGACTGCGCACGGCGTGAAAATCGATCTCGTTTACCGCCGCGTGCTCATCAATGACATCGTTGCCCGTTCGAAAGAGTGCGAGGCACTGGTCAAAGCCTACGCTGCCAATGCCGTCTGCGTCGCCAACACCTTTCGCTGCAAAATCCCGCACGTGAAAGCCTTTTTCGCCGTCCTCACCGACGAGCGCAACGGCGCCTTGTTTTCACATCAAGAGCGCGAACTGATTCGCCGTCACATTCCCTGGACGCGCGTTGTCGAGGATACCGGCACCGCGCACTACGGCGACCACATCGAGCTGCTCGATTTTGTGCGCAAAAACCGTTCGAACCTCGTGCTCAAGCCCAGCGACGAGTACGGCGGCTCCGGCGTCACTCTCGGCTGGGAAACCAGCGAGCAAGATTGGGATCAAGCCATCGAACGCGCCATCTCCGGCGGGAAACCCGGCAGCACTAAGTCCGGCGAACAAACCGGCGCCTGGATCGTGCAGGAACGAATTCCCATCCGGCGCGAAGTTTTCCCCTACATCACCGCCGCCAAGACCGTCGATTTTCGCGACATGCTCGTCGACTTCGCACCCTATTTGTTTCGCGGCAAACTCGCCGGCTTCCTGACGCGCCTTAGCGTCACTGGCTTGGCCAATGTCACATCAGGCGGCGGCCAAGTCCCCGCGTTCCGCGTCACACCCCGGACAGCGAACAATTGATCGTGACAATTCGTTGCCCCGATAGGGTGAGAAATGCGCGCTACAGCACATCGCACTGTAATCTTGCCGCAATCCTACGCTAAAATAATGAGATGAACTTTGGCCCGGCCTCACCAGATCTACTCCCCGGCGCGAAGAACGCGATCGAAACGTGCCTCTCCGTTCAGCCCGGCGAACAGGTCGCGCTGATTGCAGATGAGCCAAGCCGCGCCGTTGCCGCGAGCCTCGCCGCGGCGCTGGACCAGGTTCGGGCAGACTACACAGCCTTATTATTGGAAGATTTCGGTCCTCGGCCGATCAAGGCCGCGCCGGCGACCGTTCTCGAAGCCCTTGAAGCCGCCGATGTCGGGGTCCTGTGCATGAACCCGCTGCCCGGTGAGCTCACCGCGCGCATGGCCATCGTTAGGGTCGTCGAGCGCCGCCAGATTCGCTACGCTCACATGGTCGGCGTAACTCCGGAAATCATGCAGCAAGGCATGCGCGCCGATTACCGCATGGTCGACCGTCTCAGCGACAGGCTACGCGAACGCATGCTGCGCGCCGAAACTCTCACCGTAAAAACCGAGGCTGGCACCGAATTCGCCGCGCACTTCGATCGCGGCCTCGACTGGGTCAAAACCAGCGGCCTCATCAGTCCACGTTATTGGTCGAATCTGCCCGCGGGAGAAGTTTTCACCACACCCGCGACGGTTGACGGCACTTTCGTTTGCGACGCCACTGCCGGCGATCATTTCAATGGCAAGTACGGCGACCTGCAACGCACACCGATGGTCCTCGAAATCAAAGGTGCCCGCCTGAGACGCGTCGACTGCGAACGCAAAGATCTTGAGCAGGAATTCTGGGATTACTGCCACACCGACGAAAACAGCGATCGCGTGGGCGAGCTGGCCTTCGGCACCAACCTCGGTCTCTCCGAAATGATCGGCATTCTCCTTCAGGACGAAAAATTCCCCGGCGTGCACATCGCTTTCGGCGACCCCTACGGCAGCCAGACCCACGCTGACTGGAAATCCCGCACCCACGTCGATGTTCTAACGCGCAACTGCGACGTCTGGATCGATCGGGACCAAATCATCGCCAAGGGCCGCTACCAACTCGACCACCTCGGGCTGTAGATCGCAAGTTGCCGTGCCACGCGTGAACTCCAAATATTATTCATAACGAAGCGCGACGATCGGATCAACGCGCATGGCCCGTCGCACGGGCACATAGCAAGCGGCCAGTGACACAATTATCAGCAGGGCCACCACGGAAAAGAAAATGAATGGGTCCGAGGCGCTCACGCCGTAGAGCAAGCTCGCCATCGCTTTCGTCAGTGCAAACGCGGTAGCGACGCCCAGCGCAGTACCGATCAGAATAAGCTTCATGGCTTCCGCCAATACCATGCGCACCACATCCGCGCGCTGCGCGCCAAGCGCCACGCGTACCCCGATTTCGCGCGTGCGCTGCGAAACAGCATAGGAGATGACACCGTAGATTCCGACACAAGCCAGCAACAGCGCGAGCCCCGCGAAAAAACTCAGCAGCAACATCATAAAGCTGCGCAGCGCAATGGAATGCGACAGCACTTGTTGCATCGAACGCGCCGGACCGGTCGGAACAAGAGGATCGACGCTAGCCAACGCGTCGCGCACGGCGCGTGTAAGACTGATCGGGTCGACATTGGCGCGCACCACCACGCTTCGCGGATACCACCCCTCGAAAAGCCTTGAAGTGCCGTACGAAGCTTGCGCGGACGAAATGAACATTGTCGGCCGTGCCGGCTGGTCGATATAGGACTTCACGTCGCCGACCACGCCAAGCACTTCGCACAATAAGCCTCCGCTCACGTAAAGATGTTCGCCCAGCGGACTGCGGCCGGGGAAATGCTCCCGTGCAAACTCTTCATTGACGATTACTACCGGAGCCGCGCTGCCTGAATCGGCATCGCTGAAGAATCGCCCCTGGCGCAGCGGAATGCGCATCGCGGCGAAGTATCCGGGGGAAACTTCGCGGTAGTCGGTGTTGTAATACTGCGCGGAATTAGGCCCCGCAATGCGCACGCCGTTGTTTCCGCCGCGTTCCAGCGGCAGCCCCGCCGCGACCACGCCCGCCGCCGCGACTCCGGGCAAAGCCTCAATCCGCTGAATCAGAGCGCGATTAAACGTGTCGATCTCCGCCGTGGAATTGTATTTGGACCCGATCAGCCAATACTGCATGGAAAGTATCGGGCGCGGATTGAATCCCGGATCGGTGTGCAGTAATTTCGAAAATGTGGCGATCATCAAACCCGCGCCGGTCAACAGCACGAGGGACATCGCGAACTCCGCGATCACCAGTCCCTGTCGCAACCGTGCGCGTCCGGCGGATGTCCCTGTCCTCCCGCCTTCTTTCAGCGATTCGTTGACGCTGACAGCGGCAGTCTTCAATGCTGGCAGCAAACCAAATATCGCCCCGGTCAGCAACGAAACAAAAAATGTAAACGCAAAAGCCGCGCCATCCAGATGGATGCTTTCAGCACGCGGCAAATCAATCGGAGCGATGGCCAGCAGTGAACCCAATCCTAAATACGCGGCAAACAAACCCAACGCGCCCCCGGCAAGCGCAATCAACACGCTTTCCGTCAACAGTTGCTGGAATATTCGGCCGCGCGATGCGCCCATCGCGATGCGTACGGAAATCTCACGCGCGCGCAGGCCACCACGCGCCAGCAACAGATTGGCCACATTTGCGCACGCAATCAGCAAGACGAAGCCAATCGCGCCCAGCAGAACAAAAAGATAAGGGCGCTCGTCCAATCCGATCATGCGCTGATATGGCAAGAAGCTGAGCTGCAGTTCCGCTCCGACGTCGTTTGGGAATTCGCGCCGGAAGTCCTCGGTCACAACTTGCATTCGCGCTGCAAGCTGAGCGCGAGTAACATCGGGCTTCAGCCGAGCGAGCACGCTAATATTTTCGCCGCTGCCGGCAGTCTTAGCTACGAGTGCCAGAGGCGTCCAGGCATCCGGTGCGCCGGGATCAGTCGCACCTTCATCGCCGATTGGATTAAAATCGCGCGGCATGACACCAATGATGGTGAATGGCTCACCGTTCAGTAAAACAGTTTTACCTATCCTGCCGGCGTCACCTCCGAGCCGGCGCATCCAAATGGCGTAGGTGACGATTGCCACACGCTGGCCATTCCCTCGATCCTCTTCCTCCAGAAAGTCACGGCCAAGCATTGGGCGAACACCCAAAACACGAAAATATTCCGCATTCACCGGCATACCGCGCAGATGTTCCGCGGCATTCCCCACCGCGAGGTTGTAACCAACTTGCGTGTAGCCGGCGATGTATTCAAAGGGTTCGCTGTACCGGCGAAGTCGATCCAGCTCCGTTGCTGTGACGTCCTTTTCATCCATTAATTCCTTATAGCTCTCGGCAAGCATGACGATGCGTTCGGGTTGCGGGAATGGCAGAGGACGAAGCAGCACGCCGTAAACGACCGTAAAAATTGTAGTGTTGGCGCCAATCCCCAGAGCCAGCGTCAGCACGGCAACCACTGTGAAGCCAGGAGATTTACGCAATACGCGGAGACCGTAGCGGATGTCTTGCCAGAGAGTTGTCATCAGGCACCTGCCGTCGCCAAGTATATTCCATAGGGACGGAAAGGAATGTTGAAAAAATAGATGCGCCACCCCGCTGTCGGGTCGCGGCGTGTCTCATACTTCTGTTTTGGTTTTTCCGGCTAGGGAGACAGAAGAACGCGAACGTTGAAATGCCCTACGATTCGCGAGCGGAGACTTTACGTTCGTGGTTTGGCCGTAGCTGCTGAGGATGACGGCGAGGAAAACCTGACCTCATTAGCTTCAAGGGTCTCGCCCTTAGGCGTGGCATGAATCACCACACGGTCGCCGACTGCCAGGTCGGCCAGCTTGGCAGACTTGTCCTCGTTTCCAACCCGCGAGACGTACGTCGTCGAAGCAACCAGCTTCACTTCCACGGATTTTCCGGCCGCCGTCTTGACCACGACAGAATCGGCACCGACCTTCTCCACCGTGCCGATCACGTGCTTTTTATCACCATGCGCCAGCGTCACGCTCGTGGCGAGCGCAATTATTGCGAGCAACGCAAATATTTTCGTCTGAATCGAATTCGCCGCACGAATAGAAGTTTTCATCAGTTTCCCCTGCTCCTGCCTTAGCAATTCATTCCCACTGCACTCAATGATGATGATGCTCGCCTTCCGGTTTCTGTTGCATCGGCTTGCCGCCAAGAAACTCGTTTTCTTCCTGCTCTTCCTCGCGGTCGCCCGGGCTCTTGGGATTGTTTTGCTCCATCTCCATGCGCTCCTCGGCGGTAAGCTGCGGCAGGTGCCGAAT
>Ga0137415_10005222_pt1 | contig 12846 bp, 13 predicted proteins | sample CZODoug3_1_1_16f_FD_183082 | JGI IMG/M metagenome (GOLD analysis project Ga0137415, IMG submission 183082) | Vadose zone soil fungal communities from Angelo Coast Range Reserve, California, USA - CZODoug3_1_1_16fungal (Hybrid Assembly) | ecosystem: Environmental > Terrestrial > Soil > Vadose... | reverse complement strand
CCCGCTCATCGCGATTGATGGGCTGTTTATAGTCCAATCGGGGCCACGGCCCAGAAATCCATGTCACAGTTTTGGAAGCATCCCATTAAGAATGGCCGTTCGCCACAGTGTTGCTCACCCTCGTGCCCGCGTTTGTCGGTTCAAAGAGATTACTGATCTCATCGATAACGCATCCGACCTCACCCACGCCGGTCACCTGGACTCTCGGCACCATTGAGCTCAATGCCCGATAGGTTATTGGGTCTGTTCGCCGTCCCATGTCGGACCCCCAGCCGCCGAACACCAGTGACTGCTATCAGGTGGTCCAATAATGCTAATCATCGCTCACGATCAGATGATAAAGTCCAGTAAGGGACGGCGGGGTCCCCATCATTTCTTCTTCGAAGCGAGAACGCGGTGGCTATTAAGGCAAACACTACAATTACAGCCCTAGCATCTGCGCTACTGATCGTTATCAGCGTGCTCTGGACCCAAGTGGTCAGAGCAGAGCCCAAAATCGGTGTCGTCGATATGAAGAAATTTTTGCTGAACTCCCCCGACCTCAAAACTTCCATGGAGGCGCTCAAAGACAAGTTTGAACCGCGCCGCCAAGAAATGCTGAAAATGCAGAGCGAGGCGAAGTCCCACCCGAATGATGATGACTTGCAACGCGAGTTCAATCGGCAAGCCATAGAGTTTCAAAACAGCGCGTACGCCGCCCGCACCGCGGCCACCCAGGTTGTAGAGCGTTCCATCGTCGACACAATTCGGAAGTACGCGGCGACCGAACAGTTCGATGTCGTCGGCAGTGAAGCTCCCTATCTGATAGATCCGCCCTTCGGCATCTTTGCCACGCCTGTTGACATCACCGACAACGTGCTAGCCCTCATTCGCAATCCCGGCGCCACCCCGGCGGCAAGGTCCGCACCCGCGCCGGCATTTCCAGGAGCAAAAATCGGCGTAGTTACCGGCGTGAACTCGTCTACCCGAAGTGCTACGGAAAAAAGCAGGATTCGGAATTATGCGATCGAGCACGGCTTTGCGATCGTGCTCGACACCGTATATTACGCAAAGCCGCAAATCACTATCACGGATGTTACGACAGACGTGAAAGCGCTACTGAAGTGACCTGATACGGCCGAATCTGCAGAATGAACTTCCGGTGTCGACCCGTTGGGGTCCTTGGTGATTGTCAGCTATAGGGCAGTCAAAACAATGCGAACTTTCCCATTAACAAGCGTGGGTGCTCGATGTCCGTCGCTTGAAGATGAAGTAATGCGAGAGAGGCACAGCGAGATATGCCCATTCAGGGCGGCGGCCTCAATGGGAATGATAATTCTGCCGCCGGTCCATCTTGAATTGGAAAGTATGAGGCCGCATCGAGCGCGCCGATGAGCACCTGATCAGCTGCGCGCATGATTTCAAAGCTGTGAACGACGAGCTCTCGATCGTGGCGCAGAAGATAGTGCGAACGAAGCGACAGCAAGCCGGGCCACGATGACTAGACTGATAGGAATGGCTGCCGCTCACCAAGCGCTTAATGGCATTAATTGGAAGCACTTACTTAGAAATACGAGATCAGTGCGATGCCCGCCACCATGAGTGCCGCACCGATCATTCGGCCTATGCTTAAGGCATGAGTATCCATACCGAATAGCCCAAATTTATCAATGACAAGGGACATCAAAATATTCGCGGTAATTGTCAACCCTGCAAACGTCCCCGCACCTACTTTACCCACGAAGAGCAAACCGGCCACCACGGCGAATGCGCCGACCAGGCCGCCCAGGGGCGCCCACCACGGCATTTGGCTCACCGCCGCTGCGGTGGGCAACGGCCGCGGCAAGCACATCAACACGACGCTCAAGAACGCCACGATCGGCAGAAACGACACGAGACTGCCAAGCCACGGATTCACGAGCGCCTTTTTCAAGGCATTGTTCATCGGTGGCCCCCACGCTTGAAGCACGCCAGCGATGATGATGATCGGGTAAAGCCATGCTGCTGAAAGGTTGTCCATGGCAGTCTCCGTTAGTGAAGTGCGAGCCAGATGAAGGTTACGAGCGATACAATGAGCGCAGGCGGCATCACGAGGCAGCCAAGCCCTAAAAATTTCCAGGCGCTTACCGTTTGCCCCTCGCGCCGCAGTGCGACCAACCATAAAATGGTGGCTAGGGAACCCGTTACCGACAGATTGGGCCCAAGATCCACGCCGATCAGAAGCGCTCCAGTGACGTGCGGCGACAATTGTGCGCCGCTCGCGACGGAGCCGGCGATAAGCCCCAGCGGCAAGTTGTTGATCAAATTGCAAAGAGCAGCGACGACGCTGCCGGTAACGAACGAGGTCGCATTCGGGGCCGCTGCGGCGCTCGTGGGTAGCAAGGTGATCAGCGGTTTTAGCGCGCCGGTCCCCTCGACGGCCTCCACCAGCACAAAAAGCCCTGCCACCAGGGGCAAAACACTCCAAGAGATATCCTTTGCGATCGCCCAGGGTGAGAGCCGATTTAAAGCTAGGATCGTCAACGCCGTGGCACTCCCGGCCAGAAAGGTGGGAAGCCCCAATTGCCAGTCAAGACTCGAGGCGATGAGCAGCAATATCGCTGTGAATGCGATGCCACCGGCGGCCACACGGCCCCCTCGAGACAATGTGAGTACTTGGACATCGCGTGAGATGCCCCCGGTGAGATCACCCCGTTGCGTGAATCGTAAGACGACGAAAGTGACTGCGATCGAAGCGATCGAACTTAAGCCGAATTCCGCCAACCACGTTCCCAGCGACGGCATATGAGCGCCATACACGACCAGGTTCGCGGGGTTCGAAATCGGCAGCACAAAGCTCGCGGCGTTCGCAATCAGCGCACAGATGAATAGAAAGGGGAGCGGATTGGCCTTCGCTTGTTTCGTCGCCGCATACACGGCCGGCGTCAGCACCACGGCGGTCGCGTCATTGGACAGGAAAATAGTGACGATTATCCCTACCAAGTAGACTAACCCGAACAATCGGGCGGGCGAGCCGTTCGATCGCTTTACCGCGAAGGCAGCGAGCCAGTCAAAGAGGCCTTCGTGGCGCGCGAGTTCCGCGAGCAACATCATCCCGGTCAAGAAAAGGTAAACGTCCGTGCCCTTCAGCACCGCCTTTCCGGCGTCGGGCACCGAGATCAGCGAAAAGACCAGCAACGCGATGGCGGCGAGGACTGCCCATAGCGCTTCCGGCAATTTCCAAGGTCGGACGATTACGCCACCAATCGCTAACGCGGCAATACACCACGTCGCGATATGTGCGGGCGATGCGAGCATCAGCGCCGTGCCCAGGCTGTGGGCGGACTCGCTACCAATGTCGCCCGTTCCGATTGGGGCCTAATTGGGTACCCAACAGATGCCGCTCGGGCCACGCACCCACCGCATCGGCGTCGCTGCCGTTGGCGACTCGATCAGGCGCTCGAAATCCCGGTGTGGCAACCACAATAGTGTCGGTGTCGGTGCCGCCCGACGCGTCGGTGGCTTCGACGGTGAGCGTGAACTGTTGCGAAGGGGCTTCACAGACGAGCGTCCACTCGGGCGATTGGGCGCCGTGATGCATGCTCACCCAACGGCCGCTGTTGATTCGACAACGGCAGGCGCTCATCGCGCTCGCTCCCCATGCGCGGGCCTTGACAGTGAATTCACCCGCCACCACGTTCGCGGGTCGCTTAACTTCGGTAACCAATCGATGATCGGCCGGCGAGGTAATCATCACGAAGGGCCACGGACTTCGCAGCGGCTTGAATCGCCAACTAACGACGCCGCGGTTCAGCGAGACGAGCGAGAAACCGACAGGTCCTTCCTCGATCTGACCTGTGGAGCGCGTCGTTGCAAAGATTGTCGTGCCATCATTGCTCAGTTCGTTGTAGTGGGTATGGCCCATATCGACGAGAGTTACTTGGTACTTCGCCAGCAATTGCCTCACCGCTTCCCCATCGGCCTTTAGATCGGCGGGATACGCATGCATGAAGACGACGCTCCCCTGCCGAAATGAACTGGCGGATTTGAGTTCGGATTCCAACCACTGCAACTGGTCGCGCCCCAGCGCGAAATTGGGTCCGCCACTACCATGCGAGACCACATCTAGAAAGAGGCAGCGATATCCGCCGACCGTGATGGCATTGGGAAGCGGCGCAACGCCTAGCCCCTGATAGAACGCCCGCAAGTCGCCGGGCTTGCGATCGTGATCGCCCGGAATCACGTGAATCGGGACTTTCAACCGTTCGAGACCTCGACGAATCAGCGCATATTGATCCGCTGATCCGTCGTCAGCGTTATCACCGGGAAGCACACAAAAATCGATTTGACCCGCCAGATGGGTATTTATCGCCTCGATAATCGATAAGAAATCGCGGTAGTTGGGCTCGTCCTCGCCCGTGATGTGCAGGTCGCCCACATGGGCCCAAGTCAGGGATTCGCCGTTCTTACCGTTCGTCATGGATGGGTCCTCGAGCAAGGTTTAGGTTGATGGCAGGAATAGCGTCAGCCTTTAGGTCTACGGTATTTGCTCTTGTGCCAGACTAGGCTCGTTTCGCTGCTGACCGGTTTCAGGCCACCGCGCGCATGTTACAGATGTCGCCGCGTCGGCTCGCCGCGGGAGTTCGAGCTGATGCCAACGAGCTGCTTGCGCACAGTGCGCCGAGCATGACGATTACCGAGGCGGGTCCCCGCCTTTACGGTAAGGCCGAAATCGATCCCTAACGTACCCTCACAATTCTCGGCAGGAGCAAGGACTCGGCGTAGTTACCGGTTACGTGCATTCGACTACCGCGAAAGGCCAAAAAGGCCGCTCCGATGTCGCGATGCCGCCCGATTAGCCAATCGCCGTGATCGCGGCCGCTTCAATTCTCGGTGTAGTTCGAAGTTCACTTCGGTTACGACTGCAATCTGATGCCGGGGATGTGAAATTGGGTGGAAACTCGGCCGGACCCCAATGGGTAACGATAACAAGTTCCAGTAGGTGGCGCCGCTGGTGCTGTACCGGACCAACAAGCCGATCGGTTTGGACTGCCCAGGTTGTGCGTGGCCGGACAAGGAGCACACCTCAACCTATGATCCGCAGCAGTTCGCGGCATCGGTCTGTTCGATCCTCAATGTTTTCTCAATTCTTGTATGGAGTAATTCTCAATGACTCATGACGCAAAAACAGAAACCCTCAGCGGCGAATTGCAGCAACTTCTCTTCAGCCCCAAAGGCGGAGTCGAAGGCCTGCTGGTCATGGTGGGTTCAAAGTCGATCCAAATTTCGATGGGACCGGCCGCCGCAGATACCAAGGCCCTCACGGAAGCGGTTGGAAAGTCGATAGAGCTCAAAGGAACGGCCGATCATTCACCCAAGACCAAGGAAGGCGCACATCCGGTGTACAAATTGGACGTCATCACCACGATTGCTGGCAAAGCCGTTAAATCCAACGGCCACGCGCCTCCGATCAGCGGAGTGGTTGCTGCGATTCACTACGCAAAGCATGGTGAACCTAATGGAGTGGTTCTCGAATCCGGCGAATTCATCCACACGCGTCCTCACGGGATGAAGAAGCTGAAACTCGACGTAGGATCAAAAGTCGTGGCCCACGGCGAAGTGCGCATGACGGTGCTGGGCACCCCTTTGATCGAAGCGCGTGAAGTCAATCGAGTGACGATCGAGTGAATGGGCCGCTCGCCGTCACCGCAGCACCGAGCAGCAACAATGCTGGTCGGTCTAACCAGGCGGGTGCCGGCGAGAAAGTCGGCCAATCGAGCGCCTCGAAAAGGAGCCTTCGGGGTCTCGATTGGCTGAATTTCTTCCTCGCCGACGTGCAAAGCGGTGTAGGCCCTTTTTTAGCCATCTATCTCGCGGCCTCCGGGTGGAACGAGCAAACCATCGGGATTGCCCTGACCGGTGGCGGCATTGCCGGAATCATCGCGCAGACGCCGGCCGGCGCCTTGGCGGATCGTGTCCGATCGAAACGCGCGCTAATCGCGTGCGGCGTGATTGCACTAGCGGTAGGCGCTTTGATGATCGCGGCGCACCCCTCCTTTTGGCCGGTGATGGCGGCTCAGACACTCATTGGCGTGAGCTCGAGCGTGTTTGGTCCGACGGTGGTAGCCATTGCGCTAGGCCTGGTCGGTCGAGAATTGTTCGACCGGCGACAGGGCCGCAATCAGACGTTCAACTCCGCGGGCAATGTCGTGGCAGCGGTATCGATGGGGCTGATCGGGTACTTCCTGTCCAATCGTGGCATTTTCCTTTTCGTCGTGGCCTTCACCATTCCAACGCTGTGGGCACTAGCGACCATTCGAGCGGACCAAATTGACTACGACGTGGCACGCGGATTGGACACTGGAGATCATAAGGCCGCCTCCTCGAGTATTGCCCACCTGTTGAAGGATCGTCCGCTCCTGATCTTCATGATTTGCGCGGTCTTATTTCACTTCGCGAATGCCGCCATGTTGCCGCTACTTGGCGAAATGCTTTCCAAAGGACACGGCCGCGCCTCGATGATGTTTATGTCCGCCTGTGTCATCACGACCCAGATCGTGGTGACATTGTTGGCGTCGTGGTCGGGCATCAAAGCCCGCCAGTGGGGCCGCAAGCCCTTGTTGCTGATCGCGTTCGGCGTGCTGCCAGTACGGGGAGTTTTGTATACGTTGACCGACTCGGCACCCTCCTTGGTAGCCATTCAGATTCTCGACGGTATCGGCGCCGCCATCTTCGGGGTGGTCTCTGTGCTCGTGATCGCAGACCTCACCAAAGGGTCTGGTCGCTTCAATCTGACCTTAGGTGCTGTGACGACGGCGGTCGGCATCGGTGCTGCGTTGAGTCAATCAGTCGCAGGCGGGATTGTGCATCGGTTTGGCTACCACGCGGGTTTTCTATTCCTAGCTGCGGTCGCGGCGATTGCACTCGTTCTTGTGTGGACCACCATGCCGGAAACACAACGAACCGCTCCGTGACACGCGCAGAGTTTAGATCGAAATAGAAAAAGCGGGGCGAGCAAGATCGCTGATGAGCGAGGGCACCAGCGCCGGTCTCGACGTCAACGGCTTCGCGCGAAGCGCGGTCGCGTCCGTCCATTCACCACCCAGAAAGAAGAGCACGACAACTAGAATCCCTACGCCGTATTTCATTACAGCGTAACTAGCGCTTGAGCGAAGAAGATGCGCAGTGCTAATGAACGCTATTAATCCAGATCATCGAGTCCCTCCTTGGCTGACCGAGACGAAGCTCGCGATTATCGTATCGGCTCTCAGTGCAAGCCGCGAGCGACCGCTTCGCGGCAGCCATTTTGGCATACCGAATTACCGCAGTTGGCCGGTCAGAGCCGTTCGCGGACGGTGCCGTCCGCAATCGGCGGGACTCGACCCGCAGTTGACCGTCGCGACCGGCTGCTATGAGGAAGCGGTCTTTTATACAAACCGAGTCAGGATGCCGAGCGAAGCCACTGACCAGGAGCATACCGCGGCGCCGAGGATGATCCACAGCGTGTCCAATTTGGTTGTAAGCAATAAAGCGAAGCTAATGGCCGCAATCGCCACCGTGACCGGACCGGTGAGTGCGTCTCGTGCAAGCGGGATCGCTGCCGCGAGCAGCAGACCGGCACTAGCAATGACGACTGTCTGCAAAATGGATTTGACCCGTGGGTGCTCCATTCTGCGTCCGACAAAATGGACCAACGGGATTATCAGAAGACCGGGAGTGATCATTGCGAGCCAACCCGCTATGGCTCCCGGCACACCAGCAACGAAATAGCCGACGCTAACAACGTACAGGCCAACCGGTCCCGGCGTGCTGCGGGTGATCACGACCGCTTCATTGAGCTGAGTATCGGTAAGAACGTGGCGATGGACCACTAGTTCGTCCTGTATGACTGGCAAAGAGGCCAGTCCGGCGAACGCGGTCATCGTTCCCTTCAGTAGTAGCAGGTAAAGTACCGCGACATTCATTGGCGCACTCCCGGCAGCAGCGCGCCGGCCACGCCAGCGATCAGCAATACCTCGATGGCGGGCAGCCCGGCCCAAACATAAAGCAGGAACGCCGTCACCGCGATCAGGATTACCCGGACTCTGGCGCCTGATTTAAAGTGAGGATGCGCAATCGTCCAACACGTTTTGACGGTGATGGCGACGGCGGCAGCGACCGCTCCATGGATCGCTGCCTGCGCCCAGTGATTGTCTTGCCAGTGGCTAAACAATGCTGTCCCGGCCACAACGATGATCGCACAAGGAATCGACGCGGCAAGCAACGCAATTACCGCGCCTGCCATACCCCGCAGGAGCCACCCAACACCCGTGCAAAAAGCGAGAAGATTGGTTCCTGGGGTAAGTCGAGCAAGTGCAAAACAGAGCGAGAAATCGTCGTTGTTGATCCACCTCTTCCTATCGAGAAGCTCGCGATGCAGGACCGCAACCGTTGCACTGCCTCCGCCCAAGGTGAAGTTAGCGTATCGGGCAAAGGTATTCGCGATCTCTGCCAAACCCGGTCTGGTCCGTGTCGTTCGGTCGGCTATGTCTGACATCTCTTCCTACGATGGCGGAACTAACGAACGAACCGATTATGACGATTCATCCAGCCGGCCGACACTCCCTGTTGTCGCCGGGACCGGCGCGGCTCGAATGACAGCTTTCCGGCACGCATTTCGGACGAGCGACCGGCGGGTGGTGGGCCGGGAGGCGCCTCACGGACCCAAAACAGGCACCTAATTGTCGGAGCACAAACCGTTGCTACTACGTTTGGCTAAGCGCAGTCATGGCGGCCAGCGAGTCCATATAGTCCCGCCAGTGCACAATCTTGCGGTCCCCGATAGTAACGACCGAGATGAACCGGTTGTCGTAGGCTGCGCCGGTCCTGATGATCTTACCGTGCACATCGTATTCGAGGATCACTACACGAGGATCCTGGGATCGATGCACGACGAGCGCGTCCGCGCCGTGCAGCAAGATGGCGTTGCCGTAGCCCGCATAAAGCGTCATCAGCGCTTCGCGACCAGCAACCTTCTGAGGATATCCAGGGAAAATATATCGATACTCGAAGACCGCGTTGTCGGCAATGGTATCGAAATAATGGTCGCCATCGACCTGACCCGCTAAACCCCGCTGGACTATGTCGAAGAAAGGGTCGAGCGCCGTGAAGGCCTTGTACTTTGGGTCGGTCATGATTGGTTTCCTGGCTGTCGTGCGACTCGATCAGGCAGTAGGCGTACCGCCGCGATGGTGTGGCAGGGGCTACGATCACTTTGTTACCCGCCCACTGTCCGACGTTCCAACTCGCGCAGAATCTCGCGCCGCCGCGCCTCGCTCGCGCGCGACCATTCGGTAATTTCCTCGATGGTGCGCCGGCAACCCACGCATAGTCCCTGCGCATCCAGCCGGCAGATGTCGACACAGGGCGACGGGACGGCGGCGTCGATCATTCTCCGACCCGCCGCAGCGCGCCGCCGGCATGCCGCTCCGACCATTGCCGCACTATCTGATGAATGGCGTCGAGCCCATCGGTGAGCGCCGCCGGACCGGGCTGCAGAATCAGCGGCGATTTGATCTCGTGCAGCTCGCCGTCGCGCACAGCCGGCACCGCGTCCCATCCAACTCGGGCCGCCACTAGATTCGGCCGGAAGCGCTTGCCGCACCAAGAGCCGAGAATGACATCCGGAGCGCGGCGGACCACCTCGCCGGCATCGCCCAGAATTCGGTCCTTGGCCAAGGCGCAGACTGAACGCTCGGGAAACACGTCGTCGCCGCCGGCAATGCCGATCAGCTCGCTGACCCAGCGAATGCCGGTGATGAGCGGCTCGTCCCATTCTTCGAAGTAGACGCGCGGACGGCGCGGCAAGTGGGCTGCCGCCTTTCGCACGAGTTCGACATGCGCTTCGAGTTCGACTGCATAGCGTTCCGCGGCGTCGGCGGGGCCAACCAACGCGCCGAGCCGTCGAACGTAACTCAAGATCCCATCGACCGAGCGATGATTGCTGATCCACACCTCGATCCCGTTCCTGATCAGAGCCTGGGCGATATCAGCTTGGATATCTGAGAAGCCGACTACGAAATCCGGGTTCAGCGCGAGAATGCGGTCGACCTTGGCGCTGGTGAAGGCAGAAACCTTAGGCTTCTCGCGGCGTGCGCGTGGGGGCCGCACGGTGAAGCCGGAGATGCCCACGATCCGATCCTCGAGTCCCAGCGCATAAAGAACCTCGGTGGGTTCTTCGGTCAGGCAAACAATACGGCTCGGATACCGGGTGTCCATGTCACCGCTTGAAGAAGGGCCGAATACTGCTCATAAAGACCCATGGTCACGCACACGTTTCCGCGGAAACGTTGGTTGACCAACCCGCGGATGCACAGCGTTTCCGCGGAAACGTCCACCGCTACAAAAGAATCCGATCACCCTTTCCATATGCGTCATCTTAAAGCACGCCCTCGGCCAGCGCGCCGGCCCCGCCGTGAACGATGCTGTGCGACAGCCCCGGCGCCTGCGACAGCACGTGATCCGCATAGAACCGCGCGGTCAGGATCTTCGCCTCGTAGAACCCCGCATCGGTTCCAAAACCCGCATCGGCGCCGTTGCCCTGGGGCGCGGCAAGCCGCCGTTGCGAGATCAGCGCCGACCGCAGCAGTTGCCAGCCGCCGGCCACGATGCCGAACAGCTTGAGCAGGGGCACGGCGCCGACCGAGACGCCCCGAATATCGGTGGCGTAGTTCTCCACCACATATCGAATCGCCCTCTCCAGCGCGTCGATCGCGGCGGAAAACGCCTCCGCGGCCGGCGCCAAGTTCGGCGCGGCGGCGAGATCCTGCGCCAATGTCCGCATCTCGGCGATGACCATTTGCGCGGCGCGGCCCCCGTCGCGCGCGAGCTTGCGGCCGATCAGGTCGTTGGCCTGAATGCCGGTGGTGCCCTCGTAAATCGGCGTGATGCGCGCGTCGCGCACGAACTGCGCGGCGCCGGTCTCCTCGACGAATCCGACGCCGCCGTGCACCTGTACTCCCAACGACGCGATGTCGACCGAATTCTCGGTACACCAGCCCTTGATCACGGGAATCATCAGGTCGGCGACGGCCTGATGACCTTCACGCTCCTTAGGCTGAGGATGCAGCCGGGCGGCGTCGAGCGAGACCGCGACCACGCCCGCCAGCGCCCGCATGGCTTCAGTCTGCGACTTCATGAGCAGCAGCATGCGGCGCACGTCGGGATGGCGGACGATGGGGACGCGAGGCCCGCCGCGCACGCCGGCTTCGGTGCTCTGGATCCGCTCGCGCGCGTAGGCCAGCGCGGTTTGGTAGGCGCGCTCAGACAGGCCTATGCCTTCGAGGCCGACCGAATACCGGGCGGCGTTCATCATGATGAACATGTATTCCAGCCCGCGGTTCTCCTCGCCGATGAGTTCAGCGATGGCGCCGCCGCTCTGGCCGTAGGCCAGTACGCAGGTGGGGCTCGCGTGAATGCCGAGCTTGTGTTCGATGGAGACGCAGTGGACGTCGTTGCGTTCTCCCAGGGAGCCATCGGCATTGATCAGAAACTTCGGCACCAAAAACAGCGAAATACCCCTGACGCCTTCGGGCGCTCCGGCGACGCGTCCCAGCACCATGTGAATGATGTTGCCGGTCAGGTCGTGTTCGCCATAGGTAATGAAGATCTTCTGGCCCGTGAGCCGGAAGCGGCCGTCGCCGCTTGGCACGGCCCGAGTTCGAACGGCCGACAGGTCGGAGCCGGCCTGCGGCTCGGTGAGATTCATGGTCCCGGTCCACTCTCCGCTGATCATTTTCGGGAGGTAGGTGCCTCGCTGCGGCAAAGATCCGCGCAGCTCGATCGCTTCGATGGCGCCGCGGGTCAGCATCGGGCAGAGCGCAAAGGCCATGTTGGCGCCGTTCCACATCTCCTCGACCAGCGCCGACAGGGCCCGCGGCAGATTTTGGCCGCCGAATTTGGCGGGACAGGACAACGCATTCCAGCCGTCGGCAACGAATCGGGTATAGGCCTGTTTCCAGCCTCCGGCGGTCAGCACTTCGCCCTCCTGCCAGCGCGCGCCTTCCAGATCGCCGCTGCGGTTGAGCGGCGAGAGTACCCCGCCGGCGAATTTGGCGGCTTCGTCGAGTACGGCGTCGGCCACGTCCAATGTCATCTCGCCGAAGTCCGGCAGCTGCGCGAGCAGTTCATGATCCACCAACTCGCGCAGCACGAACTTCATGTCAGCCAGCGGCGCCTGATATTCGTGCATGGGTTGTCCGGGCGTGAGCTACATGTTGCGGCGGTAGCGCCCGCCGACATCGTACAGGGTGTGGGTGATCTCGCCGAGCGAACAGCCGCGCACGGCCTCCATCAACACCTCGAAGGTATTGTCGTTTGCGATGACCGCGCGCCGCAGGCGCTCGAGCAGCTTCGGCGCCAGCTCGGCATTGCGTTCATGGAACTGCGCGAGACGCTTGAGCTGCGATTGCTTCTCCGCGTCGGTGGAGCGCGCCAATTCGATCGTCTCCGGGGCGGCCCCGGCGTTCGGATTGCGGAACGTGTTGACGCCGATGATGGGATACGTGCCGTCGTGCTTCTGCCGTTCGTAATACAGCGACTCTTCTTGAATCTTGCCGCGCTGATAGCCGGTCTCCATGGCGCCGAGCACGCCGCCGCGGTCGGCGATGGCGTCGAACTCCTTGAGCACCGCTTCCTCGACCAGATCGGTCAGCTCATCGATGATGAAGCTGCCCTGATTGGGATTCTCGTTCTTGGCCAGGCCCCATTCGCGATTGATGATCAGCTGAATCGCCATGGCGCGGCGCACACTCTCTTCGGTGGGCGTGGTGATCGCCTCGTCATAGGCGTTGGTGTGCAGGCTGTTGCAATTGTCGTAGATGGCGCAGAGCGCCTGCAGCGTGGTGCGTA
>Ga0137415_10005220_pt1 | contig 12849 bp, 12 predicted proteins | sample CZODoug3_1_1_16f_FD_183082 | JGI IMG/M metagenome (GOLD analysis project Ga0137415, IMG submission 183082) | Vadose zone soil fungal communities from Angelo Coast Range Reserve, California, USA - CZODoug3_1_1_16fungal (Hybrid Assembly) | ecosystem: Environmental > Terrestrial > Soil > Vadose... | reverse complement strand
TGTCCTGGTAACCGGTCTTGTCGGTGAACTGGTATGCCGTGTTCGAGCCGTTGTTCGCGCTGACCTGGGCCGCGAAGTCCTCCCAGGTGATCGGGCGCCCGCTGGACCAGACCGCGCGGTCGTTGATGTGGTAGTGCACCACCTGCGGCGACGACGACATCAGCTCGGCGGCGGTGACGTAGTCGGTGTCCAGCGCCACCCCGCCGTCCGGGGTGTCCTTGAACGTCCGGGGCATCAGGGTGGAGAGCACCTCGTGGGTCTGGTCCTCGTGCCCGTCGATGGTGTTGTAGTTGTAGTTGGCCGGCAGGTTGTCCAGTGGGATGCGCAGGTCGCCGCCGTCGCGCAGGGTGGCCGGATCGCGCGGGTTGAGGTCCTGATTGCCCCGCTCCGGCGCGGTCAACCGGTCGCCGCCACCCCCGCCCCCGCAGCCGGCCAACAGCAGCGCGGCGGCGAAGGCGAGCAGCCCGATCCTGGCGAACAGTCGCGTCATTGTGCGAACCCCCATGCATGAAGTCCCAGTTGCCGAGGCCCTTGGCGCCGAAGTTGGCCACGGGCCTCGGTAGCCGGCCACCGGGCACGCGTGGCGTCCGGAGCGCCCGATGGCCGCCTTTGACGACGTCCGAGTTTGGCAGTAGCGGGGACATGGATCGTCAACGGGTTGAGGACCTGGTTCTGCGCCGTTCGTTGGCTGCCCTGCCGCCGGAGCGGTTCGTAGGTGCTGTCGACGTTCCGCGCGCCCTGAATAGTCTCCCCAATTCGCGATCGAACATATCGTGGTCAGGGTTGTCGTTGGAGCAAGAGAGATAGGTACCACTGAATCGCGCAAGCGGACGCAGTGATACAAAATGCTACAGCCAACGGCCTCTTCACTCGATCGGGCCACTTCCGTTGTCACCGTTCGCGGAAACGCGTTAACCTCGATCAAGCTGCTCAGAATCTCACTCAAGTGCCGAAAGAATATCAGCTGTATTCTGAGTTCATATTTGGGGGAATGATGAACGACAGCTTTACTGTGCGTTGGTCACCTCTCGAGCAGCAGGAAGAGAATCAAAGTCGATACATATCGCGCTGAATCTCTCTCGATATTTGGCACTAAACTCGCAGGTAATAGTTGCACCCGTTAGTGATCAACATGGCCCAGTAGATGCCCTCGGTATATTCCCGCAATTTCGAGTAGTGAGAGATCAGAGAGGAGGGTTTCGTGATCAAGCCCCGCTGGCGCCGACCGCAATGGCGAGCTCGAAACGTGCGTACCCACTGCTGACGCCGTAAGACGGAAATGGCCCGTGGTGTCTCTGCAGTCTTTTGCTCGGGCACCACGGGCTCCCCCTTGAGGTTCTCTATAGGCTGGAAGGAGTGCTGTGCCTACAACGGCGAACGGGGCGGACCAGGGCGTCTGCCTCCAACCGCACGCCGTCGGGCGTAAAACAAATACCGGACTAACAATGCTCTTCGACCGGGCGAAGGGCGTTATGTACGAGTTGAACGAGTCCGCGTCGGCGGTAGTCGAGCTCCTTGGAGCGGAGCCCAGACGGATTGGCGACGTCATCGATACGTTGACCGAGCGGTTTGAGGCGGAGCCAGCCGAGATCGAGGCGGATGTACTGGCTTTCGTTGAGGACTTTGTCGAAGCTGGCCTGCTCGTAAGGAGATGACGGTGCAGTACGATGCGGTGCTGATCCAACCGCAGAATTACCAGCTTCCGGAGCGATCAATTCCGATTCTGGTGCAGCTTGGGCTCACCTATCGATGCAACCTGAAGTGCAGTCATTGCTACGCCCTGTATCGCCGCAGTCGTGACGAATTCACTCTGCTCGAGATAGAGACGCTCGCCTCTCAGTTGTACGAAGCCGGAAGCGCGAGCGTGGTCTACTCGCACGGCGAGAACATGATCCGGCGCGATTTTCATGACGCGGCGACCATCTTCCGCGATCGCGACTTCTATCAGACCCTAATGCTCAACGGCTTCTACGTGAGAGAGCTGAAGCAGGCGCGGAGGCTTGTAGAAGTCGGAATAAACAGAACCATGGTCTCCATTGATAGCATCGATCCGAATACCCACGATCGGGTCCGAGGAAGGCCGGGCGCTTTCGGCGTTGCGGTGCGGGCATTACGTCTGCTTAAAGACGCTGGAATCGGGACCGTCGGGTTCTCCACCACGATCGACACTCACAATTACGCGGATGTTGGCCGCATAGTCGAGTTTGCGATCTCGCTTGGGGTGGATGCGGTCAGCTTCATGCAGAATCGATACAACCTGGCAGGCGTCTTCGACCGTTCGCTCTGGCCGCGGTACATGGATACTTGTCGGGAGCTCTACGAGCTGATTATTCAGTATCGAGGAAAGCTTGATATCTATACTCACGACCCATTCATGCTCACAATTATCGATGATAGGCTCGATGATCGAGAGGCGCGGGAAATCTACATTGGCTCGAATCTCTGCAACGTCGGAACGAGCATGGTGTCGATCGATCCAGTAGGGAATGTGTCGGGGTGCAACTTTATTGAGGAAAGCATCGGTAATGTTCGTGACGAGCCGTTCTCAGAGATCTGGACACGCCTCGTAGATCGATACTCTGACCGTCGGGAAGCACCGACAGGTCCTTGCGAATCGTGTTCGGCAATCGGACCGTGTATGGGGGGCTGCAAGGCATTCCACTACAACGGTAAGTACGACGAGCGGTGCGGGTCGCAGCGAGCTGTTGATGATCAATCGCATAATCTTGGCACGGCAGATCTCGTTATCCCCGCTTGCGCTCCGGGACATGCACCAGGTACATTTCTGGGTTTACCCCGAATTCGGCCGGGGAGCGCGTGATGAAGGTTTTGTTCGTGAATCCGCATTACACGCATGATCCGCACACACTTCTGCTGCACCCGCCTCTGGCGTATGGCTATATGGCAAACGCACTTAAGCGATACGGACACGAGGTATTTCACGTCGACCTGCCGTTCGAGGGCAACAGCCCGACTGCACTCCAAAGGCGTCTAGACGATCTGAGGCCTGATCTGGTCGGGATAACCTCGGTGGCCCAGAGCTACTTCCATGCGCTCGAGCTCGCGGCGACTGTAAAGCAGTGGAACGCAGCTGTGCCGGTGGTATTCGGTGGCCCACACGTATCCTTCATCGCCACCGAGTGTCTGCAACGCCATCGTAACGTGGATTTCGTCCTGCTGTTCGACGCCGAGGACAGTGTTGTGGCGCTGGTCGACGCGCTTGGCGAGGGTGACGATGAGACGGCCGGGCTGCGAAAGGTGCCCGGCCTGGCATATCGATATGGTGGTGGAGTCCATATAACTCCACCTGCGGGCCCGGAGATGCGGCTGGACCGTTACGGGAGGCCGGATCGCGGAATCTTCGACATGAAGCGCTATCTTGCCTACGACTACGAAACGGTTGTAATGACCGCCAGAGGCTGCCCGAGCCGCTGCACGTTTTGTTCGACGACGATCGCCGGCCGGACGGCGCGATGGAACACGCCCAAGCATGTTGTCGATGAATTGGAAGAGGTCATCGAGCTGGGCTTCTCATCCATATTCTTTGGCGACGACACATTCTCCGGCGATCCTCGGCGTGCCATCGCCATCTGTGAGGAGATTAACCGTCGCAGCTTATCAATCCCCTGGACTAGTAACATGAGGGCACAGGACGCGCGGCCTGCCGTGATCGAGGCCATGACAAGAGCTGGCGCCTACCGCGTGTTCGTCGGCTTCGAGTCGGTGCAGGAGAGCACTCTGCGGCTTGTGAAGAAAGGCACATCGCCAGCGCGACTGTACAAGACCGCCCGTCGTATCATGGCGGCGGGGCTCGAGCTGCATGCGTCGTTCATCGTCGGTGCGCCTGGCGACACACCCGACACTCTCGCCGCAACTCTCGACTTCATTCGGTTGGTGAACCCGACCGTAGCGACGTTCAACGTGATGGAGCCGCGTCCGGGCACGGACGTGTACGCCTGTCCGGAGCGCTACGGACTTCAGATACGAGACAAATTCTGGTACGAGGGAACGAGCTGGCTGGATTCGCCAGTCTGTCGCACCGACACAATGTCCGAGACACAGATTCGAGATTGGGTCAGCCGGTGTTATAAAGAATTCTGCGACCCGAGCTTTCGGACGGGTGAAAGGCTGCATGACCTGGCCGAAGTTCGCCGAAAATGGGACGAAGCAGCCGAGAACACCCAGCGGCATCTTCCGCTGATGCCGGCCTCGTGATGTCTCTCTCGGTCGGGCTCGTCGGGGCCGGACTCGCCGGGCGTTCGCACGCGCTCGACGTGGTAACCGACCCTGGTATGCAGTTAGTAGGAGTCGTCTCTGGCACGGGGCGGTCCGGCCATTCGCTTGCTGACACCTTCGCCTGCGTGGCTTATCCCGACATGCGGACGATGGTGGAGGTGGAACGGGTCGACGCTCTCGTCGTCGCGGTACCTCCCGGCGCGGTCCTTGATATCCTAGAGCAGGTCGTCCGCAGCCGGATTCCGTGCATCGTGGAGAAACCATTGGCGGTTACCGCATCGGATCGGAGGCGACTCGTCCAAATTGCGCGATCGAGTGTGCCTGTTGTGGCGCCATTCAACCGCCGCTATCAGTCGCACACGCGCCGTGCCTGTGGGTATCTTTCGCGCGGGGTGATCGGCGGGGTCGTTGATGTCCGGGTAGTGTGGATTGGCCCGTTCCGGCGGCGGTTCTCCCCGGACGGAGGGACCTACCGAGCAGATGCGGCTGCCCGGCACGGAGTGCTGTTCGACAGTGGCAGCCACGCGCTTGATCTGGTCTCGCTGCTCCTAGGGGATCTCCGGGCGTACCTGGAAGGCGTTGACTTGCGGTGGAACTCCGCCGGCGCCGAGGTGGAGGTGTCGCTGGAGCTCAGGCACCAGTCGGGAGCTCGGATCCGGTTAGACATCACGGATGTTGACCAGGACGTCACTGCACAGCAAGAGAGCTGGGCGTGCACCGTTACCGGCAAAGCAGGAATGCTCAGTCTGAACAAGGATGGCTGCGTGGTGCGAGGTCACTCAGGCGAGACGTTGGCGCCAAGCGTCGACGCGGGGGAGCTCGATCGCCCGGTCACGGACCTTTATCGATTGCGCGACGGGGCAACGTCCGAATCGCTCGGCAGTTCCCTGACCGAGGTGCTTCAGCTCAGCGACGTCCTAATGGCCGCACACAATTGCGGAGAAAAGCGGCGTCGATGGGCCCGCCCGCGCGGTAAGGCGCTGGGCCGACTCAACGGAGCCTGCTGAGCATGGGATTGGCGATCTGTGGAGGGTTTACGGTGGAACTGCCGCAGTTCTTATTGAACGACAAACCCGATCTGGTGGGTGACTGCCGTACCACGGAGGCAGTCATCCTCGATGATGGCACGCTCGGTGCCGTTCGCATTGAGGGGTTTTTCGCAGACAGCGCGGCAAAGTCGATCCACGATCTGTTGGCGAACGGGGTCGTGTATGAGCGCGACGACATCGGAGATACCAAGCGCGCCAACCGGGCGGCCCGCGAGGGCGATCTCCCCGATGATCCGATCCGCGTAGCGATGATTGGCGACAAATCATATGACGAGGCATGGGAGGCGCTCACAGTGTTCGAAGGAGATTGGTTCCTCGAGCAGCTTGGCCTTTGGCTCGGTTTACCACTCCGCGTCCTGCGGCCGTCGACTCCCTATCGGCTCGATGTGGGTGACTATATAGATCCGCACGACGACTATCCCGCCCCAGAGTACAGGCTCTCTGTCGCCTACAACCTCTCGATGTTCAGCGACCAGTACAGAGGTGGGGCGACGGCGATAGGTCTCGTTGACTCGGTCGAAGAATACGATCACGACGACTTCTTCTTTCCGCTGAAGCGTTGGGCGCTCAAAGCCGGCGAGCAAACGCTCAGGCCGGTATTCAACTCGCTGCTGCTGATTCCGCTCTCTGGCTCTCATGCCCATGCGGTCCGGACAGTAACGGACGGCCCACGTTACTCGGTGACGACTCTGTACGGCGCCTGTACCAAGGCGTAGATAACTGGTTCCTGCTGTTTCAGCCATGAACGATCCAACCTACGCCTCGACGATCCCTAGGAGATGAACTGGTGGACGCGACGACCGCCGCCATACCCGATGTTGCGGTGAGCGGGAGGCGGCTCCTGACCGATGTCGAACGCGAATGCTGGAACCGTGACGGCTACCTGCACGTCCGAAACGCACTCGACTCCGAACAAGTCCTAAGACTTCTCGAACACCTGAAAGGCCTACGAGAAGAGTTCGAATCGGCGAGCGGCAAGGAGGAGTATTGGCGGGATGTGTTTGATGCTGGTAACGACCGTGACCTCAGCCTGAATAACGCGCTCCGTTGGTGCCCGGGGATCGACGGCTTAATCGATCATCCCAGGATATTCGAAAAGGTCCTGGCTCTCATGGGTCCACATATTCAGTGCGTGGGTTCGGAAATATACGTTCGGTACAGGGGTGAGGAGCCACTGTTCGATTTCCATACCGATCTTGGGCCCTCGCTCCGGACGGTCAGTCCGGTCAGTGAGAAGGTGATCCAGCTCAAGGCTCAGGTCTTCCTCTCGAACGTCGTGGAGCCGGATTGCGGCAACTTTACGGTCGTGCCGGGGTCGCATCTTACTGGCTTCCCGGGAAAGATCTCCTACGCGCATGTCGAAAATCGGGTACAGGTTCTTGCGGCTGCTGGCGACGTCGTTTTATTTCCACTTTCTCTCGGTCATGGGGTGGCGCCTAACCGGCGTGGTGACACGCGGTACAGCGTCATTATGCGATACGCACAGATGTTCTGCCGGTCGGTCGACTACTGGACTTCCCCATCGGATCCAATCATGGAGCGGCTGTCACCTAGGCAACGCAGGTTGATGGGTGACCTTGGTGGGCACAATCGTCCTGGCGACTTCTACGGGATGATCCCCGACCAACTCGAACTGATGTATGGCGATGAGTGGCGGGCATCGCCCGAGGCGCAGGCCGAATTCGGGATTTTTCGACAGATGATGAGTGCTACGCCGTATCGACACCCAGGGATTAACCCTGAGGGCGGTTGAAGCTGGCTAGCTGAAAGGGATCGTGGCCGTAAGCGGAGCCGTCGATTCGGAGGTTGTGGTATAGGACTACGTAGTCAGTATTGGCCCGGAAGGTACTAATCTCTCAAGAGGAGGATTTCTGATGAACCTAGGATCGTCAATCAAGGTCGGGGAGCGTGCCCTCGAAGCGGCGGCCGTCGTCTTCTCGGCGGCGGCCATCGTTGGAATAGCGACGGTCGCGCCTCAGGGTAGCTCCGTCGACCACGGGGCAATGAGTTCACAGCACGTCGAGGCCATGTCGTCGGGCATCCACGCTCCGTCGTCGAATCCCGCGCCCACGCCGGGGTACTTTGCCTGATTGTCGAGTTGTGGTATCGGCCGCGGGCTCGAACCGTGGCCGATATCCCATTATTGAGATGGGCAACGCCACCGTGTGGTACGTAGGACTCGATGTGACTGGAACTCATGCCGCCAAGAAGCTGGCAGGCGCGCGGCACGAAGACTTCTTCGGTGCGGGTTCGTTGCGGGAGATTGAAGATCTTCTGGCGGAAGAGCCTGGTCCTTTCCTTATTGGCCTGGACGAGCAAACGGGTCATCGAGAACTCACGAAGATCCTCGACGTCGCACACATTAGGAGGCGTCGTGTTGGATTTATAGACTGCTGGCGGGGCGCAGACGCGGCGGAGCGTCATGTCGAGGGCATTCTGTCGTGGGAGCCGAAAAGCTCTCCGGGAATAACTTTCTGGAGCAGTCAGCACACGATCGCGGGATCGTCATACGAGCGACCGAGTCTGACCATGGTCGATCACCGAACCCCGGAACCGGCACCCTATCTGGTCGACGCCCATCGCACAGTGGGTGTCGTGGGCCATGGAAATGGAGCCGACGCGCCTTTCGGTGACGGAATACTGTGCGGGCTTCTCACTGCATCTCCAGAACGAAGCCTCGTAAACTATTTTTCCTGTGGCCTGAGTGGCGAGTGTGTTCGTGGCAAGATGGTTAACGGCGAGCTGGTGTCGCCCGAGCGGCATTCGACAGCCGACTTCGGTGGCGACATCATCGTGTGGGGGACATGTTACGGAGCGCTTGCCGCCGATTCCGTGCTCGATCCTCGTGGCGGACTGCTTGCCGGTTTCCTCGAGCGGGCCGGCGGAGCGCCGCAGGTCATCACCACCACCAGGGCAACCGCGCTCGATACCGTGGAGATCCTGGGCGCGTGTGCGCGCATCGAGGCCGGATGGTCGCTGGGCGATGTCGTCATGGCGCTAAATGATGCGTACCTGAGCTCCTCTCCTAGCGGCACCGTGCCTCCGTGGATCCTCTTTGGTGATCCCGTTGCACGAGTCTCTGAAGATCGTTCCGTTCGAGAGCTGCGGGACGGCTCGATGGCAAGGCCCGGGTTATCGCTCTTCAGGCGTTCTCGGCATCGCGATCAATTGGATTCCGCGCTAGTCTTTAGGCTCGAACCGGACTCTGGTCTGAATCTATGGGCGCGGCCGCTGTCCTGCGGTTCCGAGGGGCTTGTGCTATGGCGTCGTGAGAATACAGAGGTGGAGCTCCAGGAGGTATTTCCGGCCAAGAAGGAAAGCGCTGTCGGGATAAGCCCTGTTGGAATATTGGACTGCGAAACTGAGGCCGTCGAACAAATTTCGTTCAGTGACGTACTCTTCCAGCTGGCAGCTCATGGCGCTTCCGGAACTGGAGCATATCGATATGACCCAACCTTGGCGTCTGACATTCGCGCCGCAGTCCAGAGGCTGGCTGGGGTGCGTTCATCGAAGAAGCAGATTTTCCAGTCGCTCTCCGGCGGAGAGGATGCCTTCGGTTGGGCCTTTGAGCAGGAAGTGTCCCAGTGGCGTGATCTAAACGATCGGATGTTCAGTTGCCTCAGGGATCTTTCCATGAATGTCAGCGGGGTTATTCGTGACCACTACGCCCATGCTCCGATTGATATGGTGACTTCGTCAAGATGCATCTGCCCCTACTGTGACTCTCCCGCCGAGGAGACGATATATCAAGTGTATGGCAGCGCTGGCGCGCGGACGAGTCTTCAATGTGGCAGATGCACTGTGGTGAGCGACTCGGACCAGCGTTACGGCCCAGTCATCCTGGCTGGCCCGGAACGGGTTACGCAGGGATGTAATGAGAGATTCATCTTCGAATGCACGCGGGTACCCGATGTGGGTATTTGCTACGCGCGCGCAGAAGTGACTCTTCAATCCGTCCCAGGGATGGCCAGTTCGTGCGGCGGCAGTGTGCTAGGCGTCGCGGTGGCTGCAGTGTCGAACGTGGGTGCTCGCAAGTTGAGGATCGAACTAGATTACACGCCACCGGCGACCGCGCGACCCGGGCGCTATATCATGTTGGCCCCCGCAATCGTGGACGGCGCCGCGCTGGTCGCCCGTCGCTCGATCCTTATTGCGCCTCGACCTTAACCCTAGGCCATGATCATGGCATAGAGTTAAGGTGGTGTCGGCTTGAGAATCGCCGTCTTCAGTCCCTATAAATATTCCACCATGCTAATCGTCTGAAGGGGTGATCGACCGATCTTAATGGATGTCCCTTGTTCGGTGACACCATGAGGAGCACGAGTCTATGCTTGACGCGTTGCATGCTAGGCACATAGCGAACCTCCGGCGGATGACCGTATCCATCGACGAGGTGGGCATGCTGCTCGGCGGTCGTTACATCATGTTCTTTGCTGAAGTCGGACTTATGAGCAGGCACGCGCGGCTCGTGACCGAGGGCATCTGCAGCCCGGACGTCTTGGAGATCGGCCTCGGCTTGGGTATCTTCGCTGAGCAGCTATCGCGCGAAGACCTAGGATCGTACACCGTAGTGGAGCCCAGTCGAGAGGTCATTAGCAAGACGTGGGATCGGGTGGTCGCTGCGCTCGGCGTACCGACTGAGCTCCGCGAAGAAGCCTGGCAGAGCGCTCGGTTCGAGCCGGAAACATTTGATTCGATTATGTATGACACGGTTCCTCCGGAGGGGCAGGCGGACAGAGACTTCGGGATCTTCGTTGAAGAGGTAGCGCTGCGTGTGCTCAGGCCGGGTGGGCGACTTACGTTCTTCTCGCCGGGGAAGCAGGTGAGCCCGGCGCGTGCGGATATCCTCAACGCGGCGTTCGATAGCTGGACAGCCGACTCGTATTCGATCCCGCCGGAAGTCGTTCCACCCGGATGGACTTTGGGGACTCGAGACTTCAGAGTCCCTGTAGCTGTCAAGGGCTAGATTTGGCCTGCGGTGGGCAGGCTGGGGCCGTATATAGATGCATGCTGCACCGGACGAACAATTTGCCGACTAAGAACACTCGGTGGGAAGGCGAAGCGATGGTTGAAACAGATAATCGGATGCGTCGCGTGCTGGCACGATTTCCTTTAGTCGACGGCCACAACGATCTTCCATGGGAGCTGAGAGAACAGTTCTCCGGAGACCTCACACAGGTGGACCTGACAGAACTATCCCCAACCATCCAGACCGATCTGCCGCGACTAGCGCAGGGAGGCGTCGCCGCCCAGTTCTGGTCCGTGTTCGTACCAGCTAGCTTCGAGGGACCAGCGGCTGTGGCGGCTGTGCTCGAGCAGATCGATCTCGTCTATCGGTTGGTGAATCGATACAGCAACCGCTTGGAGCTGGCGCGGACCGCCGATGATGTGGTCCGAATCGCGGCCACGGGAAAGATCGCGTCATTGATAGGAGCGGAGGGTGGCCACGTCATCGCCTCGTCCCTTGGCGTGCTTCGGGTTCTTCGCGCTCTCGGTGTGGCCTACCTGACCTTGACTCACAACGCCAATGTGGAGTGGGCCGACTCGGCAACGGACGAACCGCGCGCCGGAGGGCTCTCCGACTTCGGCCGGAACGTGGTCCGGGAGATGCAGCGGATCGGGATGCTCGTTGACCTGTCGCACGTGTCGGCCGATACCATGCGTGATGTCCTAGATGTGGCCTCGGTGCCGATTATTTTCTCACACTCGTCCGCGTTCGCGCTGTGCAGACATCCACGTAACGTGCCTGACGATGTCCTGCAGGCCATGGCGGGAAATGGTGGGATTTGCATGGTGACCTTCCCGCCCGCCTTTGTCTCGCAGGAGTTCGCCGATTGGCAGCTTGGGCTAATGGACGAGGCCGGCCGTCGCGGCCTCGATCGGCGTGACGTGTCGCAGGTTAGAGCCATTCTGCCAGAATGGGAGGCGTCCAGGCCGCGGCCCAGATCCTCTATTGCGCAGGTAGCCGACCACGTCGACCACATCCGTGAGGTTGCGGGACTACCTCATGTTGGCCTTGGAGGTGACTTCGACGGCAGTGCTGACCTGACGGTGGGCCTGACGGACGTATCGTGCTATCCCGCGCTGTTCGACGAACTATGTGCGCGCAGCTGGACCGAGGCCGAGTGTGAGGCGCTTGCGGGTGGCAACATCATCCGTGTACTCCGGGACGCTCAGGCCTCAGCCGCGCCAACCCCGTTCACTCCAGAGCATGCGGATCATTAACCGGCGTCCACGTTGTGAGCGGGCCGCCGGAGCCGCGACAGAGTGCGCCGTGGTCGTGTGGTTACCTGCTGAACCCGCGTGCAGGAAGTCCCAGTCGCCGAGGCCCTTGGCGCCGAAGTTGGCCACAGTGGCGTGCACCGCCTATGCCCCGGTCCGCGGGAAGAGCGGGATGTCGTGCACCTCCTCCCAGATGATCCGGTCGACCTGGTTACCGATCTCGGCGCGCTTGGCGTCGTCGAGTTCGGCGAGCCCCTGGGCGAACAGCGCGCCGATCCGAGAGTCGTAGATCCGCCCGAAGTTGATGCCGAGGTCGGTGCCCTTCGGCTCCTGGTAAACGTTCAGGCTGTTGGAGAACGCCGCTGAGCTGCCCACGTAACTGTAGGTGGCCAGGTCGAAGTTGCCGGTGTTCACGAAGCCGGAGAAGAACTGGCTCACCGGCTCCGCGTCGATCACCACCCGCACCCCGATCTGGCCCAGCTGGTTCAGCGCGACCCTGGCGATGGCGTCGGACGCGGGGAGGCCGGATGGTATGACCAGCCGCAGGGCCAGCTGCTTGCCGTCCTTGGCCCGCACCCCACCGGGCGCCGGGCGGGACCAGTCCAGCGCGTCCAGCTCCCGGTTGGCCTCGACCTGGTCGTAGGGCAGCACATCGGAGTTGTCCCGATAGTCCTTCGCGCCGAACGGGTAGATGTGGTTCCCCATCGGTATCACCCTGGGCACGATCGACCCGATCAGTTTCTGCGCGATCTCCAGGCGGTTGATGCCCCGGGCAATCGCCTGGCGCAGCTTCAGGTCGGACAGAATCGCGCCGGGCGAGCCGTTGAACGTGATCTGGGTGAATTGTTTCGGCGTGGCCTCCCGGACCTGGACGCCGGGGATCGCCTGGGCGCGGCGGAACAGGTCCACATCCGAGCCGATCTCGTAGAGGTCGATCTCATTGTTGGCCAGTCGGTCGGCGAGCGCCTTCCGCTCGGTCACCGTGAAGATCACTCGGTCCAGCCGGGGCCGGTCGCCCCACCAGCGCTCGTTGCTGACCAGGGTGAGGGTCTTCGCGGTCTGATCCAGCGTGCCCACCTTGAAGGGGCCGGCGGTCACCTTGGGGCCCTGCACCCAGCCGGTGTTGAAGGCGATCGGGTTGCTGTTGGTCTCCTTCGGATAGAGCCCGTAGAACAGGCTCTGCCACTCGGAGAACGTCTTGCCGAAGGTGACGACCACGTCCTTGTCAGTGGCCCCACGTGCCACGGTGGCGATGTCTTGGTAGCCGGTCCGGTCGCCGACCAGATACGCCGGGTTGCGGCCGTTCGCGGCCGTGGCCTGGGCGGCGAAGTCCTCCCAGGTG
>Ga0137415_10005218_pt1 | contig 12850 bp, 12 predicted proteins | sample CZODoug3_1_1_16f_FD_183082 | JGI IMG/M metagenome (GOLD analysis project Ga0137415, IMG submission 183082) | Vadose zone soil fungal communities from Angelo Coast Range Reserve, California, USA - CZODoug3_1_1_16fungal (Hybrid Assembly) | ecosystem: Environmental > Terrestrial > Soil > Vadose... | reverse complement strand
TTCGAACGTGCTGAGGTGGCCGCGAACGAGGGGGAGCGGCGGCGGCTTCTCAGATTCGTCATTGTCGGTGGCGGTCCGACCGGAGTCGAGCTTGCAGGCGCCATTGCCGAGCTTGCCCGCGTCGGGATGGCGAAGGATTTTCGCAATTTCGATCCAGCTACGGCAGAAATCATTCTGGTGCAAGCAGGTCCGCGGCTGCTGCCAGCGTTTCCCGAGTCGCTATCGGAGGTCGCGCGTCGCTCGCTCGCCAACATCGGCGTCAAGGTGTTCCTCAACAGCAAGGTTCGTCTGATTGATGCCGACGGCGTCTCGGTAAACGACAGGCGCATCTATTCAAGAACGGTATTGTGGGCTGCGGGCGTCGCCGCATCACCCGCCGCGAAATGGCTCAACGCGGAAGCCGACAAGGCGGGCCGCGTCAAGGTTCAACCCGATCTCTCCGTCCCTCACCTGCGCGACGTCTACGTAATCGGCGACACCGCTCTTGCCAATTGTTGGCAGGGCCAGCCTGTACCGGGACTGGCACAGGCTGCCAAGCAGGGTGGGGCCTTCGTCGCCAAGGTCATTCGCGCAAAGCTCCGTGGCGAGCCCGTCTCGTACGCCTTCTCTTACCGACATATGGGCAGCCTGGCGACGATAGGGCGGAAATCAGCGCTGGCCGATTTTGGTTTCGTCCGGTTGCGTGGGGCCATGGCCTGGTGGCTCTGGGGCATCGTCCACGTGCTGTTCCTTGTCGGATCCCGCAACCGCGCGGCGGTCGTGTTGAATTGGATTTGGTCCTATGTAACGTACCGCGCCTCGACGCGGCTCATCACCGGCTCAAGCCCACAAGCACGTAACGAAATCAAATGACCTGACCTGAAAGTGTATCGGTTTCCTGGATTATTCACTATAACCCGGCGCTTTTCGAGCCAACGCACTCAAGTTATCAAGCATCCGCTCCCGCCATGAATAAATCGGATCGTCCGAAGTCAGTACGCGGAAGCTGCTGATGCTGCGAGCCCACATGAAGCATCCGAATAGGATGTAGTCGGCATAGAGCGGCCGGCCTCCCGCAAGGTAGGGCTGAGCCGCGAGGATGATTCTAGCCGGTTCCAGACTTTGACGGAACCCAACGACCCTGGTGTCGCGATCGGCCGATACCTCTTCCAGCGGCATGCCAAATCGCTTCTCCCGACTTTCGCGGAAATAGCGCCGGTCTTTCTCGTGAAGATGCGCGTAAATATCAGTCAACAACAGGCGGACGAGAGCACCGTTGACGACCGTGTCGGCCCAGGAATTGATGAAGCGTGTTGGGGCGCGCGCTTCCGCACTACCGAACAAGAAAGGCCGATGCTGATAGGTGTCTTCCAGGTACTCAGCGATCGTCCAGGAGTCGGACACGACTTTGTCGCCGTCCAGCAGGACTGGAACCCGCCCCTGGCCGGACATCTCGATGGCATGCGTCTCGCTGAACCGCCATGGTATCGTCTCGACGGTGAGCCCCTTGTGTGCGAGCGCCAGCTTGGTGCGCCAGCAATAGGGGCTGAACCGGCGATCCGGCTCGGCGCCGGCCAGATCAAACAGCTTAATTGTCACGGCGCGCCTCGTCAGTGATCGAATAAGAACCGAAATAGCACTCGAACCATGTTACCCGACTCCTTTAAGCAATTCCCGGACCTTTGGCCACGGCTTCGGCGCAACGGAAGGGGCGCCATGGCTGTCGCGAGTGGATTCTTCGAGACGATCACGTCGATGTGACCGATTATTCTCAAGCCTCGGACGTAACCATCTCCTGCGACCCATCGAATATACAACAGAGGCTTCTTCAACAGGGTTTCCCGTAGCTGGCCGGACGACATACCGTCGTGGATCGGAACATGGTGGAGATGAATTTGAAGAATTCTAATATTATCATGGTGATCTTCGTCATATACAACCATCCAGACAGCTACAGGGAGGACCAGGGCTGCTACTGGTTCAGCGGATCGTGACAACGATTCCTGTCGACTTCCCATTGAAAGATGGCATATTCCGCTTCGATCCGGCCTATTGGCATGGTCGCCGGTCTCCATCAGGCTCGATTACCGACACGGAAATTGCCAAACGCGCGATGACGAAGGCTGTTCCTGACGTTGCCATCGCCGGAGCAGACCATCGCCGGTCGGCTTTGATGGCCGCCGCTCAAGCGGGCGACAGCGCCGCCTACCAAATGCTGCTGCGTGACTGCATACCGGTCATCAAGGGCGTCGCACGACGGCGCAGGGTGGATGCCGACCGTATCGACGATGTGGTGCAGGACGTGCTGTTAACCATTCATCGCGCGCGGCATACCTACGACCCTAGCCGATCGTTTACGGCGTGGCTGTGCGTCATCGCCGAGCGGCGATCGATCGATCTGCTCCGCCGTACCCGTCGGGTGGACATGCGCGAAGTACACGCGCCGCTTGCGTTTGAAAGCCATGCCGATGATGAAGCGGCCGATCCGTCACGGGGGCTCGCTCAAGCCGACGCGACCAGCACCGTCGCCCGCGCGCTCGCCACCTTGCCGGCGCGCCAACGCGAAGCAGTGCAGCTTTTCGTACTCGAGGAGCGCTCGCTTGCCGACACCTCCGCGCTGACCCGGCGCACCAGGGGCTCGCTCAAAGTCAATCTGCATCGCGCGCTGAAGGCCCTTCGCAGTAAAATGGAATTCAGGGAATAATGCCATGAATGCACCCTCGAATGCCGACTCCGCGCACGAACTTCTGATCCGCGACCTTTCCGCCGATCTGACGCCGGTGCGGCGACTGCGGCCGCCCAGCGTGCGGACGTTCTCATGGCTTGTGATCGTGGCAGCGACCGCCGTCATCCTCGCCATGATCGCCGACCTCTCGGCGCTCGGACATCGTCTCGCCGCTGCGCCAGACGTGTGGCTCGCGGTGACCGGTTCGGCATTAACCGCGATCCTAGCCGCCTTTGCTGCGTTCCAACTTAGCCTGCCGGATGCTCGCCGCGCGTGGGCTCTGCTGCCAGTGCCGGCGACGCTGTTGTGGATCGTCGCGAGCGGCTTCGGCTGCCTGCGCGTATGGTTCGTGCCCGGGACCCATGCGGCCGATCTGAGCGAGGCGCGCGATTGTCTTATCTTCATCATCGGATTGTCAGTGCCGCTGTCGGCGTTGCTCGTGATCATGCTGCGGCGCGGCTGCCCGCTGCAGCCGGGATTGACCGCCGCGACCGCGGGGTTGGCGGCAGCCGCCGCGGCCGCGACGCTGCTCAACTTTTTCCACCCCTTCGACGCGGCGGCGACCGACCTCGCGGTGCACGTGTTAGCGGTGAGCCTAGTCATCGCCGGAAACAGCGCACTCAGCGGCCGCCTGCTCTCCACAAATTTTTACGCAGCGACGTAACGCGCTCGCTGGCTTGCTCGAACTGGGAGCGATGGGATGAACATCACCATCGTTCAAACGTCCTCAGGGAGAGTCCAGCAATGTCTCGTTCACGCATCGTTATCGCCTTATCCGCAGGTATCACATCGCTCTCGCTCGCCGGCGCCGCCTCCGCGGAGGACCCGGGGCAACACTCATCCGGGGCGGTTTATGTCCTCTCGAACCAGGCGACCGCAAATTCCGTACTGGTTTACAAACGAGACTCGCACGGAAACCTGAGCTACTCGAGCAGCGTCCCGACCGGCGGCACCGGCGCAGGAACCGGTGGTGATCCCCTAGGTTCACAGGGTTCGCTCACACTTGGATCAGGGCTCCTTTTCGCCGTCAATGCCGGCAGCAGCGATGTCTCGATGTTTGCGGTCAGGGGCACCGATCTGGTCTTGCTGGACAGGAAGCCCTCCGGCGGCCAGATGCCGGTGAGCGTTGCCGTCAACGGGATTCACGTCTACGTGGTGAACGCTGGCGGCACACCGAACATCAGCGGTTTCATTATTGATCCCATCGGCGGTCATCTGATTCCCCTTCCCAGCTCGCAACGTCCGCTTGCGGGGGGCACGCTTGCCATGCCGGGGGATATCAGCTTCAACGCGGACGGCAGCGTTCTGCTCGTCACCGAAAAGGGAACGAAACTCATCGACACCTATCGGGTTGATTTCCGGGGATACGCCTCAGGGCCGATATCGCACGCCTCCAGCGGCGTGACTCCATTCGGCTTCTCCGTCACGAACCGCGGCTACGCGATCGTTTCCGAAGCGGGTTCGGGTGCGGCCTCTTCCTATGAAATCGACCATATTGCCGACCTGGAACTGGTGAGCGGCTCGGTAGCGCTTGGCCAGAACGCACCATGCTGGCTGGTGACGACGCGGGATGGCCGCTACGCCTACACCGCGAACGCGGGCAGCGGGACGATCAGCAGCCTTGGCATCGCCCCTGACGGCGTGCTGAGCCTGCTCAATCCCGTGGCCGGCACCCTGGCGGCTCCGCTCGACCTCGCCATCACCGGGAACAGCAAATTCCTGTATGCCCGCGAGGGAAACAGCGCGGTCAGTGGCTTCAAGATCGCGCCGGATGGAAGCCTCACGCTGGTTGGTTCCTGGACCGGTCTTCCCGCCGGTGCTCAAGGAATCGCGGCGCGCTAGCCGAGGCACGAGTGCCTGCTTGGTGATTTGGCCAAGCAGGCGTCAACCGGCCCTGCCAATCAACGGTGGCGCGGCCGCGCCATCAACATCTCCGAGCCCGAAATAAGGAGGCACCAAAGTAGGCTCTTCCCGGCGTTTGTTTTTGCAACGCGGGCGTCCGGAATTGGCCCAACTCTGCCGTCGTCGACATCCGCCCGGAACGGCAGCTATCTGGGGATAAGCTGCCGTCAGTGCGGACGGCGCACGACGGCTGAAGATGACCCAACTCGGACATCGGCGGTTGATAGCGACATGTCTAATTCGGCGGCCCCAGATCGGCGTTGCGCGCGTCACGGGTGCGCCTACTCACGTCTTTCCGGCAAACAGCTTCTCGACTTCGTCCATCAGTTCGTTGGTGAGTCCGGCCTTGCGCAAATCGGCAAAGTCCTCGAGGATCGCCGATCAGGAACCCCGACCTCGCCCCGTCCCGCTGGGTATCTCCGCACGGTTCACAATTTAGACGTCGATCAGGTTGTGTCATCCAGGAACATTCTGCCGTGAGCTACAAATAGCTCTGGAAACTGGAAAAGCGAGCCGTGACCGGAATCCGGATAGACAATCAATTGAGCTCTCGGAATCTCCTGTGAAAGAGTAAATGAGTTGATTGTCGGGATCATTATGTCGTGGTTTCCATTCACCACGAGAGTCGGCTGCCCGATGTTCTTGAGCTCCGAATATCGTTCCCCGCGAACTTCCCGCCACGCAGTGATTGCTGCTCGCTGAGCCGCCATCGTCTGCGGCGAACTTGGAGGATCGACGTCATTCTTTCGCAGATGACGCCGATCCCAAAAGGCCTTGCCTGCGGCCTGGCTCGTTTCCGAAGGACGGAAGAACAGATATAGGAAGGCCTCAAGCCCAGTCTCGCCAGTCCTCGGATCTGTCGATGCGCCGTATTCTGCGGATTTCGGATCTTGTGATGGCTCGCCACCGCGCGGGCCCGTGCCTACAAGCATGAGGCGTCTGACAATGGCGGGATGGCGCAGGGTCAGGTTTTGCGCGACGTGTCCGCCGATCGAGAATCCAAGAACATCGATTAGCGAAAGCCCGAGCGCAGCGACAAAGTCCGCGGCGTGCTCTGCCATTGCTTCCACCGTGTCGGGGGTTTCGCCGCTCGAACCCGCGACACCGGCGTTATCGAACAAAATAACCGGCCGGCTCGCGGCAAATCCGTCAGTGACCGCAGGATCCCAGTGGTCCATTCCGGCGCGAAAGTGCGGCATGAAGACCAAGGGTACCCCAATGTCCTGTCCGAACCGGCGATAAGCAAAGCGAATCCCGCTCGCCTGCACGAATTGGGTTGGGGCGCTAACGTGCGTGTGTCTCATGTGCTGCTTCCCTTGCCATTCTCTTAAAAGGAATAGCCTTCACCTTACGCCGAGAACGCATACGCGCCACATCGGTCTTGGACCCCGAAGTCCGGCATCGAATCAGGTTCTTCCTGTCGTCGCCAAGTCCGCAACTCTGGGGGCATTGTCCGAGATGTGGGCTCGCTGCGCCAAGCCCTGACCGAAAGATATGTTCTCGCCCGGGACCTCGTAGAGCGTGATCAACAGATCATCCGGAGAGATTCCCGCGGCCGCGGCCACGTTGTCGTTCAAGGCCTTCAGCAATCCCAGCCGCTTCTCCCGGGGACGACCGGAGATGAACGTGACCTCCAACAGAATCAGGTCATCCGAATATTTGAGGTCCAGGAACGACGGTGTATGTCGGAATTGGCTCCGAGGCAGAATGTGAATGATCTGGAAGAAGTCATCCGGCGGTACGCCAAGCGCACTCATGAGCGCATCTTGCACCGCCTTTGACACCTTGCCGAGCCGAGCCTCGTTGTATTGTTCCGCGAGTACGTGAATCTTTGCGACCGGCATGTTTCGTCTCCTCCAAGTTGATGTTGAGCGCTAACTGCGCTGATCATGCCGGGCCTCGACGGCGAGGCCGCGGCCGATGCCGGATCCGCCACGTGTGATGAAGATCGTATTGCCTGGAAGTTTCATGGTTCGTTCTGTTGCTTGAGGACCGTGCGGTCAGGCCGGGAAACGGTCGCCGAACATCGGCAGGCCGCTGACGGATTGCGCTTCGGTCACCTCGTCTTGAAGAACGTCCCAGTGCTCGGCGAGCTTACCGTCTTCGAAGCGTACGACATCGGCGGCGATCCACGCCGCGGGACGACCGTGGCCTGAAAAGCGCCCATGAGCGATTACGTAGTCGCCTTCAGCGAGGATCACGTGATTTTCGTAGCGGAGTGTGTCGGGAAGGCCGCGAACAAGATTGAACAAGCCATCGCGGCCCGGCGGAATATGAGCGCTGTGCTGGATGAATATGAGCGCTGTGCTGGATGTAGCGATTCGACCAGAAGCGCTCCGCGGCGACATAGTCGCGTTTGTTGAACAGCGTGTCGAACGTTTGGAGCACAAGTGCCTTGTTCTCTTCTGGTGAGGTGGTGGTCATGTCGTTCTCCGCGGCAGTGTTCCGTTCACACCGGCCGCTTCAAACCGGCGGTGTCGATCGGCATCCTGCGCAGGCGCTTGCCAGTTGCTGCAAAGATCGCGTTGGCGACTGCGGGGACGATCGCCGAGGTCCCGGCTTCGCCCATGCCACCCGGCGCCTCCGCACTGTTCACAATATAGACGTCGATGACTGGCGCCTCATCCAAGCGCAGGATTTGATAGGTGTCGAGATTAGCTTGCTCGACGCGCCCGTCCTGCAGCGTGATCTCGCCATACAGCGCCGCCGTGATTCCGAAGATCACGGCCCCCTCGACCTGCGCCCGGACGGTATCCGGATTGACGACGATGCCGCAGTCGACCGCACAAACAACCCGCCGGACTCGAACCTCGCCATCCCCGGACACCTCGACCTCTGCGACCTGGGCCATATAGGTCCCGAAGACGAACTGGAGGGAGACGCCACGGCCGACCCTTTTAGGCAAGGGCTGTCCCCAGCCGGCCTTTTCCGCCGCAAGGTCGAGGACGGCCTTGGCGCGGGGCGCGTTGTCGAGGAGAGCCCGCCGATAGGCGACCGGATCTTGCTTAGCCGCTTTCGCAAGCTCATCCATGAAGCTCTCGACCACAAACACATTGTGCGACGGCCCGACGCTGCGCCAGAAGGCGGTCGGAATACCCTGGGGTTCCACCCGCAAATATTCGACATGCATGTTGGGCAGGTCATAGGTCAGATCGATCGCGCCATCGGTGGTGTCGGGGTCGAGGCCATTGTTGAACGCCGGAGGAAACCATCGGGCCATGATCGAGGAGCCCGCGAAGCGATGGTTCCAGGCGACCGGCTTTCCCTTTTCGTCGAGACCAGCGGACATTCGGTCGAAGAAATAGGGCCGGTACATGTCGTGCTGGATGTCTTCCTCGCGGGTCCAGACGACCTTGACCGGGCCGTCGACATGCTTGGCGATCTGGACAGCGCGAATGACGCCGTCGATCTCCAGCCGCCGGCCGAAGCCGCCGCCGATGAGATGATTGTGGACTACGACCTTGTCCAATGGCAGCCCAGAGGTTTTCGCGGCCGCCGCCTGTACTCGCGCGATGACCTGGTTGCCGACCCAGACTTCGCAGCCATCCTTGCGGACGTGGACCGTGCAGTTCATCGGCTCCATCGCAGCGTGAGCGAGGAACGGAACCTGGTAGGTCGCCTCGATCTTGGTGACGGCGCTCGACATGGCGCCGTCGATATCGCCGATATTCTGCGCAACCGATCCCGAATTGAGCGTCGCCTTTTCGAGCTCGCGCGCGATCTCTTCAGTGTTGAGCTTGGCATGCGGGCCGTCGTCCCATTCGATCACCAGGGCCGCCAGCCCTTTCTTCGCAGCCCCCATATGGTCGGCCACGACGGCGATGGCGTCGTCGAGCCGTAAGATCTGACGCACGCCCTTGACGGCCTTGGCCGCCGCATCATCCACGCCCTTCACACGACCGCCGAAGACAGGCGATTGCGCAAGGGTCGCGATCTTCACGCCCGGCGGCCGAACGTCGATGCCATAGACAGCCGTTCCGTTGACCTTCGCCGGCGTGTCCAGGCGCTTGGCCGGCGTGCCGATGAGCCTGAAATCCTCCGGTCGTTTGAGCGTCACTTGCTGCGGTGCTGTCATGCGAGCTGCGTCGGCAGCCAGATCGCCATATTTGGCCCTTCGGCCTGTCCTCGCGTGAAACACTTCCCCCTTTTGCGCACGACAGGATTTCGGATCGACATTCCAGCGTTTTGCCGCAGCCGCTACCAGCAAGATTCTCGCAGTCGCACCCGCTTGGCGCATGGGCTCCCAAACCGCGCGCATCGTGGTCGAGCCGCCGGTTACCTGTATGCCGCCGAAAAAGGGGTTTCCGAAACGCTTTTCGTCGGGAGGCGCATGTTCCAACAGCACCTGCTTGAGGTCTACCTCCAACTCTTCTGCGATCAGCATTGGGATGGACGTATATGTGCCTTGGCCCATTTCAACGTAGGGCATGGTCAGGATCACGCGCCCGTCACGTTCGATGCGGACGAAGGCATTGGGCGAAAAGCTGTTCGCGTTCTCCGCTTCGGCTTCACCGATCAGAGCCGGCAGGCGCACGCTCAGAAGCAAGCCCCCGCTCGCGGCAATTCCGGCCTGTAAGAACGCGCGCCGGGAGGGGCCGAGCCCGCGCATAGGATCGGGCGTGGCGTCGGCGGTATCGATTAGGCGTTCGAGATTCATGACTTACCTCCCTGCATGGTGGACGAGGTCTCCCGAGATAGGGCGGGTCGAAGCATCGCTAACGGGTCGGGCATTGCGCGCCCGCCTCGGCCCAGCCGCGAAGCAGTTCGCCGAACTGCGCATTGGTGCCCGGAGCTGGAGTACGACCAGGCCCCGGCGACCAGGACCAGATAACCTTGCTGTCGGTCACCACATGGTCGAGGATCGTCGCGATGTCGCGATTGCCGTTGCGCGCCCGATCCTTCAACTGCTCGCAGATCTGTGCGAGCGAACGACCTTCCCATGTCATCGAGGCCGGTGCGAGATGCCAGTCCTCGCTGCCGGGGACTCCTGCCGGATCGAAATTATTTGCGTGATGGCAGGTATTACACATCATGCCGGGCGCACCATGGCCTTCGGCGCCGCGCACGACGAGGGGAATATGCAGGCGTCTTCCGTCGGTTTGCCTCGGACGGTCCGTGGCGGGATGGCAATTCACACAGCGCGGAGACTGCAGCACCTTGCCAGCCTCTTCGAACAAGGCAATCGAGCGGCTGCGTTGATCCGAGATGCCCGCGAAACTCGCCGCCGGACGTAGTTGGTTGGCCGCGGGCGTCTGCGGGACCTGACTGGTCGCTTCGTTCCACGTTGATGTCGCACCCGTGAGGCCAATGCCGATTGCGAGGAGGGTCAAACAAAGATAGCTCGTTCTCATGGTGAGTGCCTCATGTTCGACCGGACAGTGCGCGGGCGGCGTCGTGAATCGCGGCGCGGATGCGGATATAAGTTCCGCACCGACAGATGTTGCCATTCATGGCGAGATCGATGTCGCGGTCGCTCGGATTCTTGATTTCCTTGAGAAGCGCGATTGCGCTCATCACTTGGCCGGACTGGCAGTACCCGCATTGCGGGACTTCGTGGGCAATCCAAGCCTTCTGTACCGCACCGGCCTCGCGCCCAGTCACCGCCTCGATCGTGGTGATTTCGGCTTTGTCGAGCGCCGAAACTGGTATCGAGCAGGAGCGCAGCGGCCTGCCGTCCATAAATACCGTGCAAGCGCCACACTGAGCGACCCCGCAGCCGAACTTGGTTCCGGTCATCCCCAACACATCGCGGAGGATCCACAGCAGAGCCGTATCACCGTCCACATCGACCGTATGAGCTGCACCATTGACTTTGATCGTATAGGGCATCGGCTTCTCCTGAGTCTCACGCCGCTCGTAGTGAGGCTACCGCACGGGGGTTCGATCCCGCTGGCGCCGACCACGGTCGTCAGATCGATCGAACAGCATGGTCAACCTCCCTGTTCCGCCGGCAATGTGGATGTCGCGGCCTGCGTGATCGCTTCGCGTATGCGGACATATGTGCCACAGCGGCAGATATTGCCGGACATCGCCTCGTCAATGTCGGAATGGCTTTGGCCACCTTGTTTCTCCTGTTCCTGAGCTCTAGGCGCCCGCGATCGTCTATGATCGAGCGCGTGCCGCTGGCCCTGATTTTTGCTAAGCTGCTTCTGCCTCGTGACACCTTCAATTGCCGGAAGGGTCAAAGTTTTAGCCGTAAGGGACAACGATATGCTTGCAAGCGGGACGAGCGAGATCGGAATCGTGGTTTATCCAGGCGCACAAATGGCCGCGGTTCACGGACTTACGGATTTGTTCAGCGTCGCCGCCAAGATAGCGCTCGATCAGCGGACAGGTCGGCCGCCGCTGCGCGTCACTCATTGGCGACCGGCGCACAACCGCGATGCCGAACTTTCCTGCGTGTATGACAGTGCGCCGGGCGGAAAGCCGCGGCCGCGTATCCTGATTATCCCGCCGACTATGGTGAATCTTCCTGATCCGGATATCCCGACGGGCGTAGCGTCGTGGCTACGGGATAGGCATGCCGCCGGTGCCACCCTGGTTTCGGTGTGCTCAGGTGCCTTCATCCTGGCCAAAACAGGTCTCGCCGACGGACGTGCGGTTGCGACCCACCAGATTTGCCAAGACGCGCTTGCGGAGCGGTTTCCAAAAATCACTGTCGATACCAATCGGCGCATCATCGATTATGGCGACATCCTCACGGCGGGCGGATTCCTGGCGTGGGTCGATGTCGGCCTGTATCTCGTTGACAGGATTCTTGGCGCGGCGATGAAGGCGGAGACGGCCCGCTTCGTGCTGTCCGATCCCGCCTCCAGCGACGCGCGTTATTTTGTCGGCTTTCCCCCTCCGCAGACGCATCGCGACAAAGCGGTGCTGAAGGCTCAAGAGTGGGTGCATTTGCGGGACGGACGCGGCGTCTCGCTTGCCTCCATGGCGGCAATTGCGGGATTGCAGAGGCGCACATTCCTCCGCCGGTTCGCAAAAGCGACCGGCATGACGCCACTCGAATATTGCCGCGGGGTTCGTATCGCGCGTGCGCGCGAGCTCCTGATTTCCGGCGACACACCGCAAAAGGCCATCGCCCAATCGCTCGGCTATAAGGACGTAGCTTCATTTGCACGTGTGTTTCGCAAAGCCACGGGATCGACACCGGGAGTCTACCGCAACCGGTTCGGCATCCCGCCTGGAGAATTTGTATCGAAGCCCAACTCACCGCAGAAGCGGCCGAAGCTACCGTTCAGCGAGCGCATTTTAGCGGCAGAGTGAAGCGGCAACGCGTGCTGAGGGTCAGTCGCGTCGATTCAACGACGCCGCCGGCATGTCCGCACGACCCCAGACAGCGGCTGTGTTGCCGGGGCACCGCACTGGCGTTCCGGGCCATGAACCGACATCGCGGCCTCTTCCCTGAACCGAGAGGCTAATGACCGCTTCTGGCCCAAGGCAGAAGTCACGGCCCGCCGCCAGTGGGTCCGCTTTCTGGGGTGAACCCGTCGCGGCAGCAACGTCTCAACATGGCCGCCCGTGACCCGTTGCAGACTAAGCGGTCTTCGCGGCGCGAGCGGACTCGATAGAGGCAACTCAGTCCGCTAATATACCGGCCCTTCGCGTGTAAGCGAGGGAGTGGCACAGTCACGCTTTTCTGCCTCGACTGTCGCTATCGCAACGGCAGCGCTCGGACAGTTTAGGTACGGTGCTTTCGATGATCAACGCAAGGATTGGGAGGCGGTGATGCGACGTTTGGCTACGGCGTGTGCGACGGTTTTGTTTCTTTAGACCGCCTCGACGCCTTGGAGCGCGAGCAGAGGGGACCACAGGGCGTAGTCTTTCGGCGCAAATCGCGTAAGAACGGAGGAAAGGTGGCGGGGCAACATGCTGAGCACGAACGAGGGTAAAGTCTGCGACGCGATCGTCCGTCGTCTGGAGGAGCGCGAGCAGCGCAAGCGGACAGACCTGTGTTGGCCTGAACGGGAGAACCACAAGTCAGCCGTCGAAATCGCATTCAAGCTGGGAGATCAGCTGTACGCGCTGGAGCACACTCTCATTGAGCCATTCGAGGGCCACATGCGCATGGAGGCACAAACAGAGAAGCTGTTCACTCCGATCATCAGCGCGCTCAAGGACGCACTCGGCGAGGACGCGCTGTTCGAACTCTATCTGCGCCTCAATGCGCTTGATGGCCGGAAGCCCGCTGAACTCTCGAGAATACAGCAGGCCATCATCGCGTGGGTGAAAGCAACCGCGCCG
>Ga0137415_10005217_pt1 | contig 12851 bp, 15 predicted proteins | sample CZODoug3_1_1_16f_FD_183082 | JGI IMG/M metagenome (GOLD analysis project Ga0137415, IMG submission 183082) | Vadose zone soil fungal communities from Angelo Coast Range Reserve, California, USA - CZODoug3_1_1_16fungal (Hybrid Assembly) | ecosystem: Environmental > Terrestrial > Soil > Vadose... | reverse complement strand
GATCGGTATCCGGAACGTACGCGGCGGTTCTTACAGGAAAATTATATTTGGAGCGGGCGACTTTTGATCGCTGGCTTCGAGATACCGGAGAATGCAGGAGGGTTTTTTCAATTCCACCTCTCGCTTGGCGGCACGTACGTGTTCTTGAGCAACGGCCATCTGCTCTCCGGTAAGTTGAATGGTGTCTCGATCCGGGGAAAAGCAGAAATGCTACCGGGATTTTTCGAATTCGTTCCGGATACGGCCGACTGGCCAGTCACTATTCAATGGGAAAGGGCGTATCAGTTAGGTATCATTGGCGGTTGCAGCCCCAATCTACCTTGGCACGGGACGCGGCCCCAGAGCCTGTAAAATCTTCAACGCTATTGGTTGCGAAGAGGCATGCGATGAGCTTTTTTTGATCGGACGAAAGTTGCGAGGACATCGCAAGAGCGAGGAGGATGTGGACGATGGACTATCCGGCCAAATATCTTGTCGGATCCATATTTTATGCCTTGATTTTGCAGGGGCAAGAACCTACGCCGTCATCTACCGCGAGCAGGATTCCGCTGCGCTCTCATCATGACGATTCGGGAATGCCGGAAGGCGCTCTGCAACCGCAAAACGTCCCGGAGCTTCTACCCAAATCGGATGCGCTGCCTGGGACAGGAGCCGGCGCGTTTGACCCCATTCCTAACGCCAGCGCGACCCCAACTCCAATCTCTCCAGAACAGCAGAAGCGAAACGAAGCTCGTTTGGCCGAAATTCGAAATTCCGCGATGCGGAGTGCTCGACCGATCTTCTTACTTGAGCAATCGCAGGGTGCGTTGAGCGACGAGGCTCGCAAAAATTTCTTGCGAGCATATTACTACTCGGTCTGTGCGGAGATGCGGCGGATGGAGCCCGGTCTGAAGCCGATGATCAATGCTTTTGAACGGGACCAGATCCGTGCTTTGGCCAAAGGACGAAGTCCGTTGGTCACTGTTGCCCGCCGAAGCAAACCCAGCACACGGAAGAAGCAGTAAGGGAGGGCGTATTAGGGCGGGGCATTTGGTAGGGCGAGGTCGATCTGATAAGGCGAAGGTTCCTCGTAGGGGGAGGCTTTTCCTGGTAGGGCGAGGCTCCTGCCGAGCCGCCGTTCCCGCCGTCCCCGCTGCTCTCGGTTGTTTCCCATTTGGTTGCGGACCGCGCCTTTTTCGGATAGCTCTCCGAAATGACCGCGGAAACGCTGCACGCTATTCTGCTGCGTCGGACACGCTTTTCTGAGACTAGTCTGATCGTTTCGTGGTTTAGTCGGGAACAAGGGAAGCTCAAAACTGTGGCGAAGGGCGCGCTTCGATCCAAGAGTAGTTTTGCCGGAAAGTTGGACCTTTTTTTTCAGTGTGAGTTAAGCATCAGTTGGTCACAGCGAACCGAGTTGCACTTTCTGCGCGAGGTAGTACTGATTGAACCCTTTGCTGGGATCAGGAGTGATTATCTAAACACGTTGGCTGCCGGATATTTCTTGGAACTCGTGGAAGAAACGACGGAGCCGGAGCACCCGGAGCCGGCCATTTATGAGCTGCTGGTCCGTGCATTTACTTATTTGGGAGGGAAACCGGTGACGATTAGAGCGGTACGATTTTTTGAGCAGGAATTAGCTAAAAATCTTGGTCTCGAAAGCAAAACACCGAATCAGGTCGCGGATCATCTGCTCCATTCTCTTCAACGTGCCCGGACAACGCGCGCCAAGTTGCTGACAGCGTTGGACTGATAGGGCACGGGATTTGGTCGGGCGAGGCTGCTGCCGAGCCGCGGCGCTAACTTACCACCAATAGGTATTTTCAAATAGTTGTCCCTGGAACGGCCATTCCTCGGGACGATTGACCAAACCTGCCCTTACCGGATTCATGATCATATACTCACGCTTTTCCTCGGCGCTTTCACAGGAGCGAACGCGATGGTGAAAGCAGCCAGTCTGCCAACGCAGTGAGTGGTCACGGACTGTCTTGCTAAACATTGATTTCCAAAATCGAACCCATCCATCAAAGTCTGTGCTCAAGGCTCTGGGCCACGCAAACAGGTGGAGATGGTCTGGCATGAGAACATAAGGGCCGACCTCCCAATGCGTAGCCGAAAGCCATACATTGATAAGCGTGTCATGGACGGATTGATGAGCTAACCAAGACCGGCGATAAGCTGTACATACGGTGAGGAAGATTACTGTCGGGAGGCGGTCATCATCGACCACTCCTTTTGCTGGATGCTTGCGTTCAGGAAGAGACATTAAATATAATAACATATATTTATATAGTTGTATAGTACGCTACAGCCTCGCTCTACCAAATGATCGGCCGTGGCAAACGCTGGATTATGGGTGCGGCTCGGCGGGAGCCTCGCCCTACCAGGAAAACTCGCCCTACCAAGAAAAGCCTCGCCCTGCCAAATCCCCTCGCCCGACCGACCCTGCCTCTCATCCCTTCGGGCTGGGCGGAATGGAAAACGCCAAATTGTCCACTGCCAGCGCGGCTTCTTTAACTGCCTCACTCATTGTCGGATGAGCGTGAATCGTGCGCCCAATATCCTCTGCGCTGCCGCCGAATTCCATTACGCTGACCACTTCAGGAATCAGCTCCGAGGCCCCACCGGCCAAGATTTGTGCGCCCAGCAGCTTATCGGTCCGCGCGTCTGCCAGAATTTTCACGAAACCCAATGTTTGGTCATTAGCGAGCGCTCGACCGTTGGCAACGAAAGGAAACTTCCCGACCTTCACATTTCGATTCGCCTTCCTTGCCGCGTCCTCGGTTAAACCAACCGCGGCTACCTCTGGATTAGTGTAAATGATGTTTGGAATGATGTCGTAGTTCACATGGCTCGGTTTGCCGGCGATGAACTCAGCACAAGCGCTTCCATCCTCTTCTCCTTTATGCGCTAGCATTGGACCATCGATTATGTCGCCGACGGCGTATAACCCGGGGAGATTCGTTCGAAACCGTTCGTCGACTGCAACTCGGCCTCGGTCCGTAAGTCGTAACCCCAGATCCTTCGCGACGGCTCCTTCCAGATACGGTTTTCGGCCCACTGCCACCAATACTTTGCTGGCGGTTAACTGGAGCGGCTGTTTCCCTTGATTCTGGGCCGAGATCGTCGCCCGGCCCTTTTGTACCGTTACTGCGTCAACGAGCGTGTCGAGGTAGAACGTGATTCCTTCAGCTTCCAAAAACTTTTGCAGCGCCCGCGAAACATCAACGTCAAGAAAAGCAGCGATTTGTGGTAGAAATTCGATAACCGTGACCTTGCTTCCAAGCCGAGACCAGACCGAGCCCATTTCCAAGCCGATTGCCCCGGCGCCAATCACTACCAAATGCTCAGGCACCTGGGAGAAGGAGAGCGCTTCCTCACTGGTGACCACGGTTTCTCCATCCAGGGCGATTTTGGGTAGTTCCATCGGAACACTGCCCGTTGCCAGGATAATATGTCTGGCCGTATGTTCCTCGAGATTGTTATCCGGCGTTGTCAGCGCCACTTTCCCGGGAGCGACTAGCTGACCCGAACCACGCAGCCGGGTAATCTTGTTTTTCTTCATCAGAAATTCCAATCCTTGGGTGAGTTGCCGGACTACGTTCTTTTTGCGCTGCATCATCTTCGCGATATCGACGCTTACTTTCTCAAATTTCAATCCGTGACGTTCGGCTTGATGTTGAGCAAAACGCACGTGATCAGAGGAAACGAGAAGTGCCTTGCTCGGGATGCATCCGATGTTAAGGCAAGTACCGCCAAGCACTTCGCGTTTGTCGATTATCGCGGTGTTCAGACCGAGTTGGGCTGCTCGAATTGCGCCGGTGTATCCAGCCGGGCCACCGCCAAGAACGATCAGATCGAAAGACGCCATGCGGCTACGGTTTACTGAAAGGGGATCGCAATCAAGGTGATCGAGGCTTGCTTAGCCTTGTACTAATGACAGGGTAGGCGTTTTGGCAGCAATATGAAACGACGGTGGATATTTCCGGTACTACTGATTACCTGGTTGAGCCTTTCCTCTTGTGCCATTCATTCCGGAGCGAAACCGTCGGCGGTCTCATCGACCGACGCGGAGTTTTGGCACGGAGTCGCGATTGCGGACGTGATTTACATCGGCGAAACGCACAGCGACCGAGGCAGTCATGAGTATGAGCTCGATTTGCTTCGCGGAATGATCCGTCGGGGGATACGTTTTGCGCTTGGTTGGGAAATGTTTGATCGAAGCCAGCAAGCGGATTTGGATCGGTTCGATCAGCACCAGCTTTCGCTCAACGATTTGCTAACGCGGACCGGCTTCGAAAAATCGTGGAGCAGATATTCGCCGCTTTACGCGGACATACTGAGAATTACTGGAAAAGCAAAAATCAAGAACGTGGCGTTAAATGCCCCTTCTTGGTTGGCCCATAAGATCGCTCGCGGAGAGCCTTTGTCTTCCAACGAAGAGAGCGAGATCCCGAAAGAGTTCAGTGTCCCGGCGGGTGCGTACCAAAATTTTGTACAATTGTTGGGAGACCACCCGGGAACGCAGGAGGGCGATCTTTCTCGCTTCTTCGCGGCCCAAAATCTGTGGGATCAAACGATGGCTCAAGCGATTTTAGAATTTCGCCAAAAATATCCGAAAACGAAGTTGCTGGTTTTAACCGGCCGCGGCCATGTAAAAGGCGGATTCGGCATTCCGAATTACGTAAGCCAACGATCATCGGCAAAACAACTGGTGCTATTTCCGCCCGCTGCTACCGATATCGCGCATGGCCAGAAAGCGATTTGATGGACCGCAATAAGCCGGTAGAGACACGCTCTCGCATGTCCGTGGACGCGCAGGAGCGCATTCCGACCGACGCAATCGCAGCCCTCATTGCGGCGCAATTTTCAAACCGCGCAAATCGTAGATTCGGCCCCAGGGAGATTCGCCAACGATGGGCAGACGTTCCCAAGCGCGGGAGGTGCCGGGATAATTCTGCTGCTCGAAATTGCCCCAGAAGAGATAGTCGGCATGCAGCTCCCGAAATGCGTCTTCCCAACCCGATTGACCTAACATCGCTTTGTTCAACAGCTGAAGATATGGCTGGTAGTCCAGGCCATGGCTCCAGAGGTGACCTTCATAGCCCAAGACGACTCGATGCCCATCCACCAAGACCGGATGATCGTAAGTGGGAAAAGTCGCAAAAACTGTCTCCGGCGAGAAATCCTTGAGATTTTCCGCAACCCCATTCCATTCAGCTTGGTCACCGATACCATAACCATTCTCTTGGCTCGGTACCAACCCTCCTACCAGGCTGATAAAGCCGGAGAAAAAGAGGGCCCCAAAAAACGGAATGCGAATCAGTGGGTGCCAGCGGCGGAGAAACGCTTCCCAAATGCAGTACATCAACAGCATGTATGCCCAGAAGAATAGCTTCGTGTTGTCCCAGGCCCACGGCGCAAACCGGATCAGCGCGCAGGCCACAAAGGCTATCACCGCTGGAAAGAAGAAACGGCGAAGCGGGATTTTCCGATGATAAACATCGCCGCCTTCCGGAATACAAAGGTAAACGAGAAGAGCGAGAGAGAGCGGCAAAACGAAGCCAAAATTGTTGAGCCAAAACCACCAAGGCGGCTCGCCTGGCGGGTTTAACCAACCGGGTTGCCAGGCGAGGGCATTGGTCTTTCCAAACCCGGTTACACAATAGACCAGGAAAGTTGCTGGGATAATCGATAAGGCCACGAGTTTGACCAGGTGCAGACGCCAGTTGGGGTTACCAAACAGAAACCACCAGAACAGCAGGAAAGATAGAAAGATGAAAGTGTGCAGATGGAAGAGAGGCATGGTGGAGTACAGCAGCCATTCTCCCCATCCGGGTAGCCGAGGCGCTTCGGGCCGATCCGAAAAAAGCCCGCGCCAGTGGGTCAGTAACAGTAACCCAGCCGGAATCGCATAAAGCAATCCACGCTGGGTAACGAATAAAGCCAATGGGATTGATGCCCATGGCAATTTTGCCTGGAAATCTTGCAGCTCCCAGTGGTGAAAAAATTGCAGTCCAGCGAGACCACCATTGAATAAAAAGGCAGCCACGATAAACGGTCCGCCAAAAAGGAACAGAGAACGGAGAGTAACCACCGAGCAAAGTATTGCGACGATGATGATCCCGAGCCGAGGCTCGATTCCAACCAGTTTCAGCTCAGCGTTGAAAAGGTCGATTCCGACCGGGTAACGAAGTTTATCAAACGCATAGATTGGATTCGCCGGCCAGAAATGCGGATTGGATGCGAGAAAATTGATGTGCGACAAGTGTAAGCAAATGTCGCCGAGATTATTCGGCGAGAGCACCTTAATCGTGCCGTCTTCCGTCCAAATCAGCTGCAGGAAAACGCGGGCCGCGAATGCCAGGAAAATCAATGCAACAATCACTCCGGTGATTTGTACTTTCTTGAATGGAGTGAGGAGCGGCTTGCGCTGCAATAATACTCCGATCACTGCAAGAATGAATCCACCGGACAACGGAATTAATGAGCTCAGGGGAGTGAGTCCCAATGGCGAATAGCCCAAGACAATTCCGAAGCAAGTAGAGAGCGCTATCCAAGTGAGAACAACCAGCGAAAACTTCATTTCGCGGATCCCGTTGCTACTGGTTCGAACTCAGGAGCACGCCCTGGAAATATATCTTTAAAGGTTTCGTATCGGAAATAGCCCTTGCAAGGATCCATGCCATCCCTCAGCCGAAATTCTGTAACGAAATAGCGATGTTTGAGCAGATACTCAAGATTTTCGAATTCTGACCCATCTACCGCGATAAAGTCCGCGTCCACGTCCGCCGGCCATTTCTCGTCACCGTTCTCGTAATATCCGATGTGAGAAAACTCGTCGAGCACCCAGGGGATGGGGAAATAGCTTTTTAGCAGGATCAGGCCCTGGAGCTTGGTCCTGGCGGCAGGATCCTTCCGGCCTTTTTCCAGGATCGGATCGACGAATTTCCGATAGTCTCGAAATGTTTGTACGTACGCGTACATTTCCTTTGGATCATCGTATCGGATATAGTTTAGAAAATAGGAGCGGTACCCCATCAAACCGAACAAGAGAAGAGCTCCAGCGACAGCGATTGGTTTGAGATACTTCGGGAAGATCTTCCAAAGAAAAACCAGGCACGCGCCACCCAAAAACAGAAATGGCCACTCGATAGAGATAATGCACCAGGGAGTCTTATAGGCGATGATGCTATAGGCGGCCAAAACCGCGAGAGCATAGATCGCCAGGTAGCGAAGAGCGCCGTTACCGCCAAAGAGATAGCGAAAGGAAAAAACGAGGCCGGCGATCGCGAACCATTCGTAGACCGCCAGTAACTTAATCCAGTACCAATTTATTTTGACCTTAGCCAAGCTAACGAAAACCGGAACATGCCGAAGAAAGTGTGGCATGATCGAGATGTCGTAGTCCGGTTTTTCGTGACCGGATTGAGCGCCGACTCCGGTATTTGCCCAGTGAGAGAATGTCCGATACAGGCCGGTAACGCCGGACCAATTCAAAAAATTACCGGAATAGAAGAAGATAATTAGGGCCAACCCGACCGCCACCGCAGCGCCTACGTGCGCCCAAGGAGTCGGTCTGGGGATTCGGTCGATTGGTTCCGAGGGAGGGAGAACTAGTCCGATTATCCATGCGCATAAGGTCGCGAGCGCAAAGGCAACGAGATGGATGATGTATGTTTCCTTCGTAAGAATCATCCCGGTAATGCCAAGGATCGTGGCCCAGATGCTCCACGGAGTTGGACCGGAGTACCAACTCAGCAGACCCCAAAGTGTGACTAGCAGAAAAAAGACCAACCAGGTCTCATGAATGGCATAGCGTTCGTAAAAAATGAATGCCGGCGAGATCGCCATTGCGAACGCGGCCAAGTAGGTGGTGGTCTTTCCAAAGAAGCGGCTAAAAAGAAATGTGAATCCAATACTCGCGATTCCCATCAAGACGGTCGGTAGCCGCAAAGCCCACAGATTTCGGCCAAACAGGGTCAAAAAAAGCCGGAGCACGTAGAAATGGAGAGGACCATGGTAATTGGCTGGATCGTACCTGTAAAATCCTTGCGCCGCCATCTGATCGCACCACCAACCATTAATTCCTTCGTCGAAGTGCGGCGGCTTGGCGTCTAAGAAAATCAACCGAACGATCGTGGCCACCAGCAGAATGAGAAGTGGAATTAAGAGTTGACGTCTGATCATTTCTTGCGTTTAGGAGGCGGTGACTCGGCACGCACGGAGCGCGCCCGGTGCGCCTCCCTGCACAGAGGCGGTGATATTATGCGAACTCCGCGACATGTCCACACAGATTCTGCCTTACCTCTCACTCGTAATTCCGGCTTACAATGAGGCGCGGCGATTGCCGAATACTCTACGGGAGTTATACGATTATTGCCGCCGTTGGGCCCGTTCGTTTGAGGTTATAATCGTTGTGGAATCTAGTACCGACGAAACGCTCGCTTTGGCCCAAGCAGGCACGAAGACGTTCCCCCAGTTGAAGGTCATTGGAAACCGCATACATCGAGGAAAAGGCTTCGCGGTCCGGACCGGGATGCTAGCCAGTGCAGGGGAGCTGGTATTTTTTACCGACGCCGATCTAAGCACTCCGTTGTACGAGATTGATCGCGCTTTGGCGGTTTTTGAAGCCGAGCGTGATTTGCAAATCATCGTGGGGAATCGTCAGCATCCGAACAGCCAGATTATTCGCCATCAAAGTTGGATGCGCGAGGGCATGGGTAAGACTTTTAATGCGCTGGTGCGCTGGCTGGCTGGAATCGAGATTCGGGATACGCAGTGTGGCTTCAAGGGATTTCGGCAGGCCGCCTCTCGGGCTATTTTTGAGCGACAAAGAACCGACGGCTTTTCCTTCGATGTCGAGGTATTGCTGTTGGCAAAGGCTTTGGGTTTTGGCGTGAAGGAGATGCCGGTGCATTGGTCGAATTCCCCTGACTCCAAGGTTCGGGTCGTCAGCGATAGTCTGAAGATGTTGCGGGACGTGGCGGTAGTGCGCCAGATGGTGAAGCATACCCTGGAAAAGCAGCCATACCATCGCGCTCAGTCTGCAGCGACGCGCTGAAATTTGGGAGGGCGAGCATTTTCTCCCGGGTCCGCTTCTTCCACCTCGACCGCCTGGCAGACGCTTCGCCAACCAGGGAAACGCCATTCGTTGGGGAATCCGGCACACTGTGCCGGTTTGACTGGGTGAATCGCGCAGCTTTCCCCATTCAGGAAAACACAACTGCCATCTGCCCGGTCCTGCAGCGCTAAGCCATCCCGGTGCGGTCTGAGTCGTGTGTGGGTCTGAATGAAGCGAAATTCAGATTGTTTCAGGTAGGTGGCAATTCTAGTGATGTCTTCGTTTGTCAACCGTACAAATCCGGGCCAGCGACAACAATTTGTACAGCGCTGACAGATGTATTTGCGGTCGGACATTGCCTTGCCTGCCATAGTTTACGAACGCTGCATTTGGGCGAGGATTTTTTTCGACCTGATCGTCGCGCGGTCTGATTTGGAGCTAACCGGTCGTTCCCACTTGGAAGCTCCGGCCTTTACGACTCGCTCATCCTACTGTATCCTCCCCTTGCACATTTTTCGTCTCGAGGACAACGGTTTGATTGCGGCTTCGTCTACGAGTTTTTCCACCAACTTAGCGGCGATCGGGTTTTGGGCCATCGCAGAGCCTTTGCTTTTGAGCCTCTGACGTGCAAGCATACTAATTGTGAGTCAAACGCGAACTATTGATCCGGACCTCACGATGTCCGATTTGCTGCAGGAGTTTCCCGGCGCCCAGAGAGCTTTGTTTCGGGCTTATCATATTGGCGGCTGCTCGAGCTGTGGCTTCCGCTCGGACGAAACTTTGGCCCAGGTCTGCCAACGGAATAACGATTTACCGCTCGAACAGGTAATCGATACCATTCTTTCCGCGCATGAAGCCGAACAGAAAATGCAGATTGAGCCGGAGGAACTATCGCGCAGACTGAAAGAGGAATCGGAGAGCCCAGTAGCGTTGATTGATGTGAGAAGCCGCGAAGAATGGGATGCCGTGCACTTGAATGAGTCACAGTTCTTAACCCAGGAGCTGATGCAGGAAATCCTGTCCTCCTGGCCAAAAGAGCGCGAAATCGTATTCGTTTGTCACCACGGAGTCCGGAGCATGGATGCAGCTGCGTTCTTTGCCGGTCACGGGTTTACCGGGGCGAAGTCTCTGGCCGGTGGCGTTGATGCTTGGAGTGTTCGGATCGATTCCTCGCTACCCCGTTACCATCTGGAATAGAAATGAGTGCTCCCGAAGATTTTTCACGCCGTATCGAAGAAGCGATCAAGAGCCCGAAGAACCTGGGCGAACTAGAGGGTGCAGACGCAGTCGGCACCGTGGGCAATGCTGATTGCGGCGATATGCTGCGGATGTGGATTAAGTTTAAAGAGGAGGATGGCAAACGAGTAATCGATCGAGCGACCTTTCAGACTTTCGGTTGTGAGACAGCGATTGCCGTAGCGAGTGTCGCCACGGAGTTGATTGCGGGTAAAACGGCCGAAGAAGCCCTGGCCATGGGGGGAAGTGAACTGTCGGCGCCACTCGGCCCCTTGCCTCCAGTGAAGATCCATTGCGCTCAACTGGTTGAAGGTGCGTTAAGGTCGGCATTGTCCCCAGAGGAAGCCCCAGAGTCCAACCAAGCCGTTGCGCCGACTTTGCTCCAACAATTTCAGGAGCAATCTCCCAAGAAAATCGTTTTAGATCCTTTCCAATGAGTGACCATACCGAGATCGAATTGTCGCGGGATTGTGAGGCGATTCAAATTCCTGCTGGCCTAAAGACTACGATTCCCAAAGGAACGAAGGTGATTATCACGCAAAACCTGGGCGGAAGTTATACGATTGCGTGTGATTACGGTCTTTTCCGAATCAATGAGCAAGATGCCGACGTCTTGGGCCTGGAGCGGTCATCGAGCCAAAAGGAAAGAGATCGATCCAACGGCGAGGTGGCTGAAGAGGAGGTATGGGATCAGCTCCGAACAGTTTATGACCCGGAAATCCCGGTGAATATCGTAGATCTTGGATTGGTTTACGATTGTCACGTCACAAAATCCCCTGACGCCGGAACACACGTGGACGTGAAAATGACCTTAACCGCTCCAGGATGCGGCATGGGCCCGGCCATCGCCCAGGACGCCAAGCTCAAGATTCTATCAATTTCAGGGGTGGATGAAGCGTCCGTCGAACTAGTTTGGGATCCACCCTGGAACCAACACATGATCAGCGAAGCCGGGAAAATGAAACTCGGGTTGATCTGAGGGTAGGGATGCGCTCCCGCGCGCGCGCAAACGTCCTCTGAGGCCAAGATCATGGCGGCTTAGTCAAGCTACGCGGTAGAAACGCTTACGGACGTGCAGGAGCATCCCTACCGTATATTTGCATTTGGTTATCGCTATGGTAGCTTCAGCGCTCCAACCGAGGTAATTTCATGTCACAACACCGGAGTCTTAAAGGGGCGAGTACGATCCAGACGAAACGTAACGTGCTTAAGCGCTTTGAAAGGGTCGAATTATTGAAGAAACGCGGCCTTTTCAAGCCGGGAAATCGAGTTATTGGTCTACCGAAGACCAAGCCGGACGCTTAACCGCTCCGAACGAAATTTACCAAGGCGCCGGCGGTAACCCCGGCGCTTTTTTTATTTCCATGCGCCTCAATCGATTTCTCGCACTAGCCGGAGTGTCGTCTCGCCGCGGCGCTGAGGAGCTCATTCGATCTGGGCGAATTTCAGTGAACGGGAAGATCTGTACCGACCTGGCAACCCAAGTAACGGCCGTAGATCACGTACGGGTCGATGGTAAGATCGTTAAGCCAAGGGAATTTGTTTATCTTCTGCTGAACAAGCCGGCCGGGTACGTGACGACGAGGTCGGACGATCGTTCGCGTCCCACGATTTATGATTTGTTGCCAAAATATTTACCTAAGCTCGCTCATGTTGGTCGGTTGGACCTCGAGTCTGAAGGATTGTTGCTGCTGACAAATGACGGTGATCTGACGCTGCGGGTGACTCATCCCCGTTATAAATTGCCCAAGGAATATCTGGTAACGCTCGATCGGGAATTTGATATGGCGGAATCGGCGAAAGTGAAAAAAGGGGTTTACCTGGCGGAAGGGAGAGCCCGGTTTGACGCAATCTACAAGATCAATCCTCGGCAGGTTCGAGTGGTATTGACCCAAGGAATCAAACGGCAAGTGCGCCGGGTTTTTGCCGCGCTTGGCTACAAAGTAAAGCGATTGGAGCGAACTAAGATCGGTGACCTGTCCGATCCCACCCTCAAGTCCGGCGCATTCCGGATGCTGAAAAGGTCAGAGGCGGAGAAACTGAAGGGCGGACAGAGGAAAGCTTCAGTAATCAGTAATCAGTAATCGGTAATCAGCGATCGGTAGATTCTCAGCATTATCTTCGGCGACTGTCCCACTACGCCCCTGGTTTCGGTGGGTCCTCGAAATTGATGCGGAGCTGCTCGATTGCCGCTACCAGAGACCGCAGTCGCCATCGTTGCCAAACTCCTTGAGGACGATCGGAAGTCTGATCTTGGCATGTTCCGCGCTGTGGGTCTTGAGACTTTAAAGACCTGTTTGCCATTCACCCAAGCGACTGCATAGTATCGACCCGATTGAAGACGCTGGTAGAGATTCGCGGTCCGAGTTTTTCGCCAAACAGTGGCTTTCTTGCTGGTTTTGATGGTCACGCGCCAAGCCATAGAAAAGACCATAGAATTTGGCAAGCTTTGATGCTAGTATCTTCGCATAAGTGTCAGTAAATCAGCAGTTTAGGGGCCTATAGCTCAGCGGTTAGAGCAGGGGACTCATAATCCCTTGGTCGCAGGTTCGAATCCTGCTGGGCCCAAACG
>Ga0137415_10005216_pt1 | contig 12851 bp, 14 predicted proteins | sample CZODoug3_1_1_16f_FD_183082 | JGI IMG/M metagenome (GOLD analysis project Ga0137415, IMG submission 183082) | Vadose zone soil fungal communities from Angelo Coast Range Reserve, California, USA - CZODoug3_1_1_16fungal (Hybrid Assembly) | ecosystem: Environmental > Terrestrial > Soil > Vadose... | reverse complement strand
TTAAGAAGTCAAATAGACTTCTTGGTTTCCAGTTGAGTTTCCTAGGTTTCCCTGTTGGAGTTCTTAGGTACTCAGCTGGTGTAAACGTCTTCTGAAATAGGTCCTGAGGCTTAACTAGGTTCACAAAGATACCATGTTTCTGCCACATCCACTTCTGATTCACCTTGAAGAGCCTCTCCATGTTATTCTGATCAAACATAGGCTTAATCTCCACATAGCTAGTAAACCCTTCCCACTCTTTATGAGTCCCTAATATGGGACAATTATATCTTTCTGATGTTATCAAAGTATCGAAGATCTTCTTTCTAGCTTTAGGGTCCCATTCTATAATGAATTCTGGAGTATAGCTATGACCATGCATCACTATTTCACTAGCTGGCTTGCTCTTAGTCTTCAAGTTAACCACAAAATCATGTACCATGCTGTCACATAGTAAGAAGCTCTCTGATCTCCTCAAGGACTTGATATAACCCTGGTTCTTTAGCTCAAATGCCCAGTAAAGGAAAGCAAGCTCCTCAAAACTCTCCCACTCTATCCCCTTATAGATACCAACTCTATCCTTTTTCTTCAGATTCTTAGGCTTAGCGGCATCTCTTTTCTTAGCACTCATATCCTTTCTTGTCCTCACCATATAAAATGTTTTAAAGTAAAGGTATAGAGAATATATGAATCCTTTCTACCTTTACAGAATTAAAAGCCTTCATCCTCATCCTCATCAAAGTCTTCATAGTCATCATGGTCCTGTTCCTCTGACTCATCTTCCCCAATTCTGGATTCTGCTAGTATCTGCTCTATTATTTCTGCTGCTTTGGCCTGTTTCAGATCAATGGGATCTATAGGCTTCATTACTATCGCAATCTTTGGATAAGCCCCTTTAACATACTCCTCTATACATCTTCCTATCAGAGATGCTTTTATTTGAATCTCCTCTCTAATTGTCTTACCAACTGGTAGTTTTATCTTGCTACCCACATATTTTTCAATATTGTTAGTAATTAATACATCTCCTCTATGGAGGCTGATCAGATCTTTGATAACCAGCTGAATCTTTTTATGAGCTGGTAGATAAATAGACCTGGAGACATAGTATTTTACATCTTCTATGTATACAGCATTCTTTCTAGCAACAGCAATAAACAGAACATCTATAGTACCATCATTTCTGAGCATTGCTATGAATCCTTTTCCAATCAGATATCTAAGTGCTCCAATCCTAACGATCAACGGGACCTTTGCACTATCAAGGATCTCTTTTACCCTGTTTGTGGTTAAAACTCTGTTACGCAACTGTCTCTCATTGGAGGAATATTTTATCTCCCCGTCATGGAATTTCACAATTCCGGCTCCAATAGTAGCTCTCATTATAAATGGTACTTCTTCCTCACTGTTCTTATAATGAATGTTTGTACTGATCAGATCAGAATAAACATAATCATTGTACCTCGAAAACCTGTTGTTCACTAGGCTGTCCTGGAATTGTAGGGTTATCATTATTTGTGTAATTTAAAGGTATTAAATATTCGTACTTAAATGGTACACTCATCTTCATCCCACTGATCCAATTGGTTAGAAACCCAACCATTTTAGATGCTATCATAGCAGCACAATGAGAAGTCTGCTTAAATGTGCATGGGGCCTCAGCAACTTCACTGTCATCAAAGAGATATTCTTTTTCATACAGTTCTATGAGATCTGGCCTATCTCCTGGTATATTAAAGATCTGTAGCTGTTCAGCTAGTAGTCTCCCATCTTGAAAGAACATGTCTTTGTTTGTACCTGCATGCTTCCAATTCTGAAAGGCTATCTTCCTAGCTACCATATTATCAAACCCACAGATCATTATATCACCAGCAGGACTAGTCTCCTCATATCTTCCATAAGTTGTTACGGTAGCATCAGGAGACATTTCCTCAATGACATTCTTCATTGCTTCAGTCTTGAGCTTACCTATATCTGACTGCTTTACTAATTGGCCAGTCATATTATGTTCCTCATACCTATCCATATCAAAGATGTGTAGATCACATCCTATCCTAGATAAGAGTAAGGAAGTCCAACTTCCTATGCCACCCTGCCCAAGAACCATGATATCTTTCTTATAAAGTAAAGGGAACCAACTGGCTCCCTTTACTCGCCCATATTGGGCCTTTACTAAATCCTTATCACTCATCGATTGCTAAATTTAAAGCGTCTGTAAGGTCTGAAATCAGCTCAGGATAGACATCTATGAACGAATCCAGGATATCAATAGCGGCTGACAGGGTTTTGTTGTAACCAGTGACATGAAAGTCTTCAGGGAAGATATTGATATAATGTTCTATAGCAATGCTATCTAAAGAATCCATATACGTCTCAATTTCTCCCTCTATATGTTTGTACTCAGGAGAATATAAGTCGTTATTCAGCTTCCTTAATACCATACTAAGCCTATCTTCACATGTGAAGTCTCTGCTGATCAACTTAACCAGGAAACTATACACATTTGGATCTATTTTTCCTCCTATAGAAGGGGTATAGCCCCTTGGTAGACATTGAGAATCACTCACTGTATCTACTGAACCAGACCATATTTCAGCTCTCTCCTTATCTTCCCTCCAATTCTTACCTTTTTCCCGGTGGTCATCGAACAGTTCCCTTTGTTCCCAAGCCTTATCAATACTGAATCCTCTATAAGGATCTACTATTTTGCCAGGTATTTTACTATCACTTTTTTCACTGAGACCCTTAGTGATAGTAGCCGCTTTCTTTGCCAGCTCCTTTGCCCTTTTTGTACATGATTTCTCTACTGTAGAAAATCGGGTCTCAAATGACTCCCCCAGGGTATCAGAAAGGAAGATGTCACAATCATAGGCATATACAGAGGCTTCTTCAGTTGTACCAGAAATTTCCTTGGTTTTTGTGGAACCATCGTTACCCTTAAAGCTGACGTGAGTCTTAGTTTCTTTCTTTTCAGTAGCTCTAAAGGCAACCTTACCACACATCTCATTCTTATTGTTCACTATCAAGGATACATAGTAATTATGAAACTCAGAGTTATCTACAAGCTCAGAGTTGTCTGTTCCAGAGAAAAATACAGGCATCTTGTTGTGGGAATGAATATGACCTTGTTTCATAGTTCTGTACTCAGGATTGTCCATTAAGAACTTGATAAAGTCAGGGTTAGATGGGTCATATTCAGTATATACTGAGTTTCCTATGTCCTGGAGATAGAGTTCTTTGGTCTGGATACTAAAGTCATCATCTCCCAAGTCTCCTTCTACGCTATAAAAGAGTGTCCCAGACCACTCATCTTCATGTACTCTGTTACACAAATACAGAATCTGATTTTGCAGCCTCTGGGATACTGTCAGAGATATTTTTTTGCTCTTCAACTCCTTCAAGGTTAATTGCGATTTTGGTGAAGCTGGAAGAGAGTTCTCGACAGAGCTCTTGTGTAATGGCAGGGTCAAGATACTTTGTTGCTTTGATTTCATTTTTTTGCTTTATAATTGTTAAAAATTTATCTTCTCCTTTGAATTTCAGAACAGGTTTCTTTTGTTCCTCTATACGTGATAATCGCCTATCAGAATTAAATACTGGAAAATATGTACCATCAGAGTCCATATACCCTACTATCCTACTTATATCAGTATATCTGTCTATGTTAGCAGGCCAGTCTATTTTGTCTAGGAATGCAGCTGCCCACTTTTCAAAATCTTCCGTGCTAGAGATAGTGATGCAATTAGGTGATATACTAGTGATAAACATCTTCTCAAAATCTACTACCTTGAGGGTAAATATTGCATTTTTCAGGACATTTTTAATCTTGTCACGAACAGTCTGATGTAAGATATTGTTGGTAGAAGATCTATTACCTATTCCTATATACTCTATGTGCATATACGGATGCCCCTCAAGAGATTCCCATGCTACATAATTCTTCAGATGTAAGCAGAACAAGGTAAAGTTAACCTCGTCAAATTTCCTTCCAAGTAGTGCTATTACCTGATTTATTTGTCCTTCTCCTGTGCAAAATGGTGAAAATCTAATATTTCCTGGACTTAGAGATGTTAAATGAGAATGCAAGTAAGCAGCTTGGTATTCATCTTCTGTTAAAGTTGCTCTTGTTCCATTTATATGCCCCCGAAACAAACCATCTTTCCCAACAGCAAATTTAACGTACAGATCTCTTATAACATGTGACATTTTCCTACTGTTTGTTATAGTTATCTCTGGGAATCTGATAATCACATTATAACCATGGTAGTCCCTGATTATCTGCTGTTTGAACTGTAAATCAGTCATGTTATGAATAAAGTCAGCGCCGTATCCTATATTTGTATAATATTCGATAATGCTGTTAGCATCCAGTGGACTTATCTGGTTGTTTTCCTCACCAAAGGACTTATTCATGATCTCTTTCATTTTCTTTAGTACCTCAATGGTACTATCAGTCTGCATCTCTGCTACAAAAGATTCTATCACCTCTAGCTTGGTCTTTGATATCTCTTTCTCTACTCTTGCCATATAATAGGTTTAAATGAAAGGGTGGGATATTTCACCCACCCTTGTTACTTAATCAAACAACCCCAGATTCTTCTGAATCTGTTCTGCTGTCCTTTGAAGATCTGCTACTTCAGGATCATTGGAAGTCTTATGCTCATCTTGGATGAGGTAATTAATAACTCTATTCAAGTAAGCCTGTGCTTTCCTTGCCCTTGCAATAGTCAAATCCTTCTTTGTCTTAAAGGTATAATCCTCAGGCACATGGTCAGTATCTTCCCAGTCCACCTCTGACCAAATGACTCCATCTTCCCAGTCGATAAGGTATTCATCACTATCAGGAGGGAAGAAGCCACTCTTTACTTTCTGAGGCATGAAGAAAAGGGTAAATTCCCCTTCAGGCAACTGTGCAGCAGAACTCTCCAGAGATACCTGAGTCTCTCCTACTACTACTTTCATACCTGAAAAGCTAATACCACGTCTGTTAAGTTCTGATTGAAGATCTCCCCATGTGTTACCACTTGTTTCACCAGTTGTCTGATTGTTGCCGATTGTGTTGTAGATTGTCCACTTCCTTGTCATAAATGTATGATTTTTAATTGATTACAGAAATAATGCCTCTCTCTTGTCAGGAATCGCATCGTTGCCCTCAGTTTCCTCAATAAGTCTTTCCACTTCATCTGCCTCATCAAGGATGAAATCAGGAACTATGGTTTTCTTAAACTTCAGCGAAGGTGTCTTAAACAACCTCTTTACTGCTAAAGCACTTAAATTGTAATTACTTTGGATGGAGCCATAGCCCTTATCATCCTTTGTCAGCCTTGTATACCCTTTCTTTAAGAGTTCAAGGACTTCTCTTGGCTTAATTGTCTGCGTTGTTGTTGCCATTATTTCACGTTTTAATAGTTTTTCCTCTGACCCCCAGTGATACTGGCTCTGGGGTCCCCAATTCTGTAGTGCCATAAGCCCATTTTATAAGCTCATTGTTATTACCCTTTGTTACCTTGTTTATCTTCGAGAACACATTCTGATGGTCCCATTTCCTCTGTTTGTGTGCTGCTGCTGCTGGATGCTCTACTTCAAATCCCCAGTGCAGGAAAGGGATCACTGCTTTAGCCATAGCATGAGCATTCTTCCCAAAGCTAACATAGCACAACCCAGAATTGTAGAAATTTATCACATCCTGGATAAGATAGTTCAGAAATGGGTCCCAGATCCCAGCATGAGAAGTAGGCTTGTTTAGTTCAACGGTAAGGCTACTGTTGAGTAATAGAACACCTTCCCTGGACAAATAAGATAGATCTGGTTCCCTTGGCACTTTTATACCTAAATCATCCTCCATGCCCTCATAGAAGAGCTCTAATGAGGGTTGGCACCTACCTGTATTCCTACAGGACATAGGAATACCATCAGCAATCATAACTCCATTCTTCATCCAGGGATAAGGATCTTGTAGGATGAAAATAGCCTTCAGTTTGCTGTAGGGAGTCTCCTTGAAGGTTCTAAAGACATCTTCATGCTTTGGACATATTTCCTTATTTTCCTTGCTCTCATCCTTGAGGAACTTAAATATCTTGTCAAACTCCGGACTCTCGATAAATGGTTTGAACTTAGGAGCCCAGTCACCAAACTGATCTGCTACTTTCTCATATATCATACAATTCTCTTTATGATTACTTTAAAACCTTCCTTCCCACCATCTTCAGGCATGGATTTGAACTCAAATGTCCTGCGTGGTAGTCCTTTGCCAAGTTCCTGATTTACAGAATACTTGACATTAGCCACTTTCTGGTACACCTTAGAGGAATGGATTTCATTGTCTGTAATGATATAGTCCCCAACACGGAGCTTCTTCATGCCCATGACAACCCCTTTATACTTGTTGGGTTTCTTCTCTCTCTCTTTTCTCTCTTTCCTGGGAGTTTCTCCCCTGACAATTACGAATGTGTATATGCCTTCTTTTCTTGTTAACGTACTCATTGTATGAGATTTTTACTTTTGAAATAATTGATTACAGTTTCATATCCATGATATCTGGCCAAGTCCGCGAAGTCCTTGATGATAGAACCATCAGGTTTCTGATACCCAGAAGGACAAAATATAAGCTTAACACCAAACTGTTCATAATGTTTGGCCTCTTTCATACCTGTAGCATCTGCATCAAAGTTAAGCCAGACCTCTTCAAAGTTATCCTTGAGAAGGTTAAGAAATTCCATAGGAATGGCACGATTACTCTCATTCTGGCATGAACAAGTAGTAGGTATAAGCTTAGTCAAGACCATTTCATCCTTCTTGGATTTAGTAATGAGAGCTATTCTACCACCCTTTATCATCTTTTCCTTACCACTTATCTTTGAGCCAGGAACATTGGTCATCCATTTGCTATCCTTCCCCTCTAGTGGTCTGTATATCTTCCATCTTTCTCCATACAGGTACCCAAATGTTAAACCTTCTTCATCAACCAGATATAACTGTCTGTTGAGAAACAACTTCTTGATATTATAAACCCCGTTTTCTCTTAGCTCATCAAGGGTAATTCCATATTCAGACCAATATCTGATACCTGCTGGAGTAAATTGTCCTGCTACTACCTGAATAAAAGCTGGTATCTTCTTTTGTGGATCAGGTGTAGGAGGTCTCAAACCTGCCTCTCTCTCTATCTGGTTCCTACCAATGATTCCCAGTCCAAAATCACTATCTATCCTCCTCAAAGAGGCATAGAAGTCTTCATTATGCAACTGCATAACAAAGTCTATACACCCTCCACATTTCTCAGAATCAGCCCAATCCTTATGCCTCCACTCATTCATGCTATTCTGCCTGATGGTAAGACTAGGATTGTTCTCCTTCCTGAAAGGACTCAACATAGCCTCACCAGGACTAATATCATGTCCTAGATAGTACCTATATATATCGTACTCAGAGACCTTGCTCAGAATGTACTCAGGATTTAACTGTGGTTTCTTTTTACCTATTACTGGCATAGCTGTAAAGTTAAATAAAAAGCCCCAGGATAGAAATCCCAGGGCCTAATTCGAATACATGAAACTTATTAGTAGCTAGTGTCGTCCTCTGCTAGTACCTTATCACCTGCTACAGGGTTCTTAGTAGGATCATAGTCTTGCAACTCTCCGAGAGAGTAGAAATCCTTTGTTCCAAACTGAGGATCTGTAACATTCAACACAAACTTCTGTAGCATACTCCTTTTCTTCCTCTCAGTGATCTTAGCCTTTGCTATAAAATCTGCATCCACATTCTTCACACGAACCTGTTTCATAGCAAATCCAGGCATGAAATCCCTGCTATATACCTGCTCATATTCTTTCTTCTCACCATCTTTATCCACAACACGCACTGTTACCAGAGCAACCACTGTATCATCATATTCACCATTCATCTGGTCAGTAAGCTCTTTCACATTCCCATTGATCAGGCGATTCCAGTCAAAGGACAATAGGGTATCCTTATCTTTGCGATCCAGCTTACTAAGCCATGCTGCAATGAAAGTATACAATTCTTCTTCTCCAACCTTAGCTACTCTATAGCTTCTTTCAGTGAACCAAGCTTGCAGGTTTTCAGGATCATCTGCCCAAGTAGTGATACCAATTGAATTGATATACTGTTCTTTCCTCACTTTAATTCCTTCTTCTCCGGGTTTGATAGCATTAGTCCTATTAAGATCCTTTAAGAAGATCCTTACTGCCCGATAACCATGACTACCTTCTCTCTCCACCTCATCTTTGAGCCAGAATACTATCTGGCAACGCTTAACTTCCTTGTCATTGACAGTCTCAGTGCTAGTGTACTCGATTTCATTTTCGATCTCCACATTAAGCATCTGCTCAAGCTTCTCCTTGTTGGGGTTGATAGCTACTACTTTTCCTTCGAAGAATCCAGTTTTCTTCTGAAATTCAACGTTCTCTTTTGTTTTTCCTTGTACTGACATAGTGTTTCCTTTTAATTGTGTTTTTTAATTGAATAGTTCTTCTGCAATCTTTGCTGATTTCTCTGCAAACTCTATAACCTTATCTAGGATAACTTTAGAGTCATTAGGTATAGAGTATACATCTTCTCCAAAACAACTTACTCTGATCTTGTGTGGACATTTAGCACTTGTTCCCTGTCCTGCCAACCTGAAGAAATATTCAGGCTTGTCATCTTTCCACTTGTCCTGTGCATACAGAACCATAGTGAAGTCCTTCTCTATCTGTCCTTCCCACTCTTTACCTTTGACTTTCACCCTCTTTTCTGCTTCACCTTCAAGATTCAGGGTTTCATAGTGAGCAGTAATGAAGATTTCCTTATCAATTCTCTTGATAAGAGCCATCAATTCACCAATCTGCTTGTTGTAGTTCCCCCAAATCTCGTAGCCTGAGAAATTGTCTCTCATTTCCTTCACCAGTATGTCAAAAGTAGCACTTAGACTATCCAGAACTATAACGCTTATCTCTGGGTTGTCTGCATAATCTTGCAGTGCTTTCATAACACCAGCAAATTTCTTGGGCTTGGCATGGTACTTAAATGGTTCATCAAAGCCTAGAGGCTTATTCTCGGGGTTGATAAATCCCGTTGTTTTCTTATCCATCTTCTCGAAGGAAGTTGTCTTGCCCTTTCCTGTTGGACCCACTATCAGGATTTTGTAGTAGTCTCTTACCAGCTTCTGATTACTCATATATGTATTTATTTGAATACAACATCTTCGAGGGTATCCCAGCGCCACAACTGATTGATATTCTTGGTCTTATAACCTAAGAATGTATCACCTATCTTGCCCTCGTTTGTATTCAAAGATACGGAATTTTTAGGAGAATTCCCCTCCTTCTGCTTACTTTTTTCCTTGTTTTCCCTTCTCATTTTAGTAGGATTTTGCAAGTTTCCTTATCTCAGAGAGTTTCTGATCAAGGAATGACTTGCTGTTATAGAAGACGGTTTGATATGCACAATTCTTAACCTCATCCCAGGTAGCTTGATCCTTCATCCTGAATGTACCATCTGGGTTCTGGTACACTGCTATTAATCCCTTGGCTGACTTCTTGGTCCCATCATCAGTAATTGGGTCTTTGAAGATCTCTCTCTTTTCAGTCCATCCTTCAGTCATATCAGTTTTCCAGTGTTGTACTTCTCCATAGGTAGCCTTTACAGCCATTCCAAGGGTGTCCCTAGTGTTCATTTGGTAGGTGTAAGAGCCTATCCCCGCCACCCAGTTAATGGATGCAAAGCTCTTAGCTTCCAGCCTAGCATTTATCTCTCTAGCCCTCTCTAAACTGATAGAATCACCATAGATAAGGCCGATGTGGGAGTCCAATACCTTGTACCCCTGCTTGCTGATAGTCCCTCCAAACAAGTCCCAGAGGACTTCAATTGATCCTTTTGCTACATGTTCAGGCTGTCCTGCTTTGGATACATAGTCCTCAACATCCCACTCACTGCTGTAATCTCCATATTCTGCTATGGCATCCTCATAGATATTCCTATCAAAATCATAAGCTTCCCCATCATAAATAAAGTGATCGCTTTTTAATTTCGATATATCCCACAGTCTCAATTCCTTGATTTCAGGATATCCACAGATAATGTCTGCGGGATCTCCTGAATCGGGCCGGATTACCAATTTACCATCTCTGGCCATGATCTCATCCTTGAGGATAGGAAGAGTATATATCAGATTTCCCCAATAATCCCAGGTATCTGCTACTTCAGCAACAGGTCCGGTTTTGTAGATCTTCATGATCCTCCTGATAGTCTCCAGCTCTCCCTCTTTTCCTCCCATACACATAACACTATGTTCAGTTGCAGGAATCGACCCCCCGATCAACTCCTTCTCTGCGTTAGCATTATAGTACTCCTCAAGGAAGTCAATAGCTGGTACTGTATCAGTTCCTGTGAAATATAGCAAGTGACCAGCACCTGACATACATGCAGTCTCAAGAGAACTCATTCCTCTGAAGGAGAAATCATGCCCTTGCCACTGTACAAAATCTGTATTACCTACAGTCTTCAAAGCTGCCCTGCTGAATTCCTTGTGAAATTCCCTTGCTAAAGTAGCAGAAGTCATTGATTGCCAGACACATGCACTCATGATAGTCTCCATGTGGTTAGTTAACCAGAAGAAATCAGGGTGAGTGTTCCACAGTACAAAAGGAGGCACCTTAATAGGTACAATAGATCCCTCAGGGAGAGCCATGATCTGTAGAGGCAAGTATCCTAGCTTGTGTAGAGCTTTAATATGATCATCCCCTATCTCATTTGGTCCCAAGTAGTTATCCTTTCTCCTATTCCACTTCTTAAGAACTATCTCTATAGGAAGATTAAAGAAATTGTGGTTCCATAGGTTAATTAAGTAATCCTTTAGGAAGTACTGTAAACCGAAGAAGGTGATATCCTTAACTCCCTCAATTCTACTCTTTCTGGGAGTCATGTTGCTGAATACAAGGGTAGTACCTTCAGGATACTGTCTCCTATGGTCCATCTTGTATCCATCCAGAAGTGTTAACGGATTGATTTTCATGTTGTTATATTTTGTTGTATTCTTCGTGATCAATGTAACTCTTGAACTTGGACAGTTTAAGATCCACCCTCTTCTGTATATCTTCGATAGGAAATAGTCTCTTGAGTATCTCTACTCTGATTAAGACATCACCTATCTCGTCTATAATCTCTTGCACATTGACTTTCTTAGGCTTCAGGAGAAACTGGTTCAATACGAGTCCCAATTCCTGGCATTCCTCCGATGCCTTGTGCAAGTTGTACTTCTCCCCATTGTTCTCCTTCAGATGCTCGATTATCGGGTCCTGGATCAGTTCTATTTTCATCTTCTTTTGCCATTTTAACTTTGTAAACTAATAATGACAGATCTAGGAATACTTCTGATAATCCTGCTCTGTCATCAAGGAGAGCTGAGAAAAAAGGTTTCCTACTGGCCCATGGTAGTTGAATACCATCACTGTTAACTGCATCACAAGGAATATCATGAATCTTGCAGTACTCAAGAACATATGTAAGATCAGGATAACATGTCCAGCATACACACTTGCATCCTATAGACCGAAGATCTCTGAGAAGAGCAATTACTCTCTCGTGAGTAGCCCCTGGCACCTTGTGGTAATTATGTACAGTACTGTCAAAATCGTACCCTATAGTAAGATTACCATGTTTGTAATACTCCCTTTCCAGCCTCTCAAACGCCACATTTTCTGCCAAATGTGGATCAGTAATTCTGATATCATCAGAATCATGAATAAACTGCGATAACAGATTATCTATTGCTTCATCAGTAGTCATAATTTATCACTTTTACGATTTTCGAATCATAATCCTGAAACCTGCTGTTTGAAGTGATGATCTCATTGAAGTTCTTCTCCAGCTTCTCAAAGCCATTAGAGAAGATACCATGTGTCACTATCAATGTCAGAGAAAGAGGATCTATCTGTTCAGCAATCATGTTGAAGGTACCTCCTCCATCACAGATATCATCAATAATAACACAGTTCTCTCCTTTGCATCTTTCAGCTTCAAGCACATCCAGAATGATATTACCATTGGAAACATCTCTCTGTTTTACACAATGAACTATCTCAACCAGGTTTTCATTCCATTTCTGGTAGTCGTGAGCCTTTTTGGCTGCTCCAGCATCAGGGATGATTAGAACAGCATTTTCCTTATCATAGATCTCCACAAGGATGCGGTTTGTTACTACCCTTGAGCGTTCAATAAGGGCTGCTGATACATCTGAGTGTGGATCATATAAGTACACCCTATCGAATTTCAGGCTGTTGATGATTTTGGCAATGACTTTTAAGTCAAAGCTATCACCCTCCTTCATTCGCCTATCATACCTCGCTCCCATCAAGTAGGGGATATGTAGCTCCTTATATACCCCAGATTCCTCTAATGCATCTGCTACCTCTGCTAGATCAAGGATATACCCTGGTCCTAGGATAGAACAGATCACTTTGTACATGTAGGTGTTATCCGTATTAGGGATATTTACATGTGGCTGGCGATCTGGGAACTGAATAAGGCTCAGTCCTTCCTTTGTGTTAATATTGATTGTCTTCATCATATTTCCTGTGTATTCCATGTTTAACGGTATTCAGGTAAAAAATAGGAGTTATCGAGTATTGCATCATAAACTCCTGGTGTTGTGTCACTTAACTTAGGCATTTCTTTAAACATGCCTATTTCTGGCTGAAAAGCTAGCCCTATTCTCACATCTTCAGAGCCATAGGAATTCTTCAATATCCTCAAGGCTCTGTATTTCTTCCTTCCTTGCCCATCCCGGAGCCTAGATAGATCATAAAGGCTGGGGTCAGGCACTTTGTACCTCATTGGATCAAATAGTGATAGTACTACATCTGCGTCTTCTTGAG
>Ga0137415_10005215_pt1 | contig 12853 bp, 13 predicted proteins | sample CZODoug3_1_1_16f_FD_183082 | JGI IMG/M metagenome (GOLD analysis project Ga0137415, IMG submission 183082) | Vadose zone soil fungal communities from Angelo Coast Range Reserve, California, USA - CZODoug3_1_1_16fungal (Hybrid Assembly) | ecosystem: Environmental > Terrestrial > Soil > Vadose... | reverse complement strand
GCCAAAGGGCTAGGTCATTGATGGTTTGGTTCCCGCTGCCATGAATAGCAAGGGCGAGGCTTCGCTGGTTGAGCGTGAGAGTGTGCCTGCACCCTTACCGTTTGAGCGTTTGAGACATCGTAGGTGTTGAATGTTGAGGATCTAGGTACGGGTGTTCCTGTTCCTTTGTTGCGGGGGCCCCCGTTAGAGACCCTTCTCTCGTGATCTTTCGTGTTCGGTCATGATCCTGTCTCTCATTTCGTGATTCTGCCAGGCCATTTTTTCTAGGGCAGAGTCATGTTTTGGTAGTTTGGTGGAACATCAGTTCCTTGTCAAGAAGATGCTGTAGTGGCCGGACCTGATTGGCCGAAAAATGGTCGAAAGTTAGAGCTGAGCCTCGACGCTAGGGGAGTGTCCTTTCCATCTTCTCGAAAACGGAAATGATGGTCTTAGTTTTGGAGAAATTCGGTCAATTCAGAACTGAAAACAAAACCGCTGAAGCTTGTTTTGGCTGCGAAGAAGTTATTCATGATCACCCCATTTTTTCCCATAACCGGACTAATTCGAGTAAGGGTTTGGCTTGCGCTTGTTTGGTCCCTTGACACAACCATCACACTCACCCTCTTCGACATGTTCGTGGCCAAATCGTTGAGAAATCGATTTTCATTGGCTCGCCATCCAATGAGGAGAACTTTTGTTATTTGAGGAAAGAACTCCTTCAGTACTTTCTGGTGATCTTGCGGGCACTCGTAACCTGGTTTGTTTTCGACCGGAATCGCCAGTGCTGGAAAAAGTGGCTTACCAAACGGCCTGTTGAACGGGTTTGCATTCGCTAATTCGAATGAGTCACTGTTGACATCTAGATTCGGGGCGTTGTCGATGATTTCAGGGATTAAAACGGAAAGGTCTCCATTCTTGATGGGATAGTTTCTAACCTCATGCGCCCAGTTTACTGACCCATGAAGTTTGATTAGATAGAAATCGCTTCTAATGTAGTCGAGCATTGACTGCAATTTGACTCCTCTAGATGTTAGCGCCTCATCAAGGAGAGTGTCGTAATTGAAAGTCACCAGACAGACCTTCTCTTTTCCTATCGCTCGGCGGGCGATTTGGTCTAGCAAAGTCTTGTAGTTGGTGACCCCCTTGGTCACAGTGTCCGTCCAAGTCTCTTGACATCGTGATAGCATATACCCAAGATAGTATCTTATCGCTGCAAGTTGCACAAGTCCAGGAGAGTATTGTTTGGCATCCTGCTGTAATCCTTCCAAAACACTCTCGACGTTGACGCCTGACCGCTGAAGGAGCGGAATCACAGGGTGGCATTGGGGGAAGAGGCGATAATCGTCTCCAAATCTCAGGTCGAATAATTCATTCGCAAGTGGCATTCTGTATTGTTTTGGATTTGGAGGGGTCAATGCCCCGAAGGAATCGTAGGAGGCTCCTGCTCCGAAAACAACCATCAGCGTGGGTGAAGCACCTTGGGTTTCAATGTTCTTATGTTAATTAGGGAACGAATGGTGTTAGAGTGGTAGTTCGCGGGGCGGGCGTTGAAGACCGCTTGCGTCGACCTAGGGGCAGGTGCGCTCTATGGTCGTAATCTCCAAAGCCCGCTTTCCCGACCTCTTTCATGCTAGATGTTTCCAGCCAATTTGAGGACATAGTTACGAATAATGTTGGAGGCGCCGAGGCGTGTCATCACCAAGAAGTTGAGCCATGTCTTGACCCGATCGGAGTAAAGTGCATCTAGAAGCCTCCTTGTAGAAGGCAGGTCTATTCTTTTCATCTCAATGTCTTCCTTTTTCGGCAGTCCTATTGCTAAGCTCACCGAGGTGTCGACGAAAGCCTCCAAGAATGATTCTATGTCTCGCCTGTGTGCTAGCGCTTCGACTATCAATTGAACAAACTTGGAGAGCTCATTGATTTCGGGCTCTAGAACGTCGTTAACGATATAGTACCTGGTCTTCGATATTATTTTGAATTCTTCCGGAGAGAAGTAAAAGTCCGCCAGAACTGTTGGAATGCGCTGACTCTCGTAGAGGGCTTTTACCTCGTCGGGGATAAACGCTAGGATGTCCTCGATTGCCCAAAGCCAGTAGTAAGTGAAAGTCGTCCAGTTAACCGCGAAGGACTGCTTGATGCCGGACCCTAACTGTGTAACTAGCTCAAATTGTTCTAGCCGTCGGAGGTGACGCGAAACGATAGACTTGTTCTTCTTTATGCCCCTGGCGATTGAGGAAACCAATTGGGCAAAGACAGCCCATAATGCGCTGCTATTCGCCGATTCGTCTGCAAATCGTTCGTAATTCTTTTTGAGTTCGTTCCGCAATGTTGCCTTTGACAACGCCATAGAACGAGCGTGTACGAGTTGTATTTAATGTTGACCGTTAGCAACACTTGTCTCGTCTGCAGATCGAATGGGCGACCCTTTAGGAATCATGCGGGGGCGCAAGCATCATTGATAGGCTGCGAAAATACTCGACCCGCCTCTTTGAGACTTCGGAGTGCGTTTAGTGTTATCATTTTGTTGGGGCCTTTTCTTCCCCAGTCCACGACCTCAATGTTCGACACGAGCAGTTTTGTTTCAGTCAATGGTATCCGTCTCACATTCCAGTAATAGTCGCCTGCGGGCCATTGTCCGTCCGGACCTCTCTTTTTCTCTACAATATCCAGCGCTTCCTTGGTTCGTGGGTCGTCTAGTTTTCCTGCTCGTGAGAGTATGGTGAGTTCTTGTAGAATGTCGCAGTGCCAGTACAGTGGATAGTGAAGCTTGACCATGCTCGGATGGATGATCTCTCCAGTATGGTCCGAACGGAACAGATGATGTTGAAGAAAGAACTCTGACGCTCTCTCAATCGGTTTTAGGTATTTTCGATCTCCTGTTGCTCGTTGATACTCGACGAGACCCAAAAGAGTCGAAAGAGACTCGTTGACCGATGAATGGTCGGCCTCTGGTCTCCTGTCACAGTTCCATCCTCCGTCGGGCCACTGCCAATCGACCAGCGACTCGGCAAGCTTCACAACCCGCGGGTCCTCCGCGAGACCCAGCCGGCTACACACTGCCAACGCGTTACCCTCTTGGGACGCACATCTCCGATATCGTCCATTGATTTTCGGAATATTATTGAGATGAGCCTCGCCAAGCAACCATTTCAGGACAAGATCCGTTGCCTTCACCGCTGGCCGAAATCCCGCGGGTATTCCCAGTTCGACGAGAGAGACTAGACGCCAGTGTGCGCCTGTCCACTTCTGGTAGGGATGGACCCCGAAACCACCATCCGCCTGCTGCCCGGAGAGGAGAGTTTTCACAAGCGGTCCATTGGGAATCTGTTTCTTGGCCGCCAGAACTTCTTTCGAATCTGAAGGTCTGTCAAGCACTTCTGTGAGAGTGAGATAACGAATCGATGGATCATCAGATTCCAGAAGCCAGTTGACTGCAGGGTCTTGGGCATCCACAGAGTGCAGTTTGTCTCACCCCTGAATTCTCAAATGACATTGATAAATGGTTTGAGATTCTTCAGGTATCCTTCTGAAGCTATCCGACTGACTATCGTTCCCATCAACAAGTATTATCACCTCAAGCACACTATTCGTTCTCTCCTCGGACATTGAATACCACTGTGGTTGTTACCTCGTATCTGGTAGTAGGTGGGAGCATAGGGCTAATCGTTCTCTCTTACTTCCTGCAAGGCGCGTTTGCCTATGGCTACTATCCCTTCGGCTTCTTTCCCGGAACCATAATCATCCTCGTGGGAGTCGGGGGACTGATTCTGGGACCCTACTTCGCTCTCGCAGGCTTCATTGCAAAGGAGAACTCGGTTTGGTTTGAAGTCAACAGGATGATTCACACCCACATCTCCTTCCCGATCATGGGAGGACTCGCCCTTTACTTTGGCTCGCTTTCTTTCCTTTTCTTTCCGACCCTGACAGCCTACCTAGTGATCGTATTCCTCGGAACCCTGATATCCGTAATGGCTAACAAGACCAGCAAACCCGCCGGGCAACCCCAAGAACCCGTGAAGAACTAGACAAACTATCCTAGCTTCTTTCTGAATAGAAACCGGTCCTCTAGTTTGAAGCCGGTCGAACTCCAGCGACGCCGCTACATTCTTGTTGTCCAGGCCTTCGAGCCCTAGAGAATTCTGTTTCCTTCGGGAAGGCGTAGCGAGCGACTAAAGCTTTCAGTCTTTAATATGAATCACAGAGAGATCGAATCCATGCAGCCAATCACCTATTCAGTATCCCAAGGTCTGAGAGCTGGTGCGATAGGCGGTTTCATCGGATCAATCGTTCTCGGCATTATTGGTGAGCTCGGCGCTTTGGCGATGAACCAGGAGCTCTTCTACACCACCATCGCGAGGAAACTAGGTTTCGCAGACTCATCCGTCCTTGGAGGATGGGCACTCCACTTCCTGGTAGGAATAATCGCAGGCTCACTCTTCGTCGGAGCAACGGCCGCAATCCGGAGGTTCGCTCTGACTCGGACTAAGAAGGCCGTCTGGGTTGGCATTCTAGCAGGGATCGCAATTTGGATAATCGTATACGTTCCCGTTACGGGCATCCTGATCCCGGAGGACCTGACCAACATAACGTTCGCGGGAGGGACCCTTGTCCTCCACATCCTCTACGGAATCGTGACCTCGATCGTGTCCCTCTCGCTTCTGCGCCGAACGGCTAAGACAAAGATCACTGCTTAGGCGCAATCCAAGCGAGACACCTGACGCCACGTGTCACCGTCCAGCCAGCCGGAAACCGTTTGTTCGCCGATTCCTTATTCTGTTGCTCTCTCGATATTTTGGCATGGTTCGCCGCATTTCTGAATTTCATGAAATATGGCGTCGATGGTCGGCTCCTTTGTCGTCATGACTGTTCCGTTCTTCAATACCAGTGTAACGTCCAGGTGGTGCGACTGGAAGACACTCGTCACTTGGCCCGTGTAGAGGGTTGTAATCGCTCCTTCCCAGGAGACGCGAATCGGACTAGACGGTCGAGTCAATGGAAAATAGGCTAAAGCTGGCAAGGCAACAATGAGAAGAGACAGTACAAGAATCCCGAATCGTTTCCGCATCTATCATAGGAAGTTACGAAGGGAGCGAATAGGTTTTGCGGGTCAATAATCGTTACCTATCCCAGCTTCTTTCTGAAGAGAAAGCGATCTGCCTGTCGGAAGCCCACTGAATTCCAGAAGGCTGCCGCAGTTTTGTTGCCGTGGAGCACTTCGAGCCCGATCTCATCTATCTTCATCCGTTGGCACTCTTTCGTCAAATGTTTCGCTAGATCTCTTCCCACTCCTCTCCGCCGGTGGTCGGGTCTTACGAAGAAATCGTTTAAAGTCATCACGCGTCCAAGTTCTGCGGAAGGAGTGTACACTGCCAGGGCAACGCCCACTATCGTATCCTCGTCTCGGGCCACTAAGAGTAAGCCTGTTGCTTGGTGGCGCAATTGCTTGTCGACAGCCCACGCTATTCTCTCCTCGATCGGTGTCAGGCCTTCAGACGAGTGGTATTCTGCGATGAGCCTCTCGATCTCCTGCAGGTCAGCCAGACTACCCTGACCTATGGTTACCATTCTTGACCCTGGGCTTCCAGCGTTAAGGAAATAAGCCGAGAGGATCAGTTAGATGCAAGTCATTCTCCATGGGCTTTGGAGCATATTCGTCTTCGGCATGCCAGACATGTGGTTGCTCCGAAGAGTCTTGCGAGAGTTGCAAGACAGCCGCGGATTGTTCCAACTGTGCCTCATGCTGCTGCGGCACCACCCATCAATCATGGAGGCATAGGAGGATCGGAAACGGAATCAGAATCGAATACCTCAGCTCAGCCTGGATGACGGTAGAGGTCTTAGGGTCTATCGGAGTCGGACTAATCGCTGGAAGCTTCGCCCTGCTCGCCTTCGGTGGTGACAGTCTGATAGAGCTAATTTCGGGACTCGCCGTTTTGGGTGGTCTGCACCGGGACTCTTCGAGAACTGGCAGTGCAGTCGACAGCAAGATAACGGAACAATTCACGAGCCTCCTGCTCTTCGCTCTTATCCCCATGATCGGGCTTGGTGCGGTCTACTCGTACACTACGGGATTGAGGCCGGAGGGGTCGCCTCTCGGAATCGTAATTGCCATTGGAGCACTGATTGTGATGCCCTATCTCTATGTCCAGAAGAAGAGGATAGGCCGTGAGACCCGGTCGCTCGCCCTCTCGATGGACGCGATAGAATCTGTGACCTGTCTCTTCATGGCCACGGCCCTCCTTGGCGGGCTTCTCGCAGAATATTTTCTGGGACTCTGGTGGGCAGATTATCTGGCGACCGGAATTATCCTAGCGTTCGTCGCGAGAGAAGCTGTAGAATCATACCACGAACTCCACGAAGAAGCAGCAGCTCATGTATTGCCCTGAAAGGGTGTTCTGAACTTACGACGCATTCTGCGTAAACACGACGTACGCAGGCTCGGCGAGCTTTGAAGATCTAGCCCGTGGTTCCAAACGCTATCCGGACCCTGTTGAGTACGCCCGGTCTTCTTGCAAGGGTTACATTACCCTAAAGCGCGCAGGGGGGCTTTCACGGCTTGCTCGAACAGAGTATGGATTCTTCCTTGTCTTCACTGCCGGTTCTTCCCAAGCGTTTCTACTCTGGACGGGCCCGCGCCAGAAAGATGGTAATCGTCTCTCTTCTAATCGTCCTAGGCTCATCTGGAGCCCTCACCGCGAGCGGAAGACTTGACGTCCTCGCTCTTGTCGGGCCTCATGTTGAGAGGTCAGAGTGGGCCTTCACAATGACTGGAGTTAGACAGCTCAACTCGGAGGGTCTGACCGGAACCGGGATAACAGTGTGCGTTGTCGATAGTGGAATAGATATTCTCCATCCAGACTTTTCACGTCTGCACCTTGTAGCTTGGCGAGACCTCGTCAATGCCAGGTCAGACCCATACGATGATCGGGGCCACGGTACCGCCATGGCCGGACTCATAGCCGCGGACGGATCCATCCGAGGAGTTGCGCCTGGAGTGAACATGATCGCCGTGAAAGCTCTCAACTCGGTCGGACTGGGCAGCCCACAGAACGTGGCTGATGGTATCAGGTTCTGTGTCGATCCCTGGGGAACCGGTAAGGGCGGTGCTGACATCATCTCTCTCTCCCTCGGTAGCGGGTCAGTCAATTTCTTTGACGTCACAGTTTACGACGCGGTCTCATGGGCAGTGTCTAGAGGGGTGTTTGTCGTCGTGGCAGCTGGTAACGATCCCTTGGCATACGATGTCTCGACCGCGGCCCAGGTTCCCCTAGCGATTGCAGTGGGCGCGGTTGACTCAAGAGGTGTCAGGGCACCATTTTCCTCGGTAGGGGCGAGCCTCAACAGGACTGATCCTAATCTGAAGCCTGAGGTCTCGGCTCCTGGTGTCCAGCTTGTCTCCACTGCTCCAGGTGCTCATTATGTGACGGTTACCGGAACTAGCCCTGCAACAGCTTTGGTTGCGGGAATTCTTGCATTGATTTTGCAAGCCAGGCCTGCGTTTCGGCCTGGAGGGCTCGGTAACTTGGTGGCTGTCAAGACTGCGCTGGTTTTGGGATCACCAAAAGCGTCGGGCCAGGTACTGCCTCACGATCCCTGGTATGGCTATGGGATCATCAATGGTCCTGGAACGATTGCTAAACTGTAGTTCCTGTTTTGCGACCTTCAAAGTCTTCTGATGAGCCAAGGGGCTCTTCGCTGGGTCCTAACGTAGTCGATGACTTCCCTGTCTGAATTCCCCAGTTTTCGCTGTCAAGTCTCTGTACGATCTTTAGCCGTTCTTCCACGGGTAGCTCGTGTCGAGGAAGTTGTTCGATTATCCTCAGGCGTCGCAATAGTCCTGCAGCGTTCGCATTCTGTATCTCTAGTCCAGGACGCCGGTTTACCTCCATGACGACCGGTCCTCGTTTAGAGTCCAAGGCAATGTCCACGCCCGCATAGCCGATGCCTGCGAGCTGTTGGGCCTCAGCTGCCACTTCGAGAATCTCATCCCATAACGGTATTCGCCGTCCGAGCAAGGGTGCTCCAGTGTCAGGGTGTTCAGGTGATGGAAGTCCCGCCCAGACAGAGTGGAATATGAGACCCGTCGAGGTTCGAACTCCGGCCGCGACTGCCCCCAAGTGAATGTTCGCCTTTCCCCCAGACGCAATGGTTGGTATTCGCATCATCGCCATGACCGGGTATCCCAAGAAGGATATGACTCGAATATCTGCCAGCCCGAGGGGGACAATGTCTCGAAGGCTCTCGTGCTGGATGAGTAGTTCCTCTACGACTGCGGTGTCCTTCTGTCCGCCATGGAACTGTCCTTCCAGTATCGAGAACGCAAGAGTCTCAATCTGGGAAGCACTCATCGGTCCCGTATTCGTATGATACGTGTCCCCCTGCTTACCCGTGACAAGCAGTATTCCCTCCCCTCCATAGGAAGAGGAGGGTTTGAGTGCGAAGACCTCGTGCTGTTTCATCCATTCTTTGAACTTGCCAAGGTCCGTTCTCTCACGGAGTATCAGATACGTCGTAGCCATCGGCACGCCGAGCGGGAGCAGCAATCCCTTCACCGCGTCCTTGGTCAACATCGCCAACAGTCCGGGTGGGTTGTACTTGCCGACGAATTCCCTGTTTCGCACCGTCATCGTCAACACATCATCACCAAAGTCGCCCTCAACAGCATTATCGGCTAGAAAGTAGCGTCGTACTCCTCCGAAACGGAACCTCTCGCTCAACCGGAACCGGACCCTCGTTCCCAGCAGCCAGTTGAGAAAGACCAGCAGGAACCAAGAGACCGGGTTGAACATTACAAGATTGATCAACGGGTCCTGTATTATCACGATGAAAGAGATGACTATCGCCGCAACAGTCCAAAGCAGTTCCTTTGTAGGATCTTCCCATCCAACTCTGTCGACCCGTTCCACATAGCGTTCTCCGATCCAGCCAATGATCAGGACCGGAAATAGTACTGCGAAGAACAGCTGATGCAGCTGGAATTGTAGACCGAGAACAGCGATCGATGCGATCGTTATGCTAACAATAGTGACTAGTATTGCGACCCGGTGCGCTTCCTGAACCCTCTCTCTTACCAGAGAGGCTCTTGTGAGAAGCACTGTTCCAAGCGTTACCGTCAAGAGCGCGAGGCCGAGTATCAGCCCGGTCGCAAGGAATGCCAGGGCCACGATGGCCGGTGCGAAAAGGCCTAGAGTCCGTACTCCAAGAACATTCTTCATGGCCGCGATTAGAAGCGCTGCTACAGCTACTTGGAAGAAAATCCGGGTTAGATACAGTCTCTGCAGTGCATCGGACATTTCGAATTGTAGAAAGATGCAGTATAGTCCGAAGCCCGCCATGAAAGCTATGAAAGGAAGATGGCGGCGGAGCAACAATCGTAGTTTCCCGGGCTTCGATCTGCTGGGGTCAGGGCTGCCCATAGGACGTTCCTGATTGCTTCGGCAAAGCCCCTGAACGCTGCGAATCACGTGGTCGCAGCCCCCAGAATGTTTCTACGACCCCAAGCCCCACGAGAACTATTCCGGAAATAAATTCGAATCTAGCCAGTGCAAGATATGTTCTCTGAAAATCCACGGTCTCTGTTGTGGTCAAGTATCCGGATCCGTGGAGGAAGAGGAGAAAGTAGGTGTCCGCTGTTGGGAATGAGAAAGATACTGTTGCGGACGCAGCGTCTTTGACCGAGTAGAGACTCGCGTTCCCTTGTCCAACCTGATAGGCCGCGAATTGCTGGCTATTCATGATAAGGAAGGTTATGGTTCTCCCGGATGTTTCCTTGATCTGCCCGCTGAAGCTCGCGGTGTCTTTGAGATTGTCTGTTATCTTGAAGAACTTGGAGGGAAGAAGGTTGAAAGTTGAATGGTACAAGCTAGCGGAGTTAGAATCGTATATCGTGTAAGCTCCTAGAGCGAGCAATAATAGACCGACACCGATCAAATTCTTCTTGTAGTGTCTCTTTCTCGCTTGGGTGGCTGTTAGGGGAGACGCCAATGTTTACCGGGTGTTAGGCACCCCGGGGATGTTGCATAAGACGGGTTTGAAACCCTGTGGCGAATGAGGCGGGAACAGACATTCGCCCGTGGGACCAGTCGAGCTCATTGCTCGGTAACATATTTCCTATAGAAAACGGAAGCGAGTCACCTAGTCACTATGATCGCCCGCAGGCACCTCCGACTAGCCTCTTTGCTCTTGACAGGGTTAGCTGGAGCGGGCCTGCTCACGGTCGGCTTCGGACTAACACCCCTGAGCGGTTCCGTGTTCGGTTCCATGTTAGGGCTCGGACCCAAAGGCGACTTCTCTATCACATTTGGTTCCAACTTCCTCGCGGTACCGCAGGGTTCTACGGGAACCGACTCGATAACAGTCACCGGTCTGAATCATTTCACCGGAGACGTGAGTATCACGGCTACGATAACGACCAGCGCGAACCCTCCAGTCGTAAAGCCAAGTCAGTCATCCGTCAAGCTCTCTCCAGAAGCAACCGCATCGCTCTCTGTCACCGTTTCAACAACAAGCTCCACAACTCTCGGATACTACAATATCACGGTGCAAGGAAAGACGGGATCACTCTCGCACTCGATAACAATCTTGGCACACGTAACTCCACCTCCCCCGCCCCCGACTCCCGACTTTTCTCTCTACTCCAATCCATCCTCGCTAACAACAACCCAAGGAGCCTATGTAACGGCAACGTTGACAATCTCAAGTATTCTCAGCTACTCAGGAAAAGTAGTATTGACGACAAGCATCTATCCCTCTGGAGTCAACAGCCCCCGTGTTTCCCTCAACCTTACCACCCTCCTCCTACCGGCCGCAGGATCCAACACCACCACTATTGTGGTCAACGCGTTTAATGCGACAGCTGGATACTACACAATCACCGTAACCGGAACCAGTGAAACCCTAAACCATACGATCTCCGTCGGCCTCTCGGTAAACCCTGCAGGTGAAGCGCTCAATTTTGTATCCTATGCATTCTCCTCATCTACAAACGCGACCCTTTACATTCAGAACTTTGGCAGCGGAACAACCACTCTGGTATCATACTACGTTGTAGATGCCAATCGCGACCAATATTTTCTCAACAATTGGAACGGGCCTGCCATCGCTTCAGGTCAACTTGGAATCGCGACAATACTGATCGGAGCGAGCTGTAACAGATGCGTCCTCACGGGTTCGGCTTTCAATTTCACCCAAGGCAACAGTTACACAATCGTACTAGTTACTGGCCGCAACAATGTTTTCACTTTCACGATAGCGCAGTCTAGTCGGGAGCATCTAGGGATGGACGCGTTCGCCTTCACCTCGGGCACGAACCTGACAATGTACATTCGGAATACTGGAAACGTTCCAGTCCAGCTCACCGCATACTACGTGATAGACACGTCAGGTGACTCCTACCACTTGACGCCCTATTCCGGGCCCACTATACCGCTCACCCAGGTCGCCGCGGTATATGTTGCAATCGGGTCTAGCTGCCCTAGCTGCACTCTTTCCGGCAGTGCCTTCACGTTCATGGCTGGCTACAGCTACACGATCATCCTCGTGACCTCAACAAACCAGCAGTTCACATTTACAGTAAACCGGTAAAGGACGACGCCCGTTGGGCCCGTCCAGTCAATCGGTTCTTCATGTCTGAGTCGGTGGGAACTGACGGCGCGGAGTGTTAGGGGCCGGTAAGCGTTGGGCTTGCGCTAGGAAGTGGCTCGGGTGCTGGTGCGGGAGTTCGCATTCTGCTGCGTCTGCGGAACAATAAGGCAAGGGTCACAACTGCCCCTGCTCCCACTATTCCGGCGCCGGTATAGATCCAGAGGGACATTGTCGCGAACAGCGATGAGGCTGGAGATACTTGGCCGTTTCCAGCTCCCGGAGGATCCCTCTTGGAGAGGTCGAGGCTTGTCGACTTCAGTTTGAGCGTGATCGGGATGGTTGCGCTCATGTGACGGTTCACAGTTAAAGGGTCAGATACGGGGAAACAGCCTGAGGGACCGCAGAGATAATCGCCCGGCTTGTAATTCTGCGTTTGAGACGATGCAACGGATATTGTCGCGCTCGAACGGAGGAGCAGGTCACTCGATTGGTCGTAGTCGAATCTCAGGTCAAGCTTGAAACTTTGGTCGCTTGAACCGCCGGACGTGATTACAGGCGGACTGTTGGTTGAAAGGGACTGCGAAAGTTCGGACTCGACGATCCAAGCATTACGATTATTGCCGGGTCCCACGTTGACCATCTCACTTCCCGTAACACTAGCGTATCCGGTTAGGATCTCGATCGGTTGGCCGTTTGCAAGGGGCCCGTTTACCCACCAGAATGTGTGGACCGCCTTGTGAGATGAGAGCAGCTGGCCTAGCACAGAGGGGTAGCCATAGCCGTAGTAGTATCCGTAGTATCCTGGATAGTAGGCGAGCATCCTCTGGATTGCGCCGAGGATCACTGACGTGGCCGTCCCACTGGATTCGACGCGGGTTGAGAGGTCAATTGACTGAGAGAAACTTCCGGTCTCGGTCACAGGCGTAAAGCTGACAGGACCCAGCGTTGCAACAATGCTGACTTGGTGGCTAACGTTGAGGACGGCTACATTGTTGTCAAGCCCGTTAATAGTCCAGCCTATCGAACCGTCGAGGCTGATCGTCGGCATTGGCGAGGGGGGAGTCGGTGGAGTACTGGACACGATCAAGTTGCCGCGCAGCGACGGATGACCCGTATCATAGTAGGTGTAATTACCCGCAGTCGTGAAAGTTACCGAGAACGAACCGTAATGGGCGATCGGTCCAGAGCCGAAGATTTGAAGGCCAGGGTTGTTTAGGTTGCATGTTGTCGTTGCGCAAGAGGTCACAGTATGCGTTATACTACCATAATTGAACCACATTACGGTTGTCCC
>Ga0137415_10005214_pt1 | contig 12854 bp, 18 predicted proteins | sample CZODoug3_1_1_16f_FD_183082 | JGI IMG/M metagenome (GOLD analysis project Ga0137415, IMG submission 183082) | Vadose zone soil fungal communities from Angelo Coast Range Reserve, California, USA - CZODoug3_1_1_16fungal (Hybrid Assembly) | ecosystem: Environmental > Terrestrial > Soil > Vadose... | reverse complement strand
AAGGCGGCGTTGCCGGGCCCTACATGATAGAGGCGGGTATCTCCTCATCGGCTCGCATCGCCGAGTTTTTTGGGTTGACTGATACGCTGCGTAGAACACCGGCTGAGACCACCGAATTGTCCCGACGGGCGCCGCTCTTCGGTGCTTTGAGGAAAGCCACGCGCTCCCACCGCATCCGCGCCGTGCGAGCATGGCGGAACGTGAGCGCCACGATACACGAAGGCATTGAGCGGCGTCGGGCCAATAAAAAAGTCCATGTCAGATCAGTTGTGAAACGTTGATCATTTCGCGTTTGCCGGTTCTGAAGGCCGTTCTGACCGAGGCATGGAGGCGACAAGGAAAAGCATGATGCAGACTTCCAGGTCGCACATAGCCTCTGGCAGGGCCCGCAATGCGCTTAGTCTCGAGCGCAATCTCGCGCACATCGCGGGATGTTCAAGTGTGCCAACATCGGACGTAGCCACCGAATTTTCTACCTGATAATCGCTTGCAGCAGTGTCCTGAGAAGGCGCGTCGACACCTTTGGCATCCTGAATGAGCATTCCGTTCCTCTTCTGCGCGCTTATCACGGCTGTGAGCGCCGTTATAAGTCTCGGATTTTCTATCGCGGCAGCCTTCAATACAGCAAGCGAAGTCCGCAACGTGGCGCTATACACCTGTGCGCGAAGCGTAGCCTTGGTACTAGTAAGCGCGGTTCCATTTTTCACCGGCTCGACTCCATGGCTACAGGCGATCGCTTGCAGCATGATCATCGTTCAGGTCTGTGACACCGCTGTAGGAGTGCTAATTAAGGATCGGATGAAGACCCTCGGTCCCGCCGGAACCGCGCTCCTGAATCTTGCAGCAGTGATCTGGTTGCTGAGCTAGCTTTGAGCGTCCCATGTCGATCGCTGACTATTCCATCGCCGGGGGTCGAGGCTCGAAGTAGCCCTGTGCGGTGCAGAACTCTTGAATTTCGTACATGCGGGAGCAACGGCGCGGTCCGTTTAGGGTCAAACTCGGCCCGCCAGTGACATCAGCCGGATTGCCCCGCTCATCCGCCAACAGGAGAACAATTGGCCCCATCGCATTGGCACGGTAGTTTTGCTCTGCCTTAGTTTAACGAGTTATGGAAACGAGACACGCGTCCGTACCCATCGAACGCTTCGCTTGACTAGCGGTCTTCAACTAAGAGAATCCCATAGGATCCTCGCCTCTAACAGGTGATTAGATGTACTACGTACTGACTTTCTTTGCCGGCGCCTTTCTCTGCAATTGCATCCCGCATCTGAGCTCGGGGTTGCGAGGAGCCCCGTTCCCGACCCCCTTCGCCAAACCCAGAGGCGTCGGTAATTCGCCACCCTTCCTGAACTTCCTCTGGGGGAGTTTCAATCTCTTCATCGGCATCTACGTGCTTTCAATATACCCGGTGGTGATTGGCCCGAATCCCTCCTGCCTCGCGCTGGTTGCCGGCGCCTTGACGATGGGTGCGTATCTGTCTCTGCATTTCGGCAACGTCTTCCGGAACACGCAGGCTAAATAAACCGTGAGCCGGTGGACTACGCGGACGGCGTCTACGAGGTCGTGCGAACCTTCACACCCGCCGGCGAGCCGAATTGAAGCGACTACGGTTTTGTCCGCTTTGCGCCAGAAGCGGTCAGCCGAAATTTGCAAGAGGCGCCACGCAGCGAGACCATAAAATCAAATCGCGAAACGGGGGTATGCGCTTTCACCTATCGAGTTTTCGCAAGCACGTCATGAGTCCTCAGCCATCGCTTCTATGCTGCGTGTCGATGCTCGCGAGCTTTGCGGCGTGCCATGATCGCTTCAACACCGCTCGAATTCCTGGTTCCCCACTCGCAAAGAGGAGCCAGCGCCTTTCCCAAGGTTCTCCCGAAAGCCGTGAGGGAATATTCGACCTTCGGGGGTATCTCTCCGAAATCGGCACGATCGACGATCCCGTCCGCCTGTAATTTCTTGAGCTGCTGAATCAGCACTTTGTCGCTGACCCTCCCGATGGCCCGTCTTAACTCGCCATAACGACGGGTCCCGTGGGCCAGATGGAACAGGATCAACGGCTTCCATTTGCCTCCGAGCACAAACAGGGCTGCGTCCAGGCCACAGGTAAAGGCGCCCTTCTTCATCTCAATCCGCTCCTTCAGTGGGTACTTACCAAAAGGTGCATACTGGAAGAGAGGAATGCAAGACCGTATGTAGCGTTCAATCATTCTCACGCATTGAGGACGCTATGAGCAGACTTAAAGAAAAGATCGCGGTCATCACCGGCGCAAACAGTGGCATCGGCCTGGCCAGCGCAAAACGGTTCGTCGCGGAGGGGGCTCATGTTTACATTACCGGGCGCCGACAGGAGGAACTAGACAAGGCGATCCAAGCGATCGGAGCTAGCGTGACGGCGGTACAAGGCGATGTGTCCGATCTCGAAGATCTGGACCGGTTGTTCGCAAGGGTACGGTCGGATCATGGACGCATAGACGTACTATTCGCCAACGCCGGATTGGGCGCACGGGAACCCCTGGGCAAGATCACGGTATCGTCCTTTGATCTGGTCTTCGGTGTGAATGTCAAAGGTATGATATTTACGGTTCAGAAGGGACTCCCGCTAATGCGGGACGGAGGGTCCATCATCCTTACGGGATCGACCACGGGTTCGATGGGAACAGCGGCCTTCAGCATCTACAGCGCGAGCAAAGCGGCGATCCGCAATCTCGCCCGCAGTTGGACGCTGGACCTGAAGGGTACGGGAATTCGCGTGAACGTTCTGTCGCCAGGCGCCACTGCAACGCCCGGTCTGCTCAACGGCTTGGCGAGAACGGGCCAGAAGGACGCCATGATCGCTGGCCTGATCGAGCAGTCTCCGCTCGGACGGATCGCCGACCCGGACGATATCGCAGACGTGGCGCTCTTTCTGGCCTCAGACGACAGCAGGTCCATGACTGGAAGCGAGATCTTCGCGGATGGCGGGATGGCTCAGGTTTGAAGGCAGGCCCCTGCGGTGCCGCCGGTCCACGCGGCGCACCTCATTAGCTCGCCAACTGGCGTGCTCCACATACCGCTGCGGCACCAGACATCCAACGAGGAATGATGCGCAATTCTGAACTCGGCGAGGGTCACAGCAAGAGTGAACCTGTCGTGCCCGCAGGCGCGCAGCCCGTCGTAGGCCGCCGCGGCCTGGCTGTCATATTAGGCGGCCTGAGCTTGCTCGGGCCGCTGTCGATCGATGCCTACCTGCCTGCATTCGCCGATATCCAGCGCGATTTTCAAGCAAGCACCGCTGACCTACAGCTCACGCTGACCGGCTACTTGCTCGCCTTTGCCTGCATGAGCTTGATGCATGGCCCCTTGTCGGATGCTTTCGGACGCAGGCGGGTAATCCTCTCCGCGCTCTTGGCATTCGGCCTGGCGGCGCTCGGATGTGCGCTTTGGCCGAGCGTCGGCTGGCTTACCGCATTCCGCGTCATGCAAGGCATGTCGGCCGGAGTTGGCACCGTGGTGGGACGCGCCATTATTCGCGATTGCTTTGAGGGCGCCGCCGCGACCAGACTGCTGGCGCTGGTGAGCATGATCTTCTCACTGTCACCAGCCTTAGCGCCCGTCTTTGGTGGATGGGTGGTCACGCTGTTCACGTGGCGCGCGATCTTCCTGACGCTGTTCGCCTACGCCGTTGCGATGCTAGTGCTCTGTGTGCGCAGCCTGCCGGAAACCTTGCAGCGGCATACACGCCGACCGTTCGGGCTAGGTATCCTGGCGCAGCAATATGTCGTCGGCAATCGCCGCGCCGCTTCCGTCTTGTTGGTCTTGCCATCGCACTTAGCTTCGTCGGTCTGTTCCTCTACGTCGCCTCGGTGCCAGCCTTCCTCGGTAACGAATTGGGTCTGCCGCCAACGCAATACGCCGTGATGTTCGTGTCCATCGTTGCCGGCATCGTGTTCGGCTCGCTCGCCGCCGAAAGGCTCGCCGGCCGGGTCGCGTCAGCCCGGTTGATTCTGGCAGGATTTCCATCCAGTTGGTAACCGGCATTGTCAACGTGACCTTCCATGCCGTGCATGCCGCGACCGTGCCCTGGTCGATACTTCCGCTAGGATTCTACGCGTTCGGCATGTTGCTCGCTACGCCCGGCCTTTTGCTGACGGGGCTGGACCAGTTCCCGCAGATGCGTGGTTTGGCCGCTTCGTGTCAGGCCTTCGCCAATGGTGCTGCTGGCCGGTCTGGTAGCGCAATTAGCTCCAACGTTTGGCGGCCGCGCGCTTGCGCTGGGGCTAGTGCAGGGAGTGCTGTGCATCGCCGCTTTCGCCTCGTGGCTCGTCACGATCCCACCTTACGAACGGAATGGATAGTGCCGCCTGCATTGTGGACGCGTTCTGGACCGACCTGGCGATCTCAACGCAACGCACAGCAGTAAGCGACACGGCAGCGATCGCTGAGGCAAACTCGCCCAATAGCCGTCGTTGAAAGCTATACGATTGTTCGCTGTTGACGTGGATTATGCGACGGCTCCCCGTTACTAGCCAAAATGGCTGCCGCTGCTGCCAGCTTTCATTTCCGGCCACCGCGGACGCGGGGGTGCCCGCAGGGGGCTCTTGGAATGAGAAGTTGCTTGCGCTTGTACGGGCAAAAGGGGCCTCTATTTTTCGGCGCACAAGAGGATCAAGGACACGCCGCCCCGGCCTCAGCCCAAGCCTTAATCAGTTCGCCAAACTGTTTCTGCGTTCCCGGCGCGGGCGTCCGCCCCGCTCCGGGATTCCAGCCCCAGCCGACCAGTTCATCCTCGGCCATGTGATGAATCAGCGCGGCCATATCCTTGCCGCCGTTGCGATCCTTATCCTTGATCTGCACGCATATCTGGCCGAGCGTCTTGCCCTGCCAGGCCTGTTCGGCAGGCGCGAGTGCCCATTTGGGATTGCCGGGAACTCCGGCTGCGTCGAAATTGCTTTCGTGGTGACAGGTGCTGCACACCAAACCGCCTGCTGCCCCCACCCCGCCTTCGCCGCGAACGACCAGGGGAATATGCGGCCTCATCCTATCTGTCTGGGTCGGGCGCTCCGTAGCTGGATGACAGTTCATGCAACGCGGGGACTGAATGACCTTACCGGCTTCTTCGAACAAGGCGACAGCCCGTTCGTCCTTGTTCGTGATCCTTTCAAAGTCGGGTGCTGACTTCAACGTTACCGGGTTCGTTGCGGCGTCGGCCTGGCCGCGAAATCCAGGTTCCGCGAACGCGAGCAACCCGGCAGCTACACCGGCAGCGGCGAGCGCCAATGCGCCGTGCCTGAACAAGATCATGCCGACGCTCCTTGTACGATCGGCAACTGCCGCGGGCGCGGCAACCCTAACTTGGCCATGGCATTAGCCACCGCAGGGCCAAGCGGCGGGACACCAGGTTCGCCGACGCCTGTCGGCTTCTCCGACGATTTGACGATCTCGACTTCGATCTGCGGCATTTCATTGATTCGAAGGGAACGATAGCTGTCGAAATTCCCGGCGACGGGATTGCCTCCGTCAAGCGTCTGTTCGGCGTAGAGAATATGGCCGAGCGCGAAGCCGATGCCACCTTCCATTTGGGCGCGGATGATGTCGGGATTGACGGCGACCCCGCAATCCACCGCACACCACACTTTATGTACGATCGGACCTTCCTCGCCCATCGACAATTCGACGACCTGCGCAACATACGTGCTGAAGCTTTCGACCACCGCGACGCCACGGGCGCGGCCGGTCTCCAGCTTGGCATTCTTCCAGCCGGCAAGATCGGCGGCGGCCCTGAGCACGCCGGCGTGGCGGGGCTTCTTGCTCATCAGAGCCAGCCGGCCTTCGACCGGGTCCTGTCCGGCGGCCTCAAGAAGCTCATCGACAAAGGCTTCGACCGCGTAACCGGTGTGGGTGTGTCCGACCGAGCGCCACCACAAAACCGGAATGCCGACATCGACTTGGTGCAGGTCGCATTTGAAATTGGCGACGTCGTAGGGAATTTCGCTGGAGCCTTCGTGAGCGGTAGAATCCAGCCCATCCTTGAACGTCATCGCCTCGAATGGCGAACCCTTCATGATCGACTGTCCGACGATCGTATCCGTCCAACCTTCAATCTTTCCATCGCGGACCACGCCGCGCATGCGGTGGATGCCGAACGGGCGGTAGTAGCCGCCGCGCATGTCGTCTTCACGGGTCCAGACCAGTTTCACTGGCTTGCCAGGACCGATGGCTTTTGCCACCTCGGCAAGCTCGAGCGCGACGTGGGTGGTTTGCTGGGCGCGTCGGCCGAAACTGCCGCCGGCCAGAATGGTCTGCAGATGCACCCTGTCCTGCCCGATACCGAGCACTTGGGCGATCGCGGCGTGGTCTGGCGTCGGAAATTGGCTCCCGAAACGTGCCGACGCGGTTTTGCCGTCCCATTTCATAAATGCGTTAAGTGGCTCCATCGGCGCGTGCGCCAGATAAGGGAAGACATACTCAACCTCGACGAGTCGACCGCCCTTGGCGATCGCGCCATCCGCGTCGCCTTGCTGGTTTACCACCTTGCCTGGCGTTTTCGACAGCGCGCGAAATTCCGACAGCAGTTGCGCCGTCCCGCGCGTCTCGGCCTTGCTGTCATCCCAGGTGATCTTCAGCAGATCGCGCGCGGTTTTCGCGGGCCAGAACCCTTTGGCATAGACCGCCACGCCGGTCGGCACCTGCTTGACATCGACCACGCCCGCGATAGCTCTCGCCGCACTGGCGTCGAATGACGCGACCGTGCCGCCGAACTTCGGCGACCGCGCGATCACTACCGTGAGCATGTCAGGCTCGTTGATGTCGAGCGTATATTCGGCCGTCCCGTTCGACTTCGCCATGCTGTCGAGCCGTTTCACGACACCTTCCTTGCCGATCAGATTGAAGGTCGAGGGATCCTTCAGTTTCGGCTCATTCGGCATGGGCATCTGCATTGCCCTGGTGGCGAACTCCCCGAAGCTTCCTTGCTTGCCAGACGAATGCCTGATCACGCCGCCCTCGACCGTGATCTCAGTTGCCGGCACCCGCCAGCTCTCCGCTGCCGCCGCGACCAGCATCGCGCGGGCCGCAGCGCCGACCTTGCGCATCTGTTCGAATGAATTTGCGATCGCGCTGGAGCCGCCAGTGCCCTGCACACCGAATACCAAATTCTTGTACAGCACTGGATTCGATGGTGCATGATCGGCCCGCATTTGCGACCAATCAGCATCGAGCTCTTCGGCAACCAGCGTTGCCATGCCGGTGAACGGCCCCTGACCGAATTCGATATGCTTGCACAATACGGTAACAGTGCTGTCCGCACCGATGATGAGGAAAGTGTTCGGTGCAATGTTGACATCCGCCGCCGCCGTTTGTGAGATGGCTTTGCCGCTGCGAGCTACATAGACGCCGATCGCAAGGCCGACCCCTGCCTTCAGAAGCGAACGGCGGGTAAGCGCGCTGTCATGCATCGTCATGGTTCAACCTTCCAGCGATTTCGCTGCGCCATGGATGGCGGCACGGATGCGAACGTAGGTGGCGCAGCGACAGATGTTGCCGTTCATGGCAAGATCGATATCGCGATCCGTTGGTTTTGGATTGAGGCCGAGCAGCGCCGCGGCGCTCATGATCTGGCCGGACTGACAGTAACCGCACTGGGGAACATCCAGGGCTACCCACGCCTTTTGCACGGCGGCGCCCTCTTTGCTGTTCAGGCCCTCGATCGTCGTGACTTCGCTGGTCCCGACCGCCGAGACGGGAAGCGAGCACGAGCGCACCGTCTGGCCATCGACATAGACCGTGCACGCGCCGCACTGAGCGACGCCACATCCGTATTTTGTGCCCGTGAGCCCCGCGCCATCGCGAATTGCCCACAACAAAGGTGTCCCGGGATCGACATCTATTTGATGATGCTGTCCGTTGATCTTGAGCATGAACGCGGCCATTGCATTCTCTCCGAACTTTGTAAGTGCAGGCTACGTTTCACCGGCTCGGAATAGCAACAAAACAAAGTGTTACTTTTACAGGTCTGACGTGGAACCATTTTCGCACCACGTGACTCAGGAATTGGGTGGTGGGTGGGTCGCAGAGCTTGCGGCTAAAGGTCCTATCGCGACGTCGTTGCTTGTTTCCGCAGGGTTGTCATTCCACGCGAAGCTGTTCTATTCGCTCTGGTAAGGTCATGCTCACGCGCGACGTCGATCGACATCTGGCCAAGATTCGATGTATATCGAGGGTCAGATAGTCGGGGCCTTGAACCGATAGCCAGCCGACGCTCGAGGAGTTCTGCGAACGAGAGAGGCGTGTAGTCCTCAAGGGGGCCCGATAATTTGCATGCCGATCAGAAGGCCCGAGTTGTCGGCACCGATCGGAACTGTCGTCACCGGCAGCCCAGTGGGCGTCGCCAACGTCGTCCAAAACGGCGTTTTCTCGTAGTTGATTTTCGAGCCGTTCACTTCGAGCTTGGGCCTGTCGTGGGGAAAGGCCGTGCATGGCGCCCCCGGACACAGCACCACATCGCAGCGCTCAAACGTCTCGACCCACTTTGCGGCCAGAGAGCCAGCCGATGACGATCGAGCAGTACCCAGTCCCGATGGCTCATGGTCATGCTCTGCTCGTGCGGCGTACCTTCTTTCCCGTTTGCATGGGCCGCGGCGAATTCAGGTGCGCGGTGGTTTTCAGCAGATACGCAAGAGCCTCGACAACATCGACAAGAGGGCCGGGATTTATGGCAACTTCCTCTACAAACCCCATTCCATTGCTGCTGTTTCGTCGGGTCGCTGGCGAAGGCTGATGTAAGCCCGCCGGGTCGTTCGGTTGGGATTTCGGTCCTTCGCCGCGCAAACGTCGCGGTGATGGCCTGCGCGAGCCGGTCACATTTGAAGCCGTACGCTTGCGCCAGTATCCAGATATTGCAAAAATCCTTTAGGCCGCCGACTGCTCTGGGCCATCCAGTAGAGGAATATCTAAGTTATCAATCTCTGGCATGGCTTGACCGGCAATCCCCTGTAAATCGCCATGCATACCCATGGTGGAATCAATAGCGCTTATCAGCTGGCTTTCACGTTTGGCCCACGCGCGGGTCATCAACTTGCGCTCTTTGTCGAGATCTTCACGCATTTCACTGAATCTTTCGACGATAGCTTCCAAGCGTTGGCGGAAGCGGGTTCCTGTCAAATATTGATAGACTTCTATAGCGCGGCGGGACGTCAGCGCCGGAAGGCCCAAGCGAGCCTATCGGCCGGCGATCCGGATGGCGGCTTAAAGCGCGAGTTGTGCAGATTTTTTCGTGTCAAATTTTCGGAAGTGGCGTCATAAGACCAATAACGGTAGGTCTTTCTTCAATAGCTTTGCGCCGTTTTGAAAAATCGTGAAAGTCAATTTGCTATGATGGCCTCACGCGCAGAGAGGCGCGCGGGCCCGGCTGATCGGCCGCCTAGGCCGACTGGGCGCCAAGACGGCCCGCACCGAAATCTAAAATTCAATTTAATTGTGTCGGCGGCTTACGAACCTACATCAGCTTCATGTGTCGGGCTGGTGAGGCGGTCGTGCCGGCTATCAGACATTCCCAATAGTAAACCAAAGGGTGCGTCAAAACGATTGAAGCAGTCACGGCAATTCTAGTGCTGTTTAGCGCTGGCATTTTTGTGGCTCACGCGGTCGACGCTTATCGGGCGCCATAGGCGGCCGTTGCGAAAGAGAAAATATGGTGCCGCTGAAAACATTCACAGGACTCATGCTCGGCGTTGTTGCCGCGCTCGTCACCGGCAGTGCCGAGGCGCACGATCCGGACCATCATGAACAAGCCGAATGGTATCAGTCGCTGATGCAGCCGGACATTCCCAACGCCTCCTGCTGCGGCGAGGCCGACGCCTATTGGGCCGATGAGATCCATGTACGGGACGGCAAGACCTACGCCACCATCACCGACGATCGGCCGGACGAGCCTCGGCACCGGCCGCATGTCGACGTAGGCACCCAGATCGAGATCCCGAACAACAAACTCAAGTGGGACAAATCGAATCCAACCGGCCACGGCGTCGTGTTCTTGAGCCGCGCCGGTTACGTCTACTGCTACGTCCAGCCCGGCGGGGTCTGATCATGTACCCGACGCGCCGCTACGGTGCGGCCGGCAGTGATCGCGGAGTCCGTATTCCGCTTCCGCGGCATTAGACGGTGGCTACTCCTCGTTTCAGTGACCCTCGCGGGACCTATCGACGAGTCGCGGCCCTTTAGCAGAGTGCACCAACAGACTGCAGTTGACGGCCCTTATTTGGGAGAGCCCGCGCGTGGACGTGTCCCGGTGTAGCCGTCGCTCTTGCTGGCATTCCACAGCGCGCGGGTGCACAGGGTTATCAAGCTCGTCCAGAAAGGCGAGCCAGATCGTAAGAAGGGCGTCGTGGCGCCGGCAAAGCGCCCGCACCGGTGTGTCAGGTCGAGTCCCCATGGACGCCAGAATAGTTTAGGATGGTTGACAGTAGGTAAATGGCCGGGCTGCCCGAAATTCTTTGGGGTAAGCGTCCGTCGGTGTCACCATGAAGCAGCTACTCTATTACCTCGTCGGCACGCGAAAGCAAACATTGGTGGATTGCTGAGGAGGAGTGCTTTGGCGGTCAATTGCAGAACGCGAAGATGGGCTGCAAACCTTTAGGCGAACTCGAAGCGGCAGACGAAGCCGCATGATCTGACTTGGAGGTCGTTGCGTGCTCAAGCTGCCCGAGAAGCTATCGGACCTCTTTGCCTTCGACCCCGTCACACTTGTCGTTTTCGGGCGCGAAGGAAAGCGCCGAGAGTTCAAGCTCGACTATTTTCAGAAGGACATTGCCGACTACACAAAGACCTTGGCTGCCTTCGCCAATGCAGATGGCGGCTGCATCATCTTCGGTGTCAGGGACCGACCTCGCGAGATTGTCGGGGTGAGTTCGGTCATCCGGCCTAAGTCTTGCTGGCCTGCCATGAGCTCAACCCGCCTTCTAACTGGGGAACGGCCGTCAACGCCGCGCGCACGTTGACGGTTTTCATCTTGGAGGCGATTGCGCTGAGCGACAGGACGAACAACCGTACTTAGCTGTCGGACGGTCTCGTCTCCAAGCAATGCTTGAATGAGAAGGCAACGCGGCTCCTGTCGGTCCTTAGGATCCAGAAGCACTGACCATCGTGGCCATCGGGCGGTGCCGCAACATCGAAGTGAGCAATACCCACGCCGACTTTCTCGTCAAACTCATGATGCCGCTTGAGAAGCGCGGCCAAATCGAGAGCGTCGGTCTGACTGACGACTTGTCCAATAGAATATCGACTTAACATGTCGCTGAAGAATCTATTTCCATCGCCAGCTTTCTCGAAAAGCCGGGTGTCTATTTGTATTGATCTGCGTTTTCCCATGGCTAGTTTCCGATCTGAACCGGAGCTAGGGCGGCAATAGCGAGTTGCGCCACGGAAGGCGGCAGGTGACTCATCCCCCGTCACTACCTGAGCGTGCTATTGAGCTCCCGGCAGAGTTGCCCAAGCAAGATCATGTCGCCAGGGAGTTGGGATGAACGTCGAGAGACTGCATTTAATCTTGAGGGCAACATATGACGCCGTGACAAAGGCGGGGCTGGTCGCCGATATCGGAGGTCTAACCACCTCGCTGCAGAATCAGGTCAATGATCCGACAACTGCGGCCTATCAACAGCAGATTAGTTCCCAACTGGAGAAGCTCTACGCAAATCTCTCGGCGATCGAAACCAATGACTTCCCTCCAGGATGGAAACAGGTACTCACCGAACACAAATTATCTCTTTTTGTCGGAACTGAGCTGCTGCAAAAGCTCGTTGAGATCTTTTCTCGAAATGCGATCACGCCTTCTATCGCTCTGAAAGAGATTCAACAGTTACAAGTCGAGTTGACGGCTGACCTCACCGCAATGACGGAGTTGATTAACGGCTTCATACGTCTCGAATTTTACATGGACGATTTGAAACCCGGTGAAGCGGAGATCGGACTTTTGGTCCCGCGCGAGAGCATTGATAGCAAGCTCGATCGATTCACCAAAGAACTCACCGATATGGCGAAGATTATCGGCGTATTCGAGGAATTGACGACCGGTCAGCGTCGTGAGCCTACGATCCGAACCCTTTCCAGCACGGACCTTACGGTCCTGTTAGACATTTGGCCCATATCTGGCGTCGCGCTCGCCACTGCAATTGAGAGGATCGCTTCGTTCTACAAGCAGGTGCTTGAGATAAAGAAGCTCAAGGCAGAAGTCACGCGATTAGCCCTCCCCGAGACGATGACCGACCAAGAAGCCAACGAAAAGATGGAAGCCAATCTGCGCGCACTGCGCGATGAGATGATCAGTAATTATGAAGGTCAGAAGGCGCGCAAGCATGAGCTGGAGACCGAGCTGCTGATAGCGTTGCATAGGATCGCCAATAAACTAGACCAAGGTATTCATTTTGAGTTTCGAGCAGGAGAACCCACTACTGCTGCGAACCAGGATGAAACTCCTGAACAAAAGTCGCTCCGGTCACAAACGATATTCATCAATGACGTAGGTCGTCGGATGGCTCTCATCGAGCGAGTTGAAGGACGAATTCTGCAGCTTCCGGTCGGAGAAAATGGCGACGAGAATGGCGGCACTAAAAAGGATGAGAGTGCCGTTTCCCGGCCCTAGGAAGCCCGCCGGTGAGTCCGGATCTTGTGGGCTGTCATGTGGTGCCTTTAGTCGGGCTAAGCGCCCCGCTCCCCGAGCCTGTCTAGTTATTGCTTATCAGTCACGAGATGCCGTTTGCGTATGAACGGCCGCTTTGCGCCAGAAGCGGTCGTCCCGACAAGGACGCGATTGGTAGAGTCGAGATGTGGCGCGGTGGCGTTAGGTAGAACATATCTGTTGCCGCCCCTTTCGTCTGGCG
>Ga0137415_10005210_pt1 | contig 12857 bp, 15 predicted proteins | sample CZODoug3_1_1_16f_FD_183082 | JGI IMG/M metagenome (GOLD analysis project Ga0137415, IMG submission 183082) | Vadose zone soil fungal communities from Angelo Coast Range Reserve, California, USA - CZODoug3_1_1_16fungal (Hybrid Assembly) | ecosystem: Environmental > Terrestrial > Soil > Vadose... | reverse complement strand
ATTCGTCAACTACTTCTCCGTCAACTCCATCGATGAATCCGCAGCCAAAGCAACAAGCTTAGGTGCGCAGGTGGTCACTGCAAAACAGGAGATCCCCACCGTGGGATACTTTGCAGTCCTCAAGGACCCCGACGGAAACACCTTCGCCTTGTTCCAATCCACAGGCAGCATGTAGCCCACAAGCCCGACTCGACTCCAACTCCCTCTTTTCTTAAGTCTCGACAGAAGATCCTCTAGATTTACCCCGAATTCTTAGAAAACTCGCCCCAAGTATCGACAAATCCGGACTCGGGAACACCCCCAAACATTTTTCACTCCCCATCGATCAGTATTCGTGGAGCGTGCAAAGGCGCAATCGGCCGAGGTAGTGCAAATCCAGGACTCCAACAGAGTCCGCATACTAGGCTTCATCAAGAGAAATCCCGGCACCCATCTGAGAAAAATCAAACGAGAACTCAACCTAGCCATGGGTGTTATTCAGTACCACCTGTACAAGCTAGAACGAGAACGCAGCATCGTATCGGTTCGGCATGGCCTCTACAAACGCTTCTACGCCGACAAAGACCTCCGAATAGAAGACCGCGAAATTCTAAGCATTCTCTCTCAAGAGACGGAGAGAGATATTGTACTCTACCTCATCAAGAACCCACTCGCAACCCAGAAAGAACTCTCCGGATTCGCCCGAATCTCAGCGAGCTCGACAAACTGGCACATGAAGAGGCTATCCCAGGCCGGTTTCGTAGAACCAAGAAGAGAACGCGGGTCTGTGTACTATTCCGTTAAGGGGGACCGAGCCCGGATTCTAGCACTCCTCAGGAGCTATCACCCGAGAATCTGGGAGAGATGGGCTGAAAGGCTGGCCGACTTACTGGCGTAACAAGCTAAGAGGAGTTGGGGATGGACAGGCTAGACAGCTGAGAAAATGTCCGGCTCTCCAACCGATCCGACCGAACTACTGGAAATAGGCAGAGGAATCTTCGCACTCATACTCTTCTCGTTATCATTGTACGCCTGGTCAAGACGAAGACAACCTGCCCTGATCATGGTGGCCGTTGCATTCTTCCTTTTTTTCATGAAGACATTCCTGGACTACGTTCTACCTTCACCGACGGAGGATGTCGTAAGGGTCGGAATCGACTTCGCAGCACTCGCCCTATTCTTCATCGCAATCGTCGTTAGACCAAGACAGGACCTTGGCAAAGGGACCGCCTGACATAGTTCAATTGACTAGTGCGAGACCTTTGGTCCCCGCACAACTGATCAGATATCGACAACTGTACCATGACGCCTAATATCTCGCGCATTGCCAAGTTACTTGCAACCGAGGGGAAATGCGAATGCCCTCAGTCGGACCATTTGAACTAACCGAGGTGGAATTCATCGGTCTTGAATTCCTAAGACAAGATGATGAGAGACAGCTTAGAAAGACCGCTCTGCGGGCAACGTGGTCTGGACGAGAACTCAGGGTCAAGGTCGAAGGATTTGCAACAATAATCACCGACGTGAAGGGCGAGATCGCGTCCAGGGCCTTGCCATACTAAAGAACCAGTTGGAAGTTGGAACCAGAGAGCGCTGGAACCATCAAGCTATTACTCTATCACCGCATCTTGGGGACGCGTTCGGACGAGCGTTCATGAGTGTAGAGTCAGATAGACAGTTTCGTTAGTTGCTCGCTTAGTTGCCACAACCGTTTGGCTGAGTCATCCTCATAGGACTCTTGAGAAGACTTTGCTTCATGCATCTTCGTGAAGTACTTCCCGTTCACGCCATCTAAATCGGGAGAGGTGGCCACGTAGACAATTCTCTTGGCCGCGGTTGCAGGACCTATGAAAAATGGGCGCATGAGTCTGAAACCGAATGTTATGAGGCCGTTGTTATTGGCAAAGTTGGTTCTGACTACACCCGGATGTGCGCTGTTGACAGTAACTCCAGTACCTTCGAGTCTTGTTGCTAGCTCGTGAGTAAATAGTATCATTGCGAGTTTTGATTGACCATATGCCTGCCAGCCGGAGAACTTTTTCTCGCCTTGAAGATCCTCGAAGTTGACCTTCGCGCCGTTGTGGGCGTTAGATGAAACGTTGACGATTCGAGATGGAGCGCTTGCTTTGAGGAGGTCAAGGAGGAGGTTGGTTAAGAGAAAGGGTCCGAGATGGTTAATGGCGAAGGTCGATTCAAAACCGTCCACCGTAGTGGTGCGCCTTGTTAGATAGACTCCGGCGTTGTTGACGAGTAGGTGCAGCCTTTCGTGTCTCGCCTTGAAGTCACTCGCCAATCTGCGGATAGATTCCTGAGATGACATGTCAGCCAGCATCAGCTCAACGTTCCGGTTTCTCGTCTTGGCGATGATCTCAGCAAGAGCTGCCTCGCCCTTCTCTTTGCTCCTCGAGACGATCACAACATTCGCTCCCATTCTTGCGAGTCCGAGAGCTGTAGCTTTGCCTATTCCAGAATTCCCGCCGGTAATGAGACACGTCTTACCCGTCACATCAACGCTGTTCTCTAGCAAGTTCCACGCATTGCTTAGAACCATATGTTACTGATAAGAACCTGAGCCCGCAAAAATCGTACGTGCGTTCTGATTCCTAGTTACCTTGTCGAAGGAGAAAATGCTCGAACTCAACAGGTTATTTTTGGGTCGTGTCGGGGATAGTCGCTTGTTCGAGCTTTAGCAGAGTTTGTTTCCTTTTTTTACCCCAGCGATAACCGCGCAGATTACCGTCTTTGCCGATTACCCGATGACACGGAATCACAAGTGCAATCGGGTTTGTTGCGCAGGCTCTTGCCACAGCTCGTGACGCTTCGGGGTCGCCTAGTTCTTCGGCGATCTTACCGTATGTGGTAGTCTTTCCGAATGGAATGGATTGGATTATCTTCCAAACTCGCGATTGGAATGCTGTTGCCTTCACGTCTAGAGGAAGAGCAAGGGCGAGATGCTCACCACCGAAGTACTTCGCGAACGCCCCAGTCCATTCTTTCAGCTCCTCGTCACTCCGGTACAAGATCGCAGAAGGATAATCTTCCGCTAGAGACGTCTCGACAAACGCGTCCGAGTCTCCGATGCAGACACCGCACACACCTTTCTCTGTCGCTGCAACTAGCAGCCGGCCTAGAGGAGAGTCGATGATGCTGTACCGAATCCGCAAGCCCTCACCTCCTCGGCGAAATTCGCCTGGATTCACTCCGAATCCACCGGGAACATTTTCGTATACGCGACTTCGGGAAGAGAAGCCAGCATTGTAGAGAGAATTGTTTACTGTCTCCCCACTTCTGAGAAACCGCTTCATTCGAGCTAGGCGGCGAGCTTCCACATACCGGCGGGGAGAGATCCCGAGAACCCTCTTGAAAGTCCGCTGGAAATGATACGGGCTAAGGCCGACTTGATGACTAAGGCTTGTGAGGGTGAGTTTTCCCTGAAGGTTCGCTTCGATGTATTTGCAAACATCGTCTACCAATTTGACTTTCGGAGATAGTCCCGCGTCGCGGGGCTGACAACGTTGACAAGCACGGAAACCCGAATCTTCGGCTTCAATCGACCTAGGAAAGAATGCTACATGTTCCCTGCTTGGGCGTCTAGCTGGACACGAAGGTCTGCAATAGATCATAGTCGAGCGGACGGCGAAAACGAACATTCCATCGAAGCTGTCGTTTCTATATAGAACAGCTTTCCATTTCTCATCATCACTCAGAGTCCTAGCGTCGTACTCCCACGTTCCACGCGATTGGGAGAGATTCCGCTCAGTAGTCAGCATGCGCAATTACTGGTCTTCAGGAAATAAGTAGTTTGACTCCGAATCTTGCCCCCAATGTGAAAGATCGGGCAGATATAGCTGAGAGAAGAGACCTTCGTTTCCAGAAGAACAATGACTCGTCCTGATTGGCAGAAGAAACGGAAGAAGATGGCAGGCAGAGAAGGCCCGAAAAAAGGAAAGAACCGCTAGAAAACAAGGCTCTCCCGACCCTCCCAGTTTGGAGAGGAGGGGAAACGTCAGCCGGTCATGTTGAGGTGACGCCTACTACATTCCGCCCATCATACCGGGAGGCATACCGCCCCCCATTCCCGGAGGCATTCCACCAGGACCACCTGGGCCGGGGCCCGACGAGCTTCCACCCTTCGAGGCGAAGACATCGTCGACCCTGAGAATCATCGTCACAGCTTCAACGGCGGATTTGATCACTTGTGTCTTCACTCGCAGCGGCTCAACCACGTCCATCTTCAGCATATCACTGGCTTTTCCAGTCTTGGTGTTGACTCCGAACCAAAGGTTCTGAACGGAGTTATGTTTGGACTTGAGGTCAACGAGTATGTCTATCGGGTTGATTCCCGCGTTCTGGGCAATTGCTACAGGGATGGATTCCAGGGCTTCTGCGAATGCTGTGACCGCGAGTTGCTCTCTGCCTCCGACCTTGATCGCGTATTCCCGCAGCCGCTTGGACAGCTCTATTTCCGGAGCGCCTCCACCCGCAACTATCTTTCCGTCTTCGACCGCGTTTCTAACGACGCTTAGGGCATCATGAAGGGACCGTTCAGCCTCGTCCACGACATGATCTGAGCCGCCTCGTATCATAATGGTTACTGCCTTGGGATTCTTCGCCTCACGGACGTAGAGGAGCTTGTCATCGCCAATTTTCACTTCTTCAACAAGCTTAGCGTATCCGAGGGCCTCTTTCGAGAGATCCCTTGTGGTTCCTACCACGCTACCGCCGGTCGCCTTGGCTAGCTTCTCCATGTCGCTGCTGCTGACATTCTTGACGGTGAGTATTCCTTTTTTGGAGAGAAATGATAGAACTTCGTCGTCAATACTCTTTTCGGAGAAGAGAACGTTCGCGCCGGTTTTGGCAACTTGATCCGCCATTTCGCGAAGGAGCTTCTCTTCTTCCTGTATGAACTGGTACATTTCTTCCGGCTTGTTAATGTTGATCTTTGCATCGGTCTCAGTCTTCTCAATCTCCAGCTTCGCGTTCAACAATGCTATCTTGGCACCGGTCACGTTCTTCGGCATCTGGGAATGAGATACCTCTTTGTCGATAATGATCCCGTTGACCAATTCGCTTTCCTCTAAGCTCTTCCCGTGCTTCTTCATCACCTTAACCAGATCGATGTCCGCCTTCACCTTGCCATTGTTTTTCTCAGTTACTTGCATCACTGCTTCGACAGCAAGCTCAGCAAAACGATTCTGAGAACCGAAGATACCTTTGGTGTTCAGGGAGGTCATCGCGACCTGCTTTAGACGTGCCTCGTCGTCTGGCTTGATAGTGATAGCTATCTTTTCTAGAATCTCTTGGGCCTTTCCTGCAGCATTCCTGTAACCGTCGATAATCGCGTTGGGATGGACGTCCTTGTCAAGAAGAGTCTCCGCACCTGCCAGCAATTCGCCCGCCAGGACTACCGCGGTTGTTGTCCCATCGCCCACCTCACTGTCCTGGGTCTTCGATATCTCGACAATCATCTTAGCAGCAGGGTTCTGGACATCCATTTCCTTCATGATCGTAGCCCCGTCGTTTGTGATCACAATATCTCCCATGCCCGCGACGAGCATCTTGTCCATCCCTCTGGGGCCGATCGTCGACCGGACGATCTCCGCAACTATCTTAGCAGCCATTATGTTGCTTCTCTGGGCGTCCCTTCCCCTAGACCGGGAAGTGCCCTCTCTCAAAATCAAAACGGGTGTTTCGGACATTTCTAATCAGATTCTGAGTAGGGCGGATTGTGCTTCCCAAGATAAACATATGCAGGCAGATTCCTTAGAATAGCAGGAAAGTGTCCAAGAACTTGCGAAGACCACGGGAAAAGGCACGCCCCGAGCTTCCCGGGACCAAGATTATCGCCAGCAGCCCGACCGACCTTTCAAAGGCATGGGCGAGGTACTATGACCGGTTGGCGGCACACTTTGTTGAACAGATCGGTCGGCGAAGGTTCCGGGTGATCCTTGAGGCGGGATGTGGAAAGGGACAGCTCACTATACCATTGCTCAAGAGGCTTCCGAGAGAGGTCAAGATGATCGCCATAGACTCGTCCAAAGGACCGTATGCGGGCTGGTTGAAGGGGCTAAGTCAGGAGCTTCGAACAGCCGGATTGGAGAAACGAGTTCGCCTATTCAAGTCCGACGCAAGAAGTATCAGAGGGATCGAAGATGAATGCGTTGACATCATAGTTTCGAACGAACTATTATGCGACCTACCCTATGATTCTCAGCTGGAAAAAGCTCTGACAGAGTTCCATCGGATCCTCCGACCTGGAGGCTTCATGATCCACGGCGAGTGGTCATCTTCTCCGGCAGCAGAGCCCCAAGCATTTCTCGTCAGACACTGGCCGTCCTGGACTCCTGACCAGCTCATTTCAATAATGAGGAAAAATGGCTTTCACGATTTTCAAGTCACCTACTTCGAAACAACAATCCATTTCGGATACAAGAACGCACTTGAGGAGCTTCAAACCTGGGGCGCAACTGAAAAATTTCTCATGAGTAATGACGAGGTGCTGAAACGAGAAGGAATTGAACTCCCATACGAGCACATAGTGCAATGCGAAAAATAGAAGTTGGATCCTCGAAACCGAAGTTTCCGCTGAGGAAGGTCTCGCACGAAGAACGGGTTGAATTGGGACGAAAGATCGCCTCCCAAATCCTTGATACCCACAAGGACGCAGTCTTGGTCATCTGCATCTATGCGTCTACTGCCAAGAAATTGGACCGGCCATACTCGGATCTCGAAATATTCTGCGTGGCCTCAGATGGTCTAGAGGTCAAGAACAAGCGCTATGTCTACGATGGTCTACTGGTCGAGATAGATTATTTCCAAGAATCAAACTTTCTCAAAGAAGCCACGCGAGTAGGCTGGGACTGGCCACTCGGGGCAGACCAATATAGGAACCGGATGGTATTGTTCGAACGTGACAACTGGCTGAAAAAGCTGGAGCAGGCCGTCGCGGAAAACGATAGAGCAGATCTCATGGAAGAACTGCGATGGGCTACCTTGACTATGACAGAGTCACTCGCTGCTGTCCGCAATGCCCACCTCAAACGAGACCATCGAGACCTCAGGACCCGAGCCTTCTATTTGGCATGGGACACTGCAAGAGTCGTGTTCTACCACAACCGAAAATATGTTCTCACGACAAGCTGGTTCTGGAAACAACTATTCGAGTGCCAAGAACGACCTAAGGGGTTCCGCAAACTCGTCGATGTCGTCGCGGGGTTCGAGAAATCGACGAATTCAGAACTTATCGATGCCGCCGAAGAACTGTGGCGCGAGACGATGCTGATGGTTCAGTCACGCGGACTCTCGTTAGAATCGAAAGAGATTACGATGTGATCCCCGTGCCCTCCCACGCGCTTAGTATCACACATCGGATTCGTTCAAAGAAACTGGGCTATGATAAATGGGGTAGAAGTCTCCATGTCTTGGAGCGTAGTAATTCCAAGCCATTTCGGACAGATTAAGCGCGAATAACCCGAAAAAACGTGGGTATTAGATTTGATCGAGAGTAAGAAGCCTTATTCTACTTCTTGCTCTTCTTCTTTGGCTTACTAGGCGTCCGAATTCACCTGTGAGGTCCCAAATGTGTTGTAAAGATATAAAACTATTGTATTCTGGGCTTATCGTGCAAAACAACCTATGTTTCGGGCTAAAATCTCCACAAATAGCCCTTTTCCGTACTATTTCATAACGTTCAGGCGGAAGAATCCGTTTTGCGGCGAAGATCGTATTTCAAGGCGAGTTCAAAGTTCTGTCGGGAGCCGAGCTAATCGTGCCTCGCTCCCGAGACGGCCTGAAATTTCCTGTTTTGATTGATTGTCAGGTCTAGTCTTTCTCAACGGGCGTAACTAACGCTTCTTGCTCAAGCACAGATCCGCAAAGAATGCACCGTTTCCCCTTCTCCATGTCAGCCATCAGTTCCTCGCGGGGAATGCCTAGCGAGGATTCGAGCTCGATGATGTCTTTCGGGAATGCCTGAGATTCTTCGCACTCGTCGCAGATCAACGCGTCACGCATCTGCCCACTCACAACTGGGCGAAGGGCCTAGTTATACTCCTCTCCAATAATCCCGTGAACGACATTACTCTGTAAGAGCTTGGGAAGGATCGAGGGATCCCGCGGGCTAGGAATGTTCTGTGACCAGGATCTCTGATAGAATTCTAGAAGCCCTTCCCAAGCATCTAACCTCGTCAGCATCAAGCTTGGAGAGCAGTTTGATCAGTCGTTTCTCTCGTCGGTTCCGTCCTTCGTGCAAAAGTTTCGTTCCTTTGTCTGTCGGTGAGATTGTGACCGAGCGCCGGTCATCTCTATTGATCTCTCTTCGGACTAGTCCTTCTTTGACAAGAGCTTCTACAACACGGCTCATAGTTGGCGGCTTAACTTGCTCCGCATCCGCCAGCTTGTTCAAGGTAAGCGGACCGCCGAACACAACAACCGACAGGGCCGAGGATTGGGCTGGTCCGATTCCCATAGCAGAATCCTCCGTCCTCACATGACGCAATAGATGGATCGCGTTACTGTGGAGACTCCTGCCTACCTCTTCGAGGCTTAGATCCTTTGTCATTTTACGCACTGTAGTTGTAACTATCACCAACGTATATATATTAGCATGGCTAATGATTAGCTATGCTAAGTATACAAACAGACGAATTCCTTGAAGCCATCCAAAAAGGCGATCTACCCAAGATCAATCAGCTCCTAAGTACGACCCCGATCCTTGCAAACAGCAAGGCGAAGAATGGCGTCTCAGCCATACTGCTCGCGTTATACCATGGACATCAGGACATAGCACGGACTGTAGCCGCCAGGAAAAATGAACTGGATATTTTTGAGGCGTCGGTTCTGGGAAAAATTGAGCAGGTGAAGAATTTGGTGGACAATGATCCTTCGATCGCCAACTCCTACTCTCCTGACGGATTCACTCCTGTGGCACTCGGTGCATACCTAGGGCAGAAGGAGGTTACTGAATACCTCATTCTGAAGGGAGCGAATGTAAACGCAATTGCGAAGAATGCGACGGGATTCACCGCATTGACAGGTGCAATCGCTAACAATCACGCAGAGATCTCTAAGATGCTCGTGAAGAGAGGTGCCGACGTCAACCATCGGTACGAAGGTGGCGTCTCTCCCCTAATGGAGGCGTCTATGAACGGAAACATCGAACTTGTGAATTTCCTGCTTGAAAACGGAGCCGATCCCAATGCAAAGACCAAGGACGGAAAGAGCCCAATCAGCTTTGCCCGAGAGAGAAATCATTCCAAGGTTGTCGAGGTTCTCAAAGGACAGGGCGCCCTCTAAGAGGGACCTTTCGAGCTCGATCATGAGCCGATTATTATGCTTACATGAGCTTTCCGAAGGTCTATAACCTAGTAAAGGGACTGGAATTGTATCGCGGATTATAGGAGGTGTACTAGGCCGAATGAGTCGTGGTTCGTACGGTGGTCCCAGAACAATGCACAAAGTCGTCTGTTCTGACTGTGGTAAGGAGACTGAAGTTCCTTTCCAGCCAACAGAAGGTAGACCAGTTTATTGCAGGGACTGTTACCAAAAGCATCGAAGGTACTAGAAGCCCCCTAAGGGAGGCCTAGCTACCCTTCCCTCATTTTTTTGATCCGAACGTATTATGAGCGACGCGAGTTCTTGGACGATTTCTTAGTCCGGTCACGCTTAGGTTTCTTATCCACGGGGCCTCTATCGATAGGAGAGGGCGGTGGCATGTTTTCGGTCGAGACCTTTTTTCTCGCTGCATAAAGCCGGAAGAGACGGTTTAGCTGAGTCGGCATCTTCATCATGTCTTCCCCTCAGGTCATTGTAAGGTGGCTGTTACCAACCGTAAAGCCTAGCTTCAACTACGATTATTAGTTCGCACCCTGAACACGCGTGATTACGTGTCGACTTACGAAGGGTCATGATCCTTGGCCTGGAAGAGAACCATGTACCCAGTTTAAATCTCAACTCGATTCCAGACGACTGACAGGGTCACGAAACAATGGCTCTTCCTCTCGAAGTTGTGCTTGCGAATAATCTCTGGGTAATCATTTGTGGACTTCTCGTCTTCATAATGACTGTCTCTATCGGATTTCTCGAAGTAGGAGAGCTCGGTGCCGATATGGACGTCAGCCTCCTGAAGACGATGCTGATCGCCGGCTCGGCCATATTCTTCATGGCCTTTGTTGGCTTCAACACCGCTTTCGCCCCCACAATCAACGGGGTAATCGGGAACCCAGTCTACAACGGATTCTTCCTAGGAGGATTCTCCTCTGACGCGAACCAGCTGCTCACTGGCGCTTGGTGGTCTACTAGCGGACAGGGTCTGACGACCGGGACATACTTCCTTTTCGAGACGGCCTTTGCATCTGTCACCCTTGCCCTTGTCGGGGTCGTTGTCTTGCGTAAGATGAAATTACAGGCCTTCTTCGCCTACACAATCGTTTACTTCGTTCTAATCTGGAATCTCCCGGCCGCCTGGATCTGGAATCCTCAAGGCTGGCTAGCTCGCATGGGCATGGCGGACTTCGCAGGGGGACTGGTAGTCCATGGCGCCGCGGGAGCGGCGGGACTAGCAATTGTCCTCCAGATATGGCGAGAGGAACAGAAGAGGGGACGCATTGAGAGCGTCCAAGTACCATACAAGCTGAACAGCGGATGGCTCACCTTGTCGATCCTGCTTCTCTGGATAGGATGGTTCGGCTTCAACCCCGGCAGCGTTCTCGCCTTCAACAATTCGGCTACGACTGTTGTCCTTACGACGTTCCTTGCCGCGTCTTCCTCTTTTCTTTCGATAATGTACTTCCGTTATCGAATGACCAAGAAGATGCCAGACCTGATCTATGCTACCAACGGCGTACTCATGGGACTCATAATCATAACCCCGCTCGCAGGCTTCGTTAGTCCGGGAAGCGCAGTGATTCTTGGACTCATCGGCGGACCGCTTTTCCTCGCAGGCGAGAAGTGGTTCTCCAGATTCAAATGGTTCTCCGACCCTGTCGGCCTATTCCCGGGACACTTACTTGGCGGGCTGTTCGGTGTTGCGATGATCGCCTTCTTTTCCCAGAGAACCTTCGCGATTGCCTCCGGAAACCCCGTTACTCCAGGGAACTCTCCGATTCCTGACGGGCTATTGTTCGGCGGAGGATCCGCAGCACTGCAGCAGCTAGGGATTGAGGCCCTTGGCATAGCTGCGGTTATGGCCACCGTCTTCCTTCTATCCTACCTTTCCATCAGGATCATCAGCATGGCGATGCACGGAATCCTCAACCGAGAAGAACTGTAGCCACCTCATCTCCAGGACACCAAACCTTGCCTCTTTCGTGATTGCAGGGCTGTAACCTGGCTTTCCCCCGCGGGGGCTGTCTCTTTTCTGTAACTATTTTTTCTTGTAACTTTCCCCTTCACATAACAACGGCCTAAGCATTCTTTTTCTAGTAGGCCCCCCGGGGCGGTCAATTTTCCCGCGTCTCTCCCTCCACGAAATCATGCAAATTGGGGAACCTCTACCCAACGAAGACTAGCCTTATTGGAGGATATCCTTCCAAACCGCGAATCTATCCGCCTCGAACACAACCAAACCCCCAAGCAAGAAACTCTTCAATACGCAAGGCCCGAACGACAGTTCGATGAGATCCGATACCCTCTTGTTGGTCTGTAGCTTCGTCCAGGTTGGAATAATCATCCTGAACGGATTACCAGATGTTTTTCCGCGAATCCAGACGCGAGCCAAAACAGGCATGATATGCGAAACATAGAACTCGATCATGGAACGCTGAAATCCACTGTCGGGCTTGCCAATATCAACAACGGCAAGAGCGCCGCCGCGCCGCGTGGCACACCCGAACTCGTCTAGAGCGCGATCTAGGCTCATCACATCTCTTAGCGAGAAACACGTGATCACGGCTCCCAGACAACCTGGTCTTAGGGGAAGATTTTCTGCAATTCCAACAATCGGGCAGAACCGGCGTCCAAGACGAGACCTCGCAAGCCTGAGCAGGCGAATTGATGGGTCAAGCCCCACGACACTCTCGAAGCCTTCTTCCACCAAGATCCGACTGGAGACACCTGGGCCAGCACCCGAATCCAGGACCCATTCTCTCCTGTGAGATCGAAGAAACGCGACGGCTCTTCTTCTCAAGGGACCTGCGAGCCCCAAGGATATCCACTCGCTGGTAGACTCGTAGATGGGCGAAGCATCCTCAATCGCGCGGACGACGCTACTCCACTCGTCTCTGCTATTGTCCAGGGAAACGTCCTCTGATTGGGTGATGGAAAATCCAGTCCTTATATAGCCCAGAGCCCAAAACCAATCTAGAGCACGTGGTCTGCGTGCTTAGGAAAATTCTCGAATGGAAACGCCTCAAAACAACATGGATGTATCGGAAAGCCTCGATCGCAGCTTCAACTTTTCAGACGTGTTCCAGCTCGTCAAGAGATCGGTCAAAACTAGCATCGGCAGGCGACGCACAGGCCTCATGCTCGGTCTAGCAGATCTCCCCGACTATATCGGAGCATTTCATCAAATGGGATCCAACTTCATCGTCATGAACAGAAGCCTGCTAGATCAGATAACTCATCTTGCAAAGGACAGACGCTACATCAACGCCTACGTCTTCTACACCCTACTCCACGAATACCTCCACACCCTCGGCTATGCAGATGAAGGAGACGTCCGACGACTAACCCGCCAGATCTGCTCTAGAATACTCGGACCAGACCACCCAGCGACGCGGCTGGCAGTTGACGGTCCAGCTGTGATGTTCCCCGAGATAACATTCCAGCACCACGGGGAGTCAAGGTCGAGAAGATTGCCGAAGTTCGAGATTGTCAGAGAATTCGAGAAGGAATACAAGAGCTACGTAGCTTAGAGCTCTCCAGAATCGGCCGCGAGC
>Ga0137415_10005209_pt1 | contig 12857 bp, 7 predicted proteins | sample CZODoug3_1_1_16f_FD_183082 | JGI IMG/M metagenome (GOLD analysis project Ga0137415, IMG submission 183082) | Vadose zone soil fungal communities from Angelo Coast Range Reserve, California, USA - CZODoug3_1_1_16fungal (Hybrid Assembly) | ecosystem: Environmental > Terrestrial > Soil > Vadose... | reverse complement strand
GGTGGCAGGGGCGTATCACGCGATGGCTCGCTTCGATCTCTTCGCAGCACATGCGATGATCTATTTCGCTGCTGTTTCATTTGCAGAGGTCCGCCAACGCCTGCAGCAAAGCAACGCGTGGTCAGGCTTCCTCGGCGTCGGCGATCCACAGCTCGGCGGCTTGCCGCGCGCGAGCCTCCGGCGACTGCGGCACGTCCGCACACCCGCCGATCGGCGCAACTTCGTTCAATGGGTGAGCAATGCGATCGCCCCGCGGAACGTCTGTGGCCTCGCCAATCCCGCCGCGCACGGACTCTACCCTGTGGACCTCGACGTCCTCGTCCGGCGCCACCAAGTCCTGGGCATGAGCCGCGAGTCGCTGATCAGCGCTCTTCCTTCGCTCCGCGGAGGGGATGCGTCGGCTTCATGATCCGCGTGTTGTACTCCCGCAGATAGCGCTGTCGCGCGGAATCAGCCGGGTACGCGTCGCCCGGTCCGTACGGGTACGACGTGATCGCGTGGTAGGGTAGCGGGCCGATCGTCGTCCCGTTCGCCGTATTCAGGTCCGAGTCCTTGATCCAACCATCTGAGTACAGGATAAAGGTCCTCGTCCATCCAGGCGGCGGTGCGTCAGCGATCGCATCGAACTCCACCGTGACCTCGTCGCCCGGCACCATCACGACGTACTGATCGTCGCTCCGGTCGAGTAGCGGGCGCACATCACCGTACCGCGTCGCTGCACCGGTGATCGGCCGCCACGGCGACTCTCTCGTGACGTCGTCGTAGTCGAACCAGTGCGGGCCGTAACGGCCGCCGCGCCGGTACATCCGCGAGAAGCCCCGGAAATGCAGGAGTCCGGAGACGGGAGTCAGGGTCGCCACATGTAGTGCCCTCCCCGGCTCCTGACTCCTGGCTCCCAGATCCTCGGCAACAAACGCCTGATCCCAGTAGACCTGCAGGTTCGTGCGCAGCCGCACGTGGTGATCGCGCGTCGGGAACAGGCCCGCGAGATCGATCACGACGGTCTTGTCCTTGCCCGAGGGAAAACCGACGGCGCGTGCCGGAACCCAGCGGCCCCCCGCGTCTCGCACGTCGAGCGCTGGGAGCTCCGCGCGGAGCTGGTGCTGCTGCGACAGCGCGACGTTGATGCTCGCATCCGACGGATAGATCCAGCCGCGCAGGAACAGGAACGTGCCCGGTCGCCCCGCGTCCTGGTCGAGATTGAGAATCAGCTCGTGCGGCTCCGTGAGGCCCTGATAGCGGGCCGGCGTGAGGTTCGAGACGTAGCGATCGTCGTGCTCACGCAGGTCATCGAGAACGTCGCTGCCGCGTCCATCGACCGCCGACAACGGCGCTCGGCGGTGCATCGCCTGAAACAGCCGCAGCCGCGGAGGACCGGGCGGCGGGAATCGCTCGTCCACAAAGACGTTCACGGAATCGGGATGGTCCACCGCGACGAGCCGGAGCTGGTCGAGGTACGCGGTCTCCCAGAGTTCCTCGGTGACCTGGAGGACGTACCGGCCGTTGCGGGGGCGTAGCGCGTCGCCCGGAATCCGCAGGTACTCCCGTGACGCGCCTGCGGGAGCATAAGCCGCATTTCCACCCATGATTCCCAGCGGCATTCCGAGCGCGCTCTGCCACATCACGTCGGTAATGAACCGGAATCGCGTGCCATCCCATGTATAGAGGAAGGCGCACGAGCCCTTGAGCTGCTGCAGCTCGAGCACGTCCTCATCGGTGCCGGGGAAATAGATGGTTTGCGGCACGCCATTGGGCCACTGCACCCGCAGCACATCCGCCTTGAAGTGGCTCCCGAGTCCGAACTGCACCACCGGCTCCGTCACGACGCGGGTCTGGTACAGCTCGCCGGCGCGCACGTCGAGCCGGGCGCCGATGCCGAACGAATTGTTCTTGCCGCTGCCGAGGCCGAGCGTGGTCAGCCGCACGCGCATGGCGAGATGCGCGTTCCCGCCGTCGTTGCGAAGCACGTGGACGCCGCTCCGGTCACCAAAGATCAGATCCTGATCGCCGTCGCCATCGATATCGGCGACGACGAGCGGTCCGATCGAATCGCGCTGCATCGCCGGCGGCAGCAGGTGGCTGCTGTCTGCGAACCGGCCGGTGCCGTCGTTGTGGAAGAGCAAGGCGCCGTGCGGCCCCGCAACGATCAGATCGAGCCAGCCGTCGTTGTCGTAATCGAAAAACACTGCCGTCCCACCGGTGGCGTGCCGCGCGCGCGCGCGCGCCGGTGAGCGCGTATCGTGGGCGAAATGGCCACTGCCGTTGTTGTGCCACAGGCCGCTGCCGGCGACGAAGATGTCGATGGCGCCGTCGTTGTCGTAGTCGCCCATCGCGACTGGCCCCTGGCCACGGATCGTGTCGGCGGTGCGTGTGAAGCCGCGCACACCGTCGTTGTGGAACAGGCCGTCCGGGCCGGTCGCGCTCGCCACGAAGACGTCCGTACGCCCATCGTCGTCCACATCGGCGAACGCGGCATCGGTACCGCCCTGGACAATGCCGTCCGCGTTCGGAAACAGCGTGAACGTGCCGTCGAGATTGTTGCGATAGGCGGCGAGCGAATTGTTGCCCACGAGGAGCAGATCGAGATCGCCGTCGTGGTCCAGGTCGACGAAGATCGCGCGCCGCGCACCGTCCACATCACGCACGCCGGCGGCATCGGTCACATCATCGAACCTCTTCCCTTCGCGATTGTGCAAGAGAAGCCCTCGACCATCAGCACTGATCGCAAACAGGTCGAGCCAGCCGTCGTTATCGTAGTCCGCGAATGCGGCGACGACTGCACCGGCGGGGAGCGGGAGCGGCATGTTCGCGCTGACGTCCGCCACGAAACCGCCGTGAACTGTGTAGAGCCGCGCCCCCCCCCCGGCCGAGGCAACCAAGAGATTGTCCTCACCGTCGCCGTCGTAGTCTCCCAATGCGAGCGCCGTGACTGGGGCGCCGCCCTCGGGGAAGCCGGTCTCACCGGTGACATCGGTGAACTGAACCTTTGCGGACGCCGGAGCCGAGCCGATTCCGCGCATCGTGATCAGCGATTGGGGACTGAAGGAGAGGACCGGCCGCCCCGCGAGCGGTCCTTCGATCCCGTCCACTTCCGCGAGCGCCGCCTGGTAGGGCGCGCTGACCTCCAGCAGCCGCAGGAATCGATCGAGCTCGGCGCGGGCGTTCGCCATGCGGCCGGCGCGCAGGGCCTGCAACGCAGCATCGAGATGCGGCTTGGCCTCGCGTGGCGGCTCGGGACGCAGCCGGCGCACCTCCTCGAGGTAACGAACCGTACTATCGGTCTGACCGAGCCGGAGGAGCGCATCCGCGAGCTGTAGTCGCACCGCGAGGTTGGCCGGAATGCGCTGGAGCACGTGGCGCAACCGCTCCGCATAAACGCTGTCGCCGCTTTGGCGCTCGAGCTCGGCGAGCGCGTAGAACACCCGCGCGTCGGGCGTCACGCCGGCGAGCACCTGCCGCGCCTCGGCGGATCGCCCGGTCAGCATGTACAGCTTCGCCACGATGAGCGCGATGTCGGGATTCCTGGGATCGAGCCGCCGCGCCCGATCGAGCTCCGACTCCGCCTCGGCGTCGCGGTCGGCACGGAGATAGGTGAGGCCCAGGTTGGCGTAGCCCAGCGGATCGCGCGGCGCGAGCGCGATGACGGTCTTAAACTCCTGCTCGGCCTCGGGCAGCCGCCCCCGCTGCAGATGCTCGAGCCCCACCGTGCGCGCGGTGATCAGCGCGCCCTGATCGATGGGTTTCTCGCGGCAACCGACGGCGCCGAGGAGCAGCACGACAACGAGCGAACGGAAAGTTTTCACGCTATACTGGCGCCCCTTGCGCAAATATCTGTCGTTTCTGTTTGCACTCGCGGCGCTCCTGTCGAGCTGTCGTCGCACGCCGTCCCCGCCGCAACTGTTCGTCGCCGTAGCGCCGGAGGCGAGCGGCATCACGTTCGCCAACAACCTGCCGGAAGACACCGCAGTCAACATCGTCACGTACCTGTACTACTACAACGGCGGTGGCGTCGCGGCCGGCGACATCGACGGTGACGGACTGGTCGATCTGTACTTCACGTCGAACCTGGGCTCCAACCGGCTGTACCGCAACTTGGGCAACTTCAAGTTCGAGGACATCACCGCTCGAGCCGGCGTCGCCGATTCCGTCGGCTGGAAAAGCGGCGTCACGATGGCGGATGTCAACGGCGACGGCCGGCTCGATATCTACGTGTCCGGCGTGGACTATCTGGGGATGAAGGGCCGCAACGTGCTGTACATCAACAACGGCGACGGCACCTTCACCGACCGCACCGACGAGTACGGACTGGGATTCTCCGGCTACTCGACCCAGGCCGCGTTTTTCGACTATGACGGCGACGGCGACCTGGACATGTATCTGCTCAACAGCTCCACTTTCTCGGAGCTCCGCGCCAGGAAGAGCTCGAGCCGCACGGAGCGCAACGCCCGCGCCGGTGACCGGCTCTATCGCAACGATCACGGACACTTCGTGGACGTCAGCGAGAGTGCGCATGTCTACGGCGGGGTGGAAGGCTTTGGCCTGGGCGTGGCCGTGAGCGACGTCAATCTCGATGGCTGCCCCGACATTTATATCGCCAACGATTTTCCCGAGAACGACTTCCTCTACCTCAACAATTGCAACGGGACGTTCACGGAATCGATCGCCCAGGCGACGGGCCACACGAGCCGCTTCTCCATGGGCGCAGACGCGGCCGACTTCAACAACGACGGCCGGCCCGATATCGCCGTGGTCGACATGCTCCCCGACAGCGAGCGGATCCTCAAGACTGCGGCCACGGCGGAGAGCTACTCCCTGTTCAATCAGAAGCTCGCGCTGGGCTATCACTACCAGTACGCGCGCAACACGCTGCAGCTGAACCGCGGCGTCACGGGTGGGAAGCTGCGCTTCAGTGAGATCGGTCTGCTGGCCGGCATCGCCGCGACCGACTGGAGCTGGGCGCCGCTCTTTGCCGACTTCGACAACGATGGGCGCAAGGATCTGTTCGTGACCACCGGCATTTACCGACGGCCGAACGACCTGGACTATATCGCGTCGGTGGACAGCATCCCCACGGGCGTGGAGCCGCCCGCCGCGCGACTCATCGCGAAGATGCCGCACGTGCCGCAGCCGAATTACGCGTTCCACAACAACGGCGATTTGACGTTCACCAACCTCGCCGCCGCCTGGGGACTCAATGCGGCGGGATTCTCGAACGGAGCGGCCTACGTCGATCTCGATAACGACGGCGCGCTCGATCTGGTGGTGAACAATCTCAACGCGCCAGCCGCGGTCTACCGCAATCGGGCCCGCGACCTGGACAGTGCCAATCACCACTTTCTGACCGTCACCCTGCGAGGCTCCGGCGCGAACACCGCAGGGATCGGCGCCAAGGTCATTGTTGCCACTCCAGGCGGCCGGCAGCTCGTAGAGGTAATCCCGACACGTGGCTTTGAATCATCGGTCGATCCGCGCGCTCACTTTGGACTCGGTGCGGCGTCGCGGGTGGACTCACTGATCGTCATTTGGCCCGACCGGCGCTCTCAGACGCTGACGAACGTCGCCGCGGATCAATTCATCACCGTGTCGCAGGCTGATGCGCGCCGCCAACCGCCCAACCGCCTAACCGCCAAACCGCCCGTGTTTTCCGACATCACCGATCGGCTGCCAATCAGCTACAAGCACGCCGAGAACACGTTTTTCGACTTCGGCCGCGAGCCGCTGATGCCCCATCTGCTCTCGACCGAGGGCCCTGCCCTCGCGGTCGGCGACGTCAACGGCGATGGCCGGGACGACATCTACGTCGGAGGCGCGAAGTGGCAGCCCGGCGAGCTGTTCCTCCAGGACGCGAGTGGACGTTTTCACCCGGTGCCCGAACCCGCCTTTCGCGCCGACAGTCTGGACGAAGACGTGGATGCCGCGCTGTTCGACGCCGACGGCGACGGCGACCTGGACCTCTACGTCGTGAGTGGCGGCAACGAATTCTGGGAGGGCGCGCCGTTGCGGGACCGGCTGTATCTGAACGACGGCCACGGCAATTTCACCCGGTCACCTGATGCGCTTCCCGGCTTCGCGCACAACGGCTCCTGCATCGTGCCGAGCCGCGATTTCCTCTTCGTCGGCAGCCGCGTCGTAGCGCGGCAGTACGGCGTCACGCCCCGCAGCTACCTGCTGCAGAATGACGGCAAGGGACACTTCCGCGACGTCACCACGGAGAGGGCTCCCGGGCTCGACTCAATCGGGATGGTCAGCCGTGCGACGTGGGTCGACTACGACGGCGACGGCAAGCTCGATCTGATCGTCGTCGGGGAATGGATGCCGGTGCGCGTCTTCCACCAGGAGAATGGGCGGTTCGTCGATCGCACGAGGGAAGCCGGCTTCGCGGGCACCAACGGCTGGTGGACCAGCATTCAGGCGGCGGACCTGAACGGCGACGGCCGTCCCGATCTTGTGCTCGGGAATCTGGGCCTGAACTCGATCGTTCGCGCGTCGCGCGCGGAGCCGGCGCAGCTCTATGTCGGCGATTTCTTCGAGTCGGGGAAGCTGGTGCAGATCCTCACGTCCTATCGCCACGGCGTCAGCTATCCGTTGGTGGGACGCGACGAGCTCCTCCAAGTGATGCCGTCGCTACGCACGCGTTACCCGACGTATGGATCATTCGGCGCGAGCCGGATTCCAAACATCATTCCGGGTAAGGAATTGAAGAAGGCACACAGGCTCGAGGCCGACACCTTCGCGAGTGTCATCGCCCTAAACCGGGGCGACGGCACGTTTGCGCTGCACGCGCTTCCCATCGAGGCGCAGTTCGCTCCCATTTACGCCTCCCTAGCCGGGGATTTCGACGGCGACGGGAAGATCGACCTCGTCGTCGCCGGCAACTTCTCCGGCGTGACCCCGCTGGAGGGCCGCTACGACGCGAGCTACGGGCTCTTCCTGCGCGGTGACGGCCGCGGCGGATTTACCGCGGTGGACATGGAGCAGAGCGGGCTCGCGATCGACGGGCAAGTGCGCCACATGGCATTGCTCAAACGGGCCAACGGCGATCGGTTGATCGTGGTGGCGCGGAACAACGATCGACTGCAGTTAGAGCAGATACCCGCGCTTCATTAGGTTGTGCGCCGACGCCGCGTAGCCTCCGGCATCGGGCAGGTACCAGCCGAGCGCGTCGGCGAGCCGGTCGTAGATGTTGAAGAGCGCGCACACGTTGATCGCGTCTTCGATCGCTTCATCCGACAGACCCGCGGCTCGCAAGGGCGCGACATCGGCGGGTCGCACCTCGTTCGGGTGGAGGGTGAGTTTCTCGAGAAACCCGAGCGTCGCGCGCAGCTTCGCGTCGAGTGGCGCCGTGCGCCAATCGTCCACGACCGCTTTTACGAACCGTTCATCCTGTAGAGCCAGCGCCGCGACCGCGGCGTGGGACTCCGTTCAGAAGACGCATTGATTGAGCTTCGAGGTGAACGCCGCGAACAGCTCGCGTTCCCCGACGCTCCACTGGGACGGCCCGCGCATCACCGCCTGCGTCCATTCGCACTGCGGCCGGCCGAAGAACTCGGGCCGGTACATCAGCGTCTTCACGACGTCGGGGACGCGGCGCCCGCTGATCAGCCGGATGAGTCCCAGCATGAGTTTCTGCGGCAGCCGATGACGATGCTCGATCGCGCGGACGCGCATCAGTCCGGCTCCTCGCCGCGCAGGGCAGTCATGCCGCGGTCGAGCCGGTGCAACGCCGCCCCGACCGCGGCCGCCACGGTGGACTCGAAGAGGGCATTGTCGGCTTCGCCTGCCTGCTGCAGGGCCGCGAGCTCCGCATCGGTCACCTTGTACGCGTGGCGGGCGACGGTGTCCACGTAGTGGGTCAGCGACGGGGGCAAGTTGCCCTTGGCCCCCGGCGTTTCCCGCGCATGCTCCAGAATTGTGCGCCGCAACGTTCCGGGTGTATCCCCGGGGCCGTTCAGTACGGCATCGACGAGCCGCTTGTGGAAGTCATCATAGCGCATGCCGGAATGTACGCGTTCTATTTAAACCTTGACACCCTCCGGACCGGGCTGCCTTTTGGACTGCCCCATCAAGATTCCACCGTTACAGCCTGAGAGGTCGTATGCGCCGTATCCATTATTTCATGTGCGCGCTCCTGGCATTGACCTGGACCACGCCGCTCGTCGCGCAACAACCCACCGGCACCATTCGCGGACGCATCACCGACAACAGCACACAACAGCCGATTGCAGGCGCTACCATCGCGGTCGGCGCCCGCAGCGCGCAGACGCACGAGGATGGCCGCTACACGGTCAGCGGCGTGCCCGCCGGCAGCGAGCTGCTGCGGGTGAGAATGATCGGCTACGGGCAAGCGAACCAGCCCGTCATGGTCGCCGGCGGCGACACGCTCGTCGTTGACCTCGCGCTCCTGCCCCAGGCGATCGGGCTGGCGGCTGTCGTCGTGACCGGCTACGGAACGCAAACCGCGGGCAACATCACCGGTGCCGCCAAGCAGCTGACCTCGGATGAGTTCAATAAGGGCCGAGTCGTCAATCCGACCGGCCTCATCCAGAGCAAGGTCGCGGGCGTGCAGGTCGTCGACAACAACGAACCGGGCGGCGGGCTGTCCGTTCGTATTCGTGGCGCGACGTCGGTCAACGCCAGCAGCGATCCTCTCTACGTGGTCGATGGCGTGCCACTCGGCACGGGGGCGGGCGGCGGGATTTCGGCGGGCCGCGACGCGCTCAATTTCCTGAACCCTGCCGACATCGAGAGCATCACGGTCCTCAAAGACGCGTCCGCGGCAGCGATCTATGGAGCGAACGCCGCCAACGGTGTAGTGCTGATCAAGACGAAATCGGGGCGGCATGGACCGCAAGTGGAATACAGCGGCAGCATGTCGTCGTCGTCGGTCACGCGCCTGCCTTCCATGCTCACCGCCGCGCAATTCCGCACCGCCGTCATGACCTACGGAGATACCACCAAGCAAAACCAGCTGCGCAACGCAAACACCGATTGGTGGGGGCTGGTGGACCGCACGGCGATGGGGCAGGAGCATCATGTGGCGATCGCGGGCACCGGTAACAACAACAACTACCGCCTATCGGTGGGATCCCTGAATCAGGACGGCATCATTCGCGGGACCACCCTCAAGCGCGTGTCTTTGGGACTCAACTACGGCCAGCAGCTTTTCAGCGACCGGCTGGGCGTCGACATCAACCTGAAAGGCTCGCGCGAGTTCGATCAGTTCACGCCCGGCGGCGTGTTGTCGAACGCCGCGCAGATGGGTCCGACGCAGCCGATCTACGATTCGTCATCTGCAACGGGTTACTACAACTGGTCCGGGACGCCGTCCGCCGATAATCCGCTGGAGATTCTGAATTACGCCAAGGCTCAGGGGATCACTTACCGCAGCATCGGCAACGTGCACGCGAATTACAGCCCCACGTTCCTCAGCGGGCTGCGAGCCAACGTGAACCTCGGCTATGATCTCACGCGCATTACCCAGCAGACGTTCAATCCCAGTGTGCTGCACAGCGAGTTGCGGGGCGGGAAGGGCTACGCCTATCGGACCGACCCCAACATGCTCAACACCGTGCTCGAGATGTATCTGAACTACGCCAAGCCGGTCAACGCCTTGCACGGGGACGTGGACCTGACCGCCGGTTACGCATACACGCAGTCACACGCCGAGTACCCCTCGCTGACGTTGACGAACCTCTTCACGAACGCGCTCGATATCAACGGCTTCCCGACGGCTGGGAACGTGACTCCGGGAGGACCGAACATTCAGGAGAGCAAACTCGTCTCCTTCTTCGGACGGCTGACCTATAACAGCAACGATCGCTATTTGGCGACGTTGAGCGTGCGCCGCGACGGCTCGTCCCGCTTTAATCCCGGCAACGCGTGGGGCGTCTTCCCGGCGGCGTCCGTCGGCTGGCGCATCTCTCGAGAACCGTTCATGCAGGGGTTCGGCGCGCTCTCAGACCTCAAGGTGCGCGCCTCGTGGGGAAAGACGGGGAACCAGGCATTCGCGAACTATCAGCAGTACATCGCCTACACGCTCAGCAACCAGCAAGCCCAGGTGCAGTTCGGGGATCAATTCGTACCGACGATTCGGCCGGGCTCGTTCGATCCCAACATCAAGTGGGAAGCGACGAGCTCGTACGACGTGGGCATCGATTACGGCTTTGCGGATCAAAAGATCACCGGCACCATCGATTGGTATGTGAAGAATACGAGTGACCTGATCTTCACGGTGCCCGCCTGCTCCACTTGCAACTTCTCGAACTTCTTCACAACCAACATCGGCAGCATGCGGAACCGGGGCACCGAGTTCAGCCTCGGTGCCCGGCTGCTCGAGCGTCCCACCGGCTTGCGCTGGAGCGCCGACTTCACCGCGGCGCATAACAGCAACGAGTTGACCAGGCTCAACCCCGCGGCCGCGTCGCAGCAGATCCCCGTCGGCGGCGTCGCCGGCGGGGTCGGCACGACGATCCAGGTGCTGGAGCAGGGGAAGCCGATCAACTCTTTCTTCACGTGCCCGCAGGTGTACCAGAACGGCAAGCCGGTAGAGGGCCAGTTCACGAGCCTCACGGGGACGGTGGTCACCGCGTGCGACGCACGGGCGCTGCGCGCGTCGCATGATCCCGCGCCGAAATGGATCCTGTCGCATTCGTCGTATCTGAGCTACGGGAAGTTCGACGCGAGCTTCACGCTCCGTGCGTGGCTCGGGAACTACGTGTACAACAACGTCGCGTCCAACCTGGGCAACTACCACGCCGTGCAGGCCAGCGGGTCGCCGTACAACCTGTCCACGTCGGTTCTGAACAGCGGCTTCGTACAGCCCCAGTATCTGTCCGACTACTACGTCGAGGACGGCTCATTCCTGCGGATGGACAACGTGACCCTCGGCTACTCGTTCAAGTACCGTGGCGAGGACGTACACGCAAGCGCTACGCTGCAGAACGCGTTCACAATCACCGGCTACAGCGGAGTCGATCCGACCGCCGGCCTGAACGGCATCGACAACAACATCTATCCGCGCTCGCGCACTTTGACGGCCGGTCTGAACGTCCGGTTCTAAGCGCCCGACTGAACCATGGGGACCGAAACATGAAGACGATACAATGGCAGGGCCTGCTGGTTGCCGCGCTCGTTGGCGTGGCCGGCTGCACGGATCTGACCGTGGCGCCGAAGAGCACTGTCACCGAGGCGAACATGTTCAGCGATCCGAACTCCTACCGCGCGTTCATCGCCAGGGTGTACGCCGGCCTCGCGCTCAGCGGCCAGGCGGGCGGCGCGGGATTACCGGATATCTCCGGCATCGACGAAGGCTTCTCGCAGTACCTGCGGCTCCACTGGGAGCTCGAGGAACTGCCGACCGATGAAGCCGTGATCGGCTGGGGCGACATCGGCCTTCCGGAGATGAACACGGCGACCTGGACCTCGTCCAGCCGCATGGTGGTCGCGATGTATTACCGCGTGTACTTCCAGGTCGTCATGGCGAACGAGTTCTTGCGGCAGACGACCGATGCAAAACTCGATGCGCGCGGCGTGGTCGGTCCGCTCCGGGCACAGATCGCGCAGTACCGCGCCGAGGCGCGCTTCCTGCGCGCGCTGAGCTATTGGCACGGCATCGATCTGTTCGGGTCCATTCCGCTGGTGACCGAGGTCGATGCGATCCCCAGTGCGCCGCCGCTGCAGAGCACGCGCACGCAGGTCTATGATTTCATCGTCAGCGAGCTGACCGCCATCCGCGCGTCGCTGCCACCGGCCGGCCCATCGTCGTATGGACGGGCGACGCCCGCAGCAGCCGATATGCTGCTCGCCAACGTGTACCTGAACGCGGGCGTGTACACGGGGACGACGCACTACGCCGAAGCGTTGACCGCCGCGGCAAGCGTCATCGCGTCAGGCTCGTACAGCCTGGATCCCACCTATCAGCGCATGTTCCTTGCCAACAACAACACGTCACCCGAGATCATCTTCGCGGTGACCCAGGACGGAAAGAACACGCAGACGTATGGCGGTGTGACATTCCTGGTCCACGCCGCCTGCGGCGGCAACATGGCGACCGACAGCTCGGGTATCGATTACTGTTGGTGGGGACTCCGTTTGAAGCCGCAGGCCGACAGCTTCTATGCCGCTGGAGACGGGCGCGCCGCGTACTTTCACCGCTCGGGCCAGGCTCTCGCGGTCACGAGTATTTCGAACTTCACCGACGGAATCGCGGCGCCAAAATTCAAGAACGTGACCACGACCGGCCAGCGGGGCTCCGATCCGACGTTCGTGGATACCGACTTTCCGATGTTCCGCCTGGCGGAAGCGTACTTGATTTACGCCGAGGCGCAGCTGCGTGGTGGCGGTGGCAGTCGCGCACAGGCGCTCACCTACATCAACGATTTGCGGACCCGGGCCTACGGCGGCACGAGCGGCAATATCACAGATCCCGAGCTCACGCTCCCGTTCATCCTCGCCGAGCGCGGTCGCGAGCTGTTGTGGGAAGCGCATCGCCGGACCGATCTCGTGCGGTACGGACTGTTCACGGGCGGCGCGTACCTCTGGGCCTGGAAAGGTGGCGTGGCGGCCGGTTCCAGCCTGGCGGCGACCCTGGATCTCTATCCGCTGCCCGCGTCGGAATTGATCGCGAATCCGAACCTGGTGCAGAATCCAGGCTATTAGCGAACAGCGGATCCTGCGGTGAGGCATGGATGTGAAACCGCCGCCGCGGCACTGCTCGTCGCGGCGGCGGCGTGTTCCAAGCAAGCGACGGGAACGGTGCCGCCACCTCGACCGGCGCTCGCACAGACCTACCGCCCCACCGGCCACATGATGGCGGGCGACGTCTTCGTGCATCTCTTCGAATGGCGCTGGACCGACAT
>Ga0137415_10005206_pt1 | contig 12859 bp, 16 predicted proteins | sample CZODoug3_1_1_16f_FD_183082 | JGI IMG/M metagenome (GOLD analysis project Ga0137415, IMG submission 183082) | Vadose zone soil fungal communities from Angelo Coast Range Reserve, California, USA - CZODoug3_1_1_16fungal (Hybrid Assembly) | ecosystem: Environmental > Terrestrial > Soil > Vadose... | reverse complement strand
TGGGGCGAGCGATTGTGCCTCGGTGATTCCGGGATCGATTTATATTGTACTGATCGTTCCAGAATTGTCAAGCAGTCTTTTTAGATGTGATTGCCATGAAGCCAGAGATCAAGATTGAGGTGGGTCGGTGCGCGCCGAGGCCGAATTCAACACAACGGCAGACGCCGAGATTTCGGTTTAATGGCGCCCTGTGAATTCTCCCACGTGGAGGAAATGCATATGCTGGAGATGCGGCCAAATTGCGAGTGTTGCGATCGAAACCTGCCAGCAGATCAGGAAGATGCTTTCATTTGTTCCTTTGAGTGCACGTACTGCCGGGACTGCGCTGAACGAATCCTGGAGATGGTTTGTCCCAACTGTGGGGGTCAACTTGTCCCTCGGCCGTGCCGCCCCCAAGCTCAACTGACGAAGCACCCAGGATCGACCAAGCGAGTAAGTCGCTCCGTACCTTGTCGATCCCCACGGGGAGCCGTGCTTGCTCGGAGCGGGTAGGCTCCAGGGAAGTAACCGACGCCGGAAAAGAGGGTGGGATTGATGGCCGCATTAGGTCTCGTCCAGCATGTTGTGATCATTGTGAAGGAGAACCACACCTTCGATAACTACTTTGGGACGTTCCCCGGCGCGAATGGCGCCACGTTCCCCCACGCGAGCGATCCCATCCATGACCCGCCCCACGACCATCGCGCGTGGCTCAACCGGAACGGCCCCAAGGGCGCTGTCCGATTGCAGTACACGAAGGCCGATATTCCTGCCTATTGGGCCTACGCGCAGCAGGACACGTTGTGCGATAACTATTTCACGGACGTGGCGAGCCAGTCGGAACCCAATCATTTGATGCTCATCGCCGCGGACTCCCCGCTCATTGATAATGCGAGTCCGAATCGGACTTATCAGCCCCAGCCCCCCTATAACCTGCCGTCTCTGCCGGCGGCACTCACGGCCGCAGGTCATGAGTGGCGGGACTACGCCGACCAGAATGCGTCGTACTTTCGGCATATCGCCAAGCTAGCCGGTCACGCTGCCAACGTTCCCGCGGATCAGTTTGATAAGGATGTGGCCCGCGGCTATCTACCAGCGGTGTGCTGGTTGTACGCGCCAGACGGGAAGAGTGAACATCCCCCCTGGAAGCCAGGCGCCGGGCCTGTGGTCGGACCGGGAATGCAGTGGACTGCTGACCGCGTCACCAAAGTGGGCAACAGCTCGATGTGGGGCAGTACGGTCATTTTCATAACGTGGGATGACTGGGGAGGATGGCACGATCACGTCGACCCTCCCCAAGACATATCATGGCGCGGGGGTGGACCGAAAGGGTACACGGGCTCTCAGTTCCGCTACGGGCCCCGCGTGCCGTGTCTGGTGGTGAGCCCCTATGCCAAATCCGGATACATCTCGAAGGTGCAACACTCCCACGTGAGCCTGGTGAAGTTCTGTTGTACCCAGTTCGGTGTGCCGACGTGGAATGACCGGCTCAAGAAAGCCGATGACATGTCTGATTGCTTCGATTTCAAGCAAAAGCCCGCGCCGGCACCCCGATGACTTCCTTTTCTACCGCAGCTGCGGAAGTTGCGCGCGGTGACCGGGTCATGGCCAAACTCATGCAGCGTACCGATCCGTTCCGCCTGCCGAAGCCAACCCCGGATCACTTTGCGGCTCTCGCGGAGAGCATCCTCTATCAACAGCTTGCCGGTGCTGCCGCGGCAGCCATCCATGGCCGGTTTCTGGCGCTCTTCAAGGGGGCCCTCTCCCCTAAGGCCGTCTTGGCCCTCCGCCCACAGAAGCTCCGTGCGGTGGGACTTTCGCGCAACAAAGTTGCTTCGATTAGGGACCTTGCCGCGAAGGTTGCCGACGGTACCGTCCCGCTTGACCACGTGGGCAGGCTCTCTGACGAGGAGATCATCACACGCCTGTCGGTCGTTCGAGGCATTGGGCCATGGACTGTGAAGATGTTCCTGATCTTTCAGCTCCGCCGGCTCGACGTCTGGCCGGTCGAAGACTATGGGGTTCGTAAAGGCTACTCACTGGTCTACGGGCTGCGGAAACTCCTCACACCAAAGCAGCTCGAGGTAAAAGGCGAGCGGTTCCGGCCCTATCGCACGGTAGCAGCCTGGTACTGCTGGCGCGCCGTCCACGAGGCACGGCGGAAGCGGCAGTGATACCCCATGAACCTAAACTAGCCCGTTTTCCTCACGTGCCTACTCACGCGATAAGTCCCTCTGGGCGTCGCGGCGGTCGGGCTCCTCGCCGTGTTATTCCGATAGGCTGGTGGTCGAATGGACGGTGCGCCCGATCGAGAACGTCCAACCTCTCAGATATTCGTGGGAGTTATTGTCCAGATGGATCGTTCTGGCGCAGGAGCAAATACGTGACAAAATCCCAGGCGTTGCGAATGCCGGCGATGAGCAGCAAGATGCTGGCGAGTGCCAATCCATCGAGAGCCAAACTGAGTCTCAGAAAAAACCCGATGCCAGTTGCGACAAACAAGAGATAACTGACCGCAGGGGCGACGAGGTACCATGTCCAGTCGTCCGAATCGATTGTGTGGTCGCGATGTTGCTGCCGCAAGTACGGGATCATGCTGATCGTCCGTCCAGTACTGATGAGGCCGACCAGCACGAGCAGGACTCCAAGTCGTGTCCACGTCGCGCTCGGAATCACAATCACGAGCGCAGCCACCAACACGTAGATAAAGTGGATCAGGGTCGGGTTGACGAAAACCCGCAGGGCCTGGAGGTTTTTGGGAGTAATCGTCCCAGACCCCAGTGAGATGGCCACAAACATCAGCCCGGCGAGACTGGCCGCGGCCGTACCAATCAGCAAGTAGAAGTTGTGCCAGTCGCGCAGCACCGGGGACAAGCTCTCAGACATTGTCGTTGGAGTCCACGAACGCTGGGTTCACTGAGGGGACGGCAGGCATCTCGTTTCGTGTTTGCCTTCTCTTAGTGCCTTCGCTAGATAGCCTGTGCGCAAGTGGTAGCCTTTTTGCATCGATGTGGGGTTCGCGTGATGTAGGGTGCGTCCCTGTTGGGTGGAACTAATTGTGCCGTTACCATGCTGGAGCTTAATGGACGGGCGTTCGGGGACCATCAGGGACGGATTGTGAAAGGACTCAACCGTGCTCTATCTCGTTGATGGGGATGGCCTGCTATACCGTGCGGCGAACGCCATCCCTCTCTTTACGAATAAGCAGGGGCTTCCGACGAACGGGCTCCACGGCTTTGCATCGATGATGTGGAGTCTGCTGCGAACGGCCCGGCCCTCCCATGCCGCGGTCGCCTTCACGGGCGATCCGCCGTTGGCGAAGCACCACCTAGATCCCGACTACAAGATCAACCACTACGAGCATCCGGACGAGATCAAGCAGCAGACGCCTTATGCGATGCGGTTCGTGAGGGCGTTGGGGCTGCAGGTGTTTTTGGAACAGGGCTACGAGGCTGATGATGTGATCGCAACACTTCTGCAGCAACACCGCCGGATGCAGGCCCGAATTGTGAGCAGCGATCGGGATTTCTACCAGCTGGTCTCAGATCGGGTGCGAGTTTTAGCCCCGATCCGTGGGGTCAGCGAGATGCGGGATGTCGGTCCCGCGGAGGTGAAGGCCCTCTATGGAGTCACACCGGTCCAGATTCCCGACCTGAAGGCCCTCACGGGCGATCCCTCCGACGACATCCCGGGTGTGCGCGGCATTGGCCCGAAGACCGCGGCGGCATTGCTCCGGCAATTTCCGACCGTGGAGGTGCTGCTGAACAACCTGCCCCGGGTGAGCATCTCGGGGGTCCGCCCTCGGCTCGAGCCGCTGCGGGAACGGATACTTTTGAACAAGCAGCTGGCCACACCGCTGATCGTGAGCTTCAACCGGAGACCTAAGCTCGCAATTGTGCCGCCCCACCGGAAAGCGCTCCGCGCGCTTGCCGATGAAGCAGGAGTTGGGAGCATCGCTCCCCGCTAGGCCGTCCCGAACCGTGCTCTCGCTCGGGCGCGGGCGCGTGCAGCTTCGACCTCACGATCACGCGGCTCGGCATTGGTCACCAGCGAATCTAGAAGAGTCCGGGCTACCGCAGTGACCTCTTCAATTGCACGGTTGAACGCCGGCTCGTTCGCCTTCGAAGGTTTGTTGAACCCCGAGAGCTTTCTCACGAATTGGAGCGAAGCTCCCTGGATCTCGTCGTCAGTCGCGGGAGGGGCGAAGTTAAACAGCGTCTTGATATTCCGACACATTGTGTCTTCTCCAGGTCAGTTCTCGTTCGCGATTTCGTGAAGACGACCCGCTAGCAGATCGCCCACACGCGAGCGGGCCTACGTCAGTTTCTCTCCTAGGACAGCTTCTTATAGTGCGTTTCGAGTTCCGCCTGCCAGCCGTGACGCGCATAGAATTCCTTGGCGCGCTGATTCGCAGTAAAGACGGCGAGTGTCAAGCGCCGGAAGCCCTCCGCGCGCCCCCACTCTTCGGCGGCTTTGAGGAGGGCACGGCCCACGCCTTGTCCCTCAGCTTCCTTCGCCACGGCGAGAATCGCCACGTGGCCATGAAGCTCATCCGTGAAATAGTCGCGTCGAGAATCCAAGAGTACGACGCCGACGACACCGAGCTCTGGGTGGCTGGCGACCAGGAGGGCCGAACCCGGCGAGGAATGGTCGAGTGCCTCGGAGAGGGCCCGGCGTTCTCGCGCTGCGATCTCGCGGGCCGGTCGGGTGGTGGGGCCGAACGCCGCCAAGCGCTCGGCGAGATTCAGAATCGCGGCTTGCTCGGCCGCTCGTGCCGGACGAATAGACAGGTTGGTCATCGGCATGGAACGCTTTGGCCCAGATACGCTCGGGTTGATCCGTGATCTGCGGGAGCGAGTGGCGGTTCCGAGGGGGCCGATCATCGGATCCGAGCTTCCTAGGCGGGCAATCGGCCCGCGAGGCCTTTGAGGCGGAATCCGAGCATCAGGAGCGTGACGCCAAAGAGCGCGGCGTAGAATCCGATCAGCCAGATGACAGCGAGGGCGCCCGAACCGGGAGAGATGACCACCAACGCGCCAAAGACGACGGAGGCGAGCCCGCCCAGGATGAGCCACAGTTCGCCCCGCACCTCATGCCGCAGCCGGACCGCAGCGACGATGGCGATGATGCCCCGGAAGATGGACCAGTAGGCGATGAGCAAGAGCAGTGCTAGCGCAGTGATCCCTGGCCATCGAAAGGCAACCAATCCGGCGGCCACACCCAGGAGCCCCACGAACACCAGTGGCCACCAAGGTTCGTGCGCTTCAGCTGCTCCAACCGATGCGATGAGGACCAGGACGCCATCAAGGATCGCCCAGATCGCGAACAGGATCACTAACGCCTCAAGGGTTAGGCCCGGGCGGGTAAATGCGAGCACAGCGAAGAGGAGGGCGCTCACGCCTTCCAACACGAACAACCACCAGTTGCGTGCAAGGTGTGCCAGAACGAGCATCAGCCTCTCCCCCTTTGTCTATCACCTCGACCTCGCGAGGCAATCTGTCGGATGAACTCACCCATATTGGCTGGATTCTCCATGCCTGGTTGGTGCCCTCTCATGGGTTGATCCCGCTTCGTGTTCCACTGCGGGAGTTCCGGTTCACTTTGATTGCTGCAGCACCCACCCGTTGCCATCCGGGTCCCGGAACGTCCTCGAGTCCCCAGGGCTGCTTCTTGATGTCGGAGATCTCCAATATTCGCGCTTTCAGTTTCGCGTGTGTGTCCGCGAGGTTTTTCGTGGTGAGCACTACCCCCTGGACGGAACCGGGCTTCATCTGAGGGAACCAGGTGACGAGCACGAGCTCGGTGTCTGCTCTCGGCAACGCTAATCTGATCCACAAGGTATCCGGCGTCCCAAAGGGCATCTCCTCTATTAGGGTGCAGCCGAGTTTCTCGGTGTAGAATTTCTTTGCTGCTTTTTGGTCTTTCACCGGAATCGATATCAGAGCGGAGCGATTCTGTCAAACACGCTGCTCCTCACCCCGCGTTTAGGAATTTCACCCAGCTTTCCCAGTTATCGGTGTATTGGGCGTGGAGTCAGATACTCTTCTACATGAAAATCGAGCCATCCGGCGGCCGTTGGCTTCTGGCTGAGTGCCCGAATTGCCTTTCCAAAAATCAGACCTTCGTCGGAGTCGGTGTGATCCTACCACATTAATAGATCCCTGGCCCATCGAATGTGCCAGCTCTGACTGCGTGCTCCGGCCCCAAGCCATATGTTTCAAATAAAGTAGGGGATGAACTCGTTGAGCCGAACCTCAAGGTTGAGATCTGAGGTCTGTCAGGCACTCTGGTGGGATGGCATCGGAAACCCAGCGCGTTGAATCCTTCTCGGATGGCGTGTTCGCGATTGCCATCACGCTACTGGTCCTTGAGCTCAAAGTTCCGCCCGCCGGGAACAGTCAACTTTCCACTCTGCTGATTCGCCAGTGGCCCTCGTATGTCGCGTTCCTCGCCAGTTTTGCGTTCATCGGCATCATGTGGATCAATCACCACCGGCTGTTTACCCACATCCGACGGTCTGACCACGTGCTGCTCGTCTTGAACCTTCTTCTCCTGCTGGGGGTAATCACCGTCCCGTTTCCGACCGCTGTGTTGGCGGAGAACCTGGGCCAGCCGGGCGAGCGCACGGCGACCCTGCTGTACAGTGGGACCTATGTCGTCATCGCGATCGCCTTTAATGTCCTGTGGCGGTACGCGACCTCCCGCAACCGTCGGTTGCTGGGTCCGGATGTGGACGCAACTGCGGTGAGGCAAATCGGGGTGCAATATTCATTCGGCCCGCTGTTCTATCTCGTGTGCTTTGCCTTGGCCTGGGTGAGTGTGCCGGCCAGCCTGGTGCTGAATGTGGTCCTTGCCTGTTTTTTTGCCCTCCCGCCAGCCTACCTTCGGCGCCCGAGCGCATAGGCCGAAGACGTCGCTCACATTTCGATCACCTCTCGGATGGGGAAGCGGGGAGTGTCCACCCACAGGCGCATCGCGACCTGGTGAATGAGAATTGGGAGGAAACCTATCCGGCCTGAGTCTTACACGGGCGGCGCAAAGGATGGCCAAAGACCAAACATCACGGCCGCATCCTCTCAAACAGCGGAGGGGTTGACATGAAATACAAACCGCTCAACTTCCAGCAGAAGTTGGGGCTCTTCACCGAGTATTGGCAACCGAAGGTCATTGCCGAAATGAACGACTATCAGTTCAAGGTCGTGAAGTTACACGGGGATTTTATTTGGCACGACCATCGGGATACCGATGAGACGTTCATCGTCGTCGAGGGCGATCTCCGGATCGATTTTCAGGATGGTGCGGTCCATGTCTCAACGGGCGAGATGTTCGTCGTCCCCAGGGGCGTAAAGCACAAGCCCTACGCGGAAAGAGAGGTCAAGGTCCTTCTAATTGAACCCCGCGGAGTGCTGAATACTGGGCACGAGGGTGGGAACCGGACGGCCGCGAACGATGAGTGGATTTGATGGAAACCGCAGCACCCCGCCGGGGTGATGACCACCATAGGTTCAACAAGACAGGGAGGTGTTGGGCATGAAATGGATCACGCGCAAGAACGCGAATGTCGACCGGATCGCCTGTCCCTGGCTCATCCGAAAATTCGTCGATAAGGATCCCGTGTTTCTGTACGTCCCTCCAGAAGAGGTCCTCGCTGTGGCGAAGCGAGAGGACGCCATTCCCTATGACGTGGAGGGTGTGGAGCTGGGTCACGTGGGGGGTCGGTGCAGCTTTGAGTCCATCATGGTCAAGTACAATCTGACTGAGCCGGCGCTGCAGAAACTCGCCAAGATTGTCCATGGGGCGGATGTCGCCCGCGACGTCGCGATCGTCCCAGAAGCCGCAGGCCTCAAGGCGATCGCCCACGGCTTCGCAGTGCTCTATGGAGATAATGATCACGAGAAGATACGATTGGAGACACCCCTCTACGATGCCCTGTACGCGTGGTGCCAAAGCACGCAGGCCCCTGTTGGGGTGCGTAGTACCCCGGCTCGATGAGGATGGTTGCTGTAGCGAGCCGGATTATTTGCCTGCGCAGTCCGCAGTTTTGCGAGGATGGTGAGACGTAATGGCTGATGAGTACTATGTGACGTCACCTGTTGTGCACGAGTTCATGACGCACGTCCTGCAGGCTGTGTCGATAGAATCGTCCGCGCCTCTGTGCATCGAGCGGATTCGCCCTCGATTTGAGGCGCTGCTGGCGACCCCGGGCTGGCTGCCGGGAGAATTCGCCTGCGCCTCTCCGACCAGCAAGATGGGCGGGAGCATCGCCTCCTACCTGTTATATCGGCGGGGTGACCATTCTCTCACGCTCCACGCCCTGGTGATTCCACCCGCATCGATCACGCCGGTCCATGACCATCTGGCGTGGGGATTGGTCGGGGTATATCGCGGCGAGCAAGAAGAAGAAATCTTTCGCCACACTGGTTCCTCTCATTATGCTCACGCCGAACACCTCGAGCTCGTCGAGCGGCGTCACCTCAGGCCCGGCGATTTCTACGCGCTGCTTCCTCCCGAAGGAGACATCCACCGGGTGCGCACGACTTCATCGGACCTGTCGGTTTCCATTCATCTGCTCGGGAACGATTTGGGGTGTACCTGGCGGCACACGTATGACGTGGAGAAGGGCGCCGTCAGCGCCTTTCGCTCGGGATACACGAATGTGGACTGTCCTGCGGAGTGAGGGGGCGCGCAGCGCTGATCTCGCGTGTGTGCCCTGGCGAGGCTGTCTGTAAAGCGAGCGCGTGACCTCGTGCGCGGTGCTCGGCAGACTGCGAACAGCCAGCCAGCGCGCTTAAGCGGGCCATTGCCGCAGCACGTTCCCCCCGGTCCACCCCGGCTGGACTCACAGGAGGTTTGCTGCCAAGAGGACCCCGACGACGACACTCGTCATCCCTGCCACAGCTTGCACAACTTGCCGAGTGACGTGGGCGCGGGATGAGATTCGGATGATGGGCCACATGGCGAACACGCCAACGGCTACCATCCCGACCAGGCTGCCCAGGCCAAAGGAGAGCAGATAGATGATCGCGACGATACGCGAGGGTGCCACGAGCACCGCGAGGGCCACCGCCGCTCCGCTTCCCGCAGTCCCGTGCAGCGTGCCGATCGCAAAGGCCGTTAGCGGCCTACGGAGCCAAGCCGGTGGCTGCGGATGCGTCGCGTGACCGGCATCGTGGGGGTGAAGATGGAAGTGCACGTGGCTCGGCTGCGCATCATGGGTGTGCCGGTGCAGGTGGATGCGGTCCCGGCGTAGGCTAGAAAGTGTCAAGGCGCCGAGGGCGACCAATGCGAGCCCCACGACCGTGTCCGCACGCCCTTCTAGGGCCGGAGGCATCTTCACGCCGAGGAACGTTAGGAGAATTCCCGCCAGGAGAATGAGGGAGGCATGTCCCGCGCCCCAGGCCGCCGACACGCGGAGGACATCGGACCGGGACGACCCGTGCGCCGCCATCGTTGAGACGGCGGCGAGGTGGTCGGGCTCGAGCGCGTGGCGTGCGCCGAGTAGCGCGCCATACAACGCCACGAGAATGACACCGCCCTCACTCACGGGCACAGCTGACCGTCCGCTGAGTCCTACTCTCCGCGCTAGTGATCATGTGGCGACACGCATGACGCGTCACTCCTATGCCGGTTTGAGAAGGTGAGTCGTTCCATTCCTTTTTCGGACGGCCAGGGATCCCTTCGACGTTAGCACAAAAGGAGGGCACGGTATGGCCAAAGGTCAGGTTGCCAAAGCGTCCATCGCCGTCAACGTCCCGATCTCCAAGGTCTGGGATGCCCTTGTGAATCCCGATGCGATAAAACGGTATATGTTTGGGGCCACCGTCGTCTCGGACTGGAGAGAAGGGAGTTCGATTGTCTGGAAAGGCGAGTGGCAAGGGCGCCCCTATCAGGATAAGGGTGTCATCCTTCAACTCAAGCCGAACCGCACACTCCAATATACGCACTTCAGCCCACTGTCCGGGGTTCCCGACACGCCGGAGAATCATCATGCGGTCGCCGTCGAGCTGTCAACTGAGGGGGACAAGACCCGTGTCGTGCTGACCCAGGACAACAATCCGACCGAGCAAGCGCGGGAGCACTCGGAAAGAAACTGGACCACGATGCTGGCGACCCTCAAGAAGTTCCTAGAAGACTAGATGTACCCTTCGACGCACGCTCTTCAGTGTGGGTTTCAGGTGAAAATAAGCGAGGGCGGGCTCACTTCCCGCCCTCGCACTCCGTGAGGCGTGGTCACATTCCGATGGAGATGGATTTGACCTCCATGTACTCCTCGATGCCCTGCCGGCCACCTTCGCGCCCGAGTCCGCTCTCCTTGAACCCGCCAAACGGGATCTCGTGGGTGTATCCGGTGGGGTCGTTGACCCCGACCAGGCCGTACTCCAGGGCCTCGGCGACCCGGATGGCCCGGCGCAAGTCCCGGGTGTAGAAGTACGAGGCGAGTCCGAAGGTCGTGTTGTTGGCCCGGGCGACGACATCTGCCTCATCACTGAAGGTCATCACCGGCGCGACCGGCCCGAAGATCTCCTCCTTGGCGACCGCCATCTCTTCTGCCACCTGTGTCAGCACCGTCGGGGCATAGTACAGACCCTTACTGTAGACGCCATTGGTCAGCCGCTTGCCCCCCGCTGCCACGCGCGCGCCGTCTTTGACGGCGTTCTGCACGAGGTTTTCCACCTTCTCGAGGATCTCGCTATTAATCAGCGGGCCAATCTGCGCGCCCGGCTCAAACCCCGGTGCCACTTTGAGCGCATTGACCCGTTCGATGAACATCGGGATGAACTTCGGGGCGATGCTCTCGTGCACGTACACGCGGTTGGCGCAGATGCACGACTGACCGGCGACGCGCAAGAACTTAATACCTACCGCGCCGTCAGCGGCGGGCGCTAAGTCGGCATCGTCAAAGACAATGAACGGGGCGTTGCCTCCGAGTTCGAACGAGACGCGTTTGAGCTGCGCACTGGCGCCGGCCATCAAGCGCTTGCCGACCTCCGTGGATCCCGTGAACGCGATCTTGCGCACGGCGGAATGGTCCAGGAAGACTTGGCCGATGACGCCGCTGCTCTTGCCGGTCACCACGTTAAAGACGCCTGCCGGCAACCCGGCTGTCTCACAGATGCGGGCCAGGGCCAGGGCAGTTAAGGGCGTCGCGCTCGCCGGTTTGAGCACCACGGGGCAGCCAGCTGCCAGGGCAGGCGCGATCTTACGCGTGACCATGGTGGCGGGGAAGTTCCACGGTGTGATGGCTGCGACGACCCCGATCGGCTGGTGGAGCACCCAAAGGCGCTTACCGGGGACAGGCGGAGGCACGAGCTCGCCGTAGACGCGGCGCGCCTCCTCGGCAAACCAGCTGAAGTATCCGGTGGCGAATGCCACCTCGCGTTTGGCTTCGTCGAACGGTTTGCCGTTTTCTTCCGTGACAAGCTTGGCCAGTTCGTCGCGGCGCTCGGTCATTAAGTCGAAGATGCGGCGCAGAATCTTCCCGCGCTCGAGCGCCGGCGTCGCCGCCCACTTTGGAAATGCCCGGGCCGCTTCGTCGCATGCTTTCCATACGTCTTCGCGGCTGGCATCCGGCAGCTCGGCTAGCGGTTCGCCCGTGGCGGGGTTGGTGACTCGCATCGTCTTCCCGCCCGTGGCATTCACCCACACCCCACCAACGTACATCCTCGAGCGTTCCCCGACGACACTCACGCCCAACACCTCCGTGCCCGTCCTGATATCGTGACACCACACGTTCGGCTCAACGACGGGGCCTCCCTGCGCCCTAACGATCTAAGCTTCCTCGCGAGGTGCTGCAATTGTGGCGTCGTAGGAGAAGAGCCGATCAGGGCTGATCTCGATCAACGCCGCGGCCCACGAGGGCACGGCGCCGTGGCGGCCCATCCATCGCCGGCGAAACGCCTCCGGCAGAGGATCCGTACTGCGCACCTCATGAAGCACCGCTGGGCCCTCCGCAATCACGGCGCGATGCGCAGGACCCTCGCCGTCCATGATGACTATCGACGCGTACGGCCGTGCCCGGAGATTGCGTAGACGCGCTCCGCGCACCGAGGCAAACCAAAAGCATCCGTTCCAGATGATAAAGGCCACCGGGGAAGCCTGGGGTCGCCCATCCTGCCTCGAGGTCGCGCATACTGCATAGCGTTTACCCTCGAGGAATGCGGCTAGGCGGGGACCGTCCATCGCGCGGCTGTGAGGATACGAGGTGAGGATGCTCGGACCCGCCCGGGCGTAACTCCGTTCTTGAATCTCCACAAATGCGGCGGCGTCTTCAGGCATCGTGGTCTGTGATGAGGCCACCAACCGATCTGTTGCAGTCCGCACAGAACTCTGCTAGCGCGATCCTAGCTCGGTTGAGCACACCTCGTCCGCATGCTCGGCGTATGCAGCCAATTAGAAGATCGTTGCCGGCGCCGCCGATGTCAAGTCTGACAGTGAGAGGTGCGGCGTACGCTGGAAGGTTTCACCTTTTGACCCCGAGCTCATGCAGGCGTGGCAACATTTAGCAGATAGGACGTTGCAAGGACCGAGAACCGAAGTGGAGGTTGGCCGAAGGGCACCTGAAGCCGGGCTTGTTCGGGGCGATGCTGCGGCGGATTGTAGCGCTGTCATTGCCAGCGGGGTAACGGAAACTCTAGTCGCAACCAAATCGGGCAGAACGGAGGCTGGGGACGGAGCGGTGTCTGAAAGATCGTCTGAAAGAACGGCCGGTCTGGGTTTTGGGGTTCTCAGGAGAGCCAGAATGGACCCTTCTGGGGCTCGCCGGGCGCGGTCTAGACTGAAAACCAGGGAACCGGGCTGGAACTCTCTAATGGAAGGTGTTCGCGATCCCAAAATGGAAATCCCAGCTGCTTTCCGCGAAATCGCCGAGAAGAGTGTCTCG
>Ga0137415_10005205_pt1 | contig 12860 bp, 12 predicted proteins | sample CZODoug3_1_1_16f_FD_183082 | JGI IMG/M metagenome (GOLD analysis project Ga0137415, IMG submission 183082) | Vadose zone soil fungal communities from Angelo Coast Range Reserve, California, USA - CZODoug3_1_1_16fungal (Hybrid Assembly) | ecosystem: Environmental > Terrestrial > Soil > Vadose... | reverse complement strand
TTCCGGAATGAGAATTGTTTCTTTCCACTTTCATCTTAGTCGCGATATCTCACAAGAGTTAGACTAATCGGGCTGTATTTAAAAAGTTCACAACGACCGACTGACCAATCAAGTTCGTACTTTCCGAAGAAAAATTTTCTCGACGAAAGAAATTTCTGGGAAAAATGGTTTTGTTTCCCGTGGTCAGACGTCTGTCGAGCTTTTTCGTTTCTTCCACATGCGCGAGGAATCCTCGGCAAGGCTAGAATGTCTCCGCTCCCAAGCCAGATGCGTTGAAAGATGTTCCTCACAGTAGAATTTCCCACAATACTCGCATCTAAGCCCCGGTTCCTTACCACACTCCTCGCATTTCGTCAATTCTAAGCGACTCCTCGACTGATCTAGTAAGTGATCGTCTAATGTTTAAGCCTGATTTTTCGGTCTCGCTCGTGGACCAATGTATGGACTCTCTAGCTATTCTTGTCTTCTCTCGGTCGTAACCTTCGAATCAGTCCATTGGCTCCGCCAAATGCGAATATTAGACCAAAAACCTGAGCATAGAGATTCAAAGAATAGTCAGTACGGAGACATGAGAAGCCACGAGGAGGCGGCAGGCAAGTAGCAGAGTATGGAAAGAAGCGCTCAAGGCCCAGAACTGCTAGCGAGAGGCCTGATATCAGAAGCATGAGGAAGAGGACGCCTCGCCACCCGAGTCTTCCGAGTAAACTCAAAATTCTGTCACCTTCGAAATGCGAGATATGCTTCGGCTGAGAAGACTACCTAAACACTCGAGTAGATGATCGACATTATCCAATGCAGCAACTCAACCTGCCAATGTCCATGTAGAAAGATTGCGCCGCCAGCTTCGTTGACTCCGAGAGTGTTGGGAAGACATGCACTGTGTCGATAATATCGTCTATGGTCATCTTGAACTTGACCGCAAGGACGCCTTCGTGTATCAGGTCTGCGGCATGAGGGGCTATGATGTGAACTCCGAGGATCTGTTTTGTATCATTGTTGATGACCAGTTTTAACAAGCCTCTCGTGTCCGCGATCACGTGTGCTTTGGGAACCAGATCGAAAGGTAGGGTTACGCAGTTGCAATTCATGCCACGTGCTTTAACCTGTGATTCTGTCAGTCCGACTCTCGCGACTTCTGGATAGGTGAAGACGGCCGAGGGGATCTCGTCGAAGTGTATCTTCTTCTTGGGCCCGTTTGAGAAGGCGTTTTCGACCGCGACAAGACCCTCCTTGGCGGCGATTGTCTCGAGCATGGGTTCGCCGGTCACGTCACCACCGGCCCATATGTTGGGGGCCGATGTTTGCATCTGATTGTTTACTTTGACAAAGCCTTTCTCGTCAGTCTTGACACCCGCCGCAGAAAGTTGCAGGTCCTCAGTATTCGGTCGTCTACCGGTTGCGAAGAGAACGTGCTCAGCTTCGACCCGGAAGTTCCCTCCTTTCGAGGTACATTTCACAACCTTGTTGTTCCCCTTATTTTCAATCTCTCTGACAGTAATTCCAGTTTTGATTCTGATACCCATTGCGTTCATGTATCCGGCTAGCGCTTTGGAGACCACTGGTTCGTCTTCTGGCAGGATTCGTTTGCTCCTCTGCAGAACGGTCACTCGGGTTCCGAACTGTGCGTACATCTGGGCGAACTCCAAACCTAGCGCTCGGCCGCCGATGACGCAGAGCGTTTGAGGCAGCTCTCGTAAGCTGAGGGCGTCCTCGTTCGTCAGATAGTGGACCTTGTCTATTCCCTTCACGGGAGGAATGTTGGCACGTGCGCCGGTTGCCACGATGAACTTACGTGCTTCAAGAGTTCTATGGTCTACAACGACATTATTCTTTGATCCGAACCTGCCGTTGCCTTCGTAATATGTTACGTGTTTGAGATGGTCTAGGACACGGAGGTATTTGTCTCGCCTGAACTTTCGGACCAACTCGTCCTTCTGGCGGACTACTTTGCGGAAATCGAGCTTGCCCTGGCTGTACTTGATGCCGAGAAAGGAATTGTGCTTAGCGTTGTGAAAAACAGTGCCTACTGTGATGAGCCTCTTGCTTGGGATACAACCAACGTTGACACACGTCCCTCCTACAAGTGTACCCTTCGTCAAATTCGTTCCTACCATTGCGGTTTTGATCCCGAGGTCGTTCGCCTTGATCGCGGCCGCGAAGGCGGCTGAGCCGTGTCCAAGGATGATCAGATCATATCTAGTCAACTGGCTTCTCCTGAGAACAGGTTCCCAGGATTGTCTAATCTTTAAGCTAGGTCTCCAACGGACGGGCTTACAAACGACGCTCTGGATGAAAGCAGGCTGTCCGGACCGTGGATCCTGAAGAGCGACGGCCGATCAGCATGACGCCGGGAGAAGAGAATTCATCAGTATGAGCTATCCAAGCTGGATTATCCATAATTCATTTGCTTCTTTTTCTAGGCGGAGAGGGAGGTGTATTCCGAATCCGATCGCCTGGTGGCTGACTCAAGAGATTGCCCGGACCGAAAGTGTGGAGGGACACCTATCTCTGATGCCTTAGAAGCATCCAAATTTGACAATCTTAAGAGAGGTTAGCGACTTGATCAGAGGATTGGTCAGGATTGTCCGATGCAGAACGCGAAGAGTGGAATGCAGTCATAGAGGAGACCATAGACTCCTTCAGAGACTTCCTGATCTACGTAGGCTCTGAAAAGCGAGACTAATTCCGCCGGCAATCCTTCCCTTAGTTGTCTGGCGATCGGTCGGCGGTTGCAAGGCTACAGTTTCTATGCACAGTCACGCTAGACGAGCCATCAACTATGAGGAGCTTGTCTGGCGTTTGACTTACTCACTCAGGGCATTTGAAGGTGAATGAGAAGGACCATCCTCGTTCTGTCCAGACCGTAACAGTGTAGTTCTCTCCTGCGACAAAAGCTGTTTGCGAGCCGAGGTCTCTACACACAGTGACCGTTCCCGCTGTTCTTGGAGGTATAACGGTTGGAGGAGCGAGCGGTATTGGTTCGCCCTTGTTTATCGAGTATCTATTTATTCTAACTTCTTTCTGCCCCGGATTCCTTACGTGGATAAGGATGGTGTTCTGGCCGAGTCTCTCAACACCTTCAAAGGAGATGTCCTCGATGGATGGCAGGGACCTCAGCGATGTTCTGGTCGAATTCATCAATGAGTAGAGCTTCTGCTTGACTTCAAGTGTGCCCCGTGAAGGCGCAGTGATGAGTTTCTCTGCTCGTCTTGGTACGTCTGGTAAGCCGATCATTTGATCGAAGCGTCCGAGCTTGACTCCATTCTCTACCTGTGTCATGTACCCGGTGACTTGGCCGGCTAACAGCTGGAGTCTTCTCCAAATGTCGAGTATTACGAGGCTCAGGAGAGCGACAGCGACGGCTATGACGAGGAGAGACCATAGTCCTGGAGCGAATTTGTCCGCGTTGAAGACTACGGCGAAGAAGGCGGAGACGACGAATCCGAGAAATGTGAAGAGTATGCCTCTCTTGTACTCCCAGAACATACCCACCTTATCCTTCTCGAAATTGGTGGCCGGGGATTGCTGGCCCTGGCCGGGATCCTTATCCGGCGGTGTCATGCGAGACGTCTGTCTCCGTCCCGGCTGTTTCTCCTAAGTCTTTGTTCTACGAAGCCCACGAAAAACCACGTTGTCCTCTGATATGGTTCTGGAAACTTGCAATGCCGTGTTCTAGATTCTCCTTGCGTTCAGTGTGCACTCCGCAGGAAACCTCTGACCGGCAGAAACGACCTAACTGGCGACTAACCTACCGTCCAGCTGTTGACTCGGGGTCTAAGTAAAAGTTCAATAAGCAAGTAACACCTGTTACAATCTAGTAACACAATAGGAAGAACAACGATAATGCGAACGAACATGAATTTTGCGACCGATGTCTGGTCGACCGTTAGCCCGGGACTGCTTCACGAGCGAATCCCGACATTTCAGAGAGAAGCCCATCAGCTCAAGCTCACCGTGAAACCGATTCCGCGAGCCGCTGACTACTGGCCTGAATCACGCAATTAGCGTGGCATCCCAAGGACTTCACCAGTATTTTCTAACTTACTTGATTGTTCTGGACGGCCCGTATCGGCCTTTTCCAATAATGATACTAGGTGTCGCAGGAGCAAATCCCTACGAGCACTCCGACTAGGTTCGACCTAGGACAGTACTGCTGTCCTCTTTCTTAGGCGTGAACGCTTTTGACGGTGCTGAAGAAATTCCACAGGGTGCACCAAGAAATGATATATGTCTTGCAAACGAAGTCATGAATGTGTAGCCTCATGTCAAAAAAGAAAGAGGGGGTAACAACCGTTAAGAAGGCAAATAAATCTGGTCTTGCAGTTAGAGAAAAGCCTGCGCTTGCCGCTAAGGAACCTCCGTCGAGTCTTACTCATTCAGTCGACAAGTTGTTAGACACAATGACCCTCATTCCCTGGGATCCCTTCAGGGGATTCGAGTGGCCTACTGAATATGAACTGCCTACGCGAATACCCTACGTTGATGTCATCGACTCTGACAACGAATATGTCGTGAAAGCAGAGCTTCCAGGATTGAAGAAGGAAACTCTGAATATTCAAGTTGGGACGAACGAGTTGTCGTTGGCCGCTGAATCTAACGTGGAGAAAGAGGAGAAAGGAAAAACCTACTTGCATAGGGAAAGAGCTTTCTCCACATTCCGCCGAAACATAGGCTTTGCCGAAAGCATAGATACACAAAAAGTGTCAGCAAGTATGGCCGAAGGTATTCTCGAAGTAAAACTTCCCAAGCTTGAGCGCAGGTCTGAAAGGAAGACCAGAAGAATAACATTGTGAAGGCATCGCTCGGCCCCCCACTACCCTGAAACTTTTCAGATCAGAGCTGGCTAGTCTACTGGCCTAGAGTCCAATTTGTCATATTTTGTCTGAGCGAGGATCGGGGCAAAAGCATAAGACCACAGCGCCAAAACGGAGGCGAGAAGGACTATGCAGTCATCCTCGTCAATGGGCAAGGGTATGAGTTTCGGATCTCCTCGTAAGCTTGCAGTGCTTGGTCTTGTCCTGTTCTTTGTCGGCTTTGGTCTGGGAGGAGTAGGTAACCAGGTTTCCGGTGCGTTGGTGGTATTGCCTTTTGCAGATACGATAACCGCTCTGGGACTTGTGTTAGCGTTATCCGCCGCTGTACGAGCAGGAAGCAGAATACGACAGATTTTGATCGTTGGAATAGTCTACGGGATAGGGACTTTCTATCTGGGCGAGCCTCACTCGACCCACGTAGATTCAGGCTTCGGACTCGGCCTTTCACACATCCAGCACATTTCACTCGGGCTTCTACTGATGGTGATAGCTACGGTAACCTCCGTTGTGCTAGCGTACTATAATACAAGAAATGTTACTGTTCGACGTTAGCTTCCTGATAGCTATCCGTCCAAATGGTTCCCTGTCGAGATGCGGTCCCATTTTATGATGAGCTTGCGTAGTCCCTCGCCGCTTCAGCATCGGTCTCATATCGTTGGATGCAGGCGACGGTCGAAACGGTAGACTATGAGAAACGATAGGCCGGTCCAGAAGAGATAGTCCAATAGAATCGTGATAGGGTTAAACGAATACAGAGAGCCACATCCGGGACTCAGACCTCCACAATTGAGAGGCGTCTCGTACGGCAATGGGAATCCGATAGACTGCGAGTTAGGTCCATGCGTTGCTAGAGCAATCAAAGGCAGAATGACCGCCGCGATCGCTAGAGCAACCACAACATCTCGGACGAGATACTTTCCAGTGTGTTTCAAGTTCCTAGACTTGAATCATTGTGAGGGCCCAGAAGATAAGTCAGATTGACGTTGCTCGGATTTCTAGGTTCCCGAATTTGTGTGTCGCGATTAAAGAGGCACCCATTCCGTGATAAGGTCGCGTAGTTTTCTTACTCGTTCTGTCTCGATGCGGAGTCTGAATATTCTGACTCTGCCGTAATTCTTCTCCTGGACAACTCCTGCTTGGACTAGTTGTTCGAGATGTCTTGCGGTGGCTGTGTAGCTCTGGCTGGTTCTGCGGGCTATCTCGGTTAAGTTAGCTTCTCCAATATGCGCTAACTGTTGGAGTATTCTGATTCTTCCTGTGCTTGAGAGTATTGTTTCAAGGCCATGTGTATTCGTAATGTCTTCCGTGGTTGCCGTCGTTGATGTGGTGGTCAATCTATGGACTGGCTGATATCGTCGGCGTGGTAGTAGTGGTTAGCATTGATTCCAGCCATTGTCGTGTAGCGGCTGCTGGGGCATTTATCAATCCTAGAAGAGTGGTTTTGCCTCTGAAGCCTTCGGTGGACGGGTTGGCGGAGACGATGCCTGTCGCGGATAGGTTCTGGACATACTTCCAGACCTGCGTATGTGCTCTAGCTATCTCCTTGTACTGTTCACACGCCATTTTGTAGGCGATCTCGACTTCTCCCATTGTCGCATAGGCTTCTCCGGTTCTTTCCAGTTCTCTTGCTAGGGCTAGGATGATCAGTTTCTCGTGAGTGTTCCAGTATTGGGCGTATTCGGGTCTTAGGACTGGGTGGAGGCTGCTTGCCGCGGTCCGGATATGATCAGGTGTTAGTTCTTTGCTTTCTTCCGAGTCCGCATATTTTCCAGCTCTCCATAATAGTTCGATGGCGTATCGCGCGTCACCATTTTGTGAGGCGATGTCTGCGATGAAGCTGACGAGTGCTTCTGGGACGGTTCCTTCTTTGAAGCTTAGATCGATACGTTCACGAAGTATCTGTTCAAGCTGTGGGCTTGAATAATGTTCTAGTCGGATAATATTGCGTTGAAGGGTGCTCTGTGTGCTCTTGTCCAGTTCTTCTAGTTTCTTTGTTTCTCTGAGGATGACTATGAGGGATAATCTTGCTGGACGGCCGGGACGTTCCTCCTGTATACGTGTGAGATTGTAGAGGCTTGTTGAGCCTTCAGCCGCGATTAATGCTTCTGCTTCGTCGAGGGTGAGTATCATGTAGAGATTCTTCTCTTCCAGCTGATCTAGTAGTGCGTGTAGTAGTTCGTCGCTGCTGAATCCTCGTTGTGGGAATTGTGGAGAGAGTGATTGTACGATCCGTTTGAGGATCATGAAGAGGCTTCCACGGTATTCGCGGCAGTTGATGTGCTGGTATTGCAGGTTCACTTTCAACGTGCGAGCTGTTCGGGATATGTCTGTCCCGAACCTTCTTGTTAATGCAGTCTTGCCTGTCCCTATGTCTCCGGTGATCATGGCTCGTGGACTGGTGGTCCCGGGCTTGTTCACAACTGACCGGAAGAGTTCAGCTAGGAATCGGAACTGGTTTTCCCGGTAGGGTAAGCGTTGTGGAGTATATTCTAGGCTGAGGGGTTGTTCATCCTTGAAGATGGTGGGACGAGAGATAGCTTCACGTATGATATCGGCTGGTGTTAGGCTTCCAGTTGATAGGTCGTGGTTAGTGAGGGATGGTTGTTTCTCGTTCAAGGATGATTACTTACACCTAGTAAACTTCCAGATTGTACTGGATGAAGATATTAGACGAGCAGACCCGGATAAAAGTAATCCCGCAGATCCGGAAAAGACGAGAGCATCATGTCATATTTACGAATGAAACTACCTAGCCCTCGGGTGTCCCCCACGTAACGCTGTCTTTGAGCCCCTGCGCACAAAGGGTCGGGAGCTCTTTTTTTTCGAAACCCAGTGCGAAAACGTCCCATGATCGACCGGTAAGATAGATCAAAGTAAGGACTGACCCAATGACATCGATTGGCGAGCTGAGCGATAGTGCAATTCCAGCTGTAACAAGCGTAGGAACAAAGGCTCGTTTGAGCACCGACCTCCTGGCTTTGGAGAGTCTTGTGACATCTGTGAGGTAAACTCCCAAAACCACAATCGTAATCCAGGGACCATAGCCCAACTTCTCAGCGACTGCTCCTATCAAGAACCAAATCGCATATGCAAAAGCAACAAGAACAGTGGGCTTAATCAACCCAGCCAAACATCAGATGTCCAGTTTGTCGTCCGGGTTCGTAGACCTTACTAAGCAAGCCGGAATAGCTTGGAGGATAAAGGACGCTCTCGCCCAAGAGAGTTGGATAGTTAAGCCCTCCATTCCCATCTTGTATTTTGGCGACGCTACTGCATATTTTCAATCAAAGAAGATGGTTGTGACCGTTGGGCTAAATCCGTCGGACAAAGAGTTTCAAAAAGAGAACGCGATGAAGTATGACATCGGTGTCCGGTTCCCACACGCCTTAAGCCTTGAAGGAAGGAGCGTTCGAGATGATCGGTTCTTCAAAGATTATCTGCAATCGCTGAATCAATATTATGAGGTCAATCCTTACTGGCGATGGTTTAGCTCATATCAGCCGCTGCTTAATGGCCTTGACTGTGATTATGGATCGATAACACAAATGAAAGGTCGGGCTTTGCACACAGACCTGTGTTCTCCCCTAGCAACCAACCCCACATGGAGCGGTCTCAGCGAGAGACAGAGGGACCTATTGCTCGCAGAGGGACCAAAGCTGTGGGCAATGCTAGTCCTTGCCTTGCGACCAGATGTTATGTTAGTATCTCTTGGCAGAGAGTGGCGTAAGATAGTTTTGGAAATGTTCCCACGTAGCAAGAGTTTTCCTGATATCTTCTCGAACAGCCCTTTCAAGAAGGTCGAACTTTACAGTACCCAGATCCAAGGCAAATGCTGTTACGTAGCAATGGGAATCGGCAGGAAGCCGTTCAGCAACCTTACAAATCAAGAAAAACGGAAATTGAGTATCCAAATCGGTGCTGTGGGATATTAGACTGGACGGCAGCTGGGCTTTATGCAGGTAGGAAATGGTCCGGGAATGTAGTCTTCTCAAGATGCGCATTCTCCTACTACAGGCCGGTGTTTTGCGGGACTCGCGGGTTCATCCGGTTCTTTCTACGGAAATACAAGATTCCATCATGTAGATAAGTCGGGACAAGACATACTACTAGCAGTATGTCGGGTAGGAATGCTCCGGACTGGCTCAGATGGAAGGACTGTCCCCGGTGCGGCAAGCTCGAGGATCCCATGCAGGGAGTCTATCTCTGTCAAGTATGCGGGCGATGCCAGGACTGCTGCGGCTGCTCCAGCGATACAGATCCAAAACACACTCTTTCCGGCTAACAGTATCTACCGTGTCATCCTTGAGGATGAGGATCATACTCATCAGAATCACGGAGAGCGACCACTGCACTAGTTCCCAAGGGGGATAAGTCTGTGGCTAGATTCGCTCCGGCCTAATATTAGAAATCCTCCCCAGCGCGCCTGTACTGTTACTGTTAATGTTCACAGACAAGTTACAAGAACTTCATTCGTTTGCGGGCTTTTCCTACTCTCTCTAACAGAGATTTGCTGGATGCGCTAGGCATAGGGTCTTGTCAGAATCAAACAGAATGATTCCGAAATACATTCAGCATCAAGGACCCACTGGTCCCTCGCACTGGCACGCTCCGGTTCTAAGTGCTCTTCCTCTTCCGGTCTTCATCGGAATAGTTGCAATATTCAACTTTGTTCTGCCTCCTACGGCTCAGTTTGACAGGAGTCTTGCGTTTGAGCCTCCTCTATTGAACGCGGTTCTCTACACGGTTTTCCTCGCTTCCACTTCTTGCATTGTCGCGTTCATCGCGTTGAAGAGCTATCTGGAAAATGGTCGGCCTTTCTTGGTGCTGCTCGGAGCAGGAGCATTGGCGTGGGGTTCGGGCTCTCTTCTCGGGGGATGGTTGACGAATCTTCCCAGCGGCCCGAATCCTGCAGTAACCATCTCTAACACCGGGGCACTCTTGGCCTCGATGTTCTACCTTGCGAGCGCTGGAATCAACAAACGTGCGTCTGTACAAAACGCCGTAAGGAATAGGAAACCAATCCTGATACTAGTTTATGTTGGGGTCCTATTGTTCACGAGCTTCTACGCCGTGGCGGCTCTTGAAGGAATTGTTCCCGCATTTTTCGTCCCAGGGATAGGCCAGACACTTTTGAGGATGACCGTTCTCAGTCTTGCAGTAACACTATTCGGGGTCAGTGCGCTGCTGTTTGCCAGGCTGTACCCCAGAGCAAAATCAGGTACCCTCTACTGGTATTTTCTATCGCTGGCATTGACGAGTGTAGGACTAGCCTCCGTGTTCTTTGGAAGGGCTCCTGGAGACCCGATCTCTTGGACTGGTAGATCGGCCATGTTCCTAGGAGGAGTCTATCTGATCAAGGCTGTGTTCTTCGTATTCAAAGAACATCACATCTAGAGACATTGTTTTCTACATCGTGCGGAAGCGACGCCTGCTGTCTTGGGTAACCGATGAGCTCGACCCGATGAGCACGAGCTTCGGGGGCATCGTCAATCAAAGCGACTTTCCGGCGCTTCCCAATAGCAAAAGTTACTTATCTCAGCTTGAGAAAGCCCGTGGACATGAACAATTCGACAACGAAAACGGCTTTGCTAACAATGAGTTCAGTACTGACAATCCTCGCCTTGGCTACAACCATACTCGGCAGTGCACAGGCGGCAGGCTCAGCATCCTACTCCTTCAACCTCGTAAGCCCCAACTTAGCCAAAGCTGAGAACGCCGTTCCTGGAACACCGATAGGCGTGGGAGATGTTCTTCGTCTCACAGGTTCAGGCGCCTTCGATGGCACAAGTGCAATCGCTACTGGCGGTGGTTCGTTCACCCACTACCGTCCTAACGGGTCCGTACTCGCAAGAGGGATCTGGCTTGTGACAGGCTTCCAGAGCTTCAAATCCTATGGAGGACCCAACCCAGGTGCTCAAGGCGGACTCCTTCTCGTCACAGTGACCCTTATCGGTCCTGAAGCTACATTTGCGGGACTAACCCTACAGGTCAGCTGTCTCATCAACGCACCAGCAGGCGCTCCAGAAGAAGGAACAACACTCCCGGGTTTCTTCCAAGAACCAACAGGTGGAACAACACTCTTCCACCTCACCAATTAGTGTCATTCTCACGAACGAGAGACCGACACTTTCCCATGTTTTTTCCTCCTCAAAGAATCGAGTCCATTGGACGTTAGGAACGGATTCCGTGGCAATGTTGGCATAAGCTCAAAATCCAGTGGGGTGCATTCCTTAACGAATCTCATTGTCGCATGATCCTTTGAAAAAATGGAAGGTGACGGCCGCAACGGCGGCTGCGCTGGCGGGACTCGCCCATTTTGGGGTCGGGCTGTACGGGCTTCGCCACTCCAGATATGACCAAGAGTATGTTCGGCGACGAGGCTGTCTGGCTTGTCCCTGCTTTCTTCCTCGTTCTAGGATCGTTCGAGCTGGTCTGGGCATGGGTTACGCTCGTGTACCGGGAGCCGATGATGATCGGGATCGGCGTAGTGGGCTTCATCTGTTCCATCATACTCTACCTTGTCGCGCTCGTTACCCCATTGACACCGTTCGGGGTAAAGCAACAGACCTTGACGACGTTGAGCGCAGTCCCGTTCACGGTCAAATTCATCGAAATAGTTTACATCATCGCCGCCGTTAGTATGATGAGACTGATGACTACTCAAGAACCGAGTCGAAGACTGGAAAGTCGACACTAGGCACGATTAATCCTGACATACCGCTACCAATGCTGCGGTAACTATCCAGATCTTGAAATCCTCGTGAATTCGGTTCATGAAGCCGCCAGCGTTGTGTTGAAGCCGTTCATATGTATCTAGAGCTTGGTCATCGATTCTGAGTCCACGGTTCATCCACGGCGAGGGCTCTGCCTTCCTCTAGAAGGTCCTTGGCCAAGGCAAGCAGTCCCGGAATCTCATCAGTCGAAAAGTAATGGAGAATCCTCCTGTATCGATCAGCCCATTGAGCCGGTGCTCCCTCAAAACGAGCAGTCGCGCGGAATACTACGTCTGGTGTTCTCTCATACCCAGCTACGCTGAAAATGAAAGCTAGAATGAAGCGGAATTCTGAATATACGAGGTTGACTAGGTCGCGTTTGTCATATTCGTAAAGCGGCACGATCCTATTCTTGAACCAAGCCTCAGAGTCAGGCTGCTGGACCATATAGACGGGTCCATTCTTCCCCTTGAAGTAGCTCCAGATTTCTCGATATCCCAACTGGAGGTCCGACAACAATTCTCCCGCTCTCTCCAGAGTCCGAGGAAAACCCATCAAGTTACCATAATCTTGTAGGATGTCATCACGATGCAGTCTTGTTGTAGCTTTCTCTAGACGGCTTACTACTCGTCGATGGGTCCAATTCAAACCAGCCGACAAAGTGAAGATCTCAGCCAACCATTGGGAAGCAGAAGTAACCCATGCAAGGGCCGAGTAAGGATCTTCAGCGACCGCAATTTGGGCCCAGCCCAAGACCTTCTGGCTTCGATCCAATATGGCATCGAGCGCTTTCCGAACAACCTCATCCCTAACACGAGACTCAAGCTCCCTGGTAAGAATCCCAGAAGGATCATGAACTGGTCTTGTATCATACGGAATCTCGCTGAGCTGCTTCTCACCAAAATACCCGTAATCGACACTGACTTCTTGTTCAGTAGTGAAAATCTCCTTAGGCCTGTCACCCCTCACAACAACTTCGATGTCCAGATCCGATCCCGGCCAAATATCGTCCTGGGCACAGGATCCACAGACGCCTACCGCGATCACATCACTTCTAGCCTTGAGCTTGCCAAGTTCTCTTTCAAGCGCTCCTCGCCATGGAGAGGGAAGCTTGGTTGGGTCGAAACGTCGGATACTAGACAATTCCAAATCCCGTTCTCATTACTCTCAGCCTTTCGGTAGTTCAATTATTCCCTATTTCCAGGTTCAATAGTGATTATTCTAGATACCCGAATTACCCATTCAACCAGTGAGACTTCTGGGCGCTACACGCGGACGCTGATTGAATGCCATTCTCCAGGAACCACGTACGTGCGGAAGTGCGGATCCTTTA
>Ga0137415_10005202_pt1 | contig 12868 bp, 11 predicted proteins | sample CZODoug3_1_1_16f_FD_183082 | JGI IMG/M metagenome (GOLD analysis project Ga0137415, IMG submission 183082) | Vadose zone soil fungal communities from Angelo Coast Range Reserve, California, USA - CZODoug3_1_1_16fungal (Hybrid Assembly) | ecosystem: Environmental > Terrestrial > Soil > Vadose... | reverse complement strand
GCTGTTGCCCCCGGTGATAAGGATATTCTTGCCCGCTAGCCTGCCCATTGTGGTCACTCCCTAGAGGTGATTAGCCTTTGCGCAATATCGCGCCGAACGTCAGCAGATCGGCTGCTCAATACCCCGCGCCTATTAGGTGCATATACCCTTATATGGCAAGGATACGGCGCAGGAGATTTCTCATGAAGCCGGAGAGTTTTATTGCGGGTGACGCAGTCTTGGCTTGAAGGGACTAAGAGCGCATATGCGCCTAATTGAATTGACGACTAACTGATCTTCTGCGCCGGGTTAGGAGCGTGAAATGCGGAACCAATCAGAACAACGTGGAATACGCCGCCGCGACCTGTTTACCGGCGGCACGGTGGCCTCTTGCGGCGCAAGTGTATCGCGATCGGAGGCAGTCATACGTTTTGTCCCTTGAACAAATTGCCATATAAGAGCATATGCACCTAAATATGACGATCAATGATTTCCCGAGCGAGGATTGCTAATGACCGAACCCGACCAGGTAATCCGGCACTACGGTCTCGAGGATCTTCGCGAGCGACTGGCCACCGCTCTGCGCACAGCAGGGCTGGAGGACACAACGCTGCTCTCGCCTGAGGACCTGGCGCCGCTTGACCAATTTCACACGCGAGGCTTGGCTGCGACGATTGAACTTGCAAAGTCAGTGGGTATCAAACGGGATGCCGAGGTGCTTGATATCGGATCTGGCCTGGGCGGACCCTCGCGATATCTCGCAGCTACGTACGGCTGCCATGTGCGGGGAGTTGATCTCAGTCCGGCGTACGTGACCGCCGCGACGTACCTTGCAGAGCGGGCTGGATTGACCGACCGCGTCACCTACCAATGCGCTGACGCAGTGCGATTGCCCTTTGCCGCGGAGCACTTCGACGTTGCGTGGACACAGCATGTCGCAATGAACATAGCGGACCGCGCGGCCTTCTATGCAGAAGCCTTCCGCGTGTTGCGCAGGGGCGGACGTCTCGCAATCTACGACGTTGTGCAGGGCGAGGGCGGCCCGCCACTGTTTCCCGTGCCATGGTCTCGGTCTCCCGCAACGAGCTTCCTGCTTACGGCCGACGCCATGCAGCGGGCACTGGAAGCCCAGGGGTTTCAGCGCGTCACATGGGCGGACAAAACCGGCGCAAGTATTCGATGGTTCGATGAGCAGCAGAAAACGCGGTCACAAGAGCCACCGTCTTCGCTTGGACTGCACGTCGTCATGGGACCGGAGTTTCGAACCATGGCCGCCAATCTCAATCGGAACGTACGCGAGCGCCGCATCACCATAGTCGAAGCGGTATTTGAGCGGCCCGCAGCGTAGCTGGCCCTGACGCAGTCTCGTCTCACTCAACAGGAGCCTTCGATGCAAAGCGATCTCTATACATTCTCTGCCCCGGTATTCGTCCGTCACCTCCACGTTCTGGGCGAAATTCTCGTCATCGCGGAGAAGCACGCCACCGAGCACAATATCACGCCAGCTGCGCTCCTCTCGGCGCGGCTCTATCCCGATATGTTCCCCCTTACCGGACAGGTCCGCTCCGCCTGTGATACGGCTCAGCGCTCGACTGCTCGCATACTTGGCAAGGAACCCCCATCCTCGGAGGATGCGGACAAGACGTTTGGGGAAATGCAGGAACGTATCAAAAAGGCGGCAGCGTATGTCGGCGACCATCCCGCAGACGCCTTCCGTGCCGCAGAGCAACGCATAATCGATTTTCCGTTGGGCAAGGATTCGGTGAAACTTACGTCGCGCGAATACCTGACACGCTTCTCGCTGCCGAATTTCTATTTTCACGTCACCACCGCCTACGACATTCTGCGGCACAATGGCGTCGTGCTGGGCAAGCGCGCTTATCTGGGTGCGATCTCTGCAGCGTAGCTATAGAGCTCGGTCATCGCGCGGCATCTGGTTTCCGTGATGGCGATCTTGGCCGCCGCGTCACAACTGGAGCCGCCGCCGGTTCGGCCATACGCCGGGATCACCAACTCAGAAACGGCACGACAAGGGCGCACGGACAGTCCCATGGATCAGATTATTGATCATTCGACTATCGAAAAAAGAAGCGGCTTAAGGGCACGCCGACCCGCCTCAAGGACCTGGATCGTCGGCGCGACGGCAGCGTTGTTTCTGCTGCTCGTTTACCTCGGCTCCTCGTACTACAAGAGTGGTCAAGCCGTCGCGCCACAGGTCGCCGTGCCATCTGTCACGGTAAGCAGGCCTCTGCAACGCGATGTCGACACGCGGCGTGGATTTCTTGGACAGTTTTCCGCAATCGACCGCGTCGAGTTGCGCGCTCAGGTGGGCGGCACGCTTGCCGAGATCCACTTCCAGGATGGCCAGATCGTCCACAAGGGCGATCTTCTCTTCGTCATCGATCCGCGCCCATATGAAATCAGGCTGGCCCAGGCGAGCGCCCAGCTTCAAACGGCGACCGCGCGCGTTGCGCTCGCGAACAGTCAGCTGACACGCGCGCAATCGCTTCGGCGCAACGACTTCGGAACCCAGGAGACGGTCGACCAACGCATCAACGAACGTGATGCGGCGGAAGCCGCGATCGAAGATGCCAAGGCGCGCATCCGCGATGCCCGGCTCGACCTCGAATATTGCCGCGTCACGGCACCGTTCACCGGGCGAATCGGCGCCCGCCAGGTCTCGATCGGCAGCCTGGTCGCCGGCAGCCGGGCGGCCGTCAGCCCGACAACCCTGCTGGCGACGCTCGTCTCGCTCGATCCGATCTATCGCGATTTCGACATGAGCGAGTCGGACTATCTGACCTTTTCACGGGAACGCGCCCGCCTTCCCGCTCCGCTCGCGGACAAGGTCGCCATCGGCCTGAGCGATGAGACCGCCTTCCCGCGGCAAGGTACGCTCGATTTCGTCGACAACGCGCTTGACCGTTCGAGCGGAACGATCCACGCCCGCGCCACGGTGCCAAATCCCGATCTGTTTCTCGCGCCCGGCCAGTTCGCCCGTCTTCGTGTGGCCGTCGCACCCCCTGCGCCCGTTCTCCTGTTGCCTGACGCCGCGGTCCTGCTGGATCAATCCCAGCACCTCGTCATGACCGTTTCTGCCGACGGCAGCGTCGTCCCCAAGATCGTTCAAACCGGCGATCTCCGCGGCAGCCTGCGGGTCATTCGCTCCGGCCTGCAGCCCAGCGACCGCGTGGTGATCGACGGGCTGGTGCGCGCCGCCCCGGGATCGAAAGTCGCGCCCCAGGACGGGGCGATCCACTACGACGCTGCGGCCGACGGCCGCGGCTGATCAGGAGCCCCTCCCGTGCGCCTTACACACTTCTTCATCGACAGGCCGATCTTCGCCACCGTCCTCAGTGTCTTCGTGACCCTGATCGGGCTCGGCGCGCTCGCCATCCTGCCCGTTGCCCAGTATCCGGAAATCGTGCCGCCCACGGTGCAGGTCACGACGGTCTATCCGGGCGCATCCGCCGAGACCGTCTCGCGCACCGTGGCGACGCCGCTCGAACAGCAGATCAACGGCGTCGAGAACATGCTGTACATGAACAGCCAATCGACCGGCGACGGCAAGCTCACAGTGACCGTGACCTTCCGGATCGGGACCGACCTCAACGTCGCGCAGATGCTGACGCAAAACCGCGTCCAGGACGCCCTGCCCCGTCTGCCGGAAGACGTCCAGCGCCTCGGCGTGCAGGTGAGAAAGGCGACGCCCAACATCCTCCTGGCCGTCCATCTCTATTCGCCGGACAGCTCGCGCGACGTGCTGTACCTGTCGAACTACGCGACGCTGCACGTGAAGGACGTGCTGGCGCGATTGCCGGGCGTCGGCGACGTCACGTTCCAGGGCGCCCGCGAATACGCCATGCGCATCTGGCTCGATCCAGACAAGGTCGCAGCACACAATCTGAGCGCCAGCGAAGTCCTTGCTGCCCTGCGGGCGCAGAACGTCCAGGTCTCGGCGGGCATCCTCAACCAGCCGCCTGTCGCTTCGCAGCAGGCCTATCAGCTCAACGTGCAGACACTGGGCAGGCTGAGCACGCCCGATCAGTTCGCCGCCATCGTCCTGAAATCCGACCCGCAAGGCCGCGTGACGCGCCTGCGCGATGTCGGGTGGGTCGAGGTCGGTGCTGCGGATTACGGTTCGACAGCCTTCATGGATCGCGGGCCAGGCTTGCCGCTGCTGATCTTCGCCCAGCCGGGCGCGAATTCCCTGGCGGTCGAGCATGAGGTGCTCTCGACCATGGAGACGCTCTCGCAGACATTTCCGCCGGGCGTTCGCTACAAAGTCATCTACGACCCCACGATATTCGTCGGCAAATCGGTGGACGAGGTGATCACCACGATCTTCGTCGCAATCCTGCTGGTCGTCGGCGTCGTGTTCCTGTTTCTCCAAAGCTGGCGCGCCGCCATCATCCCGGTGATCGCCATTCCGGTCTCCCTGGTCGGCACGTTCACCGTGCTCTACGCCCTCGGCATCTCGCTCAACAACCTGTCCCTGTTCGGGCTCGTGCTCGCGGTCGGCATCGTGGTCGACGACGCGATCGTCGTGGTCGAGAACGTCGAACGCAATCTGGAGCGCGGCATGGCGCCTGCCAAGGCCGCCCATGTCACGATGGACGAGGTCGGTGGAGCGCTGATCTCGATTGCGCTGACGCTGTGCGCCGTGTTCGTCCCCTCGGCGTTCCTCTCCGGGATATCCGGCCTGTTCTTCCGCCAGTTTGCGGTCACGATTGCCGCGTCGACGCTGATCTCCTGCTTTGTCTCGCTCACGCTAAGCCCGGCTCTCTGTGCAGTGCTCTTCAAGGCGCACGAACCAGGTCATGGAAGGCGTTCCTCCGGGATCGGCCGCCTCGTGCGGGCGGCATTCGACCGCTTCAATTTCGGCTTCGAATGGCTGTCCACGGGCTATGGCCGACTGACGCGGCGGCTTGTGCAGATGACCGGCCTCGTCCTGCTGGTCTATGCGGTGCTGATCGGCATCGCCGGCTTTCAGTTTGCCCGCGCGCCCACAGGCTTCATCCCCGAACAGGACCAGGGCTACCTCATCACGGTCGTCCAGTTGCCCCCGGGCTCGACCCTCGACCGGACGGAAGCGGTCGTCAAGAAGGCGGTCGAGATCATCATGACGACGACAGGCATCGAGCATGTTGCGCCTTTCGCGGGCCTGGACGCGACGACCTTTACCGTCGCGCCCAACGCCGGGACGATTTTTTCCGGCCTGCCGTCGTTGTACAGCCACCAGATCGACGGCGTGACGGCGACTACGGTGCTGAATGACCTTCGCAAGCGCCTCTCGGTGATCCAGGACGCGTATGTCCTGACCATCCCGCCGCCGCCCGTGCAGGGCCTTGGCACCGCGGGCGGGTTCAAGCTTATGCTTCAGGACCGCGCCGGGCTCGGCTCCGATGCGCTCGCCCGCGCCGCCCAGACGCTGGTCGCCGCAGCCAACAAGGACCCGAGCTTCGCCGGTGTATTCACGCTCTTCGGCACCCGCGCGCCGTCGATCTACACCGACATCGATCGCGAGAAGGCCGAGAAGGTCGGCCTGACGCCGACCGACGTCTTCTCCACGCTGCAAGTCTATCTGGGCTCGCAATATGTCAACGACTTCAATTATCTCGGGCGAACATACCAGGTGATCGCCCAGGCCGACGGAAGCTTCCGGCGGGATCCGCAGGATATCGCCCGGCTCAAGGCACGAAACACATCAGGCGAAATGGTGCCGATCGGCACCGTGGCTCGCCTCAAATACGAAAACACGCCTTATCGCGTGCCCCGCTACAATCTCTTTCCGGCCGCCGAAGTGATGGGCGTCGCGGCACCGGGCGTGGCAACCGGCACGGCCCTGCACCGGATGGAAGAGCTGGCCCGTGAGGTTTTGCCACCCGGCATCGGCTTCGAATGGACCGAACTTGCCTTCCAGCAGCAGCAGCCCGGAACACCGGCCTTGCTCGTGTTCGGCACAGCGGCATTGTTCGTCTTTCTCGTCCTGGCGGCCCAATACGAGAACTGGAAACTGCCGCTGGCAGTCGTGATGATCGTGCCCATGTGCCTTCTCGCATCGGTGACCGGCCTGCTGGTGCGCGGGTTGCCGATCGATGTCCTGGCCCAGATTGGCTTTGTAGTGCTGGTGGGCCTAGCGGCCAAGAATGCGATCCTGATTGTGGAGTTCGCGCGGCAGGCAGAAGAAGATGGCGCTGAGCCTGGTGTGGCGGCCGTCAGCGCCGCGCGCACGAGGCTCCGGCCAATTCTCATGACATCGCTTGCGTTCATCCTGGGTGTCGCTCCGCTCGTGGTCGCCACCGGCGCGGGCGCCGAGATGCGGCAATCGCTCGGGACCGCCGTCTTCTCCGGCATGCTGGGCGTGACCGCGTTCGGTCTCCTGTTCACGCCGGCCTTCTATACGGTAGTCCGCAAGTTCGGTCGCAAGACAACCCAGCTTGCGAAAGCCGCTCATGTAACCTGAGGCCAATCGATTTCAACGCGTCTTATGTCGATCGCCTGCCGTTCTCTCGTTATTAGCGCCGGGTCGATCCGAGGCATCCTATGTCCCTAGTTTCCCATCGATCGCCGGTCATCCCATGCAACAGTAACGCCACATCGTACCCCCGCTGCGGCGCTCATTTTCTCCGAGGACAATTGCCAGCGAGCGCAAAGCAAAGCTCCGCTGCGCAGACTTTCCCTGTCCGGGCCAGCTGCCGGAATTAGTCGGGCAGAGGCCACGGATAAGCTGGAGAAAGACACTCGAGACTAGGAGCTCGTTACCAGCAGTCCTTTGGCACCAGAGCATCAGTTTCCTAAACTGTTGCTCCAATTGCGCGAACAGAATGGGCGTCGACGGACGACGCCGAGATAATCGTCTCATCTGCGACAGTGACGTGTCTTGTCGTGTCAGCACGGATAAGCTGATAGGAACCTTCAAATTTTGATAGCTATTTCAATCACATACAGGTTCGAAGTTTTATTCCGACTGTCGCGCCGGTACGATGCAATGAAAATCCCGAAGCGCGTACCGTGGCGTAGCAAGGCAGGGGATTGGCGGCTTTCCATCTGCCCAGCGCCAACGTCGCCGTAACGGTTCGGTTTAGGCTGTACGCCGAACGGAGCGTCCTGGCACAGGATAGATGCGGCCTCGCTGTGCCATTGCGCGCATCAATTCAATGTTCGCGCGCCAACCCTCGAACTCGGGATCGTCTGAAATACCGAGGCTGCGATCACCTACCGGCGCATCATAACGTTGCAGCTGGCGGGTGATGCCCTCGCGTCCGAAAATCCAGCAGGCGACGCGGTGGGGATGGAAGCGCGCCGGCCTGCGCAGCGGCGCGGGCCTTCTGCTTGCTCGGCGAACCAGTCGACGGCCGCCTGGGTGCGATCGTCCCAGGCCACGACCTTGAACCCCGTCTACTCGAGCGCGCTCTTCAGGCCGCCGGACGTCACGAGGAGGCTGATCTCGGACGCGCGCGACCAAGGCACCGGAAAATGCACGGGGCTGCTTTTTCCGGCGATGACGTCATACGCTAGGAGACCCTCGGGCGGTCGGCGATGTTCATCGCGAATTGCCGCGTCCAGGCGTGGTCGCCGTCTCCGTCGGTGGAACAGGGATCCCCCCGCGCTCAAGAACGCGTTTCAGCGCCGCGACGCCTGAGGCGATATTACCTTTCCGGCATTGTTCCAGCGCCATTCTGGCGTCCAGGGGCTTGGCATAACCGTCCGTGTTGTGGCGCGACCATAGGCCGAAAAGCTGCTGGCACCGGGCCATGGTGTCCTCGCCCGATGCCTGTGCGAGAAGAGTGCGCTCGGGCGAAGGCGAATTGACCGTCGCGGCTGATCTGGCACCGACGGAAAGGGGATCGGCCGAGACAGGTCCGGCATAACCAATTGCAACGATTGCGCTCGAGAGTATTGCCGCTACGTGGAGGAAGTTCGACCGCGAGACGGCCACCTTTGGCGCTGGCAGAGAGTACGTCGTCATTTTTCCTGCATCCCCTGTTTGGACTCCAATCATGGACGTGGGATGCGAGCCTTCGTGGGACGAGAGAATAGATCTAAACATCGCATGCGAAAATAACGTGATGTTACGCGGCGTAGACCAGTCGTCTCCACGGTAACTTGGTATCGCGTGCTGGCGATTCTGAAGGCTCCCTTCCGTGATCGAACGCGCTGAGAAGCGTACAAACTGTTGCACGAGGGAAGGCCCACGGCCGGCGGGCCCGCTCTCTGCGTGGCAAAGGCCACATTCACGGAACCCTCGGCACTGCCAAATGACCAGGATGAAATCTCGGACTGATCCACTCCCCGGCGGCGTCGGACGCTTGCGCGATCAAGCCATGTTCGATCGTCGGGGCATGCCCTTCCCTCGCAATAGAAGAGGTTGATTCATGAGCACTGACGGTTTTCCCGGGGCGATCTGGATCCCCGCGCACACCGACCGTTTCGCCCGCAGGGCTTCCCGTGTCATCGACGAGCTCGTTCTTCACATCACCGAAGGCGGAACGGACAAGGCCGAGATAACCGCCCACAACGCATTCGGCGGCCCGAAGTACCTCCAGGGCGGCAAATGGATGCAGCAGGCAGCCCACTACATCGTCGGGCGGGACGGAACCGTCGTCCAGTGCGTGCGCCACAAGGACATCGCCTATCACGCCGGACCCGCCAACGACTGGACGATCGGCATCGAGCACAACACGCGCTCAGGCAAGCATACCAGGGATACGAAGCTCACCGCCGCGCAGTATCTGAAGTCGGCGGAGCTGGTCCTGTGGCTGTGCAACATGCTGGGCTTTGCCCCGGACAGGTATCACATATCCGGGCACTCGGAAGCCGATCCCTCGGCGACACACTCGAGCTGCCCGCAGCGCGTGCTCAACTGGGACCTTTATATGTCGGCCATCTCCGACCAACAGGAGATCGCGCGAGGCGGGACGCCGATGCGATTGTGGAATGACGATGAGATCTAGGCCGTGAACCCGAACGGGCTTGGACGGACCCGGGAAAAGATGTCCGCTCCGGGGCCTGAAGCGGCCGTCGTTCGCGTCCCCTGCCAAGTCGCAGAAGTGCCATAAGCGGACCAATGCAGCGCCGCATTGCGGCGCTTCCAGTTCAGCCCGGAGGCGAAATCGCCCGCAAGACGTCCCTGAAAATGCCGGACTGCACTTGAAACGCTCGCGGGCTGTAGTCCTGGTAGTATCCCGCGGTCACCACGACAACGAGATCGAGCTCCGGGACGATGCGAATCGACTGCCCGCCTCGACCAAGCGCGCCAGCCCAGTGGACCTCACGCCCATTGAGCAGGGAGCGGCCGAGCCACCAGAGATATCCATAGAAATAGAGGCCGGTGGCGTCCATCCGCGGTGTCATCGAGGCGTCGATCCATGCTTTCGAAACGACCTGGCGGCCGTTCCAGCGGCCGCCCGCAAGGACAAGCTGGCCGATTTTTGCCATATCGCGTGGTCGCAAGCGCAATCCCCCTCCGGCATCGGTATCCCCCTTGACCCGAATCCACTCTACGCCGGTAATGCCCATAGGCTCGAACAACGTCGCGCGCGCAAATTCGTCGAGGGGGCGTCCGGTAGCCTTACGGATTATGGCCGACAGGAGCGTTAGCGCGCCGGTGTTGTAGAAGAAGTCTTGTCCTGCCGGGGCAGTCGCCGCAAGACCGAGGACGTAACGACACGGATCTGGCGACCTATGCATGCGCTCCTCGTCGTTGTTGCCCTCGTTGTTCGGGGTCGCCTCCACCCACTTCAGACCAATCGACATGGTGAGCGCGTGCAACAGCTGGATGCCTTCCTTTTCAGGGGAACGCAAGTCGGACAACTCGGGGAAGAAGCTAAAGAGGGGTTCGTTGACGCTGCCTATTAGCCCGCGATCGATCGCGATCCCGAGTGCGAGTGACGCGACGCTCTTTGAAACCGACTTCATGTCATGCAGTGTATCAGCATCAAAGGTGACGTTTCCTACCCGACGGGTGTAAATCTCATCGGAACCCCTGAAGTACCGCTCGAACACCAGCTTGCCACCGCGTGCGACCAGAACGGCGTGCACGTTGGCAGTGCTCGAAGCCGCGAGCCGATCAGCCATCCTGCACAGCGCACCGCGGTCGATGAGCTTATCCTCATTGACGGAGGCGACGGGCCAGCCGTCGTCTCGCGCGACCGGAACACCGCAGCCGTCGGGCGGGTCCGCGTACACCGGCAACGCGGTGAGCGGTGCCAGCGCAGTTCCACCGAGAAGTGAAACAAACTGGCGCCGTCTCATTCGATCCTCTCGTTCACACCTTTTGCGGCCGCCCAAACATATCAGATGATCTTGCCAAGGGCGATTGCTGATGCGCTTTCGGAGCGATCGCCCTTTTCGCGAAGTGTCAGTTTTCGTAGTCTGGGATGGTTGCTCGAAGCGAGGCTCGCCAACGAGTCCAGGCGGGCAGGAAAGAGCGAGGATCATTGATGGCATCTTCCCATGTTTCCGGATTGCGCAGCGTTGCATTGAACATTGCCGATATAAATGCAGCCGAGGACTTCTTTGTGCGCGTTTGGCACCTGTCAGTGGCGGATCGGTCAGGCGATGCGGTTTACCTGAGGGCAACGGGAACCGACCACCATGTTCTATCGCTGCATAAGGCTGACAAGACGACGCTTCGCAACATCACGTTCCGGGCGAACAGCGCAGGAGATCTGGAGAGGATCGCGGCTGCCACGAAGGCGGCATGCGGCACGATCGTGTCGCCGGTGGCGCCGGTGGCCGAGCCCAGCGGCGGCATCGGTCTGACAATCAAGGACCCGCACGGGCGGCTCCTGCGGATCGTGCATGGCGATCGCTTGGCCGGCGAGGCTGGCGACGGCAATGATCGCCCCCTTCGTCTTGCCCATGTTGTCGTCAATTGCCGCGACGTGCCTGTGGCCCAAGGCTTCCTCGAGACGGTCCTGGGCTTCAGGCTGATCGACCGGACGCGCGCCTTGGCGTTCATGAACTGCAATCGGGACCATCACTCGATCGCCCTGGCGGATGCCGACAACGACGCCCTCAATCACATCGCCTTCCTGATGCCCGACCTTGAGTCGGTGATGCGCGGCGGCGGCCGCCTGAAGGATTCCGGTCATGCGATCGAGTGGGGGCCAGGACGCCACGGGCCGGGAAACAATGCTTTCAACTACTTCATCGGTCCCGGCGGCGTCGTTGTCGAGTACACCGCCGAAGTCGAGCAGGTCGACGACAGCTATCGCGTCGGAACGCCCGATACCTGGGGATGGCCCGCCGGCCGCTTCGACCATTGGGGCATTTCGGCGGCGCCCAGCGCGCGTCTCAAGGAGGCGCAGCGGCTGGTTCTTTTCGACCGATGAAAGGGACATCAATGGACAGGCGGCAGTTTTGCGCAGGGATTGTCGCGGGTGCCCTGCCTCTTGCGTCCGCCCGGGCGCAGACGTGGCCCGACAAGCCGGTGAACATCATCCTTTCGCAGCCGCCTGGCTCCGGTCCCGACAACATCGCCCGTCTGCTTGCCGACCGCCTCGGTCATATGTGGGGCAAGGTGGTGGTGATCCTCAACAAGCCCGGCGGCCAGAACATCATCGGCGCGCAGGCGGCTGCCCGGTCCGCGCCCGATGGCTACACCTTCTACTTCGCCACCACGGCCGCTCTGGTCTCGAACGTCTATCTGTTCAAGCAGCTGCCCTACGATCCGGTGAAGGATTTCGATCCCGTTGCCTTCGTGGCCACGAGCCCGTTCGGCCTCATGGTACCCGGCCCATCGCCGATCCGGTCGATCGACGAATTCATCGCCGCGTCCAAGGCCGCACCGGACAAGCTGACGCTTGCCAACGAAGGTCCGCGCACATTGGGCGGCATGGCGGCGCGCCTGTTCGTCGCGCGGGCTGGCATCCGCAACAATCTCGTTCCCTATGCCTCGGCCAGCGTCGGCATCCAGGATGCGCTCGCCGGACGGGTGGATGCGCTCATCGTCGACCTCGCCGCGACCACGCAACACATCAAGCACGGCGACCTGCGTTTGCTCGCGACGACTTCAGCCGCGCGAATCAAGGGGTGGGACAGCACGCCCGCCTTGTCGGAGAAGGTGCCAGGCTTCGACATGCCGGGATGGTTTGCCGTCGTCGCCCCGGCCGGTACGCCCAAGGCGGTCATTGCCCGGGTCAACAGGGACATCAATGCCGCGCTTGCCGAACCGGAGCTGGTCGAGAGGATTTCCGCGATCGGTCCGATCGTGGACCCCGGAAAGTCGCCCGAGCGGGTGGCCGATTTCCTGCGCCGGGAACACCAGCGATGGAGCGAGATCGCCAAAGAGATCGGCCTCCTGCCGGAGTGACAGAGCGAGGCGCACTGGAGTCGGACAAATGCGTTCGTATCCGCTTTGGGTCATCTTGAGACTAAGAACTGATCCAGCGAAATGGCCGATCTACCCTTGAAAGCGGACATACTCCTGCGCCGGGGTGGCGTCAGCTCGGTGCCAATAACGGAAGTGGCGGCATGTTCGCGTTGAGCCTGCGGATCGCGCAACCGCTCGCACGTGAAAACGCGATTTTCGGAGGAGGGCCCCTGTCCCCACTGCGCTTCGCAGAGCGCTTCCAGCACTTCAAGGACATGATCGGGAAGCTGTCGCTCAGCGCCTTTCGGCCACCATGACAAAGCCAAGCGGTTGTAGCGATCAGTCAGAAGCACGCGCGACGAAGCCGTCCCAGACGTGCGCTTGTAGTTTATGTTCCGCGCCGGTAGATCACATCATCGAGTCGGGATTGATGATTGCGACGGTACTTCAAGACGCACCAGACAGAGGATAGTGATGCTGAGTTACATAATTCTCGGCGCGAACGATATTCCGCGCTCGGAGCGGTTCTATACGGCGGTCCTTGAGCCGCTTGGCTATGAGAAGGCCGAG